>PVBE011297542.1_pt1 | contig 32608 bp, 35 predicted proteins | sample 1631181 | NCBI WGS metagenome assembly PVBE01 (sample SAMN08397723, study PRJNA350692) | Marine metagenome, whole genome shotgun sequencing project. | isolation source: water | place: Pacific Ocean | collected 2012-04
CCGGTTCGTTGACAGCCTGTTGCTGGGCTGTTGAGTGTGCGGCGTTTGTCGCCTTCCGGCTCGGTCGAGCTGTCCATCGATCGGTCTGCGGGCGGTCAAGCACTACCTAACCAATTGCCGATCATCGTGCTGTATCTGTGTGACCAGTTAACCGAAATGCTCCTGCCTAAGATGCTTGTGGCACAACCTGTAAGGGTGCGCAAGCTGGAACTTAGCCAGTAATATAAAATATATAATATTGAAATAATATAGCTTTATTCTATTTAATAGAATTATTATATTCTAAGGTTCCCCGCAAACCCTCGTAACATTTTAGTATACTTCTGCATACATTAGAACCGCGGCGTATTGTTACTTTAATCAACCTAAGGGTTGGCGGTAAGAAAAATCGCCTCTGCTATCCTGACTTGACGCCCAATGGCCGTTTACCTAGTTTCGTCGCCGTTCAGTTGCATCGATAGCGATGCGGCCCGCCGCGTGAAAAACGTACGGGTCCAGCCAGTCCGCGAGTTTCGCGCGCTGGCTCATTTTGGCTTGGCGCACCGGTATTAATGGCGCGCGTTTGTACGGAAGGAATAAGCGTCGTTGTTTGATACGCTGACAGAACGATTAGGCAAAGTCTTTGATGGGTTGACCCGCCGCGGCGCGCTCAGTGAAGCCGACGTCACCACGGCTTTACGCGAAGTGCGCGTTGCTTTGTTGGAGGCCGATGTGGCGCTGCCCGTCGTACGTAACCTGGTCGCCACGGTGCAGGAACGCGCGGTTGGCCAGGAGGTGCTGAAGAGCGTCACCCCGGGCCAGACCGTCATTAAGGTCGTCCACGATCAATTGGTTAAGACCCTCGGTAGCGAAGCTTTGGAGATTGACCTGAACGCGCCGACGCCGGTGCCGGTGTTGGTGGTTGGCTTACAGGGTTCGGGTAAAACGACGACGACTGCCAAGATTGCTAGCCATCTGGTCGAAAAGCTGGGCAAGAAAGTGATCATGGTGTCGCTCGACGTGCGCCGTCCCGCCGCGCAGGAGCAATTGCGTGTCCTCGGCGATCAGGCGTTGATTCCAACCCTGAATATTCAGCTCGGCGAAGCGCCGGTCGATATTGCGCACCGGGCGATAGATCGCGGCCGCAAGGAAGGCTACGACGTCGTGCTGCTCGACACAGCGGGCCGGCTCGCCGTCGACGGCGAGATGATGGACGAGGCGGTGGCTATCCGTGATGCAGTTAAGCCGCACGAAACTCTGCTGGGGGCCGACGCCATGACCGGCCAGGACGCGGTCAACACCGGCCAGGCGTTTCACGATACGGTTGGTTTGACCGGCATTGTGCTGACCCGCATCGATGGAGATGCCCGCGGCGGTGCGGCATTGTCGATGCGCGCAGTCACCGGCTGCCCGATCAAATTTCTAGGTACCGGCGAGCAGCTCGACGCGCTGGAGCCCTTCCATCCCGACCGGGTAGTAGGCCGGATTCTCGGCATGGGAGATGTCGTCGGCCTGGTCGAGAAGGCCCAGGAGGTAGTCGAAGAGGAACAGGCTCGCAAGGTCGCCGCCAAGATCCAGAAGGGTCAGTTCGACCTGGAGGACATGGTAGATCAATTACGCCAATTGAAAAAAATGGGTGGCCTAGGGGGCGTCATGTCGATGCTGCCGGGGGTCGGTAAAATCCAGAAGCAGATGGCTCAGCACAGCGTTGACGACAAACTGATTGGGCGGCAGGAGGCGATCATCCTGTCGATGACCCCCGATGAACGCCACAGGCCAGCTCTGATCAAAGCGTCGCGCAAACGCCGTATCGCCGCCGGTTCGGGCACGTCTGTACAAGAGATTAACAAGCTGTTGAAGCAATTCCAGCAAATGCAGTCGATGATGAAAAAGATGAAAAAAACGGGCGGCAAGATGCCGCCGATGGGTGGCGCTCTGCCGCCGAGTTTCGGACGGTAGGAGGCGGCGGCGCATGTTCAATCATGTTTCGATCGGCATCAGCGACCTCAAGCGAAGCGCCACGTTCTACGATCGAGCTCTGGGCGCTTTGAATTGCACGCGCTACATGGAAAAGCCAGGTACCGTGGCCTGGGTCATGGCGGGCAGTCGCATGACATTCTGGATCAATCAGCGCGACGGCCCCAGCGTACTGGCCGACAACGGCGACCACATCGCCTTTCGCGCCGCCGACCCGGCGCATGTCGATGCCTTCCATGCTGAGGCCTTGGCCGCTGGCGGCCGCGACGATGGCGCGCCGGGCTACCGGCCCGAATATCGCGACGACTATTACGGCGCTTTTGTACTCGATCCCGATGGCCATAAGCTCGAGGCGGTCTGCATCGAATCTCAGCAAAACTCTGGAACACAGTAGAAGGATCAACAGAATGTCATTACGTATCAGATTATCGCGCGGCGGTGCCAAGAAGCGGCCGTTCTACCGCATTGTCGTGGCTGACTCCCGCAGTCCCCGCGACGGACGATTTATCGAGAAAATCGGTACCTACAATCCGATGCTGTCTAAGGACGACTCGGCGCGGATAAACCTGGATACCGACCGGGCCAAGCACTGGCTGGGCGTCGGTGCGCTGCCGTCCGAGCGGGTGGCGAAGTTCCTGGCGACTGCTGAGTTGTTCAAGCTGCCGGAGCGGCGGGAGCAATCCAAACAGCACCTGCCCAAGAAAAAGGCGCAGGAGCGCGTGGAAGCCGAGAAGGAAGCTATCGAAGCCGCCGCGGCGGCACCGGTCGAAGAAGAAGCATCTGCTGAGGAGGCTCCCGCTGAGGAAGCAGCGGTGGTGTCGACCGAGGAAGAGCCCGCCGTTGAGGAAGCCCCGGCTGAAGGGGCCGCTACGAAAAAAGCGCCTGCCGAAGAAGCTGCAACCGAGGAGGCACTGGCAGAGGAGACCCCTGCCGAAGAAGCAGTAGCCGAAGAACTAGCCGCCGAAGATGGAGAGGCCGACAAGAGCTGATGCTACCGGCGCGATTCGCTGATGCAACCGGGTGATGGACCCATGGCTAAATATTCACCGCAAGCAACAGGTGACGACCGTATTTGCGTCGGTGTAGTAACTGGTGTGCATGGCCTCAAGGGTTTGGTGCGGGTCAAGCCTTTCACCGAATCGCCGGAGGCGGTGACAGCCTACGGTTCGGTCGAAACCGGGGACGGCAGCCGGCGGTTGGAACTCGAGTTCGCCAATAAGGCCGGCAAGGGTCAAATTACAGTTCGAATTGCTGGCGTTACCAATCGTGACGCCGCCCAGGCGTTGAAGGGCCAGCGTCTGTACGTCAGGCGCGAGCGGTTGCCGGCGCCGGAGGCCGGCGAGTTCTACTATGCCGATTTGATCGATTTGGCGGTGCAACGGATGAGCGGCGCGAGCATTGGCAAGGTTCATGGGGTCTACGATTTCGGCGCCGGCGATGTTTTGGAAATCGCCGATGGGGCGGGCGCTTTGATTATGGTGCCGTTCACCGTCGACGCGGTGCCGGAAATTGACCTCGCCGGTGGGCGCGTGGTTGTGACTGACGCCTATATCGATGTACCGGACGAAGAACGAAGTTGCGATGAACACTAATCCTCAACCCGGCCGCTCGTGGCATGCCGTCGTCGTGTCACTGTTTCCCCAGATGTTCCCCGGCCTGCTGGGCGCCAGCCTTAGTGGCCGGGCGCTGGAGGGGGGAATCTGGCGTCTCGATTCGGTGAATATCCGCGACTTTGCCACCGATCGTCATAATACCGTCGATGGCGAGCCGTTTGGCGGTGGTCCGGGTATGGTGATGCGCCCGGATATTGTCGATTCGGCGTTGGATGCGGCGGTTAATTTGGTTGACGGTGTGGCGCCGATCATCTATCTCAGCCCGCGCGGGCGTCCCTTGGACCAGAAGCGAGTCCGGGAACTCGCAGACGGCCCGGGCGCCTTGCTGTTGTGCGGCCGCTATGAAGGCATAGACCAGCGTGTCCTGGATGCTTGGGAGGTGGAAGAAATAAGCCTCGGCGACTTCGTTCTTTCCGGCGGGGAGCCAGCGGTGTTGGCGCTTTTGGACGCGGTCATCAGATTGTTACCCGGGGTTGTCGGCACAGCGAAGTCTCTGGCCGAAGAGAGTTTTGAACAGAATTTGTTGGAGTACCCGCAATACACGCGTCCAGCCACCTGGCGTGATAGACAAGGTGGCGAGAATACGGTGCCTGAGATTCTATCCTCTGGTCACCATGCCAAGATCGAGGCATGGCGCCGCGAGCAGGCCGAAGAGATTACACGGATGCGCCGGCCGGATTTATGGGTCAAGCATACTACTCGACAGGTGGCGAAGGGCGGCAAGGAAGTGAGCGATGAATACGTTAGAAAAATTCGAGGCCGCGGAACTGGCCAAACAGGGTGACGACGATAGCGTTCCGAATTTCAGCCCGGGCGATACGCTGCGCGTTAATGTACGCGTTGTTGAGGGTGATCGCGAACGCATCCAGGCCTATGAGGGTGTTTGCATCGCGCGCAAAAACGCTGGCATCAACTCCTCATTCACGGTGCGAAAGCTCAGCTTCGGCGAGGGTGTTGAGCGCGTATTTCCGCTCTTCGGTCCCATGGTCGACTCCATCGATGTGATCCGCCGCGGCAAGGTACGCCGCGCCAAGCTCTATTACCTGCGCGGTCGCACGGGTAAGGCGGCGCGTATTTTCGAACGTACGTCCGGCCACGGCATCAACAAAAACGCCAGAGGCAAAAAGCAGAAAGTTGTCGTACCGGAAACCGGAGTTGCCGAGAATCCGGAAGACGATCTTGCCGCGCCGATCGAACCGGCGGTCGAGGAGTAAGCCAACGGCGCCCAGTGAACGGGCGCCAAAACGACGATAAAAGGCGCCCCCGGGCTGTAGGCTTGCGGGGCGTTTTATTTGAGAATTTTGAGTTCCGCCGTTAGCGCGGACCGGAGAAGAACGATGGTGAGGCCCCGCACCTTATTCGACAAGATCTGGGATTCCCATGTCGTCGATCGGCAGGAGGACGGCACCTGCCTGATCTACATCGACAAGCACTTGGTGCACGAGGTCACCAGTCCGCAGGCGTTCGAGGGACTACGGCTTGCCGGTCGCCCGGTGCGTCGGCCCGACGCCACCTTGGCGGTCGCCGATCACAACGTGCCAACCACCAACCGCAGCGCCGGTATCGACGATAAGGAATCGCTGCTGCAGGTAGAGACGCTTACCCGCAACTGCGAAGAGTTCGGCATCGAATTGTTTGACATGAACGATTTACGCCAAGGTATCGTCCACATCATCGGGCCCGAGCAAGGATTCACCCAGCCCGGCACAACGATTGTTTGCGGCGACAGCCACACCGCCACCCATGGCGCGTTCGGCGCGTTGGCCTTCGGCATCGGCACCTCGGAAGTCGAGCATGTGCTGGCGACCCAGGCCCTGCTGCAGCGGCCGGCCAAGAACCTGCGTATCGCCGTCGATGGAGAGCTGTCCCTCGGCGTCACGGCAAAAGACATGATCCTCGCCATGATCGGCGCCATCGGCACCGCCGGCGGCACTGGCCATGTCATCGAATATGCCGGCGAGGCGGTCCGTAACCTGTCGGTGGAAGGGCGCATGACTGTGTGCAATATGTCGATCGAAGGCGGAGCGCGCGCCGGCTTGGTGGCACCCGATGAGACCACCTATGCCTATCTCGAAGGCCGCCCGATGGTGCCCAAGGCCGGCGCCTGGGAACAGGCCCTAGCTTTCTGGAAAACCCTACCATCCGACGACGGTGCCACCTACGACAAGGAAGTTATTCTCGCCGCCGCCGATATTGCACCGCAGGTGACGTGGGGCACCAGCCCGGAGAACGTGGTACCGATCACTGGCGCCGTACCCGATCCGGAAAACGACGCGCGCGACGACAATCAACGCCAGGCCTGGGAACGCTCGCTGGAATATATGGATCTGGCGCCGGGTACCGCGATGCGGGACGTTACCATCGACAAGGTATTCATCGGCTCGTGCACCAATGGCCGTATCGAGGACCTGCGCGAGGCAGCTAAAATCACCGACGGCCACAAGGTGGCGGCAAGCGTCCACGCGATGGTTGTGCCGGGTTCCGGCCTAGTTAAACTACAGGCTGAGGAAGAGGGTCTCGATCAGATCTTCATTGACGCCGGTTTCGAATGGCGCGAGCCGGGATGCTCTATGTGTTTGGCCATGAACGCTGATCGCCTAGAGCCAGGCGAGCGTTGCGCCTCTACCTCGAACCGCAACTTCGAGGGCCGCCAGGGTCGCGGCGGGCGCACCCATTTGGTCAGCCCAGCGATGGCCGCCGCGGCGGCTGTTTCGGGTAAACTCGCCGATGTCCGCGATTTTGACCAGGAGTAATTCCACCCCATGGCCGACGCTCTGACCGGGATAAGCTTTCGCTATGCGGGCTTTTGGTTGCGGCTGGTCGCCGTAATCCTCGATACCGGAATTCTGTTTATTGCGATGCTGGGATTCGGCGCTGTCTTCGAAGTCAATATATTCGCACTAACGCCGACCGATCTCGATCGCGAAGGCATCACCATACTTGAAGGTGTCATGGTGCTTATCAGCTGGATTTACTATGCGGGTATGGAAAGCACCTCACCCCAGGCTACCGTAGGCAAGCTGTTCATGGGTATCTACGTGACCGACCGGAATGGCGACCGTGCTAGCTTCGGCCGCGCCAGCTTGCGCTATTGGGCCAAGTACCCTTCGGCCTTGATTTTGTTTGTCGGCTTTTTGATGTCCATAATTACCCGGCACAGACAGGCCTTGCATGACATCATTGCAAATTGCCTGGTGCTGAAGCGATAGGACGGAAGAACATGGAAAAATTTAGCAAGGTCACCGGCGTTGCTGCGCCGCTGCCAATGGTCAATATCGATACCGACAAGATTATTCCCAAGCAGTTTTTGAAAACGATTGCGCGTACCGGCCTCGCCAAGGGGTTGTTTCACGAGTTGCGCACCGGCACCGATGGCAACAATACCGGTGAGTTCGTCCTCGATCGCGAGCCCTACACCGAGGCCAAGATAATCGTCGCCGGCGATAATTTTGGCTGCGGGTCGTCGCGCGAGCACGCACCGTGGGCGTTGCAGGATTTCGGTATAAGCGTGGTGATTTCGTCGTCTTACGCCGACATTTTCTATAACAACAGCTTCAAGAACGGCATGCTACTGATCAAGCTACCGCCCGGGCAAGTCGACGAGCTGATGGCGGTGGCCAACGATCCGGAAAATCCCGAGCTGACGGTTGATCTGGAAAACCAGCAGATCAATGCGCCCAATGGCGTCACTTATGATTTTAACCTGGACCCGTTCCTGAAACATTGTCTGATCGAAGGTTTGGACGACATTGGCCAGACCCTGCAGAGAGAGGTCAAAATCATCGATTATGAAGACCAGCAGCGCCAACAACAGCCCTGGCTCTACAAGGTGGCGTCGTAGTTTCACGCCGAAAATAAAAAACAAAGTTAGTTTGGGGGGAGAAAATTATGGCGGCGAATAGAAGTGTATTGGTCTTGCCGGGCGACGGTATCGGTCCGGAGGTCATGGAGCAGGCCCAGCGGGTGATGGGGTGGTTTGACGCCAAGGGTGGCGTCACCTTCGACGTTACTGAGGATTTGGTCGGCGGCGCCTGCTATGACGCTCACGGGGTGTCCATCCGTAACGAGACCATGGAAGTTGCCATGGCCACCGATGCGGTGCTGTTTGGCGCTGTCGGCGGGCCGCAATGGGATGATGCGCCGCGCGAGCACCGGCCCGAAGCCGGCCTGTTGCGGCTGCGTAAAGACCTCGACCTGTTTGCCAATTTGCGCCCGGCCATCGTGCTCGACGCCATGGTCGATGCCTCGACCCTGAAGCCGGAAGTGGTTAAGGGTCTCGATATCCTAATCCTGCGCGAGCTTACCTCGGGCGTCTATTTTGGCCAGCCCAAGGGCGAGCAAACGCTGGAAGACGGCACCGTGCGCGTCGTCGATACGCAAGCCTACACCGAAGAAGAAATCGTGCGCGTGTTGCGCGTCGGCTTCGAGTTGGCCCGCAAGCGCAAGAACAAGGTCCACTGTGCCGAGAAATCGAACGTTATGGAGACTGGCGTATTTTGGCGCCAGATTTCGGCCCGCGTCGCGAAGGAAGAATTTCCCGATGTGGAGTTCGAGCACATTCTTGCCGACAACTGCGCCATGTTGTTGATCCGCGACCCGCATCAATTCGATGTCATCGTCACCGATAATCTGTTCGGCGATATCCTGTCCGACGAGGCGGCGATGATGACTGGCTCGCTGGGCATGCTGCCCTCGGCGAGCCTCGGCAGTCCTGATTCGGTAACCGGCAAGCGCTACGCCATGTACGAGCCGGTGCACGGTACTGCGCCGGACATCGCCGGCCAGGGCAAGGCCAATCCGCTGGCCATGCTGCTCAGCTTCGCCATGATGCTGCGTTACTCGTTCGATCTGGCCGATGATGCCGACCGCGTCGAGACGGCGGTGCAGAACGTCCTCAACGAGGGCTATCGCACTGGGGATATTATGCAAGCTGGCGCCAACCTTGTATCGACAGAAGAAATGGGTACACACCTGCTAGCCGAACTCGACCGGCTAGCCGAGTGACTACGCACGAATTGACGTGATGCTGAATCGCGGCGTAAGCTTTGTGTCTCGACGCTGCATAAGAAGCAGGCGATGAAAGCAATTCTTACGATAACCGCTGTTTCGGCATTGGCCATCGCGTTTTCCGCACCAGCTTTGGCACAGCAGGCGAACGAGCGAACTGCATTCACCCATAGTGGCGACCAGTGCGCGATCAGTAAGGTCGTGATGGCCGCGGTCACCGAAAACCAGCAGCAGCATATGGTAGCGACCAAGACGAAGATCGATTTGCTAATCGAAAATGCCTTGGCTTTGTCGCATTCGGTTAAAGTGGCGGGGTCGCCGGTAAAGCTGGGTAAGGGCTCACCTGACGGTTAGAAATACGCGATATTCGATTGGTGGGGGCGAGTTTCTGCCACCGTTTGTTGTTCTGAGAGGAAGGTACGGTGCCCGACGTTTATTTAACCATCAACGAGGCCGACCCGGCGTTGCTGGCGGAAATCGCCACCGGGCTGGAGGCGCGCGCCGCGTTGCCTCAGCAGGTGGAAATTCTCGAAACCTATTTGGGCGATGTGGATTTTCCGGATGGCGCGCGGGTGCTCGATGTCGGCTGTGGCACCGGTGCCCAGTCGCGCACACTGATCCGACAGCCCGGTGTGGGCGAAGTCGTCGGTGTCGACCGGGCGAAGTTTCTGCTCGAACGCGCGCGCGAGCTCGGCGCGGGTATTGATAGTCTTTCGTTCAAAGAAGGTGACGGCCACAATATTCCGCTGGCGGATGCTTCCTTCGACGTTGCCGTCGCGCACACATTGCTCACCCATGTCGCCGATTCGGAAGCGGTAATTACCGATATCTTTCGCGTATTGCGACCGGGCGGTACGCTGGCTATTTGTGACGGCGATTTTTCCACCATGTCGGCGTCGATTGGCGACCGCGACCCGCTGCAGGCGTGCGCCGATTCGTTCGTTGAGTATACGGTCAATGACGCTTGGCTGATGCGCCGTTTACCGCAATTGGTTCGCGAGGTCGGGTTCACCACCGGCTGTGCGCGCAGCTATAACTTCATCGAAACGGAAGACCCTCTAACCACTGCCAACTGGTTTCGCCGCGGTGCCGACTGGCTGGTCAAGGAAGGCCGCATCGCCTCCGAATTGGGCGACGCGCTAAAGGCCGAGGTCGAGCGCCGCGTTACCGCTGGCGTCTATTTCGGCTGTATGAAGTACGACAGCCTCATCTGCTACAAGCCGGGCTAAAGCTAACTCCTCCCCCCCCCCGCGCTGTGCAGTTCCGCCGACAGACGACCAGTGAGCCAAAGTGCTACCATGCGGAAATCGCTGATAAGCGACCAAATGGGATAGCTGAACGTTGCAGGGCGATTATGCTCGATAAAAGCGTGCGCGGTCCACGCCGGGCCGTACCCGACGACGAAAGCAACCGCCAACAGCCACCAAGTCTGGTTAACAATAGCGTAGGTTAGGCACGCCACGCCCAAGCCGGTACCGGCATAGTGTAGCGCCCGCGTCCCGCGGCGGCTGTGTTCGCCTAGGTAAAACGGCCAAAACTCGGCGTATGTCGAAATCCGCTCGACCATGCTGTCATGTTGCCATATTTTTTATTGACCCTCCATCCTGTCCCTCCCCCATAAGGGGAGAAGGAATTAAGGCTGTAGTAATCTCGATGAAAAGTCCTCCCACTTGATGGGTGGGGTGATGTCTTACCAATGTAGCCTTGCAAATCGCGGCTCTGGCGCTTAATTGATCGCTAACAAGTGCCCAGATAGTTTAGCGTGCGGTCCCAAAACCGGAATTGATACGATGGGTTACAAAATTGCCGTTGTCGGCGCGACGGGCAATGTCGGCCGGGAGATGCTGCAAACGCTGTATGAACGCGACTTTCCCGCTGACGAGGTGGTGGCGTTGGCGAGCGAGCGTTCTGTCGGCCGCGAGGTTTCGTTTGGCGAGCGCGAGCCGTTGAGTGTGCTGTCGCTGGCCGATTATGACTTCACTGGCACCGATATTGCGCTGTTTTCGCCGGGTTCAGCTGTATCAGTGGAATTTGCGCCGAAAGCGGCGGCGGCAGGCTGCATCGTCATCGACAACACGTCACAGTTCCGCATGGACCCGGATATCCCACTGATTGTGCCGGAAGTGAATTCTGACGCGGTTGCCGGCTACACAAAGCGCAATATTATCGCCAACCCCAACTGTTCGACCATGCAGTTAGTCGTTGCCCTGAAGCCGCTGCACGAGACCTTCGGTATCGAGCGCGTCGTTGTCGCCACCTACCAGTCGGTCTCCGGCGCTGGCAAGGACGCGATGGACGAGTTGTTCAACCAGACCCGCGCGGTCTATGTGAACGACCCGATTGAGAAAAAGCAATTTACCAAGCAGATCGCCTTCAACGTCATTCCCCATATCGACGTATTCATGGACGACGGGTCGACCAAGGTAGAGTGGAAGATGGTGGCCGAGACCAAGAAGATTCTCGACCCCAAGATTAAGCTGACGGCGACCTGCGTGCGCGTGCCGGTGTTCATCGGCCATTCCGAGGCGGTCAACCTGGAGTTCGAACGCGAGGTCTCGGTCAAGGAGGCCCGTGCGGTCCTGAAGGATGCCGGGGGCGTGTCGGTTATCGACTACCGTGCCGACGAAGGCTACGTCACCCCGGTCGAGGCGGCGGGCGAAGACTTGGTCTATGTCAGTCGTATCCGCGAGGACCCGACCATCGATAACGGCCTCAATATTTGGGTGGTGTCGGATAATCTGCGCAAGGGCGCGGCGCTTAACACCATCCAGATCGCCGAACTACTCGACCGCGAGTATCTGAAAAATCTGATCGCGGCGGAGTAGAATAACCCTCTCCCCAAGGGGAGGGTTTATTTCCTGCCATCCCGTATTGCCGCCGCTTCGGTAATGATGCGCACGGTCTCCGACCATAAGGGCAACTCGTCCAGGCGGTTGAGCGGCCACCATTCGGCATGCGCGGCGTCGCTGCCGGCCTTGACCTCACCGCCGGTCCACATCGCGGCGCAATCGACCAGCGTGTAATGAAAGCGCACCGGCTTTGAGGAGTCGGCGTCTTCCGGATTGCCCCGAACGCCGGGCAGTAGCGGGTCGCCGTCGCGCACGATGGCGTCGACCACATCGACTAGTCCGATCACCTCGATTTCGACACCGGTCTCCTCGGCCACTTCGCGCACCGCGGTGGTGCGCCAGGTCTCGCCGATCTTCTGCTTGCCGCCGGGAATACTCCACTGGCCGTCGCGCGGTGGCTTACCACGCTGGATCATCAACACCGCATCGTCTTTTAGCACGACGACGCCGACGCCAGCGATCGGTCGGTCAGGGTATTCGCGGCTCACAGTGTTTTGGACGCGCGTTGCGCGGCGCGGTGGCGCACCAGAAGATTCAATGTCTCGACCCCGGCGGCGAACGCGATACCGAAATAGAGGAAGCCGCGCGGGATGTGAAATTCCAGAGCGTCGGCGATTAGCGTCACGCCGATCAGTAATAGGAAGGAGAGCGTTAGCATCTTCACCGTCGGATGTTTATGGACGAAGGCGCTCATAGGTTCGGCGGCGACCAGCATGACGGCTATGGCGATGACGATCGCCACAATCATAATTTCGATATGCTCGGCCATGCCGATGGCGATGATCACGGAATCGAGCGAAAACACCAGATCGAGCAGGAACATCTGCACCAGCACCGAAACGAACATCGCCGCGCCCGGCTTGCCGCGGCCGCTTGCGTCGTCTTCGAGCATGTCGTGGATCTCGCTGGTTGCTTTGAAGATGAGGAACAGGCCGCCGGCGGTCAGAATCACGTCGCGACAAGATATTTCCAGCGTGAAGACCTCGAGAAATGGCTCCCTCAGCCCGATAATCCAGCTCAGCGCGAACAGCATGCCGATCCTCCCGGCCAGCGCCAATAGCAGACCGAGCTTCCGGGCCGCCGGCTGTTGATGTTTGGGTAGGCGCGAAGAGACGATCGACAAGAAGATCACATTGTCGATGCCGAGCACGATCTCGAGCAGGGCGAGGGTCGCTAGGCTCGCCCACGCGGTGGGATCGGTCAACAGTTCCATCATCCTTCAAGACGCACTTTCACCTCATTCTGAGGAGGGTCTCTAGGCCCGTCTCGAAGGGCGAGGCGAAAGGGCTCCTCGGGATGAGGACAGTTTGGGGGACGAGTCAAATCCACGATTCACTAGTACATATGTTGACCACCGTTAATCGATAACGTCGAGCCGGTGATGAATTCTGCCGCATCGGCGGTGAGAAATATAACCCCGCGGGCGATGTCGTCAGCCTTGCCGAGCCGGCCGACCGGGATGCCAGCGATGATCTTTTCCAACACGTCGGGCGGAACGGCGCGGACCATCTCGGTATCCACATATCCCGGCGCGATGGCGTTGACGGTAATACCCTTGGCCGCTCCCTCCTGGGCCAGCGCCTTGGTGAATCCGTGAATACCCGACTTGGCGGCGGCGTAATTAACCTGGCCGTACTGGCCGGCCTGGCCGTTGATCGAACCGATGTTGACGATGCGCCCGAAGGCGCGTTCGCGCATGCCCTCTATGACGGCGCGCGAACAGTTGAAGCAGCCGCCGAGATTAGTGTCGATCACCGCCTGCCATTGCTCGTGCTCCATGCGGTGCATGGTGCCGTCACGGGTGATACCGGCGTTGTTGACCAGATCTTCCACCGGTCCCACGTCGACCTCGATTTGATTCATCGCCGACGATGTCGCTTCGTAGTTGGAGACGTCGAACTTGTAGATTGGAATGCCGGTGCGCTCGTGGAAATCGCGCGCCGCGTGTTCGTTGCCAGCGTAATTGGCGACGACCTCGCGGCCGGCACCTTTCAGGCCAATACTGATTGCCTCACCGATGCCCCGTGTGCCACCGGTGACCAAGGCTACCCTTGTCATAATCTGTTACTCCCTGTCGTGTCGGTCTGTGGCTTTCTGCGGGCCAAGCCATTCTCGGACCAGGTTAATGCGTAGCGTTCCCGATTCCTTTAATCGCGTTCCACGCACATGGCGATGCCCATGCCGCCGCCAATGCACAAGGTTGCTAGACCCTTCTTGGCGTCGCGGCGCTGCATCTCGTGCAGCAGCGTCACTAGTACCCGGCCGCCGGATGCGCCGATGGGATGGCCGATGGCGATGGCGCCGCCATTAACGTTGACAATCTCCGGGTCCCAGCCCAGGTCACGGTTGACCGCGATGGCTTGCGCAGCGAAGGCCTCGTTGGCCTCGATCAGTTCCACATCCTCGATGCTCCAACCGGCTTTCTTCAGTGCCTTGCGGCTGGCCGGGATTGGTCCACTGCCCATGACTGCTGGATCGACCCCCGCGGTGGCCCACGACGCGATGCGAGCAAGCGGGGTGATGCCCCGTTTCGCCGCTTCGTCGGCGCTCATCAGCACCGTGGCGGCGGCACCGTCATTGATGCCCGAGGCATTTCCGGCGGTCACCGTGCCCTCCTTGTCGAAGGCGGGGCGCAGCTTGCCGAGGGTTTCAGTGGTGGTGCCGGCGCGAGGGTATTCGTCGACATCGAAGATGGTCTCGCCCTTGCGCGTTTTGATAGTCACCGCCGCAAGTTCGTCGGTGAACTTGCCGGCCGCCTGCGCAGCCTCGGCTTTTTGCTGTGAACCAACGGCGAATTCGTCCTGCTCGTCGCGGGTGATCTGCCATTTTTCGGCGACGTTCTCCGCCGTATTACCCATGTGATAGCCCATCAGTGAGCACCACAGACCGTCGCGGATCATGGTATCGACCAATTTGGTGTCGCCCATTTTTGTGCCGTTGCGCATATGCGCGGCATGGGGTGCCTGGCTCATGCTTTCCTGGCCGCCGGCGACAACGATGTCGGACTCGCCAAGCTTGATCGCTTGGTAACCCTGGGCGATCGAACGCAGGCCAGAGCCGCACACTTGGTTGACCAGATAGGCGGTGGCGTCATCGGGGATGCCGGCAGCGAGCGCTGCTTGGCGCGCTGGGTTCATACCGGTCGATGTGGTTAGGACCTGTCCCAGGACGACCTCGTCAACGTCGTTCGGCGACACGTCGGCGCGACTGAGAGCTTCGACGATGGCGACTGTACCTAGTTCGGCGGCGCTGAGGCTAGCCAGACCTCCATTGAATGTGCCGACCGGCGTCCGGGCGGCGCCAGCAATAACGACTTCACTCATGGTTTTCTCCTTATTCCGCGTTGCTTTCTTGTATGCGGTAGCGGTTTTTTTGGCCGCGTTCCGCACCACGCGCTTCTCTCGATATTATTGGTCTCGATATAGCCTTGGTTGGGAAGCGAGTCCAGCAACGGCATGCCGCATCCGTCAGTCTTGCGCTAGCCAATCCGCCAATGGCACCCACACAACGGATTCCGCACGCGCCCCGGCGACCATGCTAATATGGCCGAAGGGAAGCGATTTCACTGTTGCGTTTAGTAAGGCGTTGCCCAGCGCATTTGCCGATTTCGGCGGTACGATGCGGTCTTGTTGTGGCACCAGCACCAGTGCTGGTTTTTCGAATAATGCCGGGTTGACAATCTCTCCGCTGACGCGCCATTGCAGGAGGTGCGGCGTATTATCACTGTACCAGCCGGCTAGGCACTCGCGGGCCACCGGGGCGGCAAGGGGAATACCGTCATTGAGCCAGTCTTCCAGGGCAACGAACTGCGCTGCTTTGCGCGAATCCGGATCGAGCTGAGCGAAGGCAATAAATTTGCGTAGCACCAAAAATGGATCTAGGCCGGCGAACATCGACTGGATGATATCTACCGGCAACTCGCCATAGGTCTCTAGCAAGGGCGCCGCGGTGGCAATGGCCCGGCCCGCGGCTTTGGCCTGGGCGACCCGTTCGGAATGGAAATCCCACGGCGTTGCCAGCAGCGCTAGCCGCGATACATCGGCTTGCCGCCGGATTGCCAGGGCCAGAGCCAACAGCCCGCCCATGCAATAGCCGGCGACCGCGATGGGGATACCGCTCGGGCTTACCTCATGCGCGGCGTTGAACGCTCCCTCAAGGCGGCTGGAGATGTAGTCGGTCAAGGTGAACTTTTGCTCCTCTTCACCGGGCGCGTCCCAGTCGACGAGCAACGGCCGCAGGCCGGTCTTGGCGGCGAGCCAGCGTAACAGGCTGTGTTCGGCCGATAGGTCGAGAATATAGGCGCGGTTGACTAGCGACGGCACAAACAGTACCGGCTGGCCGCCCTCGGGGCGAAAATCGAGCAGGCGGGTTGTGCCCTCACGCCATAGCGTCGGCGGCGCGGTTAAGTCGCGGTGATAGGGGTGGCGCCGGTAGGCCTTGATGCCCTCCGCCAGGTCGTACAGGCGGCGGAAAACCTCTTGGCCGACAGCTCGATCGAAAGGATCGACCTGTGGTTCGGCGCTACTTTTTCTTTTGCTTGGATGGTTTTCGCTTGGCCGCGCCTTTGGCCTTTGTGCCGCCGCGTTTGCCAGTTGCTGGCTTAGTGCTGCGCCCCGCGCCGCCACCTCCGGCTTCCAGGCGATCGAGTCGCTCCTCAAGAGCGGTAAGGCGGCTTGCGAGCTCAGCCAGCTGTTGAGCGCCGTCGCCAGATGCAGCGGCAGCGGGCGTGGGCCCCGCCGTGTTTGGTTTTGAATCGCTGTCATTGGCTGTGCCTCCCGCCGCGAGGCCCGCCAGCGTCATAAACTGCTGGGCCATTGCCGCCATTTGCGCCGTCGTTATGGGGTTGGCGGCGGCTTCCGCTCTGCCCATGACCCCAAAAAACCGCGCCGATTGCTCGGCCAACGTTGGGTCCGCCGCCATCGCGGCGATCTGATCTTCCCACAAATCAAGATATTCGCGGGCCAGAGCGGTAAAGTTAGGGGTATCGGCCATAACCGCCACTATATAGGATTTTGCTACATTGCGGCCAGTCGCGCTGCATTGCAGCATTTAAGGTAAACTCTGTTATACTGGCTGGCACATTATCAGAAATCGTGGTGCCAATACCCATGGCCGAGACCGAAACGCCCGACCCGATAACCATAAAAAAGTACGCTAACCGGCGGCTTTACAATACCGCGACTAGCAAGTACGTCACCCTCGACGATTTGTCCGGCATGGTGAAGTCGGGCGTGGAATTTACCGTCGTTGATGCCAAGAGTGGTGAAGACATTACGCGCTCGGTGCTAACCCAGATTATTTTCGAAGAAGAGAGCAAAGGTCAGAACCTGTTGCCGATAAAATTTTTACGCCAGCTCATCGGATTCTATGGCGATAGTCTGCAATCGGTCGTGCCCAATTATCTTGAACATTCGATGAACACGTTCACCCAGAACGAAGAGGTCATGCGTGGCTATATGAAAGAGGCGATGGGCGGGATGTTCCCCTTTTACCAGTGGGAGGACATGGGCAAACAAAATATGGCGATGTTCGAGCGCGCTATGCAGATGTTCACGCCCTTCGTCGCGAATGGCGGCAGCGGCAAGGAGCCGGAACTGGTGGAGATTGCGACCAGCGACGATGAAGACGACGATATGAGCATGTTGAAATCGCAACTCAAGGCGCTGCAAAAGCAGGTCGACAATCTGTCAAGCACGTCGGGTAAGGACGACGACAGCTAGCTTTTAATTAAGGCCAGGTGGCCTCAGCCTCACCTGTGCAGATTAGGGTGGCTCGATGTCCGGTTTGCCGAAATACTAGCCCTGGAGATAGTCGACACCCTCTTGGCGTAGCATTTCCGCTTCTTCCTCGGTTTCTACCTATTCGGCAGCCGTTTTTAGGCCAATTCCCTTGGTCAGTTGAATCAATGTCCTAACGAACACTTAGTTGTCTAGGTTGATTGGCAGGTCGCGCACGAAAGAGCCATCGATCTTCACCATGCCGACATCGAGGCTACGCAAATGGCGGAACGAAGTGTAACCGGCGTTGAACTCATCGAGCACGACACGGTAGCCGAACTCGTTGACCGACAGCACGAAGCGTAACGAATCGGCTATATCGTCGAGCGTGATCTGGCACCGGCGACCAGGGAATAATGGATGATGAGGGCTATTTGCACATCACCTGACGGTTGAAGGAGATCGTCAATTACGGCATCGAGAAAATATAGCCGCGCGAAGTCGGCGAACACAAAATCTTGATAATGCAAAATCTCGAACCTGGCCGTCCCATGGAGATTGATGTGCTGGTAGGCTCCGTGCAGGAATTGGCCTGCTTGACCGGTGTCGCCACACCGATCATTGATAGCGTGCTGGAGCTGGTAAAAATGTGCGCCCGGCTGGCGGGTTGTTACGACGGATAAAGGTGAACCTGTGGCAAAACCTCACACACCGGCGGTTATTGGCCTCAACGCGATCATCATCGCGGTGACCGATGAGGTGCCACGTATCTTGACCGTGCAACGGGCTGCCCATTCGCTGGCGACTCCGGCCCAGAAGGGCGAGGCCGAGGCCGAGGCCTGGGCCGACAGCCCGGTAGCGCTACCCTTCGGTCCGTTCAATCCCGATCAGCACCGCACGCTGGAGCTGGGCCTGCATAGCTGGGTCGAGCAGCAGACTGGCCTTGATCTCGGCTATGTCGAACAGCTCTACACCTTCGGCGACCGCTACCGAGACCCGCGCGAGCAGGCAGGGGGTCCGCGTCTGGTGTCGGTCGGTTATATCGCCTTGGTACGCCAGGTTCCGTTGTCCGGAGCGGGTGAAGCCGAATGGCACAACTGGTACGACTTTTTTCCGTGGGAGGACTGGCGCGAGGGTCGGCCAGCCATCATCGACCGCACGATCCGGCCGAACCTGCAAAACTGGATCGACACAATCGGCGACGGCGATATAGGCGATCCCTATCGGGAGCGGCTGTCGATTGCGTTTGGAACTGGGGCGGCGTCGTGGGATTTTGAGCGCGTTCTGGAACGCTACGAACTGCTCTACGAAGCGGGAATGATCGGTGAGGCCCTGCGTGATGCACAAATTAGCGCGACGATCTCGGGTCAGCTGGTGCCTCAGCTCGATGCCGGGACACTGGCGACGGCGGAGTTGTTGGGCACACCGATGGCGCTCGACAACCGCCGCGTCTTGGCGACTGCGCTGGGCCGTATTCGCGGTAAGTTGAAATACCGTCCCGTGGTTTTCGATCTGTTGGCGCCAACATTTACCCTGCTGCAATTGCAGCGGGTGGCCGAAGCGCTGGGTGGCGTGCGGCTGCACAAACAGAACTTTCGCCGCCTGGTTATCAATGGCGGACTGGTCGAGCCGACGGGCCATCGCGAAAGCCAAGCCCGCGGTCGACCAGCGGAATTATTTCGCTTTCGCCGCGAAATCTTGAGCGAGGGCTCGACGCCGGGTGTTGGTCTGCCTGCGGCACGCATTATCGGTTAAACGCGGTGCTGAAATACGACCGCCGTTAAATAATTTACCTTGACTCCTTGATATACTCCATGAGAGCATTATACATATACTCAATATGAGCATATTTGGATTATCATGAGAGCTACAGATGAGCCACACAGCCGAACTGGAATACACACCGGCCGTTGCCGACGCGACCCAGCTGATTTTCGAGCGGGTGAAATCGGTCATTCCCAAGTTTGAGTGGCCCGTTCACGCGCCCTATGTTGAGGCGATCAACCGTCTTAAGCGCGAACGTAACGCGGTTATCCTCGCTCACAATTATATGACGCCGGAGATTTTTCACGGCGTCTCCGACATCGCCGGCGACAGCTTGGCATTGGCCCGCAAGGCGGCGGAGACTGATGCCGACGTCATCGTGTTAGCCGGCGTCCATTTCATGGCCGAGACGGCTAAACTGCTGAGCCCGGAAAAGACGGTTCTGATGCCCGACATGGCGGCGGGTTGCTCGTTGGCAGCGTCGATCACCGGTGCCGACGTGCGCCTATTGCGTGAAAAATATCCCGGCGTGCCTATCGTTACCTACGTCAACACCTCGGCAGAGGTGAAGGCTGAAGCCGACATCTGCTGCACTTCTGGTAACGCGGTGAAGGTCGTCGAATCCTTGGGTGCCGCCCGGGTCATCTGCCTGCCCGACCAATATCTCGCGCGCTACATCGCCAGCCAGACTGACGTCGAAGTAATTGTTTGGGAAGGCAGCTGCGAAGTGCACGAACGTTTTACCGGCGACGAATTGCGCGACTACCGCCAGCAATTTTCCGACATCGTCATCGTCGCCCATCCAGAATGTCCGCAAGATGTCTTACAGGAGGCCAATTTTGTCGGCTCCACCGCCAACATGGTCAACTATGTCGGCGAGGAAAAACCGGGGCGCGTGCTGCTGGTTACTGAATGCTCCATGAGCGACAACGTGGCGGTCGAGCATCCAGATGTCGAATTTATCCGTCCCTGTAATTTGTGCCCCTACATGAAACTTATCACGTTACCAAAAATTCTTGGCGTGTTGACCGAGATGTCACCGCAAATCGAGATCGATCCCGAAATAGCCGAGCGCGCCCGCGTCTCCGTGGAGCGCATGCTCACCATCCGCTAGCGAGACTGACCAGCTATGAACGTTGTTCGGCCAGTTCGGCGCGCATTACGCCACGCCACCGACGCTGAGGTTATTGTCGTCGGGTCGGGCATGGCCGGACTGGTGACGGCGTTACAACTGGCGCCGCGTAGGGTGACCTTGCTTACCAAAACCCCCAGCCTCGCCGGTGGCTCAACCGTCTGGGCGCAGGGCGGTATCGCCGGCGCGGTGGGCGCGGACGATACGCCCGAAGCGCATGCCACCGACACCATAGTGGCAGGCGCCGGCCTGAGCAAAATGGCGGCGGTCGAACTGTTGACTCGCGACGGCGCGGCGCGGCTGCGCGAGCTCATCGATTTGGGCGCGCCGTTCGACCGCGATGAAGCGGGCGAGGTTTTGCTCGGCCGCGAGGCCGCGCACGGGCAGCGGCGCATCGTCCATGCTGGCGGTGATGCCACCGGTCGCTATGTGCATAAATGGCTCGCCGATGCTGTCGCTAAGACGCCGTCGATCGACGAGCAAACCTCCGCCTTCGCCTGGGATTTGGCGGTACGGGACGGGCGCGTGTGCGGTGTTCTGGCCTATCACCAGAGTGGCGGCTGGACTCTGCAGCAGGCGCCGTTCGTCGTTTTGGCAACCGGCGGGTCGGGGCAGCTTTTCCAATGCACGACCAATCCGCCTGAGGCCACCGCCGACGGCTTGGCTATGGCTGCACGTGCCGGTGTACTTCTCGCCGACCTGGAGTTTGTACAGTTCCACCCAACGGCACTGGCCGACCCTAGCGCTGCTAGCGGCGCGCCAATGCCGCTTTTGACCGAAGCGCTGCGCGGCGAGGGCGCTATCTTGGTTGACGCTGCCGGTGATCGGTTCATGCTTGGCGAACACCCGGAAGCCGAACTGGCGCCGCGCGACGTGGTCGCCCGCGCTATTTGGCAGCGCTTAATTGACGGCGAGGGCGCCTATTTGGACATACGCGCGATCATGGCCAACGGGTCGGCGGCACGGTTTCCCACTGTCCGCGCTCTATGTGAGTGTGCCGGTTTCGATGCGGCGCGCGAGCCGATCCCTGTCGCGCCTGCCGCGCACTACCATATGGGCGGCATCGCCGCCGACGATCGTGGCCGCACGTCGCTTGACGGTCTGTGGGTGTGCGGTGAAGCGGCGGCAACCGGCGTGCACGGCGCCAACCGGCTGGCTAGCAATTCGCTGCTTGAGGGCTTGGTTTTCGGCCACCGGGTTGCCGAGGATATCGCCAGCCAAGCCATTTCACCGCGGTTGCTACCAACCCTTTCCATTCCAACGATCCCGGGACCGGTTGCCACTATTGCTAGCCTGTCCGCCCAACTGCGTGACACCATGTACGCGAAGGTTGGGCTATGTCGCGATGGAGGCGGCTTGCAAGCTGCGCTTACGGCTCATGCTCGGTTGGCACACCAACTAAGTGCGATCGAACGTCAGACCGGACAGTCGGAACCGTCCGCTAACGATGTCCGGCGTTGGGGCGAGTTGCACAATCTAGCGCTTGTGGGGCACCTTGTTACGCTGGCGGCGTCGCGTCGCTGTGAGAGTCGCGGCGCCCATTATAGGTCCGATTATTCGCAACCGGTGGCCGACATCGGCCAACGGCAATTTCTGACAATCGAAGATCTTGGGGAACCCACTCCACCTGCAGAGATTCAAGAGGAACGCCGCCATGGCGCAAGTGCCGCCGCTCTATCCGCTTAGCTATGCGCCGATCATCGCTCGCGCGCTGGAAGAGGATTTCGGTGAGGCGGGCGATATCACCACCGACGCTATCGTCGCTCCGGATGCTCAGGCGAGTGCCAGGATAGTCGCCCGAAACGAAGGCCGGCTGGCTGGTCTCGACGTAGCGCTTGCGGTGTTTACTAACCTCGATCCCGCGGTCACCGCTGAGTTCGGTCACCAAGACGGCGAGGACGTTCAAGCTGGTGCCACCCTGGCCGTGGTCTCCTGCCCGGCGCGGGTTCTGCTTAGCGGCGAGCGCACCGCGCTCAACCTGATGGGTCGCATGTCGGGAATTGCCACCACCACCCGCGACCTGACCAAGGCCGTCGGCAATAATAAGGCGCGCATCGTCTGCACCCGCAAGACCGCGCCGGGGTTGCGAGTGCTCGACAAGTACGCTGTGCGTGCTGGCGGCGGCGTCAATCACCGCTTCGGTCTCGGCGATGGGGTGCTGATCAAGGATAATCACCGCGTCATGGCCGGCGGCGTCGGGTTGGCGATCGAGCGCGTGCGTCAACGCCTTGGCCATATGGTCAAGGTCGAGGTCGAGGTCGACACCATGGCTGAGTTGGAAGAGGCGCTGGGCTTCGATGTTGACGCGGTGTTGCTAGATAACATGGCGCCGGCGATGTTGGTTGAAGCGGTGGCGCTGGTCGGCGGTCGGGTGGTGACCGAGGCCTCGGGCGGCATCACGCCACAGATGGTGGCCGACGTAGCCGCCGCTGGCGTGGATCTCATCTCGCTCGGCTGGCTCACCCACAGCGTTACCAACTGGGATGTCGGCCTCGATTTTGAGCCACAGTGACATACTTCTCATCACCGAGCTTGTCGAGAGACGAAGGATGAAGCCAGTAAACACCTCACCCTTCGATAAGCTCAGGATGAGGTGTTTTCTATCTGATCAAATGAACTGCTACAGGCCGGCGAACGCGGCTTCGACAATCGCTTCGGTGCGCATGCCGGTACCCAACCCTTCGCTTTGCAGATTGGTTGCATAGGCCAACGACAGATTGCGCTCGGGGTCGGCGAACGCCCGCGCGCCGCCCGATCCGGGATGGCCGAAGGCTTTTGGGTTGGGGCCAAAGATGCTCTGCCCTTCGGGGTTTTTCCAGAACCCCATGGCCATACGGATATGCTGTCCGGTGGTGCCGTCGGCCTCGTCTTCCCATTGGTCGGTGGTGGCGCGAGCAATCGCGTCAGCGGATAGCAGGCGCACGCCGCCGAACTCACCGCCATTGGCCAGTGCGGCGTAGATGCGCGCCATGGCGCGCGCCGTGCCGAAGCCGCCGAACGACGGGATACCGGCGGTACGGAACTTGGCGCTATTCTGCACCGCGGTATCCATGGGTTTCGGCATCGCTCTCCAGGCGCGCAGCAATGGGCTGTCGGGGCCGGCGTTACCGCCCATCGAGAAGCCCGCGGGGTTGGGGTAAATGTTAGCGACGCGCTCTAGGTCCGCTTCGTCGACACCTATCTTGTAATCGGCGCCTAGGAGATCGCAGACATTTTCGCGCAGAAATTCGCGGATCGGCTGGCCGCTCACCCGGTGCACCACCTCGCCCGCCAGATAGCCGATGTTGACGGTGTTGTAGGCTCCCTTGGTACCGGGTGGCCAGGCGAGTTCCTGCGCTTCGAGAACGCTGATCATCTTGTCGTAATCGTAAATATCGCCGGGACTGGCGGCGTCGTTGAAGCATACCCCGCAATAGTGCGAAATAATGTGGCGGACGAGAACACCCTCCTTGCCGTTCTGGGCGAACTCCGGCCAGTAGGTGGCGACCGGTGCATCCAGATCGACTTGCCCGCGGTCGGCCAGAATATGGACGCTCAGCGCGCACAGGCTCTTGGCGATCGAATAGAAAATGCACATGGTGTCTTCGTGCCACGGACGGGCGCGCGCGTCGTCCCTATGGCCCCCCCACAAATCGACGACTTTTTTACCCTGGTGATAGATGCAAACGGCACTGCCTATCTCGCCGTGTTTGGTGAAGTTGCGCTCCAGCGCTTCACGCACGGCGGCGAAGGCAGGATCGCAGGTGCCATCAATGTTTAGACTGATGACTTCTGATGCGGTCATTGTTGTTCTCCGCCCCCCCCAGGTAGAAATTATCGAACGACAGTCGTTGGAACGCAATCGCGGCTACTGGGTTACTCGAGCGACAGCGGTGCGCCAGCCTACCAATAACGTATTGCGATTTTCGCTAGCTAGGGACGGTATAAACGTCCGTTCATGTCGCCACAGCGCCGAGATATCGTCGAGGCCGGCATAGACACCCGCGCCGAGACCGGCGAGCAGGGCAGCGCCCATGGCGGTGGTTTCGACTACCGCCGGTCGGTCGACGCGTAAGTCCAGAATGTCGGCGAGGAACTGCACCAGCCAGTCGTTGGTAGCCATACCGCCGTCGATGCGCAAGCTGTGCGTCGCCTTGCCGTGGTCCTTAGCCATCGCCTCCAGCAGATCGTGGGTCTGATAGGCGACCGCCTCCAGCGCGGCGCGGGCGATTTCGGCAACACCGGTATCGCGGGTCAGGCCGAACAGTGCGCCGCGCGCGTCGGGGTTCCAGTGGGGCGCGCCCAATCCGGTGAAGGCGGGTACCATGTAGACACCGTGGTTGGATGGCGACCCCCGGGCCAGCGCTTCCGTGTCAGGTGCGGAGTCGATGATTTGCAGCGCGTCGCGCAGCCACTGCACCGCTGCTCCGGCGACGAATATACTGCCTTCCAACGCATAGCTAACTTTCCCGTCTAGGCGGTAGGCGACCGTCGTCAGCAGCCGATTTTCCGATGCGACGGGTTGATGGCCGGTATTTAGTAGCACGAAAGCGCCGGTTCCGTAGGAGCTTTTAACCATGCCCGGCTCGAAACAGGCCTGGCCGAACGCCGCCGCGTGCTGATCGCCGGCGATACCGCGGATCGGCAGCGGCCGTTCGAACAGGCCAGACGCTGTGGTGCCGAAATTGCCGGCGCTGTCGTGCACTTGCGGCAGCAGCGCGGCGGGGATACGCCACAAGGCTAGCAGATCGTCGTCCCAGACCTGACGGTGGATGTCGAACAGCATGGTGCGGCTAGCGTTACTGGCGTCGGTGGCGTGTATCGCGCCGCCGGTGAGCCGCCATAACAGGAAACTATCGATGGTGCCGAAGGCGAGGTCGCCAGCCTCCGCCGCTACCCGTGTGCCATCGATAGTGTCGAGAAGCCAGGCGAGTTTGCTGGCGGAGAAATAGGGATCGGGTAGCAGCCCGGCGCGTTCGGCGATTAGTGGTGCATGGTCAGCCTCGGTAACGTCGCGGCAGGCGTCGGCAGTGCGTCGGTCCTGCCAGACGATTGCGTTATGGACCGGCTTGCCGGTGCGGCGGTTCCACAAAACAGTGGTTTCGCGCTGGTTGGTGATGCCGAGGGCCGCGACCTCGAGGGCTTCCGCTGCACATTTGTCTAGTACATCGCGACACACAGCGAGTGCGTCCGTCCAGATTTCTTCCGGATTATGCTCGACCCAGCCTGGCTGCGGAAAAATTTGCTTCAGCTCGCGCTGCGCCGTGGCGACCGGCGTCCCGGCAGCGTCGAACACGATTGCCCGTGTGCTGGTCGTGCCCTGATCGAGGGCTAGTAGGTGCGGGCCGTCGGTCACGTCAGCGGACGCAGAACGGCGCCAGTGTCACGGCCAGGTTGAGCAATATTTCATCGCCACCAATCCAGGCGATGAACGACAGACCGACGGGGCAGCCCTCGACCTCTGCGGCTGGCAGGGTGATCTGGGGCAGGCCGGAATGGCCCGCGATGCAGGTCAGCGCCAGGGTGTTGGCGCGGAAGAATTCCAGGCCGTCCGGTGGCGTGTCGACTTCGGGCGAAATCACCGGTGCGGTCGGTAGGCATAGGATGGTGCCCGGTGGCACCAATGCGTGCATGTGGGCGCGAATGCCCTCGCGAACCTGGTGCGCTGCCGCGGTTTCATCCACCGTGATGGTGGCGACCATCTCGAAGCGGTCCTTGATGCCGGGGCCGAGACTGGCGTTGTGCTCGACGACCCAGGGCAGGTTGGTCACTTTGACCTCGCTGGCCTGGAGGACGCGGAACGCTTCCGACCAGGGTTCCAGTCCATCCGGCGCAACAGCTACCGGTTCCGCGGGCGGCAGCACACTGGCGGCGGCGTTGGCAACGCTGTGCAACGCTGTGGCAACCGCCGGGTCGGCCCGTGCAAAACAATCTTCGGCGATCAACAAGCGCTCGATATCCGCCGCCACAGATTGGTCGTCGAGAACTACCGGCCCGACGGTTCGGAATAGCTCCGCGTCGTTGGTGAACCAGCCCGCGGTGTCGTAGCTCGGTGCCATTGCTCGGCCATGGGACAGGTCGATCCGGCCATGGGTTGGCCGCAGACCGTAGAGGCCGCAGAACGAGGCGGGGATGCGCACCGATCCGCCGGTGTCGCTGCCCAAGGCGATATCGCACATTTCAGCGGCCATCGCCGCCGCCGACCCGGAAGACGAGCCGCCGGGTAGGCGACCCGGTGCGCGTCCGTTCTGTGGCGTGCCGTAATGGGCGTTGGCACCAGTTAGTGAATAGAAAAACTCATCGCAGATGGCGATGCCGACGATATCGGCGCCGGCATCGAGAAGCTTTTGCACCGTCGTCGCTGTTTGCGTCGCCGGTTTGGTGGCGGCGTAGAAATCGGGATTACCATTGCCGGTCTTGCGCCCGGCGACGTCGTACAGGTCCTTGATGACCAGGGTTTTGCCGGCGAGCGGCCCGCTGCCGGAACCGCGGATGGGTTCGGTGATGTTGTGGGGTACGAAGGCGCCGACGACGTCTGCGGGAATTGTAGGACCGGTCATGTTTTTTCCTCGAGAGAAAAGGCCGCCGAATGGGCTGGCCGGTTATTTTTTTTTGCTTTTGCGTGCCTTAGGTGCGGGTTGTTCTTTCAGAAACCAGTCGAGAATCTGTTCGCCATCCCAGCAGACGACGCCTGGTTTCGACAAGACATGTTCGAAAGTTTCGCGGACATATTTTATCCGGTGCGGCGAGCCGGACAGGTAGGGATGCATGGCGATCGCCATGACCTTGGATGTCTCGTGGCTTTCTGCATAGATTGTCTCGAAATAGTCGAGTGCTCGGTCACGAAAAACGTTGGACGTATGGTGTTGGATCGCCATCGACACAATGTCGTGGAGTTCGTAATTGTAGGGTAACGCTACGACTGATTTGCCCGACGTAGTGTTCACGTGTACTGGCTGATCGTCGAGCACCCAGTCGCCGATATATTCGATGCCGGCCTCGGCCAGGAAGTCGAGTGTTTGATAGGTTTGAGTAAGACCCGGCCCGAACCAGCCGCGTGGCTTCTTGCCGGTGAAGTCTTTGATGACTGTCATACACTTTTCAATCACCTCGCGTTCGTCGTCGACCTTGTGCATCGGCATTTGATCGAAGGAGTGGGCGTTGAACTCCCATCCGGCCTCCAGGCAGGCCTCGGCCACGCGCGGGTAGTCTAGGCAGGTGCGGGCATTCAGCGTGACTGTCGGTCTTATGCCCAGATTATCGAGCATTCGTTTGATCCGCCACACCCCGACGCGCATGCCGTATTCGTGCCAGCTCCAGTTGGGGTGATCGGGAATCATGGGAACCCCTTGCGGCGGCGAAATCACCATGCGTGCCATGGGTCTGACGATGTCCCACACCTCCGCTGCCAGAACTGGCCAAATGACCATGCGAGCACCGTCGGGCAGTTTTAGAGGTTTGCGATCGATGATAGCGGAATAGGGTAGGCGGTCGCCCGGTTTCATGCCTTGTTTCATGTCTCTTCCCCGAATACGTTGCGCCCGGCTTAAGCGGGGCGCAGTTTTTATCTATCGCGACTATACTACGCGCTGCGCCGTTTAGGGGAGAAGCTGATGCCTGCGTCTGCTAATAAAAATGTCGTTCTGGTCGAACGCGATGGTGATATTGTCACTGTCGTGCTGAACCGGCCGGAGAAGCTCAACGCTCTCAATAAAGTCATGTGGCAGTGCATCGGCGATGTGATGGTTGAACTCGATGGCGACGACGATGTGCGCTGCGTGGTGCTGCGTGGCGCTGGCGACAAGGCCATGGGGCCGGGCGCTGACATTTCGGAATTCGAGACCGAACGGTTTAACTCCGAGCAGGCGGCCGAATATGGCGCGCTGATGCACCGCTCCATGCACGCCATTCGCGATTGTCGTCACCCGGTAATCGCCCTGATCAAGGGCCTATGCGTCGGCGGTGCGCTCGAACTAGCACTGATGTGCGACATGCGCATCTGCGGCGAAGGATCGCGCTTCGGCGTGCCGATCAACCGGCTTGGCCTGGTAATGGCCTATCCCGAGATCGAGGTTCTAGTTGGCCTGGTCGGGCGGTCGGTGGCGCTGGAAATCCTGTTCGAAGCCCGCGTCTTCGACGCCGCCGAAGCCAACGACAAGGGCCTGGTCAACCGGGTGGTGGCCGACGAACAGGTCGAGGAAGAGGCCTACGCGACGGCGCGGCGCATCGCCGACGGTGCGCCGCTGGTTAACCGTTGGCACAAGAAGTTCACTGACCGGGTACTGGCCGGTGCGCAGCCCACAACGCCGTTGAGCGAGGCCGAACTAGCCGAAGGATACGCCTGTTTCGACACGCAAGATTTCAACACTGGCTATCAGGCCTTCCTGGCTAAGCAAAAGCCAGATTTCAAAGGAAAGTAACAATGACGCCCGATCAAAGCTTGTTGGGTGGACTCAAGGTGATTGAGCTGAGCCACATCATGGCGGCGCCAACCTGTGGGCAGTTGCTCGCTGATATGGGCGCCGACGTAGTCAAGGTTGAGCGACTGCCGGCCGGCGACGACACGCGCCGCTTCGGCAAATCTGTCGACGGCGATTCCGCCGCTTTCGCCATGATGAACCGCAACAAGCGCGGTCTGGCGCTGAACCTGAAGACAGATGCGGGCCGCGCCGCGCTGCGCCGACTGATAGAGCAGGCCGACGTGTTCATCGAGAACTACCGTATGGGCGCGATGGAACATTACGGCATCGGCTGGGAGGAAATGCATAAAGCCAACCCGCGGCTAATCTACTGTTCGATTTCCGGCTTCGGGCGCACTGGCCCTTATGCCGAACGCGGTGGCTTTGATCTGATCACGCAAGCCATGTCGGGCATCATGAGTATCACCGGTGAGGGGCCAGGCCGCCCGCCTGTTAAGGTCGGCGCGCCGATCACCGATATCACCGCCGGTATGTTGGCGGCAATGGGCATCTGCGGCGCTGTGATCCAACGAACGCGGACCGATGAGGGCCAATATGTTGATACCTCGCTCTACGAGGCCGGTATCGCCCATACCTTCTGGCAAACGGCGATCTATGCGGCCACCGGCGAAGTTTCGAAAGCCATGGGCTCGGCCCATCCGCTCTCAGCGCCCTATCAGGCGTTCAAGACCAGCGACACATGGGTTATTGTCGGCGCCGCTAACCAGAACACCTGGTTGAAATTTGTCGAGGCCATCGGTGCGCCGGAACTGGCTGACGACAAGCGGTTCGATCAAACTGTCGATCGCCTGGAAAACCTCGACGACTTGGTCGGGACCCTGAACGGTATTCTCTCGCAGCGCTCTACCGCCGAATGGCTGGAGGTTCTGGAAGCCGCCGGGGTGCCCGCCGGGCCGGTCTATGACGTAGCCGAGATGGCCAACGACCCCCACACCAAAGCGCGTGGCATGATCGCGAGCGTGCCGGTGGCGGCTGGCGGTGAATTCGCCGCCATCGGTCACCCGGTGAAATATTCCTCCGCTTCGACCGAGATCAGACGGGGCGCGCCGCTGATTGGTGAGCATACAAGCGAAGTGCTGGCGGAATACGGCTTCACCGTCGACGAGATCGCAGACCTTCAGGCCGACGGAGCGCTCGGAGCCGACAAGGGTGATGCTGCCGCGGACTAGCTGCCTTCGTCTAGCCGGGTTATTCGTAGCAGCTAGAAACACGCACCGTCGGGGCTGATTACGTCACCTAGAAAAGCTCCGTTTTCGATGCGGTCCTCGAACGGTTGCACTAGCCCGAAGACCTTGACTGTCTTGGTGAAGAAACCGCCGGGCGTCACGACTTCACCGATATCGCCACCATTGCTGTGCAGCCGGTCCGCTTCGATGGTCAGCGAATGCAGAGTGAAGTTGGCGAACAACTCGCCGCTCAGCGGATAGCTCCGTTCGCGCTAGCCAAAATAAGCGTCGTCGAAGGTGGCGGAACTATCATCGCTTGCTGCTGGTCCTACTGCCGCCGCGGCCAAAGCGCAGGCCAATACCATCACGCGCCAGGCGGTCATGGCCGGCCTTAGCTCTCTGCGAGGAGCGTGCGTTTAGCGTCGAGGCGTTCCTTCTGCTTCGCCAAGTCGACGACAAAGCGGGTGTGCTGACAAGCGCCAACCTTGTCGCCCAATTCGTCGTGTACCTCGACGTCGAATAGCACCCGCCGGCGGTCGATTTCAGTGACGGTCGCATGCACGTCGACCCACATATCGATTAGAGTTACGCCCAAATGGTCGACCTCGACCCGGGTGCCGACCGAATTCTCGCCATCGTCGAGATGCAGGTCGAGCAGATCTTTGCAGGTGCGCTCGATGTCGAGTACCATCGACGGCGTGGCGTAAACCCGGAAGTCCTCGCCCATAAAGCCGATCGTGCGCTCGGTGTCGATGGTAATCCGCTGAGTGAATTCGAGACCCGGTTGTAGACTGTCTTTCATAGTAAGATCTCCTTAAGATATTGTTTTTATTGACTATTTAGTGGACGAGGAGGCATTGGTGTACTGGGCTTCGAGTTCTTCACACGTGCAGCCGCGGTAAATTTTCTCGGTCATGGCGTTATCATAACGTATTTCTGTTCCAGCTCACTCCCCCATCCGGTCACCCACGGGATCGTATGACCGGGGTGGGGGAGTGGGCTGGTGCGATTCCATATCAGTGGCACAGGTAATCCCGCAAACAGATACCCTTGTTGACGGCGCGATGGCGCCGCGCCACCCTATCGGCGATAGATGGAAGGAACGCACTATGCCCGACGACATTAAAACTCGCGAAGAACTCGAGGCTCACTATGGCCAACCCAAGGGCTATTTAGGCGAGAAGGAAAAACCGGCGCTCAGCCAGCATTGCAAGGACTTCATCGCGCTATCGCCGTTTTGTGTCATTGCCAGTTCGGCCGCCGGCGACGGCCCAGCCGATTGTAGCCCGCGTGGCGATGCGCCGGGCTTTGTGCATATTCTCGACGACACTACCATCGCCATTCCCGATCGTCCCGGTAACCGGCGCACCGACACCTTTCACAACCTGATGGAAAACTCGGAAATCGCCATCATGTTTATGGTACCGGGGCTCAACGAGGTGCTGCGCCTCAACGGCAAGGCGCGTTTGACGGCCGAGCCAGAGCTGCTGGGAACCATGGCGTTTAACGGTAAGCTACCGCGCGCCGCCATGGTGATCGACATCCGCAATGTCTATTTCCATTGCGGCAAAGCGGTGGTGCGCGCCGACTTGTGGAACCAGGACAAGAAGTTAGCCAAGGGGGAATTTCCCACGCTGGGTCAGATTAATGCCGACTGGTACGATGCCGACGCCGAAGAAATTGACGCCCGCTACGCGGACGAAATTAAGACCAAGCTATATTAATCATGCCACGGCGAAACTAACGCTCGAACAGGCGATAAAAATTATGGAAGTAGGTTTCGCGCATAGGCGGGAGACCGACTGCTTGCCATTGGCTATTGTCGTGCCCGACCCCGGCGGTCATCTGCTTACCTTCGCACGCGAGGATGGTACCAGCTTTCTACGCCCAACGATTGCCTAGGCCAAGGCGTGGGGTGCCGCTTGGGTATGGGTACGGCAGCCGTGTGCTGATCGAGCGGCCGGACCGCTTTATTTTGACCCTTAATACGGCGAACGACAGCAAGGTATTGAACGCGCTTGGCGGAGTGCTGGTGCACGACCAGGATGGCAAAATTCTGGGCGCCTCTGGCATCGAAGCTATCGGGCTAATTGGCCGATATCGGCTGACTGCTATATGCCTTCTTGCTGCCCGCCAAACTCGGTCGAATAGTTGCGGTCTATGTACCAGCACACGTAATCGATCATACTGACCGGATCGTATTTCGGCGGGTTGTCGGGGCCGCAGCAGGTGTCAAGCGGCTTGGCGATAGTGTTCGGCGCCGGATTGAAAAACGTCGCCATCGAATAGCGGTCGTGATCGGGCGGCACCACGCGGTGCGGCGAGGCGATGAACCGGTCGTTGGACCAGCGGTTTAGGAACTCGCCGGTGTTGACGACGATGCCGTTGGCAACTGGGTCGGCCGGTAACCACTTGCCACTGCGGGTCAATACCTGCAGTCCCGGCACGTCGGACAGGGGCAACAGCGTTATGAAGCTGTGATCGCTGTGGGGTGAAATACCGAACTGGTTTTCTTCCGGCTTCACCGCCGGATAGTGAGCATTGCGCGTCCACATGATGGGCTCTTTGAAACACTCATCGAAAAAGTCCGCTGGTTTTTCTAGTGCCACCGCGTAGAGCGGCGCCATCTTGTAACCCAACATGGCGATAGCGTGTTGATATTCGACCATGGGTTCGCGGAATCCAGGCAGGTTCTCCGGCCACGGGTTGGGACCGACAAAACGTAAGCCCTGCTCCAAATAGGGGTGGTCGACTGGGCGCTCGAGCGCCAAGACCAGGGTTTCGTTCAAGTCCTGCTTAGTGTTTTCGTTGATTTTCGAGGTTACGTAGACAGTCGATTTGGGCGCGATATAGCCAACCGATTTCTTGCCGAACTTGAGTTTGAGCTTTTCCTCGTTGGAAAGCGCGAAAAAATCTTTGAGGGCGTCATAGGCGTTATCGATCAA
>PVBE012059441.1_pt1 | contig 32574 bp, 32 predicted proteins | sample 1631181 | NCBI WGS metagenome assembly PVBE01 (sample SAMN08397723, study PRJNA350692) | Marine metagenome, whole genome shotgun sequencing project. | isolation source: water | place: Pacific Ocean | collected 2012-04
AGGCCAATCCGTCGAGGATGTGAGTCGGTTCCTCGATCACAGCTCACTGGCCGTGACCTCGATCTATCTGCGGCGGCTCGAAGGGGAGCGGGACACCGCGTGGATGACTGTCGCGGCTCAACTCCGCTCCTGAGTCGGGGGCTCGAGTGATTCACGGGCGTAGCCAGCGACGAGTGCATCCGGATGGTGGAGCAGGGAGTCGGCGATCTGAACGGGGCGCCTTCTCGGGTCCAACCCGATCCGCCCGGACCCCGACGATACGATCAGCTCCCGCCCGCGAAGAGGGCCGGGCGCTGCATCGATTTGCTCTCGGAGTCGGCCGATGGCTTGGTCGGCTCCTGCCGCGATGATCTCCTTCTCCAACAGTTCCTCTTTCGAGACGGAACCGTCCCCATCCCGGCGGAGTTTGATGGCGAGGCGAAACAGCAGGCGGAACGGATTGTCCGAAAGTTCGATTCTGTGTTCGCCGATCTCGACGATTTGACGGCGATTCGCCGCTTCTTCCCCAGTGAAGAGGATCGCCGGAGCCGACGTGGCGTCTGGGGCCGTCCCGAAGAGACTCCTGTACTGAAGTGCTGCCGCCTCCGCCTGAGTCTGGAACTGTGCGACCTGCTTGAGGATCTCCTCCACGGGTTCGGCTACCTCACCAGTGGCACCGAGCTCAAGGATGATGTCTGCGATGCGGGCCTGGAGTCGGTCGATCGTGGCGCTAAGTGGGTCTCCTGGCTGCCGCCAGAGCTCCCCCACCTCCCGGACTTCCAGCAGCGAGGGAATCTCGTGATCGACGTCCCGCAGCGCTCGCTTCACGTGGGGGAAGGGCGAGCCAGCCCCTTTGGCAACTGATATCAAGGCGCGGTAGATGATGTTTGCTCGCTCTTGGTCGACCACGATCGGCCCACCAAAGTGTGTATCGAGCAGGGCAGCGATTCCCTGACCGATCGCTCGCAACGCGATGGCGGCGTTAGCTCGGTCCCTCTCTTCGATGCTGCGCTTTGCCGACATTTCCTCTCCTTGGCGGAGCTGTGCCCGGAGGACCTCCGGGAGTGTCTCCGCACCGGAACCCCTTCATTGTGAGGGTAAGCACTGGCGATCGCGAGCTGATCTCGCCGCCGAGACCTAACCCGGAGGGCTCATGAATAAGGAACACCTGCTCAGCATCAAGGAAGCCGCCGCGGCATTGCGGATCGGTCCCGCCCTGGCCTATGAGATGGCGCGAGATGGCCGGCTCCCGGTTTTTCGTCCCACCCCGCGAGTGGTGCGCGTGCTCCGCGTCCCGTTCGAGACGGCTCTGGGCGATCCGAACCACCAGTGGGATCGGCCATTCGGCGACCAGCTCGCCCCAGATGCACTCCCTGACCCGGAGAGCGGCTAGGGAGTATCTGAGGGCGGCCGGCCCTACGTCCGCAAGGTCCCCGGACTTGATGGACGTGGCCCACCTACGCAAACGTCACGCCCAGTGACGAGGTAGGAGAACAGTGATGGTTGGGATGATTCGCCGTCGGAGTGCGGGCACCTGGGAGCTCCGCATGGAGGCGGGGCGCGACCCCGCTTCGGGCAAACGCCGCTTCCGCTACCAGACGGTGCGCGGCACGAAGAGCGACGCCGAACGGATCCTGAGGGAGACGCTGCACGCGTGGGACAGGGGCACCGCCGTAGAGACCACGCGGATCACGGTGGCCGAGTATCTGCATCGATGGCTCGATGAGTATGCGCGACCAACCGTGGCCCCCGCGACGGTGCGTCGATACGAGCAACTGGTGGCGCGCTTGATCCCGTTCCTGGGAGCCCGGCCGCTCCAACAGCTCCGCCCGGCACAGATCCAGGATGCGTATGCGCGCTTGGCGGACGAGGGACTTGCCGCCCGGACCGTCTTGCACCATCATCGCGTGCTGCGGGAAGCGCTTCATCATGCGGTGCGGTGGCAACTGCTCGCCCAGAACCCGGCGGACGCCGTGATTCCCCCGCGGCCCGTGGCGAAGGAGATGCGGGCGCTGCGCCCCACCGAGGTGGGGATGCTCCTGGCCTCCGCTCCCGATGACCAGCTCAAGGCGATCATCTACACGGCAGTGGCGACCGGGCTTCGCTTGGGAGAACTGCTGGGGCTGAAGTGGGCGGACATCGACCTCGAGGCCGCGACCGCGAGCATCGCGCGAACCTCCCGATACCTCTCAGGCGAAGGCATCACAACCGGTCCTCCCAAGACTGCCCGAGGGCGTCGCACGATCGCGCTTTCCGACGAGACTGTCCGTATCCTCCGCGAGCATCGCGCTCGCCAGCTTGGACAGCGGCTCGCCTTGGGGCCAGCCTTCCAAGACGACGATTGGGTGTTTCCAGACGCGGAAGGGGGGCTGCAGCCGCCGTATCGCGTCTCCGATGCGTTTCGGCGACTCGTCGCCCGTACGGAGCTCGGTCACGTCCGATTCCACGATCTCCGGCACACGGCCGCCACGCTGATGATGCAGGCGGGCGTGCCGACGAAGGTGGTCAGCACGCGGCTGGGCCACGCAACCGCCGCGTTGACCCTGGATGTCTATTCGCACGTGACGCCCGACATGCAACGCGAGGCGGTCGCCGCGATCGATGACCTGCTCCAGGTCCATTCGTGAGGCAATCGCTGCGGATCGCCGCTTCGTGCCGTCTCGCATCAGCTCGACCCGTCTCATGTCGCTCATTTGGGTGGCAAAATGGTGGCAATTGCGCAGAATGTGCTCAATTAAGGGGCCTGGGGATGCCTAGCCGGATCGCAGGAAACACTAGAAAACAAGCTATTTCTGGCGGAGGGGGAGGGATTCGAACCCCCGAGACCCCGGAGGGCCTAACGGTTTTCAAGACCGTCGCGATCAACCACTCTGCCACCCCTCCGCGGGCGACCTGCCCTCAGGATACGGGGTTCCCGTCCTCCGTACCCGTGAGCCGAATGCCAGGATTGGACTGCGCCAGGGAGATCCGTGACCCCGACACCCTTCGATACTCGCGCGCGGACGCAAGGGGGAGGCGAGGTGGGCGTTCACTTGCGAGACCAGGTGTCCCTGCCAAGATGGGTACAGCGCCTTCCGATCCCAGGTTTGGTCATGCGGTATTGCAACAAACCCGCATGAAATAGATCGACCGGCCTGCGATGATCCATGAAGCGGACCCGGGCGATATCTGGTTCGCGCGGAGGTGGTCTGATGGCTGCGGGACGGTCTCACACGTTCGTCCTCGCGCGCCAGCCCATCGTCGATGCGGATCGCGGATTCTTCGGTTACGAGTTGCTGTTTCGATCGCACCGCGATTCCGCTCAGGCCGACTTCGGTGACGGCACCGCCGCGACCGCGACCATCATCGATGGCCTGTTGGTGCATGGCGTGGACGACATCACGCAGGGCGTCGACGCCTTCGTCAATGTTACCGCCGCCGTCCTGCACAACCAGGCGGCGACGTTGCTCCAGCCCCCGTCACGCTTCGTGATCGAGGTCACGGAGGACATTGAACCGACGACCGAGATCTGCGAGCGCCTCGCGGACCTGCGAGTCAACGGCTATCGGGTTGCACTCGACGATGTCGAGGCCTCGCGGCGAGTCGACGCCTTCGCGGGGGTGATCGACATCGTCAAGGTAGAGTGGCCTTGCGGCGACGATGCACAGCGCGCGGAGATCGTGCGGTGCGCGCACACTGCTCAGGCGGTCGTCGTCGCCGAGAAGATCGAAACCGCGGAGGAGTTCCGCGCCGCCGTAGGCATGGGCGTGGAGTTCTTTCAGGGATTCCTGATCGCCCGGACGATGACGCTCGAACGACCCGGGATGCCGCAGCTCTCCCCCTCGCACTACATCCTTCTGGATGCCTTATCGCGAACGACGGTGGAGTTTGAGGAACTGGCCGATATCGTCTCAGCCGACGCTGGACTCACCTATACCTTGTTGCGCTACGCCAACTCCGCCTACACCGCGCAGCGTCAGCCCATCGAATCCGTGCGCGAGTGCCTGATCTTGGTGGGTCAAGAAGAGGTACGGCGTCTAGCGACGCTCGTCGTCGTGCGGGGCCTGGTCGGCGACGCTCCCGCCCACGCCATGGTTGAGAGCCTCGTCCGGGCCAGCTTCTGCGAATCCGTCTCTGTGCATGCGGCGCTAGCGTCGCAACGCGGGGCGGTCTTCTTGGCCGGTCTTCTTTCCCGGCTTGATGCGATCTTGGGCTTGCCGCGCGAGAACGTGGCGGATGGTCTTCCGTTGAACGCGGACGTCCGCGACGCTTTGCGAAGCCGTGCTGGGGAAATTGGCGCGCTCCTGCAGTGCGCCGAGGCCTACGAGCACGGGCGTTGGCCGGAAGCCGCACGGATCGCCGAGGGCTTCGGGCTGAAGCTGGCCCAACTGGCCGATCACTACCATGCCGCCGTTCTACGAGCGGAGCGAGTCCTCAGCATCGCCGCCTAACCGTAGAGCGGGTCCTGGTGGGCCTAGCGACGTGGCCGCCTCGGCAACCGCCGGGGCCAGCCGCGTTGGGCGGAGGGGGGGGCGGGGGGATCGAGCCAGTCCGCGAGACCACGGCGGGCTGCATGGAGCGTGCCGCGGTCTCGACCGCTTCTCCGTTGCGGTTCGTCCGGGCGGTTCCCGAAAGCCACGACCAAGCCCAGGACGGAACCGATCGCTATGGCCGCGAGCGCGCCGGATCTGCCGGGCGCGCTGAGCCTCCCGAGCGGGGGCAAGCGAAGGTCGTAGGCGCGTTGCAGGATCGATGGTGGATCGGCGGTCAGCGCGTGCGCCGGGGCCTGGTGCGTTGCGTTCGACATCGCGATGGCGGGCGTCCCCATGGCCGGGGCGGGCGCGGACGTCGCGGGTGCGGAGGCCGCACCGCCCGTGTCCCGTATTGCATCAGCCCGGGCGGGGACGTCCAACGCTTCTTCGTCCAACGATGCTTCGTCGGCCGTGCGCAAGCGCAACTCCTTGAGCCCGGCCAGCGCCACGATGATCAGGCCCGCGACCACGACCGAGACCCAGAAGTTCCCCGTCACGGCGGCGGATAGCGATTCCCGCACCGCCTCCGACACCACGGCGAACGTCTCAGACCCCAGGGACGCCACGGCCGCTTCCTGTTGTCCAGGGTCGATGAGTTGTTGCGGGTTGGCTTGCGCCGCGAGATCGGCGGGCAGACGGTCGTTCAGCTCGGAGGTGATGCGGCTGTTGAGCAGCGTGCCAAAGATCGTGATCCCGACGAGCCCACCGAGACTCTCGAAGAACTGCGTCGACCCCGAGACTGTGCCGAGCATCTTCTGCGGCAGGGCATTCTGCGCCGCCAGACTCAGCACCGGGAAGAGAAGCCCCATCCCACCGCCAAAGATGATCAGTCGCCAAATCACCCCGCCGAATGTCGTACCGGTGTCCATCTGCGTCATGGAAACGACGCCGATCGTCATCAACGTCGCGCCCACGAGCGCGACGTTCTTATAGCGACCGGTGCGCGAAATGATCTGCCCCGAGACGATCACCATCACGACGATGCTCAGCATCTCCGGCGTCACGATGGTGCCCGACGCCGTCGCCGACTTGCCGATCACACCTTGCACAAAGAGGGGAATGAAGAAGGTCACGCCGAAGAGCCCGGCGCCGAGCCCGAAGAAGACGAACGCCACGATTGCGAAGGTACGGTTGCGGAACAGCATCAACGGCAGGATCGGCTCACGAGCGCGGCTCTCCGCGGTCAGGAAGACGCCGAGTCCCACGATCGATGCCGCGAACATCAGCAGGATGTGGGTGTCGGTCCAGTTCGCGCTGCTGCCGATCAGGGCGAGAGCCAGCAGGCCCGGGCCCAGCGCCCAGACCAACGTCACGACGCCCAGGTAGTCGATGAAGACGCGGCGCTTGGGCGGCCGCAGCCAGGGCATGAAGAACCCGATCACCACAACCGAGAGGACGCCCAGCGGCAGATTGACCCAGAACACCCATCGCCACGAAAACTCATCCGTGAGGAAGCCGCCCAGCGTGGGCCCAATCACGGCCGAAACGCCAAAGACGGCCGCGAAGAGGCCGATGTACTTGCCGCGCTCGGCGGGCGGGAAGAGGTCGCCGCTGATGGCCATGGTGTTGGCCATCAGCACGCCCGCGCCTAAGCCTTGAATGGCGCGGAAGGCAATGAGTTGCTCCATGGAGTTCGCGAAGCCGGACATCGCCGATCCGGCCATGAAGACAATGAGCCCTCCCAGCAGGAACGGCTTGCGTCCGTAGACATCGGAGAGTCGACCAGCGATCGGCACGACCAACAGCGACGTCAGCATGAACGCCGTCGACATCCAGGCGATGAGATGCAAGCCACCGAGCTGCGAGACAATCCTGGGCGTCGCGGTAGTGACGACGGTCTGTTCCATGGCGGAGAGGAACATCGCTAGGAGGGCGCCGCCCAGGATCAGCATCTTGGTACGACGTGGCAGCGCGAATCCGGCCAACTCTGCCGCAGGCTCGGGTGGCGCGGCAGTGAGCGAGTTGGCCGCAGGAGTCGGGTCAGCGGCGGGTGTGGTCGTCGCGGTCGTCACGATGCTCGCTTCGGAAAGTTCGGATCGTCGAAATACTGAATCTAGGTTAGGCAGGCGATGAGCCCGCTTCAATCAAGGAGGATGCCCATTCAGTGGCCGTCTGGGGACTGCGTCCATTGCTGACGCTGATCTCGGCGGAAGGAGCCGCTAGTCTCTCGGCGCGATGCCTAGCGAACGTGTCCAACGAAGAATCGACCGATTGCTCGACCAAGCGGAGGAGGCTGCGGACGGCCGCGACTGGTCCGCCGTGGCCGAGTCCGTGCGCATGGTGTTGAAGCTTGACCCCGAGAACGAGGACGCTCGCGCCTTCGAAGCCATGGTCGACGAGTCCGACTCTGGTGCGTCCGTTGCCACGGCGACCAGCCTCGATCCCACGTCTGGGGCGGAGAGCGGTGCGGCCAGCATCGAGCGAGCACCGGAGCGGGTGTTACCCGACTCCTTCGTCGATGGGCGCTACCAGGTTTCGGGCTTCCTCGGCGAAGGCGGCCGTAAACAGGTCTACCTGGCGCACGATACGCGTCTCGACCGCGACGTGGCCTTCGCCGTGATCAAGACCGATGGGCTCGAGGCCCTGGGGCGCGAGCGCATCCAGCGCGAGGCACAGGCCCTGGGCAGGCTCGGCGGGCATCCCCATATCGTCACGATCTTCGATGTCGGCGAAGACGACGGCGCCCCTTACATCGTCTCGGAGTACATGCCCGGCGGCGACCTGGAAGCGACTTTGAGCGCCGCGCCCGAGCGCCACCTCGATCTGGACCAAGTACGGCGCTTCGGGGCGGAGGCGGCGCAAGGCTTGGCTGGCGCGCACGGCAATGGGATCATTCATCGCGACTTGAAGCCGGGCAATATCTGGATCAGCCAGGATGGCACCGCCAAGCTCGGCGACTTCGCCTGGCCTTCGCCAGTTCCGAGACGCGGATGACGACCGAGGGCACGATGTTGGGCACGGTGGCCTATATGCCGCCGGAGCAAGCCCTCGGCAACGAGGCCACTCCCCGCTCCGACCTCTATGCGCTGGGCTGCGTCCTCTACGAACTTGTCACTGGGCATCCGCCCTTCAGCGGCGACGACGCCGTGGCGGTGATCTCGCAACACCTCAACACGGCACCCGTGGCCCCGACCTGGCACCGCGAGGATTGCCCGCCGGAGTTGGAGACGTTGATCTTGGCACTGCTGGAAAAGGCGCCTCAGGACCGCCCCGAGAATGCTGACGCTGTGCGGGCTTCGCTGGAGAGGATCGATGTTTCCGCGCCCGCCGCCTCGACGGAGCACCACAATCCCTTGGAGCGGCTGGCGCGTGGCGTCTTCGTGGGGCGCGAATCGGAGATGACGCGGCTGCGGCGCGCCTTCGACAACGCGCTGGGCGGGCACGGCGAGTTGGTGATGCTGGTGGGGGAGCCCGGGATCGGCAAGACACGGACGACGCTGGAGCTGGAAACCTACGCGCGGATGCGTGGGGCGCAGGTGCACTGGGGTCGCAACCATGAAGGGTCGGGCGCGCCTGCCTTCTGGCCCTGGATCCAGGTCGGGAGGGCGCTAGGCAACGCGATCGGCGTGGGCACGGACGCGGACCCATTGGGCGGCTTGGGCGGCAACGTCAACGAGCTGGTGAGGCTTTTCCCAGAGTTGCGCGAGATGCTGCCCAACTTCCAGGATCCGGAAGAGGTAGTCGACCCGGACGCCGCACAGTTCGCGCTCTTCGACGCCTACGCGGCCTTCGCCCGCGGCGCCGCCAACATCGACCCGATCATGATCGTCTTAGATGACCTGCGCTGGGCCGATAAACCCAGTTTGCTCTTGCTCCAACATCTGGCGCGGGAGCTGGCCAGCGTGCGCGTTCTGATCCTGGGCACCTTCCGCGACACGGACCTCGTGCGCACCCACCCCTTGAGCGAAGCACTGGCAACTCTCAACCGGGAGTCCGGCTTTGAACGGATCGTGCTGCGCGGGTTGTCGCTGGACGAGGTGCAGGCCTACATCCAGTCGTCGGCGAACGTGGAGCCATCGCGATCGGTGTTAAATGGCATTGTGGAAGAGACGGAGGGCAATCCCTTCTTCCTCTCCGAGGTCGTCAACCTGATGGCGGAGGAGGGGACGCTGAGTGCGCGGTCGCTGTCCGATATCGCCATCCCGGATGGGGTGCGCGAAGCCCTAGGGCGACGGTTGGACCGGCTCTCCGAGGATGCGAATGCCTTGTTGCAGACCGCGTCCGTCGTGGGGCGCGAGTTCCCCTACGACACCTTGTCGGCGCTCGACCCGGACGGCGACGATGACGCCCTACTCCGCCTGATCGAGGAGGGGCTGGAAGCGCGCGTAATCGAGGAGATGGATCAGCCGGGTCGCTACCGGTTTACCCATCACCTGATGCAGGAGACCTTGCTGAAGGAGCTGTCGACGACGCGGCGGGTGCGGGTGCATGGCCAGATCGCTGAGGCGCTGGAGCGCCGCTTCGGGGCGCGAGCGGCACGCGGGCAAGGCGGTGCACTACAGCAAGCTCTCCGCGCAGCAAGCCGAAGCGCAGAGTGCGTTCGCAGAGGCTGCGGCCCAATACGACAACTGTCTGACTGTCCTGAGTACGGCGGACGGAGCAAGCCCGGAAGAGGAGGCTCCACTGTTGGTCGCGCACGGCGTCGCGGCGCGAAACGCGGGCGACAACCGCGCCGGATACCGTTCGCTGATGCGCGCGATCGACCTCTACCGCGGTCAGGATGATCCCTCGGGCCTGGGTTCCGCCACCATCGAGGCGTTGGGAATGTTCTGCCGCCGGATCGGGCGGTGGTCTTGTTGTGGGGGGCTCTGGCCGCCGGCGATCGGATGGAGCCGGGCGTTGAGGCGCGGCTGCACATGATCGGCGTCCGCTCCGCCTTCCTTAAGGGGGATGAGGCGGCGGTATCACGGCGGCGGGCGGCGGAGCTCGCCGAAGGGTATGACTTGCCCGACGTGGATGCCGCCCTGAAGGACCGTCAGGCGATGGACCTTTGGTTCGAGGGCCGAGTGACGGAAGCGGTGATGGCCTTCACGGAAGTCGCCGATGACTATGCCGCGCTGGCCCACTTCGGAGATGCAGCGAACGCCCTCTGGATGCGAGCCATATTGACGGTCGCTTGGCAGGGGGATCTCGCCGCCGGGCACCGAGCGCATGAGCGATTGATGAACTTCTCGCGTGAGCACGGCCAACGCTTCTTCGAGGAGCAAGGAGCCACGAGTCTGGCCTCGCTGCTGTTCCTGACCGGCGACCTCGAAGCCTTCGACGCGCTGATTGAGCAGCGTGCGGGAGACGAGACCTTCGTCCGCAACTCCCTGCTGGTCGCTCGTGCCGTTGCCCTCGGCAACCTCGACCGTGCGGATGCGCTTCTTCCCTCTCCCGCGCAGACTGGGGGGGTGCCGGTGTGGACGAGCATGGTTCATGCGCTGCATGCTCAAGTGGCCTGGCTCCGGGGTGATCTCCCGCAATTGCGAGCGGCGCTGACGCTGACGCGCGAGGAGGCAGCCAAGAGCGCGCCGGAGGACGAGGGACCTGTCTCAGGCTTCATCGGCACGCTCGGCGACGCGCTCCTCAGTCCCGACGCGAAAGAGCTCGGCGTGTTGGACGAAGCCGTTCGGCTGCGACCTACGCAGGCCGGTTTCCTTGGTTTCGGAATGGATGGGAGTGGAAGTATTCGGCGCTGCTACGCGCAACTGGACGAAGCGCTGGATCGCCATGATGCGGCCGTCGCCGGTTACCGCGCTGCAATGGAGACCTGCCGCGTGCAAGGCGCCGGCATTGACGAGGGTCGTGCGGCTTTGGGGCTGGCGCGGCTCGAGCAGCGACGGGGGAACGAGGCGGTCGCGCTGGAACTCGCGACGAGGGCCATCCCGCTGCTCGATCGAGCGCAAGCGCCCTTCTATCGCGATCAGGCCTTCGCCCTCCAGATGGAGCTGCGTGGTCTGTCGGATGTCGACGTCACCGCGTCGATCGATCTGGTGGCCGCGTCGATCGAGACGGAGCGGCCCGACCTCTCCACGCAGACCGCCCCGGACGGCACGGTGACGCTGCTCTTTTCCGACATCGAAAACAGCACGGCGCGGACGGCGGAACTGGGTGACGCCAAGTGGATGGAGCTGTTGCGCGCGCACAACACCATCGTGCGAGAGGCGTTGAGCGCCAACGACGGCTACGAAGTGAAGTCGATGGGCGATGGCTTCATGCTGGCCTTCCGCTCGGCGTCGGATGGGGTGCGCTGCGCGATCGCGATGCAGCAGGTCTTCGCCGACCACAGCGCGGGGTCGGAGCAGCCTATCGTTGTGCGGATCGGGCTGCACACGGGCGAGGCGATCCGCGAAGCGGACGACTTCTTCGGCACCCACGTCAACCTGGCCGCGCGCGTCGGTGGCGTGGCGAATGGCGGCGAGATCTTGGTATCGAGCTTGCTGCGCGAGCTGACGGCGCCGTCAGGCGAGTTCCGCATCGGCGACGGTCGTGAGGTGACCCTGAAGGGCATCACCGGCACGCAGTCCGTACACGCCGTCGAGTGGCGCTGATCCAGTCCGCCCGCGCCTCGAACAGTTCATCGGCAGTGGCTCTGCACCAACTGGCCGCAAGTTGACAGGCGAACGTCTGCCAACGCAAGCTTGACTCGAGGGTCGCGAGATTCCGTCGCTGCAACGATCTTGGAGGTGCTCCTTGTCCGAGGAACGTCAGGGCCGGGATTCCGAACGTCCGCCGTTCACTCAGCATGCCGGGTTGGCCCTGAAGGTGGCGCGTGAAGAGAGCTTTAGCCGGGGTCACAACTACATTGGGCAAGAGCACTTGCTGCTCGCGTTTCAACGGGATCCAGAGTGCACCGCGGCCCGAGTCTTCAGCAGCATTGGTTTCGACGCGCGCGCGCCCGTGGAGTTCCTCATCGGGGATGGCGCCGGATTTCCGACCGCGGAACCCGGCCTGACGCCTCGCGCCGCCAGAGCGCTCGGGCTCGCGTACGCGGAGGCGCGACGGCTCCAGGACGTGAAACTGGATACGGCTCACATCCTCCTCGGCATGCTGAAAGAGGGCGAAGGCATCGGATCCGGCGTTCTGCGAGAAGGTGGGATTGGGGTGGACGAGATTGAGACGGCTCTGGCGACGGTGGAGCGAGAGCTGTAGTCCCTCGGCGAGGTGGAAGAGGCCGACCGCGGTATCGCCGCGAGGTGGGGTGGTCACCTTAGGCGGGCAGCGCGGGCGTCACGGGATACTTCGGGGACGAGCGCCCGTCTGGACGTCGATCTGGGTCGGATCACGCTCGGCCGGAGCGACTAGACTCGCGCCTGATCGCGTACGGGACTTGCGGAGAGCGGTCTCGCGGAAATGAGGTACCCATGCCCCCACTGACGGGCGACGACTACAAGACGATGCTGCGGAACCTTTGGCAGGGCCGGATCGTGGAGGAGACGATCGGTGATCTCTTCCGGGCCGGAAAGTTGCCCAACCATCATTCGGGGATCGGGCACGAGTCGATCGGGGTGGGCGTGGGCTATGGGCTGCGGGATAGCGACGGGGTCCAGCCCAGTCATCGATCCGGGGTAACGCTGCGCTTTACGCGGGGCGACCTGACGCCAGCCGACGTGATGCTCGCCCAGTTCGGCAAGGTGGCCGGGGGATACAACGCCGAAGGTCCGCGTTACATCCGTGCCGTGGGGTTGGTGGGGTCGCAGTTACCGCTGGCAGTCGGCACGGCCATGGCCGACAAACTCAAGGGCAACGACTCGGTGGTGGTGGCGTTTTTCGGCGATGGGGCGTCGAACGAGGGGGCCGTGCACGAAGGGATGAACTTGGCGGGGGCCTGGAAGCTGCCGATCATCTTCGTGATTGAGAACAACGGCTTCGCGATCTCCATGCCGACATCGGAAGCGACGGGGGCGGCGGACTTCGCCTCGCGGGCGGCGGGGTACGGGATGCCTGGGGTGACAGTCGATGGCAACAGCGTGCTGGGAGTGTACGAGGTGATCCAGGAGGCCGCGGCGCGGGCCCGCGCCGGCAAGGGGCCGAGCTTGATCGAGGTGCGCATTGTGCGCTGGGAGGGGCACTTCACCGGCGACGCCGACGCCTATCGCGACGAGTCGATCCGCGCCGATGCACGCGCCCACGATGGCATCACGCTCTTCCGCGATGAGTTGATCGGACAGGCGGCGCTGACGGAGGCGGAGGCGGAGGCGATCGAGATGGAGGTGCGGGCCGAGGTGGCGAAGGCAGTGGACGAGGCGGAAGCCGCCCCAGCGGCCGAGTCGGCGGCGAGTCTGGAGCGGCTGCAGCAACAGGTCTGGGCGTCGTAGTGGGAGCCAATAGGAAGTTGATCCGATGACGAAATCAGCGATGACCAACAAGACCTTTGTGCAAGCGATCAACGCGGGGTTGCACGCCGAGATGGAGCGCGATGAACGGGTACTTCTGGTGGGGCTGGACGTGGGTCGCTACGGAGGGCTGTTTACCGCCACGCAGGGCATCTACGACCGCTTCGGCTCAGACCGGGTCTTCGACACGCCGATTAGTGAGGCGGGATTCACCGGGGCGTCGATCGGTCTGGCGATGGAGGGCTTCCGGCCCGTCGTGGAGATCCAGTTCGCGGACTTCGCCACGGTCGCCTTCGATCAGATCACGACGATCGCCGCGAAGATGCGGTTCCTCAGCGGCGGCGCGACGAATGTGCCGATGGTCATTCGCATGCCGTTCGGGGTCAACGTGACCGAGGGCGGATACATGGCCGGGGCCGGGCCGCACCACTCGCAGAGCCCGGAAGCGTGGTTCTGCCACTGCGCCGGGTTGAAGGTGGTGATGCCGTCGGATCCGGCGGACGCGAAGGGGCTGCTGCAGGCGGCCATCCGGGACGACGGTCCCGTGATGTACTTCGAGCAGAAGGGGATGTACCAGCACGTGCAGGGCGAGGTGCCGGACGACGATTGTGTCGTGCCGCTGGGAGTGGCGGCGGTGAAGCGCGAGGGGACGGACCTGACGATCGTGGCGACGGGGATGATGGTGGAGCAGTCGCTGCTGGCGGCGGAGGAGCTGGCCGGGGACGGCGTCTCGGTGGAGGTGGTCGATCCACGCACGTTGGTACCGCTGGACCGCGAGGGGATCTGTGCCTCGGTGCGCAAGACGGGTCGCGCCATTGTGGCGCATGAGGCCCCGATGACCGGTGGGGTGGGTGCTGAGATCGTGGCGACGATCGCCGACGGTGCCTTCGATGCGCTGAAGGCGCCGGTGCGTCGGGTCGCTGGATTCGACTCGCCGGTGCCGGCGACGGGCGATTTGCTGCAGTTGGCGATCCCCAACGCCGCCCGCATCGTCGATGCGGCGCGCGGCGTCCTGGGGTAGCTAAAGTGCCGGGGTTCATGGCGGGAAGCCCGTAAGACAGTCGACTCCTATGCTGCCGGACGGGTCGCGCCGGGTGGCGCGGCCTATCAGCGCAGGAGGTTTGGCCGATGCCGGTCGCGGATTTCTCTTTGGACGGTAAGGTGGCGATCGTGACCGGTGGGAGCCGGGGCATTGGGCGGTCGATCGCGATCGGGTTAGCGGAGGCGGGCGCGAGTGTGGCGATCGCGGCGCGCAAGCCGGAATCGCTGGAGGAGGCGGTGGCGGCGACCGAGGCTGCAGCACAAGGCAGGGGCAGCCAGGCGATCGGCGTGGCGACGAACGTGAGGCGGATGGAGGAGTTGCAGACTCTGGTGGACGAGACCAAGAAGCAGCTCGGTCGCGTGGACATCCTGATCAACAACGCAGCGACGAACCCGGTGTTCGGATCGGTGGAGAACATCGACGAGCGCGCCTGGGACACGATCATGAACACGAACGTCAAGTCGTGCTTCTTCCTCAGCAAGATGGCGCGCGAGGTGATGGTGGAGCAGGGTGACGGGGGGGCGATCATCAACGTGAGTTCGACGGGCGGCGTGCGGTCGTCGGATGTATTGGGCGGCTATTCGATCTCCAAGGCCGCGCTGATCATGATGACGCAGGTCTGCGCCAAGAACTGGGGCAAGGATGGCATCCGCGTCAACGCGATCGCGCCCGGCCTGATCAAAACGGACTTCTCGAAAGCGCTGTGGGAGAACCCGGACATTCTCAAGGGCGCGACATCCGGCGTGGCGCTGACGCGGATCGGCGAAGCGGACGAGATGGCGGGTGCGGTGGTGTACTTCGCCAGTGAAGCGTCGTCGTTTGTGACTGGGCAGACGATGGTGCTGGACGGCGGCGGCGTCCTCTAGACCGTGGGGCCGTCAGACTGCGGGGCTGTGCTCCAACGGATCGTGTGAAGAAGGCGGGCTCCCTGTGGCAGCGCCCGGGGTCTATGTGCTTGTACTGGAGGCGTCTGCGCGGGTGAGCGTGGGCCGGTTGGGCCTCGTCGAATTCGATGGCTGGTATCTCTATGTGGGTTCGGCGCGGGGGCCGGGCGGGCTGTCACGTGTGCGGCGCCACTTCCAGTACGCATCGCGACGGGATCCTCCAGCGCGGTGGCACATCGACCGGCTACTTGGAATCGGGGCGCTGCGCGGAGCGCTGCTCGCCGCAACCGATGCCGATCTGGAGTGCGAGCTGAGTGAGGCGACTGGGGCACAGCTGGAACGGGCGTGTCTAGGGTTCGGAGCGTCGGACTGCGGGTGTCGGTCGCACCTCTACGCGGCGCGCTCAGAAGGGGGCGCGATCCGCGCGGGACGACGCGCATTGCGCGCCGTAGGACTGACGCCGCGAGGTGTATCGTCCCTGGCGGAAGTGGACGCAGCGCTGCAGACGGGGCGCTTTCGCGCGGCAGGTCAGACCCTGACGACTAGGCCTTGACGGCCTCCCAAGTGCCGGCGCCGAAGGTGCCGAACTGGACATCGCCGGAGAGCTTGTCGTCGGCGAGGGCGCCGGTGAAAGAGAGGGTCATCTCGCCCATGGCGCCGTTGATGTCGGTCTTCCAGGAGACGCTGTCGCCGTCGGCGGCGCCGTCATAGAGGTCGACGCTGCCTTGTTCGCCGGTCTGCGCGCCGGTGATCGTCGCCCCATCCTCAGCGAGTTCGAGCTTGGCGACGCGAGGTCCCATGGGACTGTTGATGGTGATTTCCCAGCTTCCGGCGACGGCCATGGTTGTTCCTTTTCTTACCTGCGTCTGGTGTCTGTTGGCTACGGCGATAGCGTCTCAGGTTGGCCGGTTTTGTTCCAGGGCCGCGGGGGCGACAACGTCTGGACGTCGTGGTACAGACATCGGTTGGATGAAGCGGGCGGGGCGGGCTAGGTAGCGGCGAGGGTCTCGATGGCGGCATAGGTCTCGACGTTGACTTTGCCGGCGGCGAAGATGGCCTGCCAGTCGGCGCTCTTTCGGCAGGCGAGGTGACGGGCTACCGACCAGGCTTGCTGGCGGTGAGCGAGTACATGAGCGGCAGGTGGTCGCGCTGGCCTTCGGGGAGTTGCCATTCGTCTTTGACTTGCCAGTGCTCCGCGTTCTGGACGGAGACTACATGGGAGGTGGCCTTCCAATAGCAGGTCTTGTGTTCGTGGAGCCAGTTGAGGGTGAGTCCGGCATCGATGAGAGCGGTGACGATTTCGCCGAGGCCGTGGTTCCAGCTGTAGGTGATGGTGTGTTCCATGACGGCGTCCGGGTCGGCGTAGTCAACGCCGCTTTCCCAGCGATTCGGGGCGCCGGTTTCGAAGTAGGGGGCGAAGAGGACGAGGTCGGTGTCGGTGCGTTCGTCGTCGATGGCCCAGAGGGTGGGGTGTCCTTCGATCAGATAGACGCGTCCGCCGGGCTTGAGGAAGGTGGCGACGATCTCGGCCCAGCGTTTGATATCAGGGATCCAGCAGAGGGCGCCGATGCCGGTGTAGACGATGTCGAAGGTCTGATCCGGTAGGGCCTGTGGAGCGTCGTAGAGCTCGCTGAGGACGAAGGTCGCATCGTCGATGCCGGCATTGGTGGCGAGATTGCGGGCGGCGTCAATGGCGGGCTGGGAATAGTCGAGACCGGTGACGGTGGCGCCGAGGCGGGCCCAGGAGAGGGTGTCGAGGCCGAAGTGGCATTGGAGGTGGAGGAGAGTTTGGCCGGAGACATCGCCCATCTCTTCGATGTCGCGGTCGTGGAGGACGGTTTGGCCTTGGAGGAATTCTTTGACGGCGTAGCCGTCGGAAGCGACGTGGATGGGGACGGATTCGTCCCACATATCGCGGTTGGTGAGGCGGGGTTCGTCGAGGGGCATGGCTGCTTCATTTCCCCGCGCGGCGCGGTGAGGTCCCGGTGTCGTCATGGCCGCCCCGGGGCGTTCCAGGAATGAGGAGGATTGTATGTGTCGAGTGGGACGTGTGATGTAAACGGAGCGGGTGTCGCGGAGGCCCTCTTGGCGGCTGCGCTGTCAGCGGAGGCGTGGACGCCGGAGGACGAGGTGAACGCTGAGGACGATCAGCGCGGCTAGGATGGCGATGATGGTGGCCGCAACGATGACGGAGCCGATCGAGAGGTCGGCGGCGGTGTCGTTGAGGATGAGGCCGCCGGTGCCGGTGGTGGGGAGGGTGTTGGGCGCGTCCGGCAGAGGGGTGATGGGGATGAGATCGGCGGTGGCGGTGACGCCAGCCGGGAGCGTGGAGGCGCTACAGGTGGCGCAGTTCTGATAGACGCGCCAGGTGAGGCCGCCGGAGATGGTGACGAAGTAGCCCGCAGTGGTCTGATCGCTGCTGAGCCAGACGAGAGAGCCGCGGCCGCCGCCGTCGAGGGCGGCCCAATCGTCGGAAGGGAGGAAGGGATCGATGTTGGCGGGCCAGGTGATGTCGGCGACGCGGTGGATTTGGATCTGGGTGCTGGGGACGTTGAAGGCGGCGGCGAAGTCCTGCTTCGGGAGGTCGGTGACGAAGTCAGGATCGGACTGGGCGCTGAGAGGGCGCGAGAGGCCGAAGGACTATGGAGCGAAGCTGGTGGCGGCGAGGGTGAGGAGGGCGACACTGAGGAGGAGGGCGGTGATGAGCCGGGGTCTCTTCAGATGCTTGTGCTGCATACGGTTCCCCAAGAAAGCGACGCTTTCGGGACGAGTGTAATCGTTCGGTCTGGATCGTTCTGGGTGGCGCGGGCTTATTGTCGCTAGGCGTTATTGGGTCCGGCCTGGTTCGAAGGGCGCCGGATCGAAGGATGTGGGCTCGCGACGCGTGCGGTGATAGGTGAGGACGGTGATGGCGGAGAGGGCGGCGACGAGCCCGGCGCCAACGAGGGCGGCGGTGAGGGAGAGCCCCGCCGGATGGTCGATGGGCCGTATGTTGGGAGACAGGCCGCCGCTGCCGGTGGTGGGGAGGGTGTTGGGGGAGGCTGGGAGTGTCTCTTCGAGCTGGGTGTCGCTGGGACGGCTGGGGGTCTGGGCGTGGGTGAGGGCTGGGAGGAGCGTGGTGAGGGCGAGGATGGAGAGGACGGTCGCCAGCAGGAGTCGGTGGGGGAGGTGTGGGTCGAGTTTGGTGGCAGCGTGAGGCATGGGCAGTCTCTCCTGTCGGGAGGCGAGACGTTGGGAGGTCGGGTTTGGTTCCGTCGGGGCGTTATGGGCGTGAAACTGGCGAGTGGGCGCATCTGTTATGGGGCTTGCGGGGGGCGGACCTGGAGCGAGGTCAGCCGCGGCTGCCAGGATGCCGACGTTGGCCATTTGCTGGAGCGGCCGGGCGCCTGGGCTGGGCTCAGCTCGCTGGGAGGCCGCCAAGACGCCCGAGGCCACGCCCGTGCGGATTCCAACCTTCGCAGTCGGAGCTTAGCTGGGCGCGGTGATCTGCATCAGACGACCCATGCGGTGCTGGAGGATCTGGGGAATCTCGACGCTGCCGTCGGGGCGTTGGTAGGTCTCGAGGATAGCGGCGATGATGCGCGGGAGGGCGAGGCCGCTGCCGTTGAGGGTGTGGACGTATTCCGGTCGGGTCTTCTTCTTGCTGTCGTCTTCTGATTCGGGGCGGTAGCGGGTGTTGGTGCGGCGGGATTGGAAGTCGGTGCAGTTGGAAGTGCTGCCGACTTCGAGCCATTCGCGCGCGCCGGGGGCCCAGACTTCCAGGTCGTACTGCTTGGTGGCGGTGAAGCCGATGTCGCCGCTGCAGATATTGAGGATGCGATAAGTGAGGCCGAGCTCTTTGAGCAGCTCCTCGGCCTGATGGAGCATGTCTTCGAGGGCGGCTTCAGAGTCTTCGGGCTTGGTGAACTGGTACAACTCCACCTTTTCGAATTGGAAGACGCGCTTGATACCGCGCACGTCGCGGCCGTGGGCGACCTTCTCGCGCCGGTAGCAGGGGCTATGAGCCGTGTACTTGAGGGGGAGTTGGGCGGGCTCCAGGATGGTGTCCTGGTGCATCACCGTGAGAGGAACCTCGGCGGTGGGGATGAACCAGTGGTCGTCCTGGTGGTCGTGGAACATGGTGTCGCCGAATTTGGGGAGTTTGGCGGCGGCCCACATGGTTTCCTCGCGGACCATTGTGGGAACGTAGACTTCGGTGTAACCGTTCTGCTCGTGGTGGTCTAGGAAGTAGCCGATCAGGGCGCGCTGGAGTTTGGCGCCAGGGCCCTTGAGCATGTACATGCGAGTGCCGGCGATGGCGGCGGCGGTCTCGGTGTCGATGATGCCGAGCTGCTCGCCGATCTCCCAGTGGGGCTTGGGGTCGAACTCATAGTCGGGTGGGTCGTTGGAGCGGCGCAGCTCGGTGTTGTCATCCTCCCCGCCGCCTTCGGGGGTGGTGGGGTCGACGAGGTTGGGGAGCTGCGACAGCGTGTCGCGGATTTCAGTGTCGATGCGCCGCTGCTGGGCTTCGAGTTCGTCGATGCGGTCGGCGGTTTGGCGCTGGGCGTCGATGATGGTCTGGCGCTCGGCGTCGTCTTTGGCTTGGCCGATGGCCTTGCCGGCTTGGTTTCGCTGGGCCTTGAGCTGCTCGACTTCGACGAGGGTCTGGCGGCGGTCGCTGTCGAGCTGGATGGCTCGGTCGACGAGGGCGAGGGCTGCGTCGTCGGCGTGGCGCAGTTGGAGGGCGTGGCGGACGGTGTCGGGGTTGTCGCGGAGAAGTTGGATCGGGAGCATGGCGGTGTGTCCGGGAGGCTAAAAGGCCTGCTGTTGGACGCGCTGGATGGCGGCGAGTCCGAGTACTCGGACATCTTCCGGGATGGCGATGGGTGGCGCATCAGGGCGGGGTGAAATGGGGGTGTTGTGGCGGAGGGCTTCGGAATCGACCCAGTGCCAGCCGGGTTCGGAGGGCGTGGGCAGGGTGTCGGGAGGGGGGACGGGGTCGATCTGGGTGAAGTAGATGTGGTCGATGTGCTGGTGAGGGCCGTCGGTGGGGTGTTGGGCGATGTCTTCGATCATAATGGTGACGGGTGGGGGGAGTTGGGTGGGTTCGGCGTAGGGGTAGGGGGTGGTGGTGGGGCAGATGGTGATGTGGAGGCCGGTCTCTTCCAGGACTTCGCGCTGGACGGCTTGGGTGGGATCTTCATTGGCTTCGATATGTCCGCCGGGGGGGAGCCACATTTGGTTCTTGGCGTGGAAGTGCAAGAGGGTGTGCGTGGGAGTGGAGACGAAGGCGCTGACGGTGGGGTGTCGTTTGGTCATTGGTCGTCGGAGTAGAGGCAGAGGTGGACCGTACGTTGGATGGAGGGTCAAGCAGGGTCAGCCGAGCAGAGCGCCGCCGTCGACGGAGTAGGTTTGGCCGGTGACGTAGCTGGAGGCGCTGGCGGCGAGGTAGAGGACCCCGTCGGCGATCTCTTGGGGGTCCCCGACGCGTTTCATGGGGATGCGTTGGGCGGCGGCATCTTTGCGGGATTTGCTCTCGTCGTCGGGGAGCAGGGCGAAGATGGCGTCGTAGAGGCGAGTTTCGATGGCGCCGGGGGCGATGCAGTTGACGCGGATGCCGTACTCAGCCCATTCCACGGCGAGGGCCTTGGTGGCCATGATGACGCCGGCTTTGGCGATGCTGTAGTGGGAGGTGGGGACTTGCGGGCGGAGGCCGCTGACGCTGGAGACGTTGACGATGGAGCCGCCGCCATGGTCGCGCATGTGGCGGGCGGCGGCTTGGCTGAGGAAGAAGAGGCCCTTGAGGTCCAGGTTGAAGACGGTGTCCCAGGCGCGCTCTTCCATGTCGATAGCGGGCGCGAAGAAGTTGGTACCGGCGTTGTTGACGAGGATGTCGAGGCTGCCGAGTTCGGCAACGACTTTGTCGACGACGGGTTGGACCTGATCGATGCGGCCGAGGTGCGCGTCGAGGGCGAGGGCGTTGCGGCCTTGATCGCGGATCTGATGAGCGACGATTTCGAGGTCGGGGAGTTTGCGAGAGGTGACGGCAACGTCGGCGCCGGCTTGGGCGAGGGTGATGGCGGTGGCTTGGCCAATGCCCCGGCTGCCGCCGGTGACGAGGGCAACTTTGCCTTCGAGGTTGAATTGGGGCAGGTCCATGATGCGTCCTCCGCCGAGGGAGGGTAGGGGGTCGGGAGCGTTGGCGCTCGGGTGGGGGGAGGGTGTGGTAGCGGAGACTCTTAGTCGGGATCGTCCTCGCCCTTGAGGACGATCCCGATCGCGTAGCTGTCGACGTTGGCGCCGGGGAGGCTGCGGAGGAGGAAGGTGACGTGTTGGTCGTAGCCGCGATGGCTGTTGTTGAAGATCCGCGTGGGCGGATCTTCAGGGTCGTGGTATGGGCCCCCGAAGAGTTGGGTGCTGTTGAGGCGGCGATCGGCGGTGTAGATGTCGAGGACGACCGCATCCTCGTTAGGGCCTTGAGACCCTTCGGGGCGGGGCGCGATGAGGGTGACGGCACCCCAGGCGAGGAAGTGGCAGGGGCGCCCGAGGTCGACGGTGGCTGTGTCGGCTCCGCCGTAGCGCTTCAGAGCAGCGAGGTTGGTGTGGACGCTGACTGTGGCGGAACGCGATGGTCCAGAGTGCGCGGGCTTGGAGTCGCTGACACGAACCGCGGGGTGGACGTCGATGCTCTTCATGGCTGCCTCATCTGTGGCTGATTGAGGGCTGATGGTGATCAATCGCCAGATGCTGGCAGGCCCAACGCGGGGTTGTCATCGATCAAGTGGCTCATGTCGGAACGGCATGGGTCGCTAGGCCAACGCGGACACCGCACTGGCGATCCCGATCCCGGCGGCGGCGAGGAGTCCGGCCATGGAGAGGCTGTGGAAGCGAGCGGGGCTGAGGCGTGGGCGCAGGCGGCGGCCGATCAGGAGGCCGACGGCAAGACCGGGGAGGACGACGGCGGCGAATTCGAGCACGGTGGTGTCGATGACGCCGCTGATGGCGGTGATGGTGATGACGGGGATGGCGACGAGTGCATTGAAGGTGAACATGCCGCCACGGATGTCGTTGGGGGCGCCGCCGCGCCAGTACTGGTAGAGGAGGACGGGTGGGCCGGGCATACTCACGGCGCCGCGGAAGGCGCCGGAAAGGATGCCGGCGGCGATCATGAGAGAGGGATGGTCGGGGCGGCGGGGGCGGGCGGCGTCGGTGCGGGTGGCGGTGACGAGGGTGGAGAGGAGGACGGCGATACCGATGAGGACTTTGAGAGAGTTGGAGTCGGCCTGGGTGAGGAGGAGCAGGCCGAGGGGGAGGCCGGCGACGCTCATCAGCGAGAGTCGCCAGGTGTGGGAGATGGGGGTGCGCGGGGTGTGCTCGGCGTAGAGGCCGACGGCGAGGATGGGGCTGGTGACGATCGTTGTGGCCACGGCCGTCTCGGCGGGGAGGACGAAGGCGGCCAAGGGGACGAGGATGACGCCGTAGCCGAAGCCGAACAGCGACTGCATGGCGGCGGCAAGTACGGCGAAGAGGGAGATGGCAAGGTGATCGATGGGGGCCTTCGCCTTGGAGTCGCGGCTGGGTCATCTCCATGATGACGGCTGAGCATTGGAGGCGCAGCCGTCGGAGGAAATACGGGGAGCGGTCAATCCTTGCGCCGGAGTTGAGGGAAGAGGATGACGTCGCGGATGGATTGGCGGTTGGTGAGGAGCATGACGAGGCGGTCAATGCCGAGGCCGAGGCCGCCGGTGGGGGGCATGCCGTGTTCGAGGGCGGTGAGGAAGTCTTCGTCGCCGAGTTCGGCTTCGTCGTCGCCGGCGGCTTGGAGCGCGGTCTGGTTCGCGAAGCGGGCGCGTTGGTCGATGGGGTCGTTGAGTTCGCTGTAGGCGTTGGCGATCTCGCCACCGACGACGAAGGCTTCGAAGCGTTCAACGAGGTTGGGGTCTTCTTCGTGGCGTTTGGCGAGTGGGGAGAGTTCGAGGGGGTAGTCGAGCAGGAAGGTGGGCTGGACGAGGTGGGGTTCGACGGTTTCGCTGACGAGGGCGTCGAGCATTTTGCCCCAGCCGCCGCCGGGGGGGATCTCGATGTGGCGTTGCTGGAGGAGGTCTTGCATGGCCTGGGGGGTGCGATGGTCGTAGAAGTCGATCTCGGCGTGTTGTTGGAGGGCGTCCCGCATGGTGATGCGGGTCCAGGGCGGGGTGAGGTCGATCTGGATGTGGTCGTCTGATTCGGGGTCGCCCCAGGGGATGATGGTCGCACCGATCACGTCCTGAGCGATGCCGGCGACGGTCTCTTCGACCATGCGGGCGACATCGTGATAGTCGGCGTAGGCCTCGTAGGATTCCATCATCGTGAATTCAGGATTGTGGCGGGTGGAGACCCCTTCGTTGCGGAAGATGCGGCCCACTTCGTAGACCTTGTCGAAGCCGCCCACGATGAGTCGTTTGAGATGGAGTTCCGTGGCGATGCGGAGGTAACGCTCTTCGTCCAGGGCATTGAAGTGGGTGACGAAAGGGCGGGCGGCGGCCCCGCCCGCTTCCGGCTGGAGGACGGGGGTTTCGACTTCCAGGAAGCCGCGGGCGTCCATGCGGCGGCGCAGGGCGGCGACGATCTGGGAGCGCTGCTGGAAAACGCGGCGGGAGTCGTCGTTGGCTTGGAGATCGAGGTAGCGCTGGCGGTAGCGGGACTCTTGATCCTGAAGTCCGTGGAATTTCTCTGGCAGCGGGCGGAGGGTCTTGGTGATGATCTGGAGGGAGGTGGGGGACACGGAGATCTCGCCGCGGCGGGTGCGCATGAGGGGGCCGCGGGCTTCGACGAAGTCGCCGAGGTCGAGATTGTCGAGGGCGGTCTGGGCGTCGGGGGGGAGTGCAGCGATGCGGCAGAAGAGTTGGAGGCGGTTGTCAGCGTCGCTGGGGCTGCCGCCGTCGCGGATGTCGATGAAGGCGACTTTGCCTTGGCCGCGGACGCTGAGGACGCGTCCGGCGACGATCACGGTGGGGGCTGGCGGGCTGGCGGGATCGTCGCCGGGGGTGCCGGCATCGCTGGGGTGGGCGACTTCGTAGGTTTCGAAGGCGGCGCGAGCCTCGGCGATGCTGTGGTCGCGGGCGATGCGAGCGGGGTAGGGGTCGAGTCCGGCCTGGCGCAGGACATCGGCCTTGCGGAGGCGTTGGTCAACGAGTTCTTGGAGGCGGTCACTGGCATGGGAGCCGAGGGGGCCACCGGGAGAGTCGACGCCGGGGGGAGGTGATGGGGTGTCGGTCATGTGGAACTCTCAGTTCGCGGCTGGGTGAGGGTGTGATCGCGGATCAAAAGAGCGGGCTCCCAGCGCCCGCTCCATCTTGTGTCCAGCAGGCGCCGCAGACTCACTGAATCTTCTTGATCTTCATCTTGATCTGGCCCGCGGGCGCTTCGACCGCCACAGTATCGCCGATGCTTTTGCCCAGAAGGGCGCGCCCCACGGGGGATTCGTCGGAGATGAACCCGTGACTGGCATCCACCTCGACCATGCCGACGATGGTGAACGTCTGCTCGCGCCGACCGACGCCGACAGTCACAGTCGCGCCGAGATGGACCATGTCCGTGAGATGGGCCTTCTTTTCGTCGATGATTTCTGCGCTGTCGAGGATCTGCTCGATGGTGCGGATGCGGCCCTCGATGAAGGCCTGTTCGTTCTTAGCTTCTTCGTATTCCCCCTCGTTTTGAGAGCCAGGGGAGTCCTCGCGGGTCTGCTGAATGCGGGCCGCCGTTTCGACTCGCTTGTTCTCGATGAGATCTTGCAGCTCGGCGCTGAGCTTCTTGATGCCAGCTTTGGTGATCGGTACCGCTTTGCTGGGTGGCATGACCGAATTCCTCACGTCTCTGATCCGACCCAGCACCCCTGATCTAACCCCAGGTGTCGGGGTGGGGATCGGTGGAGATATCAAGATCGACCGGGGACCTGCGTCCCTGGCCGACCATATGATCAACCCGTGTGATCAGTATATGGGGGCGGCGGATCGGCTGTAAACGCGTAGGGCGGTCTTCAGGGCGCGATCTGTCGACTCGTTCACGCGTTCGGTGTGGATCGTGCTGCGGTGTGGGCTTGTCTCGTGCATTGCTACACTCGATGTTCCGTGGCTGGGGTGCGGCGAAGGGTCACGCAGACGGGTAATGAGGGGCGAGATGCGGCTTGGAGCGTCGTGGAGTTCGGTGTTGCCTGGCTTGGCAGCGGGGTCCGTCGCTGGGTTGGTCGTTGCGCTGATCGTGGTGGTGGTGGGCGATGACGGTGACGCGAGCCTGGACGAAGCAGCCCTGGGAGAGGTGGTGGAGGCTGCCGTGGAACCGTTGGTGGAAGAAGTCGTGGCGGACTTTGATCGGGCTGTGGAGGCTGCCGTGACTCAGGCGGTGAGCGAGGCGTTGGCGCAGCGAGCAGCCGAGGCGGGATCACTGGTGGCGACGGCGGTGGCGGGGGTGCTACCCGGGGTGGTGATTGTCGACGCGGAGGGGGCGTTGGAGCGCGACGAGTTTGGGAATCTGGTGGCCCCGGCGGCGTTGGCGACGGGATTGATTCTGGATGAGGCGGGCTTTGTCCTGACGAATGAGCACGTGATCCGGGATGCGGTGCTGATCTCGGTGATCTTGGCCGATGGGCGCCGCCTTGAGGCGGAGGTGGTGGCGACGGATGCGCCGTTCACGGATCTGGCGGTGCTGCGCATCACGGAGGCGGGCGTGCTGGGCCTAGTCGCGCCGATGTACGGGTCGTCGGAAGCGCTGCAGTTGGGGGAGACCGTGGTGTCCGTGGGGACCCCGCTGTTGGGGGAAGAAGCGTCGGTGACAGTGGGGGTAGTCAGCGATCCAGACACGTCCTTTCCGCGCGAGAACTTCGTGCAGGAACATCTGATCCAGACGGACGCGGCGTTGAACCAAGGCAACAGCGGCGGGGCGTTGGTGAATTTGGCCGGACAGGTCGTGGGGTTGACGACCACGGTGGTGCGTAGGACGGATGCGGGGGACTTTGTGGACGGGGTGGGATTCGCTCTGCAGATGGATGTAGTGTTGCCGATCGCGCAGGCGATTATGCGAGACGGCTTCTATCCGCGGGCGGACTTGGGCGTTGTGGAGGAGCGGACCGTCACGCCGATCGCGGCGGCGCAGCTGGGACTGCCCGTGGAGGACGGTTCATTCTTGCTGGAGATCACCCAACGGGGCGTCTTGGCGGAGGCGGGGCTGCGTCCTGGAGACATCATTCTGCGCCTGAACGGTCTGACGATAGATGCGACGATGCCTTACACGAACCTGTTGGCCCGGCTGGCTCCAGAGGAGCCAGTGGTGGTCGACGTCATGTCACCGAATGGAGCGCGCACGGTGACGGTGGTTCCGGAGGTCCGGCATCGATGAGTGATGGTCCGTTTCAACGGCGTGGGCCGCGACGCATTGGGCGGGCGAGCGATCAGATCGCGGCGCCGACGGACAGCCGTGGTTCGCGGCAGCGGCCGTCGGACGGCGGCGGGTCCGGAGACGTGGGTGGATCCGGGGGCAGGGGGAGGCGGCGGGACTGGGGGCCGATTGGCATCGGGTTCGCGGTGGTGGCGCTGGCGGTGGCGATGATCGTGCTGTTCGTGCCGCCGATCGCGTTGCTGGACCAGGATGAGGCGCCTGGTGTAGGCGTGGCAGGATCGACAGCGCTCGAGGCCGAGAGCCCGGGTGATGAGGGGATCAAAGCCGAGTCGCGGGAGCGGCTGCCGGACGTGCCCGACAATCTGCTCTCCATGAGCCCAATCTACGATCTGTCCGTTCCCGAGGCGGTCGTGGGTCCGTTCGTGTTGCACGTGCGCTTGAGTTCGCCGACGCAGGATCAGCGAAATCTGGGGGCGTATACGTTCCGGGATGGGTTGTGGGAGCGGCTGAATCCGGCGATCTTGAGCCTTGACGGCACGAGCGCGTCGGTGGAGGTGGAGGAGGCGCCGTCGAATCTGGCGATTCTGCGCCGGTTGCAGTTCCGCGACACGGTGACGGGCACCCTGCCGCAGGACGCCGATCTCGCGGCGCGAGCGGTGAACACGCTCACGATCATCAATCCCGTGGGATTCGTGCCGGCGGATGACGGGTCGCTACTGGGGCGGGTTCGGGCACTTCCGAACGATGTAACACAGGCGGTGTATCCGGTGGTGGCGGCGGAGGTGGCGTTGACGGACACGATCAATACCGTGATCGCGTCGGAGCAGTTGCGTCGCCAGCATGTGAACAACATCTTGTTAATGGTGCAGACGGGTCGGTTCGATGGGGTCGACATCGACTATCAGTTCATCAGCCCGGCCTTGCGCGACGCGTTTTCATCGTTCGTGTCAGAGCTGGCGGAACAGTTACATCGGGACAACCGGGGGATCAGCCTGCACGTCCCGCTGCCACGAGTCGATGCCTCGGGTTTTTCTGAGGGGGCCTACGACTTGTCGACCCTGGGGGAAGCAGCGGACCTGATCAAGCTGACGCCGCCACGGGATCAGTCGATCTTCCGTGAGACGTTGGTGAATTCTCTGCCGCCGATCTTGAATCGAGTGCCAAGCGAGAAGGTGCTGCTGAAGTTGACGCCGTTCAGCGTGGTGCGGAGTCCGTCCGCGACGCAGCTGATCACGCAACGGGAGGCGCTGGGATTGGCGAGCACGTTGAGCGTGCGGGAGGCGGGGCCGGTGATCGCCGGGTCACGAGTGACGCTGGTGGGGAACAGCTTGTTTCAGGATGGGGGGGCGAGCGGTCTGGGTTGGGATCAGTTCGCGAACGCGGTGTCCTTCGTGTTCCCGGACACGAATGGAGAGTTTGTGACGGTGTGGGTGGAGAACCGGTTCTCGATCGCGTTCAAGCTGCAACTGATCGCGGACTTCAAGCTAGGTGGGCTGGCGCTGGAAGATGTGTCGGCGGATCCGGGACATGCGGATCTGTGGGACACGGTGAACAACTTCTTGGAGTCGGGTGGCGTGAGGCTGACGTTGCCGAACACGGAGTTGATGACGCCGATCTGGGAGGCGGAAGAGGGGGACCTGGGCGGGTCCGGATCGGCGGGGTGGGTCGTCTGGACGACGCCAGTGCAACCGGGGATCTATGAGGTGCGCCTGATCGTGTCGGACGGGGACGTGCGAGTGGGCCGGGCGATCGATATCCGGGTGGAAGGCTGACCCGTGTGAGCCCTCGGCGCGCACGGGGTGGCCGGCGGGGGGAGAGCGGAGGACGAATGTGGCTGGTAGGAAGCACCGCCCCATGAGCGGAACGGTGCGGGTGGCGACGGGAGACTTCGCGGGCCGGCGATTGGTGGGGGTGGTGGAAGGGACGCGACCGGCGACGGCGCGGATGCGGGATTCGATCTTTAACCGACCCGTGGTGTTGGCGCTGACGACTGGCAGGGTGCTCGATCTGTACGCGGGGGCGGGGCTGTTGGGATTGGAGGCGCTGAGTAACGGGGCGGCGCAGGTGGACTTCGTGGAGCGGAATCGACGGGCCTGCGACGTGGTGCGCCAGAATCTGGCCGCCCTGGGGTGTGGGGAGCGGGCACAGGTATTGTGCATGCCGGTGGAGGGGGCGGTGGCGCGCCTCGAACCTCCGTACGATCTTTGCTTCGCGGACCCGCCGTACGATGTGGACGCGACGGCAACGCTCGATGCGTTGCTGCGATCGGTGCCGACGGGGCTACTGCAACCGAACGGATTGCTGTTGTGGCGCTATCTCCGCTCCGTACCTGGTCCGGCGCGGATCGCTGGTCTAGCCCGAGTCGAGGAGCGTCGGTATGGTGACGGCGTTTTGGGCACCTACCGTGCCGAGTCGCCAGGCGCATGAGTCCGGCTAAGGCCGACGGGGAGATCAACTGATGACGAAAGCACTCTACCCGGGCGGGTTCGATCCGGCGACGAACGGGCATTTGGATATTGTTGGACGTGCCTCGCGGCTGTTCAACGAGGTGGTCGTGGGGGTGTTTGGTCGGAGCCAGCAGCTCTTCACGATCGAGGAGCGGGTGGCGCTGATGAAAGAGGCGACGAAGCAGCACGAGAATGTGACGGTGACTTCGTTCGAGGGGCTGATGGTGCGTTACGCGCTGGAGATCGACGCGTCGGTCATCGTACGGGGGATGCGCGCATTGACCGATTTCGCGGCGGAGTTCGATATGGCTCTGATGAACAATAAGATGGCGTCGGAGTTGGATTCGGTTTTCCTGATGACGCGGATTCGCCATCTCTATATTTCGGCGAGCCGGGTGCGTGAGTTGGCGGCATTGAAGCAGTCGGTGTCGGACTTGGTTCCGGAGAATGTCTCGGCGGCGCTGATCGAGCGCTTCGGTCCGCCGGAGACGATGTTGGGGGTTCGCGAGCCGGACTAGAACGGCGGCGGCTTGGCCGCCGGACGTTCGTTCGCTCAGCGGGGAGGGGACGCTAAGCTGGCGACAGGCGGCGAATCGTTCACGGATGCACCGAATGACTGTTCGTGAGCGGTGGCGTATCGGAGAAGGGAGCGCGCAGGTTGGACCTCCTGGAACTTGTTGATCAATTGGAAGATGCGGTCCTGCAGGGGCGCCAAGCGCGGTTCGGTGGTGGCTGGGCCGTCGATCGGGCGGCGCTCTTGGAGCTGATCGATCGAATGCGATCGGCCGTGCCGGGCGAGGTAGAGGACGCACGGAAGATCATGCAAGAACGGAACGAGGTACTGGCAAGGGGGGAGGAGGAGGCGCATGTGATCCTGACGAAGGCGCGTCAAGAGGCGGAGAACCTGGTGAACTCGCACGATCTGGTGCTAGACGCCCAGCGCCGCGCGACGGAGATGGTGGATGGGGCGCGCGACGAGTCGACGCGGATCACGGAGGAGGCGCGGGTGGAGTCGGCGCGGATGCGAGGCGAGGCGACGTCGCAGGCGGTAGAGCAGTCCCTCGAGGCGGATCGCTACTCGCTGGATATGTTGCAGCGCTTGGATGCGCAGTTGGCGGCGATTCAGACAAGCGTGCGAGCCGGCGTCGATCAGTTAGGGACGAAGGTGAGTCGGGGCGAGGAGCAGGCGGCGGTGGACCAGCGCGATCGGGCGATCCGCGAGGAATATCAGCGCTAGGCCGTTCCGAGGCGATCCGCGATCCGAGGCGGGCGAAGACCAGGACTAGGCCCGATGGCGCGATCACGGTGATCTGCGCCTATCATGCGCGCGTTGGTCGTGTGGCCAACGTTTTTGCTTTCGTGCGCGAGGCACGACTGGAAGAGGAGTGGTTCTGCCATGGCCTACGAGTGCATTAAGTTCGAGGTCGACAACCATGTGGCGACGCTGTCGCTGAACCGACCGGAGAAGATGAATGCGCTGAATCGCCAGGCCTATACGGAGCTGGAGGCGGGAGTCCGTCTCTCGGATACGGACGACGATATCCGCTGTCTGATCATCACGGGCGAGGGGCGTGGGTTCTGTTCCGGCGATGATGTGGCCGAAATCATGATGGGGGATGACACTCCGGCGACGCGACGGCCGCCTGTGAAGGGTGGCGTGACGCCGGCGGCGAAGGCGATTCTGGCATGCAACACGCCGGTCATTGCGGCGGTGAATGGGGCAGCGGTGGGATGGGGAATGGATCTGTCGTTGCTGTGCGATATCCGCATCGCCAGCGAGAAGGCGAAGTTCGGCGAGCTGTTCATCAAGCGGGGATTAATCGCCGATGTGGGCGGGACGTATCGGCTGGCGCGGGTGGTGGGAGCGTCGAAGGCGAACGAGTTGTTGTTCACTGGTGATGTAATCGATGCGGCGGAGGCGGAGCGCATCGGGTTGGTATCGCGCGTGGTTCCGGCGGAGGACCTGCTGCCGACGGCGCGTGAGCTGGCGGGGAAGATCGCGGCGAATGCCCCGATCGCGATGCGGTTCATGAAGGAGGCCGTGCGGAAGGGGCAGGAGGGGGATCTGGATCGACTAGGCGAGTTCACCTCGTACGCATACTCGATCCTGTTCGCGACGGAGGACCACAAAGAGGGAGCGAGTGCGTTCATGGAGCGCCGCGAGCCGAGCTTCAAAGGTCAGTAATTCTGCGGCACCCTGATCGTTGGCCGCGAAGTTGGTTGTGAAGGAGAGAGCAATGGCAAGCACGGATATTTTGCTGGAGCGCGCGGGTCGGGTGGGGGTGATCCGGTTCAACCGGCCAGAGCGCCTGAACGCGCTGAGCTACGAGATGCTGGACTTGCTGGGCGAGCATATCCGGACAGTGCAGTCGGATGACGAGATCCGGGCCGTGGTGCTGACGGGGGAGGGGCGAGCGTTCTGCGCGGGGACGGATCTGCAGGAGCTGCAGAGTGGGGAGCGGGCATCGAACGGAAGCAGTTCGACGGTGGTGCGGGCGAAGGATGAGACGGAGCCGGGGCCGTGGTCGTTCACGAATCTGCGCGTGCCGGTCGTCGCCGCGATCAATGGGGCAGCGGTGGGACTGGGGGCGGAGATGACGGCGATGTGTGACGCGCGGGTGGCCTCCGAGCATGCACGGGTGGGTTGGGTGTTCCCGCATCGGGGGTTGGTGCCGGACGCGGGAGTAGGGACCTGGCTACTGCCACGCATCGTGGGAGTGTCGCGCGCGGCGCGGATCCTGTTTGGTGGCGAGATTATGGATGCGCCGACGCTGCTGGAGCTGGGGCTAGTAGAGAAGGTGGTGGGGCAAGATCAACTGATGGACGAAGCGATGGCGGTGGCGGAGTCGATGAGTCAGGGATCGCCGCTGGCGATCGGGGAGATCAAGCGCTTGCTGTACCAGGGGCTGACACGGGATGTGGCGGATCATCTCTCGGACAACGCGGCGACGATGGGGCGGATGTTCCAATCGGCGGACCACAAAGAGGGCGTGACGAGCTTCCTGGAGAAACGCGCTCCGGAGTGGCTGGGTCGCTAGGGTCGGGTTCAGGCCAAGTTTGGCTGGCTGATGAGGATGCCCGCCATGACGCAGGGTTGGTCGCCGTTGACGCGCCAGGCGTGACGGGTGGCGCGCTGAACGACGATGTCGCCAGGGGTGAGGTGGACGGAGCCGGAGTCGAGTTCGAGGTCGACTTCACCGCTGAGGACGATGATGTAGTCGATCGTGGGGGTGGTGTGGAAGCCGGGAGCATCGGGCTCCATGGCGCCGCCGTCGTCGAAGCGATCGGCCATCTCTTCGAGGAGCTCCGCGGTGACCTGCGCCTGGGATTCCGGCAGCAGCGTGAAAATACGAATGATGGAGCCGCCGACGGGGGATTGAGCGCCGTCTTCTCAGAGGTGAGATTGTCGCTGGGTTCGGTGGGTTGGAGGTTGCCGGTGTCGGCCCAAATTTCGTGGAACTGCGCCGCGCCGAAGTCGAAGACGTGGGGAGTGGGTTCGTCGAAGGCGAAGTAGGATCTGCCGTCGTCGTTGACGGCGGTGACGACGCGTCGGGTGGCGGGCATGGTGATAGTCCTTCGCTTCGCGATCGGTTTGGGCGCAGTCTAGACCTCTGATTCGCTCGTGCATCGGCGGTATGCGTCGCTAGCCGACGACGAGGTTGAGGAGCTTGTCGGGGACGAAGATGGCCTTGCGCAGCGTCTTGCCTTCGAGGTGGGCAGCGACCTTTTCGGAGTCGTGGGCGAGGGATTGGGCGTCCTCTTGGTTGAGCCCGGGAGCGACTTGGATGGTGTCGCGAACCTTGCCGTTGACTTGGACGACCAGGGTGATCGTCTCCTCGCGGGCGAGGGCGTCGTCCCAGCTCGGCCAGGTCTGGGTGTGGACTGAGTAGGGCTTGCCCAGGCGCTGCCAGAGCTCCTCCGTGATGTGGGGGGCGAGGGGGGCGAGGCAGAGGACGAGGGTCTCGATCGCCTCTCGCCAGGCACCGACATCGATGGGAGTGTCCGCGCGGCGCTCTTCGGCGAGTGCGTTGGTGAACTCCA
>PVBE011067491.1_pt1 | contig 32565 bp, 48 predicted proteins | sample 1631181 | NCBI WGS metagenome assembly PVBE01 (sample SAMN08397723, study PRJNA350692) | Marine metagenome, whole genome shotgun sequencing project. | isolation source: water | place: Pacific Ocean | collected 2012-04
CCTCATACCCCTCAGCTACCAGCTCGGAGCGCTCAGGAGCCACCAGAGCCTCCGAAGGGTAGATCCCAGCGGATGCCGGGCTGGCGTGGCTGGGATCGTGCCCATCTCACGAGTGGATCCCACTTGTCGATCCACGCTTCAGCATCTGCTCTGTCTTGCTCATGCTTGCCCGCTGATAGCTGCCTTGTGACGTGGGGCGCGGCCTCTATCAGCGCTGCGAGTAGCTGGTCAGTCTTCTCCATCTCTACCAGCCTTCAGGGCTTCGGCTACTTCTGCGACCTTGGCGATCAAGTCCTCGGCACCTTCGAGGCTGTCATCAGACGCGCCGACCTTGACCTCCTGACGCTGGCTGTACCCGTAGCGCCTCTCCATAATCCAGCCCGCAGCCTGCCACTGTCCGCCCTCCGCAGCCTTCTGAATCCGCCCCATACACTGAGCCGCGCACAGACCCTCTGCCGCCTTTACTGCTGCCGAAAAGTCCGAATAGATGCCCTCTACCTCGTCCTTCCCTTTCTGCATCCAGAGGCTAAACGTGGACATCGAGACACCAGCATAGGACGCGGCGAGCTTGTAGGTCAGACCCAGCCGCAGTCCATCGATAAACCGCTTCTGTGTCTCTGGCGTTAGCTTAGTCGGTCTGCCCATCTTCTCCCCCTATCGCATCGGTGAGCCTTGCCCTGATGATATCGCAGTAGCTCGGCTCCATCTCGATTCCGATACACCGCACACCCTCAAGCTCTGCGGCTACCATCGTCGTGCCACTCCCTGCGAAGGTCTCCAGCACTACAGGAGGCACGCCATCGAGCGCGGGAGGACTCACGAGCCGCACAAGCCAGCGCATCAGCCTGGAGGGCTTCACGGTTGGATGGTAGTTCTTCACCTCTGAAGCAGTGCGCCCGGCTCCCGCTCTGGGATTGTCGAGTCCTGCCGTGCCCTCTTTGCGCTCTACCGCTTCCGCTCCAGTCCTGCCGGGTAGCTCCTCGCATCCCTGCTCGCGCTCTCCCCTGCTTGGCTTGCTGCATGCGTAGATATTCGCGGGCCATCGACCTGCCGAATCGGCTGCGCCCTCAATCGGACCAAGGCCGCCCGCGTAACCATCGGCCACGGTAGCGCGACGCCAAGACGAGGCGGATCGAGGTTCCTGCGGCCCAGGCCATGCTGGATCCCCATAAGCAAACCGGCACCCGTCAATATTCAACCCGCCCGTCCCCCACTCCAGACAGTTCGCCGCGACTGTGCCGGATAGCGGCTTGCGTGCCAGTACTGCGGGCTCGAATGCAGGCTTGAGCGCTGTCCCGTAGCCCTGGAAGCGCTGAGCGTCCGCCGTTATCCCTTTGTGCTGCGGCATGCTCTCGGGCTTCGCCATATCTCTACCTTGAAAGTCCTTTCCGGGTGCATACGCATGGTGCGCCCTCCCTCTGTGCTTCATTGCCCCGGCGGATTTGTCAATCTGAATCGATACGTTGAGGCTCTTCGGGAAGCCTTGCCACTGCACCCAGCCTATCTGGTCTCGTATCTCGAACCCTGCATCCTCTACTGCGACGGTGAGCCGGTGTATCGTCCGGGTCGCGGCGAAGGCAATTAGCGCGCCTCCGGGTTTCAACACTCGAAGACACTCCCGGGCCCAGTCCTCACCCGGCACGGCTACATCCCAATTCTTCCCAAGGAAGCCGATGCCGTACGGCGGATCTGTCACAATGGCGTCGATGCTGTTTTCCTCCATGCCTCGCATCGTCTCGATCGCGTCCCCGCAGTGCAGGACATGACGCCCAAGCTCGATCACGTCTCCGGCCTGAGTGATGGCTGGCACGTCTTCAGGCAGGATGTCGAAGTCGCGCTCGTCCTCCTCGGCCTCTGGCTCTTCAGGCTTCATCGAGTCAAGCAGCCTGTCCAGCTCGTCGCCTGTCCACCCAAGACCATCCAGGTCCACCCCATCCTCTTCGAGAGCGGTGAGCACCTCGGCCAACGTGTCATCTGTCCAGGTTGCGATCTCTCCAAGCCTGTTATCAGCCAGAGCGAGCGCTGAGGCCATCTGATCGTCCAGGTCGAGGAATCGCACCGGAACATCCGTCAAGCCCAGCCTGAGGGCTGCTGAGAGCCTCGTATGGCCAGCTATCACCCTTCCGTCCGCCTGCCTTGCGATGATGGGTGACGCGAACCCGAAACGCTCGATAGAGCGGGCTACCTGCTCGATCGCCTCTTCGTTGTCTCGCGGGTTCTGCTCCCAGGGCGTCAGAGTCCCCGGGTCCACGTAGACGGCTGCGGCTTCAGACATCTCCCCACCCCTCACCGCCTTGGATTATGGCCTCTGTGGCGTCAACCCGTCTGTCTATCGCTTTCAGGGCCCCAGGGGAGTCACCTGGGTTATACATCAGATTGTGCCTCTCAATCAGGGCCAAAGTGTGCAAAGACAGGGCTATCACTTTCAAATATTGAGGCACAGTCTGTGAATCGACTGCTAGATCTGCTATCTCTGACAGATGGTCCGCCATGTAGGACAATGACCAGTCGGGATGCTTTTCTTTGACCTCTTTTCTCTGGTCGCTTTTCTTGCTCATGTGTCGCTCCTTGTTGATTCAAATAGTTTCGAGAGGCTCACCAAATGCGCCGCACCTTGGACAGATTAACGGCCCCGAGTAGATGTTCGGGCATTCAATGCAGGCTCTCTGGATTGCCTCAGTCCTTGCTGGCTTCGCGCTCTTTGATTTGGGTGCACCCTTGACAATGTGGCGCCGGGTCGTCCTTGTCGAAGTGCTTCCATTGCATGCCGCAATTTGAGCAGATGGTGACCCGGTATGGCCTGGGCCCTTCATTCTTCTTCGTCTTCTTTGTAGTAGTAGATGTGGTCTTCTTCGGCATCATCGATCTCCCATGCTGTGTGCCAATAATAGCTCCGTTTCGGTTTTACCACGACGGCCAGCTCTCCTTCTCTTCCAAGAGTTACGCCCAGATCCATCGGCATCCTATGATCTCCCCAGTGCAATACCTCAATATCTGCGACGTATGTGAATAGACCCGACTGCTCCATGACAGGGCGCGACTCAAGAACCTGACGAATGCAGGGCGGGGAAGGTGGCGTGTTTCGGTCCATGTCAGACATCCTATCACCTACATCTTGAACGACGACCGACGAGGCCGGTCCGTAATAATCTGGAATTGATGGGGCGATACCCGATTGACTAAAGGAATAACAGGCTGGTGTCTGTCCGTTGTGTGTAGCTCTATAAATCCAGACCTCCTCTTAGCCTGCGCACATGCCTCATTCACTCCATGGCCTCCGGAACTCTTCGCGTATCGCCTCCCCCTCTCGCAAGTGCACGCGGCTGTAAAGCTCTCACACCTCTGTCTACCCACCTCCGGCAGATAGTGAACGTACAGCCATCTCCAGCCGGTAAACTGACATTCAAGGCACCCTGAAGCCTGCTTTGATTTATCGGTATCCGTCCTTGTCACCTGGAGAACTGCTAAGAACTCCGTAAGACTCGGACGATGCGTCTCGGTTCTAGCCCATTGCCTGCCGGCATCAATCAATGCCTCCCGGCTGAGGTTCTCTACCTCTGGGAGCCAAGAGTCAACGACCTGTTGGACCCAGGACTCGGGATCTCCTCGGCCCCTGCAGGCGGCGCCTATCGTGCGAAGAGCCGCCCATAAATCGGCCCGGCGTGGATGGTTTAGCTTGTTACTCATGTGTCGCTCCTTTCGCCTTGGACAGCGCTTCTATGGAGCGCCGGGCGATCTCTGCAACTACCGCGTCTTGGTCTGGTGTCAGGTCGCGGATAGCGTTCTGGCGGTTGTCGCGGACTGCAAGCCGGATTTGGTTCTGGTTGTACTTGAGGCGCTTGACCAGGGCCGCGTCTGTCAGGTCGCTGAAGTCGGGAGCCTTGGGGGTCGGGTTGCTGGTAAAGATCATGATGTCGCTCCTTGCCCCCTTTCGGGGGCTGGTTGTTGATATTAGCTTTGTACCGGGTCAAGCCTGACTTCTTTCCAGTTAAAAGGAAAGCCTCCACCGCGAACGTCTAAGACTTCGATTCTGTAAACGTTCCCGTCGACTTGAATCAGGTCTCCGCTTTTGACGCTGACCTTTACTCCCTTCCACCTTCTGCCCGAATAATCGGAATTGTCCCAAGTATAGGCCCAAGGTCCAGGCTCAAGAGGCCCGTTACTGCGTCTTCTGCCTGATTCGCCTGCTTTTACGCATCCAACTCCAAATTCGGAACCGTCTTCAATTACAAGGATTGTAAAATGCCAATTTTTTTCTTCATTATTAATATTGGATGAAACAGCGTCGATAATTGTTTGACCTGTGGCCCGGTTTGCTGCGGTTTGTGCGTTTGTCATGATGTCGCTCCTTTTGTTGACTCTCTAACTGTATATCATGTACCCATGATAAGCAAAGAGAACAGGCGCAATAGCTCGCAGTACAGCGAACAGGCTTGATCACTATTGATCGATCTAATTGCGCGCATCAGGTTCCAGAGAGGCTTGATACTCACTCCAACTACATCGATCCGACCTTCGACGCTCAACAGGTGCAGGCGGTGGAGGGCTTGCTATCAGGGCCCGAAGCTCTGCCTCATCTCTCTCCTTCTGCTCTTCGGCAAGCCTTCGACGTTCAGCAAGCTCTTCCTGATACTCCTGCTCTATGCGCTCCCGCTCTTCTTCGCTGAGTGCAGTCGGTGGACCGTAGGAGAAAGGCATCGACCCATTGTCCGCTTCTGACTTCGCCGAATCCTGATATCTGTCATGTCTCGAAGGCCGAAGGAAAGTATCTATGTCCCACGATGTCCGGAGATTGATCGCGCTATCGGTTGGAGATGTCCACCACCATACCCAGGCGGCCTCTATCTCTTCCGCGCTGTAATCCCTCAGACGCCCGTTAACCTGTCTTCGTCTGGATGCGGTGAGCCTCATGGGCCTGACCTTCTTCGGGCTGTACTGAAGGCGCGTATCGTTCAGCTTGTCCCATAGCTCCAAAGCTTTATCAATCTTCTTCGAGGGCTTGTCCCCCTTGGGGGACTTATGGGGGTTTGTGTGATTTTCAATTGTGTAATCTTCACTGTGTATATTAGGGGGACTCTCTGACCCCAGTGGTGGGGACTCTCTGACCCCGGTACTGGGGACTCTCTGTCCCTGGTGACTCTCTGTCCCCGGTGACTCTCTGTCCCCAGTTGGTATGAATTCAGGGCATATTTTAACCTTGTAGACGGACCCATCTCCGCCGACGATTAGCTTCAATATCTGAAGCTCAAACAGGGCGGACCTGTGGCGCTTTACCGACTTCAGCGAAGTCCCGCACATCCTGGCAAGTCTCGCGCCCCCGGGCCATGCTATGCCCTCGTCGTTTGCGTGTTTGATGTAGCAGATCAAGATCAAGCGCTGGATTGTACTCAGGCTCGAATCGAAAACCGCATCTGTCGCGCGGCCTTTATGAAATTCCATTTGTCCCCCTTCACGGCGTCAAACCTCTCACGGCAGGGTGCCCCTATCCCTGGAAGCTACCCAAGAAATCGCGGGGGCGTGACTGCCGTGAAGAGTCCTTTAGCTATTAACCTGTTTCAGCTCAGATGGTTTTGAACTTCGATAGAGCAGGTCTAAGGCCATCCGCATGATCTCGGACTGGCTTAACCCTGAGACGTCCTTAAGCCTCTTGAGCTTCGCCGCCTCGAACTCATCCAGGTATACCCGAACCTTCTCGCTCTTCACGTTCCCGCAAGGGCTGTAGCCCTTTGGTCGTCCTACTTTGCTCTCGTTCATTTCTTCCCCCATAGAGGTAATTGTCGCGCCTCTTCTGCGTTGATTTGTGCTGCGATCTTCTCGATCGTCGCGTCGATATCTGCCCCCCACTTCGGCGGATATACCGCCATACAATGCGAGCCCATCCCCGATGTCTTCGGCCTCAGACCCTTCTCAGGAAGAGCCCCTGTGAGGGCTTCCCACTTGTTGCGAATCGCCGCGCCTACTCTCCAGGCTAGAACCTTGTTCGACTCGTATCCGAGCGCTTTGATGCGCTCTGTCACTGTCACGCCTGGAGATGGCTGAGAGCGGCTCACGGTGGCCCCCCCCTCTTGAAGCCTGGGCACGGGCAGCCCGGGTCTGAACATCGACACTTAAACTCGTTCCCGTCGTTCTCTTCGTCTTCGTCTTCGTCTTCCTCCATTATTCCCGGCCACTCATCGCAGTCGTTTACTTGACCATGCCAGTGCCAAGCATGGTGTCTAGCGTGAAGCTCCGCCTGCTCTGGCGTCTCGCTCCATGTGTCTACAGGATGGCTGAATGTTCCCGGTTTGGCTGGCATGTCATTCCCCTACAATTGCTGAGTCGTCTTGAGGCACGTAAACAGCCACAAGAGACGAGTTTTTCTCCATCATCTCAACCGCCTCGGCCGCTTGTATGATCTCACCGCCTTCGCCGAGGTAGCTGCTATCTAGAATGATAATTCCCGTCATGTGAACCCTGAAGGCTATCGGGTGGTGATCATCACCACAGAATTTCTCTGATTGATTGTTACTCATGTGTCGCTCCTTGCCTCCGAAGAGGCTGGGTGGGTGGTTTAGGGGGTGAAGGTCGTCGAGTTGTCTTCGATCCAGATGATCTTGAGCGTGTCCTCACCTTCGTCTTCGTCGGTTTCGAGGTGCTCGACGTTCTCAGAGCGGAGGTACTCGGCCTCTCCAACCCACGCCTCAACGGAATCGGCCAACGTCATTACATGCCCGACTCCGCTGTATCCGTGTGCCGTTGACTCGGTCCACCAGCGGTTGGCCTCACCGCCGAAGAACTGCCAGTGCCGATGGTCGCGGTGGTAGTGAATCTCCACGCCGGTGAATCCTGCTGCGTCGAGTGCCTTGATGATTTGTCGCTTAGTGGTCATAGTGTCGCTCCTTGGGGGGCTGGGTTGATGTTCCCCCTCGCTCCTTCATCTTATATCAAGTCCCCATGATATCTCAACAAAATACACCGACAGCCGCGCAGTACAGCGAATAGGTTTGATCGCTTTTGATCGATCGACTGGAGCAGACGTAGAAGAGCCCCCGCCGGAGGTGACGGGGGCCCTAGTGCTGAGTGTCCGCTGCCAAGCTGAAACCCGGCAGAACTCTATCACTTATAGACGATCGATGTCGAGTCCTCGAGGCTGAATCCATCACCCAGGTCTACGCCCTTCTTGAGCGCATCCAGGGCGGCCTTTCTATCTGGCCTTGGGTCTGACTCTCTGAGCAGGTGCACGGGCCAGCTCTCGAAGCCGTCTGGAGCCTTCAGCACTTGGGTCGTCCTGATGTGCGCAATGCCCGGGATTGATGTCGGCTCGCCAAGCTCCGCCCTGTCAAGCATCAGATCAAGGCCCGCAAGTTTCGCCCAAACCATCGTGGACTCTAATCGCTTCCGCATTTTCTGGAACCGTTCGATCTCTTCCTTGCATGCCTGGATCTCAATCCTAGACCGATGAAACAGGGCCCGAAGCGCTGAAATCTTGGACCCGGACTCGTTCGACCAGTCTTCGAGCGCTTTCTCATCTTCGTCCGATAGCTCTCCTCCGGATTGCATTAAACGAACCATTATATCCATCGCTTCAAAGTGTAGAAGTTTAGCCGTACTCATGACGTCACCTGAGGCATGACCGTGAGCGCCTCCGCCAGATTCCGCTTGTACTTCTCCAGCTCTGAGAACTTGAACCTGTACCCGTGGCTAGTCCCGTGGCCTCGCTTGTAGACCGACACCGCTCCAGACATGTAGAGTCGGGATAGCTCCGCCATAGTAATTCCAAGATACCGGCGGGCGTCAAGCCGAGACACATACACGCCTGGATCGCCGTTGATTAATTTATACTTAGGATAGGTCCGGCTCGGGTATTTATTGCCGCCGCAGTCTATTACCTGGACCGCATCAGACAAGCCGATGACGGTGGACTCCAAGAATGAACGGAATGCCGCGTCCAGCCTGTCACCCTCCTCCCTTATCCGCACGACATCTTCTTTCATGAGTTCGATATCATTTCTTAGGGCCTCCTCTGTCGCCCGCATCTTCTCGACCTGCTCTGCCATCTCTCGAATTGTCTTGTAGATTTCGCTTCTTGAATTCATTTGGTCGCTCCTAGAATGGGATTTCGTCGTCTGTAGCTGGAGATGGCTCATCGCCAATCTTCCACATTTGGTTGATTTGATTCGTTCCAAAGTATCGAACCTCACCAGCCGGTGAAGTCCATTCGCGGCCCCGAAGCTGAAACTCTATTTCTACAAGTTGTCCTGGTTCGTATTCGTCCAACGACTCACAAGCGCTGTTGGTTACCTGAAATGGGACGTACTGTGGATATTTCGAGTTATCGGCGGGGATGACGATAAGCTCTCTCACTCTGAACTTTTCACTGATTACCCTGGTTTTCTTTACCAAGTGGATCGTTCCCTGGATTTTCATTTGTCGCTCCTGTTCAAATGGGCCTTCATGGCCTCTTTGATTGATGGTCTCAGCTCTGGCGCCCCTGTGGCGATCAAAACCAATTCTCGAAGTAGGTCAGAACGGGTAGCGCTCAAGCGATCTGCCATCCGCTCCAAGTGATAAAGCTCCACGTCAGATAACGTCGTCGACACCCTGTTTCGGCGCCCCCCCGGCAGGCTCATGTCTCACCCCTCACCGCAAGGAGGACCTTCTGGCCGGGCTCGGTGCCTATGTAGCCAATAAGCCTCCTGACACGCTCTTCGGAAAGCTCTGATGGGTGATCACCACTAACCCTTCGACAAACACCCTCGACCTCCGAAGGAGATGGCTGCCCAGGGCAGGACAGAAGAGCCTCAGCGTATGGGCCCGACCAATCACGCTCTACCGGTCCAGGCGTAGCCTTCACGGCCCTCCTGGCTGTCTTCGGCGCCGACTTCTCTGGCATCGACCAGCGTGGGTGATCCATATCGTCAGTAGGATGGACCCGGGGCGCTATCAAAAGGTCTCGGATGAGATAGTTAAGTGAAGAGGTTCGCGCGCTGGCTACGGCCTTATCTCTCGGCTTCCCCTTCGATTCGACGATCGGAAAATCCATCCGAATCTCCCTGGTAGCACCGCTCTCGGCATGCTCCAAGACCCAACAAGTCCGGAGGTCGTCTCCTTCGATGTTGAGCGCCGCAGGGTAAAGAATCAGGCCCGTAGCCTCTCCAATCTTCGTCCACATCGCCATCATCGACTCTGCCGAAGTGTAATCGTATCGCGCGAAGTCATTGCGGGAATCCTTGTCGATTCGGTCCGCCATCGCTTGAGCCCTGGCCAGGGCCATGGGTAGTGTTTTCTTCGTCATTGGGTCGCTCCTTGGGTGTATAGCCAGACCGCAATATGCGGTGAGGCAAAGACGGCGATCAAAACCGCCGAGATGAAAATAATAGCGGCTGCGGCCTCTGTGATGAGGACAGGATTGGTCCTCATGTCAGCACCGCGCAACAGTTAGAGGGCTCTGGATTCTCTGGCTTGTCGGACTGCTCTGAAAACTCAACGCTCAGCCCGGTGCACTCCATCTGGGAGACTACCTCGTGTAACTCCAGGTTGTGCGGGTCGTCACAGTCATCCGTATCCATAATGAAATAGCCGGTAAGGGTTACCCTGTACGCTTTGATAGCCATAGCTCAGCCCTCCGCCTGAAGTCCGAAGTCATCCACCTTGACGGCCTCTCTGCGCTCACCGCTCACCGATGACGGGGAAGCGAAGATGGATAGCCGGTACTGGCCCCAGACACGGCCGATCGAATCGACAACGCGGAACAGGGTTCCATCTGGATAGCTGGCTTTAAGGTACGGCATTTCTGCCGGGGTGATAATGGTGAATACCATGGGTCGCTCCTTGGGTGGGTTGTTAGGCGGGTGTGTAGCAAACAGAGCAGAGCCCGTGATAGCCTGCTGGGACGAGGAACTTCGAGGGCCCATCGCTGTCCAGCCGGAATGGGGTCGCTCGAATGCGCCCGCTATCGATCAGGGCGTCCATCGCGGGCATGAATTCATAATCGGATACCGGACCAGACTTCTCCATGTGGGCGCGGATATTCTGCGCGGTGTAGAGTTCTGGCTCTGTCCCGAATTGCCTCTCCTTGATGATGGTGTAGATCGTGAATTCCATGGGTCGCTCCTTGGGGGGCTGGGTTTGTGTCCCCCCCGGTGAAATAACTATAACAAGGGGGCACAATACTTGCGCAACATTTAGCACATAATAAATATCCAGTGCCGCGCGGTGCAGCGTTTAGCTGGTGATCAAAAGTGATCCTATCGAGTGATCAAGGGTGGCGCTTATGGCGGTTTCAACTCATTATGGCTATTGAACCCATGATATAGGAGCGACTATGATCATCATCGGAATAGACCCAGGAAAAAAGGGTGGAGTCGTAGCCCTGGACATCACAGGCAGGCCCACCGCGATCGAGTGGACGGCCGCCGACCATCCAGAAGAGGGCTACATCGCAGGCAAGGGCTACAACGTCCGGGCCATGGTGCAGACCCTCGCAGACATCGCAGAGCGCGGCGAGGTCTCCCTGGTAGTCCTTGAGCGCCAACAAGCCCGCCCGATGGAGGGCAGAGGTTCCACGCTCACCACGGGCTACGGCTGGGGACTTTGGGCCGGCATCGTCGCAGGTCTCGGGCTCCCGCTCTTGGAGGTTACCTCTCAACGGTGGACGCGGCGAGTCCTCGCCGGTATCCCTGGCGATGGCAAGGGGCGCTCTGTGGCTGCTGTAGGCGCTCGACTGCCGGGGCTGGCCCTGACATGGGGTAGAAGGCGCAAGCCGCACGACGGGCTATCTGATGCGGGCTGTCTGGCATTGTATGGTCTGGCAGAGCTGGGTCGCGCGGGGTAGGATTGACCGGGGGGTCTTGGGTAGACCTCTCAGGCTCTCGGCCTCTGCCTCTTGGGTCGCTCCTGGGTAGAGGTCGAGGGCTATCCAATTGCGAAACCCTCCCGGGTGAGGGGAGGGCTTCGGGGGTGGCGCCCCCTGCGGGGGTTGGAATTTAGAAGGTCAGATAGGTAACAAATTCGCCTTCTTCGTCATAAACTTCAATCAACGAGTATCCGGTGCCCTTCGGGTCATGCTTCACAGAATAGGTCCAGTCATCGTCAGTGTTCGCATTCAACTTTAAAACCTTCTCCTCTGCTGCTGCGGGACGATAGAGCTTGGGAGTGCTGTCGATAGTCTTGTGCATGTCGCTCCTTTCGGGGGGTGGGTTTGTTTCCCCCTTGGTGAAATAACTATAACATGTCCCCACAATATCAGGTCAAGAATAGATCCAAATTAGGCGAAGATAATCGGCTAAACGCTGCACTGAGCCGCATTAATAAAAGTGATCAAGCGCGATCACCTGTGATCGATCGTGTGGCGCGCGCTATCTTACTGGGGGCCTGGATAGGAATCGGGTCATGTCCTCGACCTTGACGCCGAGGGCCCGAATCTCTTCGAGAGCTTTATCCGCCTGGGCCTTTTTCTCTAGGTCGATCTTAGCGATGGTTTGATCGTACCGGTCCCGCAACCGTTCCTCCTTTTCATCTGAGCGCTCATTCAGCTCTGCCAATTGTTTCTCCCAACTCTTAGCCATTTGCTCGAAGCGTTGATCGGCCTCTTTCCGCTGTTCTTCGATTTTCCCTTCCTGCTTATCGTGTCGGCGCTCCCCCTTGATGTGCATCCAAAGAAGAAGCGGCACAATGGATATTGCGTCCAGACTCTGCAGGAAGTCTAGATCCATCCCCTATCCCTCTGCGGCCTCTGCGGCCTCTGTGGCCTCTGTGGCCTCTGTGGCCTCTGTGGCGCCTTCTTCGGGCTTTCCCTTGTCATCATCTCCATCTGGAGCCTCTGGAGCCTCTGGAGCCTCTGGGTCGTGCGGGTCCATCGGGATCCCGGTTGTCAGCTCTGGGTGGATTGCTTCGAGCGCTTCAATTCTTGAATCCATATCGAAAACTTGAGCGCCTGCAAATAGAACCAGAGCCGCCGCACCGGCCGCACCGCCGAGGGCTTTCTTGTCCATCTTCATCTGATTTCTTCCTCCTCGCTCGCGAGGTCAATAATTAAGTCGATAACGGATTTCAGGATTCGCTCTTCCATCCGCTCAGTCAGCCCCGGAATATCCACGGCTTTGTTGATGAGCTGAATTACGAAATCGCGCCGGGCCTCTTCGTCTTCCGAGTGTAGCTCTTTAGCCAATGCAACGGCACGACGGATGATTCTTCTACGGCGCGCGCGGCGCTCTGTTTTGTTCATAGGTCGCCCTCGGTGATGAGACTGTATGTAAACAACTCAGGCCAGCTAGGATGGGCGGCGATCTGTTTCTTGCAGAGCCACAGTAGGCGCTCCATGTCATCGGGTGCCATCGTCTGACAGCCGGCTGACCAGTTGTTCACATATCCCTTGGAGTCTGGATCTACCTCAGTGTCCTGGCGGGCATTTGGAGATCCCCGGTGAATATTCAAGCCGGCGTACTTTTCGATCAGGGTTGAAGGGTCAAGCTCAATCGTGTTCGATCTATCATTATCCCGAAAGAAACTAACTTTTGCACCACGTTGAAGGAGGCCAGGGTGCGAGAAGTGCATGCCGATCTTGTATGCTCCCCGCGCCTGCTGAGGTGCCAGCACTGCACACCCCTTGTCCTTGTGCATTGGATTCTCGAGGTAATGAGTCCCGGGTGTAGTGCTAAGCGGCGCCCAAAATATCTCCCAACACCCGTCCCGCATGTAGACGACGTAAAGGTGATCGCTATAGTGGTTTGGGTCCTCCAGGCTTGCGTCCATCCTGACGCCTATGATGTTCAGGTCGTACTCTCCCTGGAACACCTTGTAGCCCTTGCGGGCGACGGCCTGGAGGATGGGAGGTAGGAAGCTCATCAGATCACCGGAACCAATAGCTGAAACCCCCAGGCGATAAGAGCGACCCCACCCATAGCAGCCGCAATTTTTAGATCCAGACGGGATAGCTTCGATTCCATCTTATCCAAACGTGCCGACTGAGCGTTTGCCATGGTCGAACGGTTTACGGCCCGCTCTTCGAGACGCGCTAGGCACACCTTGATGTGGTTCACGTCCGCTTCGATCGTAGTCACAGAGGCCCGTAACAATTGCATTTCGGCCGCCATCAGGCCTCCATTGCCTCTATGGCTGCCTCAAGAATCCCGGTCAGCTCTCGCCGGGCCGTATCGTTCCGATCTACATCATCCCTGCGGTCAGCTGGGATTGTCATAATCACATGAATAGCGTTCTCGTGAAGCTCGCCATCGGAATCGGAATAGTCGGCGACCACCGCCGAATCAATAAACACGATCGGGTTACTCATCAGACATACTCCTGAATTCTAAGGCGGGTGATGGTTACGGCCTCGCTTCCGCCGCTTGATGCGTTCTTGCAAACGATGCCGATCCAGGGCCCCGGGTCTCCGCTGTTGACGTTGTAAAACGTTGTCGTCTCCGCAGTCCCTCCCGTATTTGCTTGAAAGCCGGTAGGAGTGACGTAGGCCCGAAACGTGTCAAGGCCTGCCGGCATCGTCTGGTTACCATCATGGCCTCCGGCTCTGAACATGCCCTGGCCGATGTCCACGATCTCCAGACACCCTTCAGTGTCGTCTGAATCGCTGGCGACGGCTGCCGAAATCTGGGCGCCAGAGGCCAAACCGCCCCACGTGCCCTTGGCTGCTTCCGCCCTGTACTTGTAGGTGCTGGACGCGCTCTGTCTATACATCGCGTAAACGAACGGCATCTTTGTAGAGGTATTGTTTCCCACGTTTCGAGTGAGCCCGACTCCAATGAAGGAATTGTTGTTGCCCAAGGTCATTCCAGTGAACGATATCTGGGCGCGAATCCTAGGCATAAACTGAGAGGACTCACGGGTGAAACTCGAGGCCGCGACCTGAAGGAAAACCCTGGTTGTGCCTGTGGCGCTTCCTCCGAAATCAATCTCCAACCCAGTCCCGTTGGTAAAGTCGGCGCTCATGCTTCCGTTATTCTTTACGTGTAGCCACCACGATCGGCCGTCGACTGTTTGCTTTGTGTCGTTCGCTAGCGCGGTGGTTGTAGCTGCAGTCAGGTCCAGGTCGAGGACATCAGTCCAGGCAGGCGTGTGCGATGAGGCGATCTGAACATCTACCGTTACCCGGTCGGTCGAGGTAAAACCGCTAGCATCTGTTACGGTTAGCCTGCAAACGTATGCACCCGAAGCCGAGGCGCTCATACTGGTCAGGGTAGCGCTTGCACTCGTCGCCGAAGTGATGGAGGCGTTAGCTCCCGATGGCTGACTGACAACGCTCCATGCGTACGTGTAGGGTGCGGTTCCGTCACTTGCGGAACCCGATAGGGCTTTATCGTTATTATTGCTCTGGGTGGAATCGCTTCCAGAATTGGCCCGGACGCCTTGAGACGCGGAACCACCAGAGGGCTTTGTCCATCTCCAGACGCCCATCTTATTGACGCCCCGCTTCGAGCAGGACCGCAATTGTGCAGGTAGAGGACTGGCTCGCGACAAAGATCGAGGTCGCATAAGTCAGGCCTGGAATCACCGGCTTATTGTCCGGGCCTCGAATAACGAAGACCGCCCCAGAGTCGGAAGGGATTCCGATCTTATTTGTCCCCACCGCACCAGCATCTGCCGGAGTCTCAGAGTTTGGAACCGTCACCCATGCAGCCGCAGAACTAACGACGGTGACACGGCAAACCCAATTCGGTAGTTTCACCTCCTGCCAAGCCGTGCCCACGCTGGCCTTGGAATGAATGAATGGAACCTTTGTAACGTTGGACAAGTCAATAGCAGCCATGGAGCCTCCTGAGGCGAGAATATCAGAGCGGGTCGATTGCCGCCAACGAAAGAACGGTGTAGCCATCTCTGAAACTGGGAGAGCAACTCAGAACCATACAGGGCTGATTAATATACCCATCTCTGGTTGAGTTGGTTCGACCTCCGAAAATCGCCGAGGTCGTAACGTGAACCACATCGGTTGGGGCGAGCCCGGCCAGCCTGAGCCCGGCGCACCTGATGGTGACAAGCTCTGGAAGTTTCGGCCCCCAGAGTCCGACCCGTGATTTGATTTCGGGTCCGATCTGGCCTTGGTTCTGGAAAACCTTATCGTTGGCTAGGTAGCCGATTTTGTCTGCAAGCGGAAGAGATTGGGCCGGAGCAAATGTAGTCGGGTAGCTCGTAGCCGATACGGATGGATCATGCGTGTTCGTATACACGGTGACCCTCTGATACTCGGCGGGAATATCTGGGTGGTATGCGGCCCACTCCTCAACGGCCTCTATATCGAGATCTGTGATGTGAGCTTCCGAGCCCATCAGTGGATCGTTGGGGTCCTGAATCGGGCGGAGAGTGATCAAACCCTGCCGGAGAACCGGAATTAGACCCATGGTGCTGAAGAACGTCAGAAGCCATTCCCAAGAATCAGAGACCTCCACATAGTGCGAGTACTCCAGATCATAATCACCCGACGATAACGCACCCAATAGCGTAGCGGTGACGTTCTCAACGTCGTTAACGTCTACCAGATCACGCGGTAGAGCCCATCCCCAGGAGTCTGGGTATTTATCATAAAGCGTAGATGTGCCCGATCCGCTGAGAAGCATCCGAAGGAATATCGTTTTAGGCGGCCCCTCGAGGTATGATGCATTGTAGACCGTGCTGCCGGCGAGAGAGTTCTTTCTCTCGGTGTGGAATCGATCCGAGGTCGATATCCCTGTGAGGTCGCTCCCGCTGATTCCGGTATAGGTCATGTAAAACGGATCGTCCGACCCGTTATCGATCACCACGGCCCCAGTCGTTCCGGCCCCGTCTAGCTTCTCGAAAATCGAAGAATCCGAAACCGTCAGCGCTGAGCTTGACGAAACGATATAATTCGCCGTCAGGGTCGTCTTGAAGTCGCCCGATCCAACGTTATAGAAGACCCTATCTCTTCCGTCCACATATGAAGACGCACCGACGGCGAGCCTTGATTGTAGTATCGACGTTCCATCCCAAAGAGATAGAACCCAGTCCCGGCCGGCGCCTGTAATGTTCTCAACTCTTCCCATAAAAACGGGCTCAAATTGCTCAACCGAATAGCCCGGAAAGCCCGCTTTTAGAATGGCTATTGAGCCCCTGACCGCCGAGTACGCCAGATCAGATATCGACTCCGCCGTGATTTGGATCGAGCAAGTCCCGTGAGTATACCTCCAGTCGCCGAGACTGATTGATGAGCCCGATACCGACACCTCCATCCCGATGACCTCAGGCACACCATACCCGGCAGAGGAGCATGCGTAAAACTGGCGACCCGGCGTCCCCGACCACTTCAATACGTGTAGAAGGAACACAGGCGACGAGGCCTGAGATCCCATCTTAAGCGCGAAGTCCGGGCTCCACGTCATCCTTCAGACACCCATGCGTCATTTAGTTGAGCCCTATAGTTCTCAAGGGCCTCCTGAAGCGATACACCAGAGACCGGTAGCCCGGTGGTAGCCCTGAGCGCTGCAGAGGTCTCGCCGATGGCCTGGAGCGTTCCCCAGTCCTCTACCAGGGTTAGGTCTAGCGTGTAGCTGATGCGGTGGTTTGATTCCACGATAGGGTCACCTACAGATCCCTCCGGCATGACCAGCGATGGAAAGAAATCTCTATGTCTCACAAGCACAACGCCCGACTGATACGAATAGACCAACGGATTACCGGTCAGGCTCATCGTCTTTCCGGTAGATATACCCGCCGACACATAGCGGGTTTCCCTCAGGCCCTCAGGCGGAGGGCTCGAAACCGAAACCTCATCGTTCGTAGCCAACGATGCGCCACTATTCCATGCGGAAAACTGATTGGAGGCCACTGTCGAAATAGTGGTCGAACCACGTATCGGTGACCTGGAATCCACATCGACAAATCCGGCCCACGCCTTCGACGCATCCAGCGCGAACCCTATCGACCCACCGCGTTCAAGGTGCGCGCTCAGCGTCTCAAATTGACGCACGAGCGGCGCGCTTGTGAAGTTCTCGAGAATGATCCGAACCTGAAGCCGAGACGCGCCCGAGGTCCTGAAGAATGATCCGCCTCTGGTATATGTGTCCGCGACCTCTCGTAATTGCGTGATCTGTAAATCACTCAACGGCTCAGCGAGGTCGATAACCTCCAGCGAGCCAGCCGGATCCGGGTAGTAATAGATTGCAGGGTTTCCCATCTCATCCTCCAGAGAATGCGGCCGAGGTCCTGCCGTACTTTCCGACCGCCCTATCTATTTCCCTAACGAGTCTGGGGATTACATCGCGATCCATTATTGATGTCGAGATGTTCACAGTAACCCCGCCGCCGGTGCCCATCCTGTAGGCTTGATCTTGAGCCTCTCGGCCCCCAGCCTGGATGATGGTCTCCCCCCTATGGACAAGCGCCGTGCCTGTTCTCGAGATACGCGCAGATCCCGACGAATAGCTATCCCCGATTCCAAAGAGGTCTTTGGCTCTTCCCTTCAAGTCAAAGTCGAAGACGTTGGCTATCGCATCCCTGATGCCCTGAATCAATGCGTCCCAGGTCTTCGGGATAGCCTCAATAATCGCCTTGGAGATTGCATACGGTAGTTCCATAATCAGCCAAGGAATCCAGGTCAGGGCCGCCTCAACCAAGATACCCGGGAGCCTCTTCATCAATAGGTTAACCACAGACGGGAGAGCTTTTGCAATGTTCTCGAAACCCTTCTCTAGATTATCCGCGAAAGTCTTAGCGTTGTTCTTCAGCTCCTGCACTGTCATCTCCCCAATCTCAGCGACGGCACCGATCGCGCCAATCACTGAACCGATAACAGGCCCCAGGCCAGCCGCCGTCGCCACAGTCCCCGCCGCCCCAGACACATCTCCACCCGCGAGAGATAGCCCGGCGCCCGTCACTGAAGATATCAAATCCGCCTGAGCTTGCTGCATCTGCTCAGTTTCATAGATTGCGCTTTCAAGCTCTGCGAGTATCTCATCGATCCCGGCAGATACCGACTGAGACCAATCGTCTAGATTCAGCGAGCCCTCAACACCATCCGCCAATTGGTCAAACGCTGACTCGAGCTCGCCGAGCTGGGCCACCAATCGATCAACCCCGGCCTCCGCTCCGCTCCATGTCTCGAACGCCTCTGTGATGGACGTGTTCAGCTTGTCCCACTCGCTGATCTCTTCTTCTGCCGCCTTCTTCCGCTTGTTCGACCCGCTCACCGCCGACGCGGTATTCTGCTCTTGAGTCTTTCTAAGCGCCTCCAACATTGCCGCCTGCTCTGCCTGTTGCTCAGCCGTTAGCCTGCTCTCCTCGCCGAGTTTAGCAAGCGACTCCTCCAGGCTCTCCGCCGCGTCCCTTCCCTCTTTCATGTAGGACGCCCAGTTCCCCTGTAGAGCGCCACCGCCGGCCCACATCCTTTGGAAGCTCTCAAGCGCCCCCTCAGCCCCCTCTACGGCGCCCCTGAAGTCTCCGATCTGGACAGACATGAAAGCCTTATTTAGATTAAACAAGGTCATAGCAAAGCCGGCCGTCGTCTCCCAGACGTCCCCAATGGCGAGGCTAAGCGTTTTCATCACGCCAACCGTCGCCGCAAGGTATGACACGTAGCCATCAGGACCCATGAACGCATCAAATGCGGCTATCTTGAGCCGCTTTATCATGATCTCCTGAAGCGCCGTCGCCCTCTGCATCCTCTGAGTCGCCGCCACCGCTTCCGGGCCAGCAACGAATCCGATCCGCTCCATCTCTTCCCGGTAGGATTCAACGTCGCCTGTGTTCAGCGCTTTTTGAAGATCAATAGCCGCACGACCAAATGCAGCCGTCATCGCCGCCGCTTGATCTCCTACAGACTCCATCCCCCGAACCGACTCGATGAAGCCTAATACCTTCTCATCCATCGTGTCGAAAGCCGACGGGTCGAACGACATCGGCAGCGTCTCAAGAACCCGGTTCAGCTCCCCGGTTCCGCTCGCTGCGTCCGACATCCCGCGTCCAAAGGTGACAAACCCCCTCTCCAGTTTCTTGATATCCGAACCGGTAGACCTCGCCATCAAATCGAAGGTCTCTAGAAGCTCCGTCGACATCCCGGTGATTCCAGACATATCCCCAAAGGTGTTCACGGTTTCCTTCATCTCGTCCGCGAGACCTTCAAGGAATTTGATCGATGCAATCGCCGCCGTGCCAATCGCCGCAAGCCCTCCAGCCGCAGCGAGGGCGCCGGTCCTGAGTGAAGCCATGCCCCCCGTGGTGGTCTTGGCCTCTCCTCCTACCTTCTTCAGTCCCGGGCTCGCTTTGTCGTCGAGCTTAAGAACCATCTTGACTATTTTGGATGCCATCACACTCCCCCGATATCAACGACGGGAACGGGCGCCGGAAGCATCGAACCCCGGCTCTCTCGCTGGAGTCTCTTAACAAGCGCCGCCTGATGGGCGTCGGCATGCTGAAGGCAGACTATACAGAGGCTCAACTCTCCCGCGTCCATATCCAACACCTCCCCAGGAGTGCGCCCGTATCGGCGCGCGATTCGATCAACCAGTAGCGCCAGATTTGGAGACCTCGCGAAACGTGGCAACGGCCTTTTGTTCTGCCTCCATCCCTTCTCTAGAGTGCGCCTGGACGGCCGCAGCTAGCTCTTGACGAAGGGGCCACGGCAGAGAATCAATCGATAGGATGGATGCGTCCGTGTTGACTTCTCGATCTTTAATGGTGAAACTAATCTGTTCCCACACCTCACCGTCTTCGCTGGCTTCCACGATTCCCGCACATACCAGCGCGTCAAGCGAGTCTGATAGCTTCGCCTGTTGAACCTCTGTCATAGACGCCATTTTTGACGCCCAAGATGCGCTAACCTTCTCGGCTTGCTGCTCTTCGTCGTCTTCTCCCATAATGTCAGCGATATCGTCCGGCGCAAACTGGACCATCGTGGCGAGACCGGCCCGCAAGACATCGCGAGACCGCACCCGCTTGATTCTCCAGTGTAGTCCCCCGGCCTCTATGTCTTTTGTCGCGTTGCTCTGGATTAGTTGAACTATCCCCATAATGCCGCTCCTTTCGCCCTTTCGGGCTCTTGTTATTAGTTCTGGGTTCCGCTGCTATCGCTGTTCGTCACCAATATCTTCAGCCCCTCATCGGTGCCGTCGCTCTCACATACGAACGAGCAGGACATCGAGACTACACCCGCGTCGCCTACGTCATCAGACGACGTCGAGAGATATGCGTTTTGGCATGTGATAGCGAACGATCGGGTGCTACTCGTAAAGGTGATGGTCGCGTCGGATTGCGTGCCTGCAATCATGGCATTGTATAGCGCGTCGACGGCCTCCAACTCGACGTCCAGGGTGACGCTCATGAAGTCAGAACGCATAGGCTCAGAGGTCAGCACCGAGCCGAGAAGTTGCCGCCTGTCCAGGCTGTTCTCTACCTTGAGGGTGAGGCTCTTCAGGTCGTAGTTCGAGCCCCCGAAAGCGAACTGGCCAGCCTGCGAGTGCAGGATGAGGTTCTCGTTCGTCCCATAGCTCGGAGTCCCGGCGCTTCCCCGAGTCGCTCCAGTCTGAGCGATGAAGTCCAGATCGAGCATCATCGCCTCCCCGGCCGCGACCGATAGGCTGAGGTTTTGGATTTTCACGCCCTCGAATACCTCCGACTGGCCAGAGGTGCCGCGCACCGCTTCAACGGTGAGGCCGGTAGGTGGAGTGGCCGCGAGTGTATATGTGTGAGTGTAGCTCGAAGGGCCCGAGCCAGCGTCGGCGAGAGTGCCCAGACCGTGCTTCAGGAGCATCCCGATATTATCGTAGGTCGCCACCATGGACGCAGATCCATCGCATACCTCTTCGCTCTGGAAGTGGCCCCGGCGCATAGCGCTACCGGCACTACTCTTTAGATCCGGTCGCGGCACCTGGACGACCTTCCGCGATAGACTCACGCTCGCGACTGGCCTCCAATTAGTTCTACTCGTCGGCGATCCCCAAGTTGTTTCCTCCGAAAAACCGAGCGCCGTATTCCTGCCAGTATAAGCCATATTGCACTTCCTTCCTTATGATTCGTCGATGTCTTGAACGTCTACAATGGCACGCGCCTGTAGAACGCGAGTTAGCGAGGTGCCCACCGTTACCGATAGAGTGTAATTACTTCCTGAGCTTCCGCCCTTGACTCTGACCATTGCCCAGCCTGGATCTGATATCCGGGTCAGGCTCTCATCATATCGTCCGGCGTCATCCGTTCCACCCGAGAGGACCTCAACTGTGACGTAACTGATCTCCTCCAGTCGAAGAGAGTCCTGGTTCGCGGTGACTCTGGACTGAAGGGCCCGCCTGCAGTCTACCCACACATCGATCTCCTCGGCAGAGGTTTTGGTCACCCTCTGTTGGCAGACCGTCTCGCCGGGTCTGAATGGAGTGAGAACTACCACTGGCGTCGAGCTTGCCGCGAGTTGGATTGACCCCGTCTTCGCTCCGCTTATCGTGGGAGAAGTGCTACCGTCTGTGGCCGCCGCCTTTCCGAAATACAGGAAGATCACCACCGTAGCGTCAGAGTTTCCGGCGCTGATGGAGTCCACGTCGAATTGCGCGAGCTTGGACGAATAGTTCCACGTCTGGCGATTGTACGCGAGCGGAGTAATTCCATCCTTGTCGGTCACCCGAACATCGAAACCATCGCCCCGCACATTATCCCAGAATAGCGCAACGTCTGGCCCGATCTGCACCGAGCAATCAATAGTCCCAGAGCCGCTAAGATTATTGATGGACACCGGAAGCCGTAAACCCCAATCTGAATCAAACCAGCTCATCAGTTGTGACTCCCTGAGTCCTGTCTGAATTTCACGGTCAACACTACCACGGCGATCCCTAACGATGGGCGACCCACCTGCTCACCGTCGATAGATGAAACTCTTAGCTCCAGGTCATCACATAACGGCGAACCGCTTGTCAGGCTTCGATCTGCTTCGAGCGCGGCCTTGATATCTGATGCAAGATCCCAGGTCCTGAGGTGCATCTCCTCAGGGTTATCGCTCGTGTTCGATAGGTAGCCGATGATGTTTACCGTGAGAGTCCTATCGTACTGGGTGAGAACGGTTACGCCTGGGGTTTGGGCTGTAGCCTCTGTGTCCGCGTATACGTAGACACATGGCACCCTGATCGGGTTCATGGCTGAAGCCATCACCACCTGATTGGACCCAGAGATGTCGAAGTTATACGATCCAGTTCCATCAATCCCCTGAAGGTCGGATTTAATCTGCGCAAGTATCGATCGAACTCGGCACCCCATCAGACTCTAACCTTTGGCATCGGAACCTGTATGATCGCCGACTCTACAAGGTTCCGAAGGTTTGCCGGTAGCATGTTCTCGAACTCTTGAAGAGCGGGCCTGACGAATGGGCGCGCCGGGATCTTGACTTTATTCGTCAAGATATACCACGGGATCCCGTCTGGATCTGATTCATGAAACAGGGCGCGCCCTTTCCTGAAGAACAAACCGCCACCGGTAATCCTCAACGGTGGAGGATATCGATCGACACCTCGATCTGTAAGCGCTGGACCCTTGCCAAACAGAGAGAATGGAATCCTGAGGTTCCCGGTAATGGTAGCCCCGAACTCCTGAGTCCCCGCGTATGCGATGGACTTCCCGTCTTTACTCAATCCGCCGGCCCTCAGAGCGATTCCTAGTCCCCCCTCGCTTGCAAGGGTTGAGGCACGCAGAGAGCCCATCAGGGCGCCTGTTCTTGTTTTCAAGCCGGACCGGGTATAGGCCTTCTTCATCAGGCCCTCACCGCTCTGAGCCATAGCCGCGAGTATTTTCTCAATCCGTTTGCGAAGCTCTCCGCTACCTAGCTTGTCCAGGTCCTTAGCGAATTGGTCCAGAGTCCGCTCAGCCAAGGAAACCGCCAATAGCTCCAGCGAGCCTATACGGTGCAAGCGCTTGACGAGTGGAGGCCAAGAGCTGAAGGCCGTCTACCCTTATCGATCCACCTTGCTGGCTTACGTTTTGAAATCCGATGTTATCCCGATTCCGATACCAGTGGCTCACCTGCATCCCGCATGCGTGCACGATTCCGTCAGGGATAGTTGTGAAACCTGCGGTATAGATCACTTTTACAGATCGATATCCTTTATCGAATGCGCCCTGAGTTGAATCCGTGTTCAGGATTACGAGGCCTTCATCTGTGTCCAGAGTGTAATCAGATGAAGCGACCAGCGAAGATGCTCCATAGTCCCTATCTACATCCACGTGGACACTTGTGATCGTGTTCGCAGGAATCACCCGAAGCTGTAGAACGCCTGAGCCATCGCCGTCGAAATAGTGGGTGTAGGTATTATTCTCAAAGGTGCTCTGGTTCGAGTTCACAGGGAACCCGCAATAAGCCGAGGAGATGTCGTCAAACCTTGCGATGAAGGTATCGATCAAGCTGTCCTCGGCGGTCCCTGATAGGACTCTCAGAAAGCCGACTCTTACCTGTGCAGCCGTCGCTATCGCCATCTTCGACCTCTCCGGAAATCTCTGAGCGCCTGATCGGCGCAAGTATTGCCCTGTTAACCCCGGGTCTGGGTATGCCTCCCGCGAGAGGAGAGGAGGCCCCCAGAGCCAGCACAGGCCGGTCCTGGGGGCGTTCCTTCATTAGCTAACGATAGCCTGCAAGGACACGGTGACGGTGCCCTTTACGGCCTTACCGCTTCCGGACTTGGCTACATGCAGATGAATGGTATCGCCCTGGCCAAATACGGCGGACGCTCCTGCGGCTGCATTAGTCAACGCCTTGGCGGTTCCTGCGGTTAGCGCTCCGTCATCAGTTGCCCAGCTCGAAACCGTAGTAGCTCCCTGCTTCAGTGCGATCGTCGCATAGTCGCTTGAGTCTGTGGCCACGGTCGTGCTTACGTTAATGTATGCCTTCTTGAGCATCCATTCGCCGGCGCATGGAACGGTCAGGTAATGGTTCTCAGCAGTTCCCGCAGTTCCCTGCGTTAGCTGCTCCATCATCACGATTGTCTCTTGTACTGACATGATCTTTTATTCCTTTAGCTATTAGCTGGAGAGGTTGTATTCCCAGATGACGTCCTTGACGGTCGCCGAGCTGGAGACAGATTTGAACTGACCGCGCCAAGTGCACACGACATTAGTGATCCCGCGTGTAGCATCCCGCTGAAGTTCGACTCGTCGGCCTCGACGGGTAAACATCTTGTGTCGAGAGGCGTTGAAGATCAAGCCACCGGTCGTAGCTCCAGATCCAGTGTATAGACCCGTAGCCGCCAAATCTGCAGTGATGAAGTCAGAAAGCACTACTCTGGCCCCCCCGAGCTTCGCAATTTCTCCGCTGAGTACTGACGCCTGGGGCCCGTAGTTCGAAACCAAAGCGACCTGATCTAACCCGGCCACATTGGCCAGATATCCCTCTGGACTCATCATGTAGATTAGGTTTCCTTCAGTTCCGCCGATTCCGCGCGGCGTGGCAAGGTCCGCCAAGTCAGCAAGGAAGTTGGCAAAGCTATAGGTAGATCGATCGACGGTTGCACTTTGATCATAAGCACGGGCGCGAAGTCCAAGCCATGCATTCCGATGATCGATGCTGGTACCGAGACCGGTCGATCCCCAGAGTCCGCGAGTATCCCAAGAAGCGATTGCGTCTTGATGTGATGCGGCTGAATCGCCGTTCACAATTGCGTCGTCGATTCCATGGGTCAAGGCTTCGAGAGCCTGCTCACGGATTAGCGGGATCATGTCGAAAATTGCGTCCTCTGCGGCGTCATCGTCCACACATACCCTGACGGCCATTCCGGTAGGGGCGATGGTGCGGGCTGCGGTTCCAAGGCTGGAAGCCTCAAACTGTGCAGGGTTGTCGCTGGTTACCGTTCCCTTGAGATAGGGGCGGAGACCTTGACTGATAACCGGCATGGTCTGAGAGTTCGACGAAACTGCGATCTCTTGGAACAGGCTCATGACCTGACCGCGAACGACCACGTCTTTCTCAAGAAGTGGAAGGACTGGCGCTGGAATAAACTCACCACCGCTTCCGCTCTGGGAATCGAAAGCGCGTCGAATGTTTCCGGGTGCCTGTGCGATGATGTGGTGAACGTGTCCGAGGGCTTTCTGTGAAGGACGGCCAAGAGCCGCAGTCGCGAACGTGTAGTCTTCGCAGGCTTTCTGGAATTCCTTCTGCCAATCATTACGAGCGGTGTCGTCCTGGAGGCCTGGAAGATAGACGCCGTTGTCGGTGGTTCGTCCGGTGGTGCGGAGTCCCTTGCCTTCGATATAGCGACCCATCTCGGAGTCACCTTGAGCGGGCGCAATCAGGGATAGGCGCGCTTCAGTCAGGGCCTTTTGTGCGGCCTTGAGGTCGGTGGCCATCGTTTCCACGTTGGCGCGGAGTTTGCCATTATCGTCGCGAAGTTCTTTTGCGGCTTTGTGTACGTCGTGGATAGCTTTCCGAGCCCCGTCAGGGCTGGACAGATCCGGTGTATTGTCTAGAAAGTCCATAGCAGTTTGTCCTTTGGGCTACGGTTGCGAATCGTCCCGACCACTGTGGCCGAAGACAGAAGAAAGGGGATCAGGCCCAAACAGGTCAGACATCGCATCAGCGATCTCGTTAACCATCGGGCGCGGTGAAGATTTGTTTTCAGTCGAAGGCTCAGAGAGCAGGATGGCCTCGATCTCGTTTCGGGTCTCACGGTCGCTTAAGGCATCCACGGCCCGCTCTCTTGGGCTTCTTGGGTCCATTGCTTTGATAGCTGAGCGAAGCGCGACCGCCTGCGGATTTGCTGGGATGGGCACAACGGAGAGCTCTAGCAATTCAGAGTTCCGAAAGACCATACCTCGATCCGCATATCTGAGATCATCCACATCCAAAGCTGAGCGCTTGATCGAATCTCTGGGCTGAAATCCAACTGATACCGCATTCAAGAAGCCTCGGCGCATCTGGGATGCCACAGTCCTGCCGAGTGGATTCTCTTCGCTCTCATCGAATTCGATCGTCGCCATCAAGATCCCGTCTTCAACACCGATCGATGTGGCCCGGCCGATTGGGGGCAGTTCGTAATTGTGGGCCCATTGAATCACCGGGTTGCTTTTAAATCTGGATAGATCCCAGGGAGCCTCTACGATGTCCCCCATCCTGTCCACGGCCGGAGTGCTTGCGATGACTGTGATCTGTCCGTTCTCGGCTTCTCTGGCTTCGACGGTGAACTCTCTCAGGATTGGATTTAGTTCTTTCATGAGTCATCCCTGATGGATTCGTTTGTTTCTCGCGTCGCCTCTTGTGCCGCCCACATGTCATCGCGTTCGTTCTTGAAGTCGGCCGCGTCTTCTTCATCTATGAACGGGATCAAATTGCAACGGCAATTAATGTCCTCGGACGCCTCGCCGAATCCGCCTGGATGCGTGGGGGTTCCCGCTGTTGAGCTAAAGGCCTCGTCGGCAAACACGTACTGCCCATCAAGCTCTTGGTGAGCCTCCCTCACTCCTGAATCTCCGGCCGAGATCCACATCTTCCGAACTGGTATGCCCAAATCTGAAGCGCTCGACATCGCGGCAAGTGCTCCCAGGTTTGTGTTCCGGGTGCTCTCTGTGCGCGCGATTCGTAGCGCTCTGGCTGCATCAAATGTCTTCGAGCCCATCAAAGCGCGTTGCATTTCGGCGATCGTTACAGACTCGGCGAAACCTTCACTTATGATCAACCGAACGGCCGATTTGGTGGTGTCTGAAACATTCTGCACCAGCTCCCCCGTTCCCCGTTTAATCGCATCATCGAGGCGGATAGGATCGAACACCTTATCCCCGGCGCCCATTTGCTTCAGTGCCGTTCGATACGATGTCATCAGGGCGGTCGAGACAAGAGGCCGGGCGGCTTGAGCCAGCGCGATACGCTCCGCTTGGTCTTCAAGGATTAGATCCATATCCTGATCTGATATCGATCTGGTGATCCCCTTGTTCTGGGTGACCTTCCGAAGCCTTGAAGCGTATCGCTTCGACTGCTTCTTGAGAAACGTCCGGAAGGCCCGCATCATCGCGCGCTCAGTCGGACCGTGCAGCCGTTGGATATAGCTCTTCCAAACCTCTACACGCTGCTCCCGCGTCACAGGCATGGGGGATGCGCGCCACTCTCCACCATCGTCATCGTCGTCGTCAGAAAACCACGTCGAGAAACGAAGAGGCCCGTCCAGTTCTAACGCTTCAAGGTTAGGGGGCTCTGTCTTCGCCTTGTTCACAGGGCTGTTGAAGAGGGCGCGCAAAGTCTCGGATTCTTCCTGGCTTGCCTCTGGTACGGGCTCCTCAGGTAGATCAAAAGTAGGAAGCTCCTCGAAGCCCTCAAAGGCTGCAGCATCCGCAAGCGGGAGCCCCATGTCATACCACTTCCGAACTCTATCAACCCGTTCGCTCCGACTCTCCTGCAACGCTTCAACGGCTGAGAAGTCGTGGACCACTCGCACATCTTCGGAGTTAGGAAAGAGCTTAGCGAGCCTGGACAGCTCTACGTCCAAGAACGTGGCGCGAGAGCGTAAGGTCTGCCAAAAAACCTTAGACTGCTCTCTACTGGTTGCATAGTTCGCAGTGGGCAACCCTACCCGAGTAGGAGGCACAGAGAACGTCGCAAGGGTAGCCTCCCTCGTTAGCTGCCTCTGCTTCGAGAACTCCAGATCCCTCGGCGTGAGTGAGAGCGAATCAAAACGGGCCGCGCCGCCGAGAATCAGCACCCCGCTCTTTCCCGACATTTGTTTCGAGTAGGCCTGACGGATCCGCTTCACCTGCTCTGAACTCCATAAGTCATCGGGTGCAGACGGACTGATGATGCCAGATGGGCGCCCAGTTTTGGCCGTTTCTTCAGCGCTTTTGATGCTGGCCAGCTCTGTCCTTAGGTCATGGTCGAGCGGTCTCACCGCTCCAGTTCCAAACAGGTTTGATGGGTCGTCTTCCCAACTCGGAGACCGGATGTGGATGACCTCATCCCATGAATATGATCTCTGCTTTCCACCTGAATCGTAGAGGTATGATCCCGGTTGACCATCTGACCATGGCTTCACCGTCACCCGTTGAGGAATGAGCCGAAGCAGTGCGGACGGTTCCCGCTCCCCTGCGATCAAGCTATACGCATCACCGGTAAGCACGTAATCACACACCATCTGCTTACGCCAGAGCTGAGCGCTAACGCGCGTCGATGGCTGGGATAGCAGGTCGAGCACTGGATGGGACTCGAGCCTCTCAGAATCGGCGCCGGTTCCACGGATTGCGATCAACGGCAGTCCTGAAAGGTCGGAGCTAATGGCGTCGACGCACGAGTAGACCCATGGAAAAGCCGCATAGGCCGATAGGGCGTCCCCCTTCGGATATCCCGGGCTCGCTGGCTGGCTCGAAGCAAAGTCAGCGCCCGCCTCGAACTCAACCTCACCAGACGGCAAGAGGCCCACTCCGCGTAATAGACGGGTGAACCATGTAGGCCGTACCGAGAGTGCATCTTCTCCCATGCGGGGACCGTATCAGAAATGGCACGATCTGTCCCGTATATTTCTTGATACACCCTAACCAGTCGCGAACCCTGAGCGGTTCAGGTAGTGCACGAGATATCTCAAAGCGTCGACGGCGTGATCTTCACGCTTCAATGGTTTATCGGGCTGGTCCCCCTTGCTGCGTCGGGTGTCCCAGACATAGCCCTCGATCTCTCGAATCAGGTTGACGCAGTTTGAGTGAACGACGAGGTGAGGCCTGCCCTCCGCATCTGGGGCGAGGCGCTCAGCGACTGAAGACAGACCGGCCCTGATTTCCTTCTTCGCTTTTACCGTTGGCATGTCGTGATCTCTCGCCATCGAGATACGCGAGCCCCTGTCCTCTGGGTCTGCAATGATCAAGCCGGGCTCCCCGTACTCCTTGAACATCTCTCGAAAGGATTCGACGTGTCGGCTCAAGGTCCACTCGGCTTGATAGTGCTCAGCGATTATGTGGATCACATCATCAGCTGGGTCGATAGCCGCAAGCAGGAGGCACGCTGGATTCCTTGTTCCGTAATCGAGCCCCGCTGTCCGTTCCCAGTCCTCAGGAACCTCGAAGGCTTCGACGACGTTTAGCTCTCGGCTCCAGTCCTGGTACACCCTGCCTTCGAGCTGGGTGAACTCTCCGCGCGCTCTGGATGCTCTTTCATGGCTGCCGTAGCTCTTGAGCAGGGTAGCAAGCTCATCGCTAGGTATGTGCGGGTTGTCCTCTCCGTGTATCCACTTGCAGAGGCTCCCCGGCTCTGGGTCGTGTACGAAGCGATCCCATATCCAAGTGAGCCCTCGCAGGGGCGTCATCGTCACAAGGCACCGGCCCCGCCTGTCGACCAGCCTCATGCGGGCCTCGTTCATCACCGCCTCATCCTCGGGGTCTTCATCGAACCAGCATAGATCCCAGGCATCTGCCTGGAAGGAGCGCGCCCCCTGGTCTACCGTCTTGAATAGGATCGTTCCCCCGTTTGGTAGCTGGGCGAAGGCCTCCCCTGCTCCGTGTCTGTTCTTCCAATAGGTTCCAGCCGGTAGGAATTGCTCTATCTTTGGTCGCTGAACTCTGATCGATTCGTTCGAGGTCAGCGAGACGCAGCAAACCCGGCCCGGCCTTTTGAAGATGGCTTTCTCTGGTATGTCGTTGTCCCTCACCCACTTAGCTACCCCTGCATCGCCTCGACCTATCGCGACGGCTGCAGCCACCATCGCCCCCGCCTGCGTCTTGCCTGAGCGGTTTCCGCCTACGAGTAGACCGACCTTGACCTTGCGATCTATCAACGCCTGTACCGCGCGCTTCTGAGAGGTGCGGGGGGCTGGCCTGTCCCAGAGTGTGCGAAAGGCGAGCGGATAGAGCTCTAGAAGGCGCTGGAGCTTCAGGGCGGCCTCGTAGCCCTCTGCAATCAGCTCGGAGCGCTCAGCCGTCATCCTCGCCCGCTTTGCCAGCCTTCAGAGCTTCGGCCACTTCTGCGACCTTGGCGATCAAGTCCTCGGCACCTTCCAGGCTGTCATCAGCCGCGCCCACCTTGACCTCTTGGCGCTGGCTGTACCCGTACCGGCGTTCCATCACCCAGCCCGATGCCTGCCATTGACCGCCCTCTGCGGCCTTGGTGATTCTGCCCATATGCTGAGCCGCGCACAGGCCCTCAGCAGACTTTACCGCGTCGAAGAAATCGGAATAGATGCCCTCGTCCTGCTCCTTGCCTTTCTGGATCCAGAGGTGGAAGGTCGAGATGTCAATCCCCGCATAGGAGGCCGATAGCGCATAGGTCAGCCCGAGGCGCAGTCCGTCGATAAACCGCTTTTGAGTTTCTGCGTTGAGTTTAGTCGGTCGTCCCATTATTTACCTCCTCAATAGGATCTAACGCACCGGGCCCAGGGTCTCGCCAGTGCTTCTTGGCCCATGCTGTCCAGCGGCGTCGGATGACATCGCAATAGGCTGGGCTTAGCTCCATCCCGTAGCCTATGCGGTCGTTCTGCGCGGCTGCGATTAGCGTGGTCCCGCTGCCGAGGAATGGGTCGAAGATGATATCGGCGGCGTCGGAGAATGCGCGGATGAAGAAGTCCGGGAGGCCGACAGGGAATGCTGCAGAATGCCCCACCACGTTGGCGCCCTGTTTGAGATCTAAGACGTTGCTTGGATAGGCCAGCCCTGCGCCGTGTACCTCCGGCCCTTGCGCGTTGCCCCCGGCGCCCTGAGACGCGGCAGAGATGTCTTTGCCCGACGCCCTCTGGTCTTCGTAGTGAAACGCTCGCGCGGTCTCGTGGCGGACGTTCTTCGGATTGAACGCCAGCCCATCGCCTGCGAAGTGATACACCGACTCCCATGCGTTTTTAAACTTCCGCATGGACTCCGGTGACCCAGGGAGCGCCTGCCGAAGCCAGCAGAACTCATCAATGAACCGCCAGCCCCATCGGCGGGCGTGGGACAGGAGAAGATCGGCGACGTACAACAGCCGCTCGCCACCATCGGACCCCGGCTTGATGTTGACGAACCATGATCCATCCCCTGCCAGATGCTTTTTGACATTGGCCTGAACTGCCTTGAACCATTCAACATAATCATCGGGCTTGATGGGCTTGAAGCCGCTGCTCTCGTCGTACTTCCTCTGGCTCGCATAGGGTGGAGAAGTGAAGGCCACATTTATCCGCACCCCTTGAAAAAGCTCTGCAACTGCTTGTGGGTCTCGGCAATCCCCACACATCAGCCTATGCGGTCCAAGCTCGTAGACCTCGCCCTGAGCGCTGTCCGGCTCCCCCTGCGCCACCTCTGGCACATCGTCCTCTGTTCCATCTGGATCGACTGTGCCGAATGAGTCGAGCAGCCCATCCAGCTCGTCCTTGTCCCAGCCCAGCCCGTCGAGGTCTACATCCTCAGCGGCGAGACCCTCCAGAATAGCCGCGAGGCCCTCATCATCCCAGGTTGCGATCTCCCCGAGGCGGTTGTCTGCGAGCGCCAGCGCGGACGCCTTCTGCTCGTCGATGTCGAGGAAGCGCACAGGCACATCCCGTAGCCCGAGGCTCATCGCTGCCGCGTGTCTGGTATGGCCTGCGATGATGCGCCCGTCCGCAGTCCTCGCGACGATAGGAGACGCGAAGCCGAAACGCTGGATGGACCTCGCCACCTTCGCGATAGCCTCTTCATTGTTGCGAGGGTTCTGGCTCCACGGGGTGAGCGTCGCCGGGTCCACATAGACGGCTGCGGCTTCAGTCATCTTCTCCCCCTATCGCATCGGTGAGCCTTGCCCTGATGATATCGCAATACCTGGGCTCCATCTCAATCCCGATACACCGCACACCTTCAAGCTCTGCGGCCACCATCGTCGTCCCACTCCCTGCGAAGGTCTCCAGCACTACAGGCGGCACGCCATCGAGCGCGGGAGGACTCACGAGCCGCACAAGCCATCGCATCAGCCTGGAGGGCTTCACAGTCGGGTGGTAGTTCTTGACCTCTGACGCAGTGCGACCGGCTCCCGCTCTCGGATTGTCCAGCCCTGCCGTGCCCTCCTTGCGCTCCACTGCCTCCGCCCCAGTCCTGCCGGGTAGCTCTTCGCATCCCTGCTCCCGCTCTGACCGGCTGGGCTTCGGGCATGCGTAGATATTCGCGGGCCATCTGCCGAGGTCTGAAACGTTGACCGTGGGATTGCTCGGCCTATTCATGACCGCGCCGACGTGCTCCTCTCCGCTGCTGTTAGGTCTGGCTATTCGTCGGATCTCCTCCGCGCTCCTCTGAGGCCCAGGCCATGCTGGATCCCCATACGCATATCTACACTTGTCAATGCTCAGACAGCCCGTCCCCCACTCCAGACAGTTAGCCGCGACTGTGCCGGATAGCGGCTTGCGTGCCAAAACTGCGGGCTCGAATGCAGGCTTGAGCGCTGTCCCGTAGCCCTCGAAGCGCTTCGCGTCTGGGGTTGCTGGTGCGGTGATAACAGGTCCAGCCGGGGCTCCGATGTAGGTGTGTCCCGACTCGCCTCCGTGCTTCTCGTGGTGCCTCTGCTTCGCGTCTGCATTTATCCCCGGACCCACTACTTCCCGCTCTGCTCCATGCAACGCATCGATCGCCTTTGACGCATCGAGGCTCTTCGGGAAGCCTTGCCACTGCACCCAGCCTATCTGGTCGCGTATCTCGAACCCTGCGTCCTCTACTGCGACGGTGAGCCGGTGTATCGTCCGGGTCGCGGCGAAGGCAATTAGCGCG
>PVBE010654030.1_pt1 | contig 32561 bp, 21 predicted proteins | sample 1631181 | NCBI WGS metagenome assembly PVBE01 (sample SAMN08397723, study PRJNA350692) | Marine metagenome, whole genome shotgun sequencing project. | isolation source: water | place: Pacific Ocean | collected 2012-04
CGACCTTGCGGCGGGGCACCTTCACGACCCGGTGGCGGACCACCCTCGGCACCTTGTGGCGGACCACCCTCGGCACCTTGTGGCGGACCACGTTCGGCACGTCGTTCGTCTAGACGACGAAACAATGCGTCAAAAGCAGTCGGTGGCGGACCACCCTCAGCACCCTGTGGCGGGGCACCTTCACGACCCGGCGGCGGGGCACCCTCACCACCCTGTGGCGGACCACCCTCACCACCCTGTGGCGGGGCACCTTCACCACCCTGCGGCGGGGCACCTTCACCACCCTGTGGCGGGAGTAAGACTTCGTTTACGGCCTTTAAAGCGTTATGAACATTAAAGGTGAATGCAGGAGAGGGTGCTTGCCCATTGGGGTCAGGTGGAGGAGCACCATCGGATGCAGGTTGGGAATCGCCTCCTACCACTGCCGTTAGCTGGGCGGCCGTTGCATGCCGCACCGGCATCGGTTCCTTCGTTTTCAGTGAGCGCAGCCATCGTTGGAGCATCGGCTGCCCTTGTTTAGACGCAGCTTCTTCAGGAGATACACCCGGGGTGTTTGGTGGTTGGCCCTCACCAGTCGGACGAGGGGGTTGGCCTGCACCGCTTGGTGGCGGCGGACCACCCTCGGCACCTTGCGGCGGGGCACCTTCAGCACCTTGTGGCGGGGCACCCTGACCCTCTTGTGGCGGCGGGCCTTCACCAGCCGTCCGCGGGGGTTGGCCATCAGCTCCTGCGGGGGCGATTGGGGCCGTGAACAGTTGGATGTCACGTGGGGCACCTGGGCCCGGCGCGTCAGGAGTACCAGCATCGGCTGGCGGGGGAGTTCCCATATCAAGCTTTGGAACCGAGAAGGCAACCTCGTTGCTTTGAGGGGCAGCTTCACCGTTTTGAACCGGTTGCCCGTCTTGCGTGGGTGGCTTGGACTCAACCTGGAACCCTCCGGCCCGAGCCATCAGGCTTAGGGAGGATTGCGAGGCCTCCTTTTCGCTGATATTTACCAGGGCCGTTTGGAGCGAACGGGCCATATCGCCCGACGCGACCAATTCTTTTCTGGCCCCCTCATCGGCGATCACCATTCGGACCATGTTGGCGAGTCTCACCTGTTCAAGTAATTGACCTGCCGCTACTGGTGCTCCTTCGGCATCTGTGGCCGGAGCTCCGTCAGCGGCAGCCGACGGGACTCCCTCGGCATTGGCTGTTGATTCGCCGTCGGCCGGGAGATTTGACAGCTGTGCAGCGACTGTTGCGGCGCCTAACACGCCCCACGCGGTCGGTGGAAGCTTCTGTTCGCCTGGCGCCGTGGTCGCTGGCTCTTTCCCGGCACTACCGGCAGCTCCATCTGCACCTGAGCCTGCTTGATCGGACTGTTGATCAAATGACACGGCGAACTGGTCCACCGCACCGTCACCGTCACTGTCGCGGGCGACGATACCTTTCAGTTTGTCGGCAGTTTTTCCGTCGGGCGCAGTTTTGTCCGAAGTTTCGGCGACTTCGGCCACCGCATCCTGCCCCTGCCCATCGGCCGCGATCGTTGCGATTACCGCATCAAGCTTGGCTGGCGGCTTTAAAGTTGGGAGGACAAGACTGACACCTGCCGGAATCTCAGCGACCCGAATGCCAGCTGTCGCTGCTCCAGCCTCGCCGTCGGCGGCTGTTCCGGGCTTGGCCGCCACTATTTCTGTAAGCACCGCAGAACCTTCAACGAGCGCAAAGGTCAATTCGTGACTTTGAGTATCGGAAGCGACTGACGCGCTTGCTGCTGTGGCGCGGGCGCTATCCGCTGCATCGAGGGCCTCTGAAAAATTAGGCGGGAGAGGGGTGTCTGTTTTCTCGGCGAGATCTCGTGCCAGGCTTACGTTGCCGGAGTCTAGGGCCGCTTGGATGTTGTCCGGAAGCTTCGGCTTTACCTTGAGCGCATCATCAACGCCCCTTCGGGCTTCGAAGCCTTTGTCAACAGCTCCTTGAACGTCTGGCGGCATGGTGTATCCGGCCGCAGCAGCCGCTTTCTGGGCAGCAGTCACATCGCCGGCGTCTAGAGCTGCTTTGACTGCTGCTGGCATCGGTTCTGCGGCGACGCCGGCGGCCTGTTGTGCTGAGGCGTTTTGGTCAATAGACGCTTGGATTTCCGCGGGGAGTGTGAAGCCGGCGTTCGATGCCGCTTGCTTGGCCCCATTCAGATCACCAGCTTCAAGCGCAGCCTTGACCGCTGCTGGAAGTTCCGGTTGGCCCTGCCCCTGCTGGCGACCCTGCGCCACTGCTCCGCGACCGTCGTCAATAGCCTTTTGAAGGTCAGCTGGCGGGGTAAACCCGGTCGCTGAAACCGCAGCCTGGACCGCTTCAAAGTCGCCGGCGTCAAGAGCAGCCTGCACGGCTGCCGGGACTTCAGGTCGATCGCCAGCGGCCTGAGCGCCTTGTTTTCCCGACTGTCCCTGGCTCATTGCTTCCTGTAACTCGGCAGGGATCTCAAAGTTGGCAGCCCGGGCAATCGCTTCAGCGGCGGCGAAATCTTGCGAGTCCAGCGCCGCTTGCATTCCTGTTGGGAGGTCGCGCTTCGTCTCGAGATTTTGGTTGGCGGCTCCGGCGGCAGCAGCTGCCCCAGCCATATCGCCGCGGTTCAGGGCTGCCTCGACGCCAGCTGGAATCTCCAGACCGGCTGCCTTGGCTGCGGCCAAGGCTGCTTGTCCGTCGCCTGCCTCAATCAGTTTTCGGACATCCGCTGGCAGGTCGGCCATGGCATCTTTTTGGCCGACGGCCATGACACCTGAGGTTCCGGTAATCCCAATGATTTCTGAGCCCGTGACGAATTCCCATGGGGAAGGCACGTTAGGGAAGGGTTTTACGTTAAAGGCCACGCTTCCGGCGAAGAGGACCATTCGTCCGAACCGTTCGATAACTTGCTCTGCCTGCGTGCGCAAGAAGAAACGATCGAGCATCAAAGTAGTGGAGCCTTGCATGACAATCTCGGATCCGTCTGCAAAGGACAGGCCGGCCTGTCCGTCGGGACTCGTCCGAATTGCGTCCCCTGGCCACAGCATGGCTCCGCTCTCGACTGGCTGCCACTGGCCGTTACCTCCCCGCTGCACCTCGATCGTGCCTGCTAGGACATCGGCCTCAGACGCGGGCAGTGGGGTCGGTTCTGGTGTTGGTGCGGCGGTTGGTGCGGCGGTTGCTGCTGGCGTGGCTGTTGGGGTCACACGAGCTGGGGTAGGAGTCTTGGCAGCCGGGGCGATTTGTGCCGTTGCAGCAGGTGTAGGTATTGGCGGTGGTGGCTGGGGCACCTGTTCGGCAGCGACCTCGCTTCGCGATGGTGTAGCTGAAGGCTTGGGCTCGGCCTCCGATCCGCATCCCACAAATAGCGCGACGGCGATCGTAACCGCACAGGCAACCGCGCTTACTCGACGATGGGATACGTTCATTCCGCTCCTAGGTTACGTGGACTAAGTACGTACTGGAAAAACTCACGCCACCACGGGGTAGCGTAAACCGCTCGTCTGTGCCAAGCAATCTGCTGCGGTCCAACTGCGTGCCTATCTTGGGAGCATAGTGAGTAGTGGGCGCTACCGGTGTCCGGCCTCTATTTGGACAGGGAGTCCACCATAGATTCCAGTTGTTGCTCGAAGGGGCGGTCGAGCCATTGATCAAATTCGGTGTAGAAAGCCTCAAGTGACAAGCCAAACACATCCTTGAACACGTCTTGCCAATTCTGGTGTGGCACTAATGTGTAGTACCGCAGCATTTTTTCGGATCCGACACGGTTGACCAGCCATGACGTCGCGACGATACCGGTCTCGTAGTACAGCGCTCCTCCGCAATCACATTTTTCGTTCACCTGGCGTTGTCCGGTCCGTGTCTCCACGTCACGCAAGCTCAGGCCCCACTCTGCTCGAACCCGTCTGGCTGCACGCAAGGCTTCCTCGAAGGCTGAGCGTAGCTGGGGCTTATCCCAAAATCCGTTCTCAGTGGCGAATCGTTGCCCGAAGTATTCGGCGGCTGCTTCTTCGATCCACACCGGCCCAAATCCATATTTACCAATGGAATCCTCACCGTCTCCATCAGGGTGACGTAGTTGATGTGTGTGTACGAGGCTTCCGTTCTGGAAGACATGCACATATTCGTGGAGGAAGACCTTTGCCACATCACCGGTGCCTTCCTTGAACATCTGGTCGACCGAGGCAAATGTCATAAATTGTGCCCTGATTGGTGCAAGCGATTCCGGCGGGTCGTGGGTTGCCCCACAGCATTCGGTAAACGTATTGAAATAGGCGGTTTTCTCCGTTTCACAGGCATTTGGACCTTCTGGGACATGTGACTTTAGGCTTCGGCGTTTTGCGCAGTCCTCCGCCGCAATGGCGGCAGCATCAGGATCGTTCATTTGGACGAGGCTTACCACGAGTGGCCCCCAGGCTCCAAGCACCGAGGTTCCCACCTGCCAGGCCTTCCGGACTTCCCTGACAATGTCGGGATCGAGTGATGGGCCGTGAATGATGTGGATTGGCTCATCGCTCTTGGTCATTTCGACGAGGCAGTCGATCACGTCGTGAGTGAAGTCCTCTTCCGTAAGCAGGTGCGGTTCCTGATTGATGATGCCTCCGCAGCCATTCGAGGGGCTGATGGAAGTGTTGACAGGCTTTGTTGAAGACAGGGCGGCTGCAACACGTGGAGTGTTCTCGGGCGGTCTTCGACATCCGTCACGACTCCATATCCCGCCGCCGGTCAAACATGCGACCGTGAGTTCGTGCTTTCGATCAGCTTCGGTAGAACTTTCCGATGGTGCTGGCGGTTGTGCTACCTGGGCAGCACTTGTGCCACAGGCAGTCCAAATAAGCGTAACGGTAGCGATCAGCACGCACCATTGGGTACTACGGGCTAATCGCAAGGTGTTATTACGCATGTTCACTTAAACACCTTTTGTTTGAGCTTATTTTTCGGCGATCAGACAACCGGAGCGTCGCGGGATGCGTATGCCACCATCATGGTTGGCGTGGCTTGCCGCAATATCCAGCATGTGAGGTCTGAGTTCGAGGGCCAAGGTTGAAATCTTCTCGCTATTTGTCGTGGGTGGGGCACCGCGCAGGTGAAGCCCCTGCTCATATAAGTCTAGTAGCGCCTCAACGGAGGGAAAATGGAGTTCGGTGTCGCGAGTGTGCACCGTGACATTCGAAAACGTCTGGGCGAGTTCGAGATGGCCGCTCTCAAGCGTGAACTGGTCGCGCAGGGAAGGACCCAGAGCCCGAGATGCCTGCATCGTGTGTCCGGCTCGTCGACAGGCTTCAGCGTGCCATTCGAGCAGGCGGCGACCTGATGTTTTGCTGTCGGTGCTAGCCATAAGCAAGCCACCCTCGGCGAGCACTCGATACATTTCGATGATGGCGGTCTTGATGTTAGTGGCCGATGGCAGGACGTGCCCCGCGGTTACAAGCTCGTATTGGGCGGAAGCGACTGGGAGTGATTCCATGCGCGCCAACATGACGTCGACAGCCAATCGTTTGTAGGTCGCGACGGCCGAGGAGCGTTGCACATCGAGCGCGGTAATAAGGGCGCTAGATGGCATACGTGCCCGGAGGGCGTGCGTCAGATCACCTGCCCCACATCCGACGTCCAGTGCGCTGTAAATCCGTGTTGTGTCGACAAGACTGAGTTGCCAGACGTGGAACGAGTTAGGACTGGTGGCCATGCCTGATATCGCTACCTGGCCAATTCGGTGCCCGGTTGAATCTGCTTGTGTGCAAGTCGCATGAGATTCTCGTCTTCCGCGTTACCTCGTTTTCGATAACTCAGGAGTAGGTTCCGTGTGATTCGTGCCGTAATTTCCTGTGAACTCACCGCTCGGAATTGGTCATGTGTTATCTCATATCCGTGGGCTCGAATCAGATCACGGCAGTCATTTTCATTGAGCAGCCGGGCTTGGTTAAACGGGTCCAGATAATCTTGCGATCCGGCGCCCGGTAGGCGTAGTACGAAGTGGAAAGGCAACCCGACACCCTCGAGGGGAACGTGAAGTCGGGCGCATACAGCGAGATATACAACAGCGAGCGAAATAGGCAGACCAACTCGTCGTGCAAGTACTTGATCCAGGAGGCTGTTTGCCGGATTGTCATAGTCGGTGTGGTTACCGTCGAAACCGCACTCCTCATACATATATGTGGCCAGCGTTTTCAGGTCTACATTTCGGTTGTTTTCTCCGATCGATCGAGGGGCGGCTTCGGCCAACGTTTCGATAGCTTCATATGTGCCAGCACGGTCCAGGCTCGGATGAATTAATTCTGCAAGGAGGAGCGCGCCATCTTCTACGGAGGCGTCTGGACCTTTTTGGCCGAACACCTTGAGACGAGTTAGAACTTGAACTCGCTGAACTTTGCCAAGTGCCACCTGAACTCGTTCGGCATTAGTCCCAACGCAATCCGTCGCGCATAGCACCGAGAGTGCGCGGGGACCGGCCTCGATAAGTTGGGCAGTGACGCGCTCACGAATCGAGGAATCATCATCGGCCAGAAGCCCTATTAGCGCGATCAATTCTCTGTCAGTCAATGGCACTGATTCGCTGCCGATGGGAATACAGCCTGTGATGCTGTTTGAGGAACCAGAACCAATTGAAGAATTGCGGCTGCACTCGTACGTACATGCTCAGGAAGCTTCAAAAAGGTTCGCAGACTGTAATTATGTTTAGCAATTTGGTGTCTTTTGCACGCGTTCCTTATAATTAGGAGTAGCAGCGCCAGTTTTTGGCGCGAGTTATTCATCAAACAGACATTTTCCTGCTTTAAAACAGGCGTCGCTGTGTGCCACGCGTCGGTACAGCATAGGTGGCCGCATCAGATTCAGAAACGGAGTTCTCTGTGAGCGCTGCGCTTGATCGATTACGTTCTGCCTTCACGAAAGTGGATCGCAAGTATGCACCTGTGGCTATGTGGAATTGGAATGGCCATCTTCATGAGGCCGAATTAGGCCGCCAGCTAACAGAGTTCGCGGAGCGCGGTCTTGCTGGTGTCGCGATGCAGGCGCGAGAGAGCCTCCAGACGCCTTATTTGGGCGATCGATGGTGGGATGCGGTGGACTACACCGTTCGTAAAGGACAAACCGCTGGTCTCACGACCTGGATTTGCGACGAATATGGGTCGCCTAGTGGTTCTGCTGGATCGACGGATGATCGAAATGGGCAGACCATCTCTGCCGTTTTGTCGGCGGGTCCCGAACATCATGCGAAAACACTAGTTCGCAAGATTCATAAGATTGAGGGACCACAGCAAATTGTTCTGGAAGGTCGGTTCCCGTCTGGTGATCCGCTTGTTCAAGTCGCCGCTCGTCTTGACAAGGATGGGAATCTAGATCCATCGACGTTCGAAAATCTTACGAAGCCGAACACATGGTCATGTCCTGAAGGTGAATGGCGACTAATTAGTTTCTCGGTACGCACGCTGGATCATCACATTGATTACTTGCGGCCCCAGACGGTGAAAGCTTTTCTGGCTGCTACCTACAATGCGTACGAGGCCCGTCATAAATCCGAATTTGGTTCTGAAATTCCCGGGATTTTTTCCCATGAACCACATATTGCCGCTGAGCCGTTGCCTTGGACCGACGCACTACCAGCACGGTTTAAAAAAGATAACGGATACGACGTTCTTGAAGTGCTACCACTCTTAGTACTCCGTGGTGGCGACGAAACAAGCAAGGTTCGATGTGATTTCTATGAAACGATTAGTGCTCTGTATGAAGAGGCATGGTTCGAACAAATCAGTTCTTGGTGTAAACGGCGGGGCTTGGAGTGGACAGGCTATACAGAGGAGCACGTAGCTACACATCCGGCACGTCAGGGCGATTACTTCCGGACGATCCGGCATCTATCTATTCCTGGGACTGACCATCATGGATTCCGGCTTGATCGTCCGCGGACGGTACAAGCGGCCGAAGTTAAACCGGCAGTGTCAGTCGCGGCACTTAATGGGGTTGATCGAAGTCTAGCTGAGGCCTTCGGTGGTGCAGGATGGGGAGTGACCCCAGATCAGCTTCGTCATGGTGCCAATCTGCTTGCAGCGTACGGGATTGGGTTTCAAGTATTTCGTGGCTTTTTCTATTCAATGGGTTCTGCAGATGCGGTTGATGATTGGCCGCCCAGCCTTTCGCACCAGAATCCCTATTGGCCCCATTTCGGGGAACTAGTTGACTATGTGACCCGGTTATCTTCAATTGTCAGTCAGTCAAAGGCGTCGACCTCCATTGGGGTCATGTATCCATGGACGAGTATTGCTGCTAATACGGCTGACGGCCGGCCGAATGGTCGGGCCCGTGAGATTGCCTCGATCTACGAGGGGCTCATTGATGGTCTTCTTGGCAAGAGTGTGGATGTCCATGTGCTTGACGAAAAGTTTTTAGGTGAAGCCCGTCTTGAAAATGGGATATTGAAGCAAGGTGATGTGGCTGTGGACACTCTCATCTTGCCCCCCACGCCGGTTATTGGTCGGTCGGCAATGCGTCGTATGGCCGCATTTGCTCGTTCTGGGGGTGTGATTATTGCTGTCGGTGAGCGTCCGTCCGGTAGTAGTGAAGCTGGCGCGAAAGATCGCGGTATTTCTCGAACAGTAACGGATGTCTTTGGTAAGAATGCGAGTTCCTCTACCGGCGCAAAGATCGGCAAGGGGCGAGCTTACGAGGTCGGTCAGGACCTTCCGGAAACAATCGAAAGTATCGTGGCGATTGTCGCACCGACGGTCACAGTGGAAGGTAGTCCTGATGTGTTCACTGTGGAGCGTCAGGTCGACGGGGCTGCGGTTCAAATAGTTGTAAATCGCTCAAAAGATAATGCGAAAGTCGTAGTTACGAGTGGCGCGTCAGGTGCTGCTGAGGTGTGGAATCCAGAGACCGCCGAGATTGCTCCGTTGCCACTTTCGGGATCGCGTGGAAAACGGAAATTTAATCTTGAGTTGCCGCCGCATGCTGCACGTCTTGTGGTTTTTGATGCATCAGCCAAGGCTAATCGTGCGAAGCGTAAGGGTCGTAGCAAGAGACCAAGGAGGACTGAATTCAAGACGGATTGGACCTTTGCGCTTGCTGACGGGACTCTCATCGGTCAAGGGTCTGTGAAGCAGTTTGAGTTGCCAGTGTTGCGCACAGAGAGTTTTGCTTTGGGTCATGGTCGGCTTGAGCAACTGAGAGATCCGTCGTATGACGATGCTGACTGGCCTGAGACATGGTTGGTCCGTGCCGGAGCCGACATAGTCGGAAACTGGCGAGGAAAATGGATTACTGGCGTACGAAAACACGGTGGGTGGGCCATTGATCGTTCGAGTGATGAACATCGGCGTCTGAGATTTACCCGGTCAGTCGAAGTTAAGGAACCTCCGATTAAGGCAATGGTTTCTTTTTCAGCGGTTGATGTCGCCACCGTCTATATGAACAACATTCAGGTAGGAAAGTCCGAGGAGTGGGCGACTCCTGTCACATTCAATCTAATGCCATACCTAAAGCTCGGCGAGAACACTATTGTTGTCGACGTGGAGTGCACGTCTGACTCGCCCATCTCAATGCTGCTGGAGTGTCAAATTGATTTGCGCTCGGGGGATTCCGTTGTGCTTGTTTCAGACAGCACGTGGGATGTTGCAGCTATTCCGACGGAAGTGTGGTCGGAGCGTTCGTATGATCGGGACACTCCTCTTGTTACGTGGGAGCGAGGCCGCCCACCGATCCAGCCTTGGGGCCACATGCCGCTGAAGGGTGATCAAACAGATTTCCCTCGGACGTTGATGTATCGGCAACGGCTTCCGGTCGGTTGTGTGGGAATTGGTATTCCCAAGATCAAGGGAGACTACAAGGTGTTCGTAGACGTTCGTGAACGCCAATCTGACATTGAAGGCATTTACAACATAACCACCGGGAAGCTACTCAGTGTGGAGATCGTCGCAGTGGATCGTTCAAGCGGGATTCTTGGCCCGCTTGACTTGTATGCACGTTCTGTCTCCGTCGCACTCAAGCCTTGGGCTGAGCTTGGCTATGGCTGGTATTCAGGAACAGGGATATACGAGCGGAATTTCGATTTAACTCCTGGACAGGCTGACTCTCGTGTGATCTTGGAACTTGGCGATGTACGTCATACGGCAGAGGTGTTTGTAAATAACCGTCGGGTTGGTGCGCGGCTTTGGGCACCGTATGAGTTCGACATATCCCCCTACGTACAGAAGGGATTGAATTCGTTGAGGGTGCGTGTGAGCAACTTACTCGCGAACGAGATGCGGTGGAAGCGTGACGAAACCCGCATGGGAGATCCGTGGCATCGGTACTGGCATGAGGACAACATTGAACCAGAAGCTCTGGTCTCTGGGTTGTTGGGGCCTGTAAAGGTTCGTTTCGAATCTATTGGCTAGGGCCAGTTGTGGATGAACTGCACTGGTCAAGGTTGGCGTAGTTTCTGATGAAGCTGTACGCACGTCCCTTGTCATAGGTTTCAAGTCGTTCGATTCGGCCACATGCGGTCATAACAACCGGCGTGTTTTCAGGCAGGTCCTTGTCCGGCTGGACAATAAGTTCGTGGCCTTCAAATTCGGCTGCTAGCCGTCGCATTTCAGCGGTCAGGGCAGCCATGGCTGGGTTGAAGTGAACGATTACAAATCCTATTTCTAAGTTTGCGACCTGAATTTCATCCGGTAATGTTCCGGTTCGGAATCCTGGTGCTGCCGTTTCGTTTACGCGCGGGCCAGATGTGGGTGGATCGGTGGCATACGGTTCATGGGGCTCGTTGATTGATGAGAGGACGATGGAGGTTTGGAGGTTGGTTGATTCTCCAGGAGCTGGAGGATTTGCTTGGTTCATACATATGAAGTTCAGCGGCATCAGCACCGCCATCATTGCTGCCATGTACAACCAGAATCCGCGGCCGAGACCGCCGCGACGCGATCGACCCGAGTCTTTGTTGTTTTTATTGGCTCGCTCTTGCTTTGATGGCTTTGACGAGGCAGCAGACGAACTATTGGTTTGATTAGGCCGTTTGCTTCTGCTGCGGCTACGACGACGACGCGATGCCATCTAACTTTCCCTTCATTGAGATGGTAGAAGTATAGAGAAGCTTTGTGTTGTGCTTGAGTTTAGAAATTGTTCTATGGGCGTTTCTCGCTTGAGGGAAGCGGAAGATATCTCGCCGCCGGCTCACACAGGTCCAAAACTAGGTCTAGCTACGCTACAATTTGTAGAGCAGGCTAGATGGCTTGCCTAAAGCTTCCCCACATTCGCTCGATTAATTGGTTTAGTCGTGGCATGAGGTTCGTTTGAATGCCAGTTGTTTCTCCCAAGCGCGAGTTTGTTGACGGTCTTAGACAACATCAAGCTGATACGGGATCGGCTCCAGTCCAGATTGCATTGTTGAGTGCTCGAATTGACGAGCTCACTGAACACCTCAAGGTTCGGACAGGTGACAAGCATTCTCGTTATGGATTGCTCAGAATGGTTGGACGGCGGCGTCGGTTACTAAAGTACCTTCAGCGTAAAGATCCTGAACGGTATCGAGAGGTCATTGCAAAACTTGAGATTAGGGCTCGTCGGTAACGTAATTTGCGTGGGAAAGTTTGGATGAATGTGTCGAGTCAGGATCGAACGGCACAGCTATATGAATTGGCGATTCGTGCCGAAGCGGAATCGCAATTCTTAAGCAGCAACAATTAATTTTCAGTTACTTCGGCACTGGATTGTGGGGACCTAAGAAAGAGCCGAGAACCGAGGGCGCAACCGTGTTGCGGGCTCGCTTCTTCGCTCTTCGTCCCTGATGATGAGGAGTCATGAAATGCATAAGATTGAAACCCAGTTCGGGGATCGGCGTCTCACGTTTGAGATTGGTCGGCTAGCTCCACAAGCGCACGGCGCGGTGGTGGTGTCCTACGGCGATACGGTAGTGCTTGGCACGGTTGTCATGTCCAAGCCATTCAGAGAAGGTCTCGATTTCTTTCCGTTGTCTGTTGATTACGAGGAGCGGAGTTACTCCATCGGGAAGATTCCAGGTTCCGTGTTTCGCCGGGAGGGACGACCGCCGCTTGCAGGGATTCTTGCGTCCCGATTAACCGATCGGCCACTTCGGCCATTGTTCCCAGAGGGCATGCGTAGTGAGGTCCAGATCATCCTTACAGTGCTCGCTCATGATCGTGCCGTAGAAACCGATGTCATTGGAACGATTGCTGCCTCGGCAGCTCTGATGATTTCAGGAATTCCGTTCGAAGGTCCTGTGGCTGCGGTTCGTGTTGGAATAACAGATGGCGAGTTTTCCCTTAATCCGACGATTCAGGAAAACGCAGAGGGTGAGCTTGATTTGGTAGTCGCGGGTACTCGCGATGGTGTGGTGATGCTCGAAGCCGGAGCCAGCGAGATAGACGATGACAAGATGATTCAAGCTATTACCTGGGGCCAAGAGCAACTACAGGCAGCTATCGATCTACAGTTTGAGCTTCGCGATTTGGTCAAGCCTGAACCCCGTGAGGCGATTATGGAACTTCCAGATCCTGCGATAGCTCCAGCCATAGAGGAGCGATTTGGAGACGGAATTGCTGAGGCCATGCGTATTACTGATCGGTCTGAACGCAGTGAACGGATGCATTCGATTCAGGATGAGGCTGTCGAAGTCTTTGCGGAGCAATACGAAGCCGGCGACGTAGGTGTAGCTATGCATGACCTGGAAGGCGCATATGCACGGCGTGCGATCGTCATTGACAACGTACGACCTGACGGACGTGCGGAAGACGAAATCCGTTCGCTGTCGGCTGACGTGGGCGTGTTGCCCCGCGTGCACGGCACAGGTCTTTTTCAGCGTGGAGAGACACAGGTGCTTTCTGTCGTGACGCTCGGAACAATGCGCGATCAGCAAAAGATCGGTCTGAGTGATCTTGAGGAACTTGTTGAGCCGAAGCGATATATGCATCACTACAACATGCCTCCATTTGCGTCGGGTGAAGCTCGTCGTCTTGGAGGGCCCCGTCGACGTGAGATTGGTCACGGAGTACTTGCCGAGCGGGCCTTGTTACCTGTGGTCCCGCCAGTGGAGGAGTTTCCCTACGCTATTCGTGTGGTTTCTGAGGTTCTCTCCTCTAACGGATCCACTTCGCAGGGATCTGTCTGTGGGAGTTCACTGGCGCTGCTTGATGCAGGCGTGCCTTTAACGGCACCGGTGGCTGGAATATCGATAGGTTTGGTCACGGCCGATGATGGCTCGGTGAAGGTTCTGACAGATATTCAGGGTGCCGAAGATCACTTCGGCGACATGGATTTCAAGGTGGCTGGTACGGAACGTGGGATTACTGCCATCCAACTCGACATAAAGGTTAAGCATTTGACGGCAGAGATTATTGAGACGGCAATTCGTCGTGGTCGGGATGCCCGGACCAAGATTCTTGAAGTGATGAACGGAGCGATCTCGGAGCCACGGGGTGATGTTGGCGAGTTCGCACCGAAAATTGTTAAGACGCAGATTGATCCTGAAAAGATTGGGGCCATCATCGGCCCTGGTGGACGCACGATCCGTCGACTTGAGGCTGACACCGGTGCCTCCATTGATATCCAGGAAGACGGGACGATCATGGTCGGGGCACCGTCACGAGATGGTTCCGATCAGGCCCTTCAGATGATCAAAGATATGACGGGTGAGGTTGATGCGGGCCGAACTATGCTTGGTAAAGTCACCAGAATTTTTGGTTTCGGTGTGATGGTGGAGTTCTTGCCGGGCCGTGAAGGATTGGTGCCGCGCCATGAAATCGCAGAGGAACCGCCAAACATGATTGAAGACGTCGTAAATGTCGGCGACGACATCATGGTTATGGTGATCGAGACTGATGATCAGGGTCGTGTCAACCTGTCGCGACGTGCCGTGCTACAAGGTCTTTCAGTCGAAGAAACACGTGCGTCTGCTGCGCCGGCCCCGCCGCGAGGCGGCCGTGGCGGCCCTCGACGTGAGGGGCGTGGTGGCAGACGTGACGATAGAGGCCGAAACGGCGGTCGTGGACGCCGAAATTATTAAGTTAGGTCTTTGGGATGGCGTCGCTGCTTAAAGTTGCCGTGTTTGGGGCGGCTGGCCGAATGGGCCAGACCGTTGTGGATGCCGTTGCCGCTGCTCCCGACATGGTGATGGTGGCCGGGGTGGACTACGGATCAAGTGATCAGGACATTCCGTGGTTCACCGATGTGTCGGACGCGATTGAGACGGCAAATCCGGATGTTTCAATTGATTTCACCGTGGCTGATGCAGCGGCAAGAAATGCACTTGTCGCAATCGAGTCTGGCGTGTCGCCAGTTATTGGTACGACGGGAATGTCTGACGCTCAGGTTGGCGCGATTCGTGCAGCTGCGGAAACGTCGAGTGTTGGTGCGTTTATTGCTCCGAACTTTGCTGTTGGCGCGGTGCTCATGATGGAAATGGCCCGTTTAGCTGCCCCGCATCTCGACCATGTGGAGCTTATCGAACTGCATCACGATCAGAAGATTGATGCGCCCTCTGGTACAGCGGCTCGGACCGCCGAACTGATTGTGCAGGCACGTGCAGGACGGGCAGCCATTGACGCGCCGACTGAAAGATTCACCCTTGAAGGGGTGCGAGGTGGTGTTCACGATGGTGTGCGCGTGCATAGTGTGCGGTTGCCAGGATTCGTGGCTCATCAAGAGGTGATTTTTGGTGCACTTGGCCAAACCCTCACCATTCGACACGATTCGACTAGCCGTGAGTCATTTATGCCAGGGGTATTGCTCGCAACCCGTCGCGTATCTGAGCAGACGGGACTATTAATTGGTCTGGAGCACCTACTATTCGATCAGCAGATTGAACAGTGAGTCGAAAATACGGGATAGGCGTTGTTGGTGCGACCGGCGCGGTAGGGCGGGAATTCCTTTCGGTGATGGAAGAACGTGGATTCCCGGTTGGTGAGCTACGTCTCTGGGCGTCTTCTCGCAGTAAGGGTCGACAACTCGAGTTTAATGGTGAAAAGCACACAGTGGATGTGCTCAGTGAGGATGCGCTATCAGGACTCGACTTTGTTCTCATCTCGGCCTCAGGGGCCATTAGCCGGGAAGTTGCACCGAAAGTTGCGTCGGCCGGAGCAATCGCGATTGATGATAGTTCAGCGTTTCGATACGACGACGATGTTCCGCTTGTCGTTCCGGAGGTTAACGCGGCAGATCTTGCTTCTCACGAGGGGATCGTTGCTATTCCGAATTGTTCAACCACCCCTATTGTGCAGGCTCTTTCTCCGCTCCATGACGAGATTCCGCTGTGTCGACTGATCGCTGACACATACCAGTCGGTGTCTGGTGCTGGAGGTCTTGCGATGGATGAACTCCGAATTCAGACACAAGCCATGGGTCGTGGTGAATCCGTACCTGTAAATACCGATGTTTTCCCGCACCAGATTGCCTCAAACCTGATCCCTTCAATCGATGATCCACGGGATGATGGATACTCCAAAGAGGAGTGGAAAGTCTCGGCAGAGACCCGAAAGATCATGCATTTGCCAGATCTGGCTGTGTCCGCGACCTGTGTTCGTGTACCGGTCTTCCGCGCCCATGCGGCCGCGGTGCATGCTGAATTCGCAAAGCCATTTAGTGTTGACCGTGCCCGCTCAATCTTAGAAGGAACCGCCGGCGTGCGGGTGGTCGATGAGCTAGCGGGTGATCAGTATCCGATGCCGAGCACGGCGGCAGGAAATGACACTACGTGGGTTGGTCGGATGCGGGCTGATATGTCTCATCCAAATGGAATAGTCTTTTGGGTGGTTTCCGACAATCTCCGAAAAGGCGCTGCTACTAACTCGATTCAAATAGTGGAGTCGATGATTGACCAGGGGTTGCGGTAACCCTCTGTAAAGCTCGGCGTTTATCCAGTGTCAACGCGCATCATTGAGGCTGACTCGGACAGTTCGTATCTGGTGGCGTTATCTTTTGGCAGCCAGCATATCGGCGTGATAATCATCGAAAGGCACAGCAGTGGCGCTTCTTGAGCGGGCGCGGTTTGAACATCATCGAGGTCCCTATACGTTCGTGCGCCGGTGGGCTTCCTGCAGAGAAGGCCCCTGAGATGTTCCGAGCAAAGGTACAATTTCAGTTATCAAGAACGGATGCCGCGGCTGCATAGTCGGTCGGGGCTGTTGGGAAGCGCATGCTTACGTTTGGCCGACTCATCACGGCAGTAATTACGCCGTTTGATTTGCAAGACTCTGTTGATTACGAGACTTTTGGACGTCTTGTTGAAGGTTTGGTAGATGCTGGCAATGATTCGATTGTGGTTACCGGGACGACCGGAGAGTCTCCTACGCTCAGCGAAAAGGAGCGTTTTCAGCTCTATCGTGAAGCGCTCGCTGCTGTTGGGGATCGTGCATGTGTGATCGCGGGCACCGGGGGATATAACACGGCTGAAAGCGTTCACCTGTCGCGTGAGGCGGCCGAGATTGGCGTACATGGGTTGTTGCAGGTGACGCCGTACTACAACAAGCCTCCGCAGGACGGACTTGTGTCCCACTTCCAAGAGATAGCGGCCGCTACCACGCTTCCAAATATTCTGTATAACGTGCCGGCTCGTACGAGCCTCAACATGACAGCCGATACGGTGGCTCGACTCAGTTCGATTGAGAACATCATTGGTGTGAAGGAGGCGAGTGCTGATTTCGACCAGATCGGGGAAATTGCTCGAACTGCGGAGGAAGGTTTTCAGATATATAGCGGTAACGACAGCGATACGTTTCTGATCTTGGCTCTTGGAGGTGTCGGTGTTATCAGCGTACAGTCGCACGTGGTAAGCACAGAGACCCGACGAATGATTGATTTGTTTGTCGACGGTGATTTCGAGGCTGCTTGCCGACAGCATCTCCGACTCTTGCCGATCGCTCGTGCGCTCTTTCCTGCAGGGTGGGCCAATCCTATTGCTGTGAAGGCTGCGCTTAACATGAGCGGATTTTCTGTTGGCGTTCCGAGATCGCCGCTTATCGAGCTCCCGGAGACCATGCAGGACGGCTTACGGCAGGTACTTGATTCCTATGAGCTGGATCCGTTTCTTCAGGCCGCGGATGTGTCCGTGCGTAGCGCGTGAGCGATCTTCCAGTATTCTCGGATCTGGAAAGCCTGTCGGCGGCCGTCATGGCGTGCGATCGGTGCGATCTACATGTTGGACGTACTAACGCCGTTCCTGGTGAAGGGCCGGCAGACGCTCAGGTGGTACTTGTTGGCGAGGGTCCAGGTTTTCATGAAGATCAGCAAGGCCGTCCGTTTGTGGGGCAAGCCGGTAAGTTACTAGACGAAATGATTGCGGCAATTGGGATGTGTCGCAGTGACGTGTTTATTGCCAACCTGCTGAAATGCCGGCCACCGAATAATCGGGACCCTGAACCGGAAGAAGCTAGAGCATGTTTCCCGTATTTGGATCAACAACTTGCGTTAATTGAGCCACGTCTGATTGTGCTACTTGGACGATATGCGCTGAATGCGTTCTTTCCCGAGGCGCGAATTTCTCGGGCGCGCGGTGTAGCTCGTCGACTAAATGGGCGGACGTTTCTGCCGGTATATCACCCGGCGGCTGCCCTTCGTCAGTTCAAGCTCCGCGATATGCTTGCCGAGGATTTTCAGATGATTCCAAAACTGTTAGCTGATGATGCATCAGCTGAGGTCGATCCGCCGACGCCTCCCTCGACCCGTCAACTGTCGTTGTTTCCGTAGGTGTCTAAAGGAAGGATGCGCTAATGGCCCGTGCGATGACCTCAGACTCGGTGCGAATTGTGTCCATCGGGGGCATAGGAGAGATTGGAAAGAATTGTACTGTCATCGAATATGGTGACGACGCCATCGTTCTGGATTGTGGAATCACGTTTCCTGACGCCGACATGTTTGGCGTTGATCTAGTGCTACCGAACTTCTCGTATTTGCGCGAGATTCGCCACAAGCTCCGGGCATTTGTGATTACGCACGGCCACGAGGACCATATTGGAGCGCTGCCATACGCGCTGCGTGAGTTTGATGTACCGGTTTACGGGTCGCGTCTAACAATGGGTCTCGTTCAGGTGAAAATTGATGAGGCTGGTCTTGAAAAGAAGACACGGTTACAGACCGTTGCTGCTCGGGAATCGGTAACGCTTGGGGTGTTCAGGTGTGAGTGGTTCCACGTTTGCCACAGTATTCCGGATGCGATGGGCATCGCGGTGCATACACCGATCGGAACCATTGTTCACACGGGTGACTTTAAGATTGATCACACTCCGGTTGACGGCATTCCACCCGACCTTCAGACGTTGGGGCGTCTTGGCGCGGATGGGGTGCTGCTCTTGATGTCAGATAGTACTTATGCGGATCATCCGGGTCATACGCCGTCGGAGGCCCAAATTGCTGACACATTTGCTCGGATATTTGAGGTTGCCCCGGGGCGAATTATCGTTGCAACTTTTTCCTCGCTGATTTCTCGCGTCCAACAGGTCATAGATGCGGCGCATGAATTTGGCCGTCGTGTTTGCTTTGTCGGACGGAGCATGGAACGCAATGTTCGGGTCGCTAGTGAACTCGGTTACCTGCATTTACCAGACAAGGATCTGATAGTTGACCCCAGCGATCTAGGAGACTTCCCGGCTGATGAAATGGTGGTTATCTGTACTGGTTCTCAAGGGGAACCGCGGTCAGCCCTCGTCCGGATTGCAAACCGAGATCATCGTTTCGTGGACATCATCCCTGACGATACAGTGATTGTTTCAGCCACAGCCATTCCTGGGAATGAGGAGGCTGTGAATAAGACAATTGATCGACTGGGGCGTCAGGGAGCTCGGGTGCTGTATGAGCGATTGCTTCCGGTTCACGTCTCGGGTCATGGTAGCCAGGAAGAGCTCAAGTACATGTTGTCGACAGTACAACCCAAGTTCTTTATGCCGGTACATGGGGAGTTCCGGCATCTCGAGGAGCATCGACGGCTTGCGGTGCAGGTAGGAGTAGATGAAGAAAACATCTTGGTTGCAGAGTCAGGCTCCGTTGTCCAACTCACCGTTGACGGTATTGATGTTGTTGACTCGACTGATGTCAGTAATGTGTTTGTCGATGGACTCACCGTAAGCGGCGGTGGTGACGTGACACTCCGTGATCGTCGTCATCTTTCAGAAGACGGTGTCGTTGTCGCTGTTGTTAATGTTGATCGTCATAGTGGAAAGTGTTTGACCGAGCCGGATATCATCTTCCGAGGGTTCGTTTACCCTCCGGAGGCTGAAGCCTTGCTTGATCGTGCTCGAAATGCTGTTCGTTCGGCTATCGAGCAGGGTGATCATCCGGATCCGGACCCCGAATATTTACAAGGCAAGATCCGGAAGGTGCTTGGGAGGCAGCTTTACCGGGAAACCCGGCGACGACCGGTGATTTTGCCGATCGTCACCGAAGTTTAGGAGCGGCGCGAGCGCTAGCTCCGGTCGAGGAGGGCCTCCCGTGGCCACAAGCCGAAACGATGGAAGATCGCAGGAGAGTTCAGTGCGGTCTGATCGCTGGGGATTGGTGGGCCTTTGCGGCATATTCATTAGCGGGCTTGCTGTGCTGGCATTCATCGGTTATTTCGCTAGCGATACCCTGGTGTTTACAGGCGCAGCTCAAGCAATAGCATTTGTTCTTGGTCGAGCAGGCTTATTGGCGACGGTTGCTGGTCTACTTATTGGTTGCGCCCTCGTAATCGCCGGTGCTCGACGGCGGCCAAATATCGATGTGACTCATTTCGTCGCTGCTTGTGTGTTTCTGGCTGCGCTATCCGCAATGGCGGATCTGGCAGCAGCTTCGACTGAGCAGGGTCTGTCATCCGCCGGCGGATTTGTCGGCGGCATAATGGCCAGAGCTATACGTGCGAGTGCAGGCGACATTGCTGGATACATCGTTCTAAGCGTGTCGGCTGTTTTGGCCCTGGCGTACGGACTAACCGCATCTCCTTGGGGTCTCGCAGCTATTCAGTGGCCTGGACGGTTCATCATTGTTGGTGTCCGCGTAAGCCTATCTTGGACTAGAGCAGTAATCGCCGCCGCAAACCTTCGGGCTCGGCCATTTTTTACGCCGAATGGAAAAACCGGACAACCAACAGACGTCGTTACAGATGAAGAAATAGCTACTACGGATGTCGTGGATGAGGTTTCTGATGCTGACGATGACAAGTCGTGGGATCAGAAACCGCTTATCCGGACAGCTGAACGCGTATTAGCCGAGGTGCCTCCGCCCCCGAAAGATGGTCGTTGGAACCTACCCCAAATCGATTTGCTCGAGATTTCTGAGGACACGTCAGAGGTTTCGGAACAGGAAATCGTGGCGAAGGCTGCAACGATCGAAGAGACGTTAGCATCTTTCAATGTACAGGTTACGGTCGCTGAGGCTGTTCCTGGGCCAGTTGTAACTCAGTATCTTCTTCAACCTGGCCCCGGCGTAAAGGTTGCACGGATTACGACCCTCGCAAACGACTTGGCGCTGAAATTGGCGGCACGAAGTGTGCGTATCGAGGCGCCGGTGCCTGGCCAACCGTACGTAGGCCTCGAGACACCCAATACAGATCCCGCGACGGTGACGTTACGTCAGGTAATGGAGAGTGAGGCTTGGGTAGCCTCGGATGCCGAGATAAAAATTGCACTCGGCCAAGATGTAGCGGGCCATGTGCGCGTCGTCAATTTGACGCGCATGCCGCACTTGCTAATTGCCGGAGCCACTGGTGCGGGCAAATCAGTTTGTCTGACGTCATTGATTACCGGGCTGATATTCACGAAGACTCCGGAAGAGCTTCAGCTTATTTTGATAGACCCCAAAATGGTTGAACTGGTGGCATTCGAAGGTGTGCCGCATCTTCGAATGCCGGTTATCACGGATGTAAACGAGGTTGTGAACGTCTTGACATGGGTGAGCAACGAGATGGCCCGGCGATATCGATTGTTCAATAAAACTGGAGTCCGAAACGTCGTGGCTTACAACAAGGATCCGTTGCCTGGAACGGATGGCCCGTTGCCGTACACGGTTGTAGTGATCGATGAACTTGCTGACCTCATGATGACGGCCCCTGGTGATGTCGAACGGTTGCTCGCACGTCTTGCCCAAATGGCCCGTGCAACTGGTATTCACCTGGTGATATCGACGCAACGCCCTTCGGTCGATGTGATTACCGGTTTGATCAAAGCTAATTTCCCTACACGAATTTCTTTTATGGTTAGCAGTCAGGCCGATTCTCGAACTGTTCTGGACTCGGCAGGTGCTGAGCGTCTCATTGGGCGTGGGGACATGCTGTATATGCCTCCTGATGGTGGCAAATCGCAGCGTATCCAAGGTGTTTTTGTAAGCGATGATGAGATTCGGAATGTTGTTGGTCACTGGCGTGAGCAGGGCGATCCGATGCTTGTGGCACCGAGCGAGTTGAGAGAAGTGACTGAAGCGGAGAACGACGAAGACGAGATGTTTATTGAAGCGACTGAACTCGTAATGCGGTACGACAGCATTACACCAGATATGCTCTCGCGGGAGCTTCGTATTGGACGTTCTCTGGCACTGAAGCTTGCCCATCGGCTTGAGCAAGAGGGTTTTGTTGGTGAACCTGCGCCCCAATCACTACGTCGACCTGTTCTGCAGCGCGATCCGACTGATTAGCGAGTACGCCAGGTGTTCAATTCCTTCACACTAACGGTAGGTCAAGGGATTGTTGTTTTTATTCCTACGATCTATAGGGCGTTGTAGTTCTTCCACTATGGAAACGTTGTCGGTGCCCTAGGCCTGTTTTACAGCGGTGTGGTCCGGCGCGACGAGGAATTAGATTCAGGGGACTATCTCGCTGCAGTCGTTGACTCTCCATGTATCAAGATCCCGGGAAGCAGCACTTCAATAGGGCTCACCGCAGGATCTGCAGCCGCATCACATAGATACTCGACGCCCAGCCGGCCCATTTCTTCTTGCTGAAACGTCACAGTGGTCATTGGAGGGACGGTGTGTGTTGTTGCCATTGGAGCATTGAGTTGCGTAAATGTGGTGCCGACAAACGAGATGTCGTTTGGAATTGAAACACCAGCGGCGGTCAATGTCTGGAACGCCGCCAGGGCCATAGGAAGATTCTGGACGTAGATGGCATCGGGGAGATCCCGTCGCGCCAGCAGTGTTTCGGCTACCGCCGTTCCGGTCATTGCCTCTTTAGCCCCAAAGAAAATGTCGTCATCGGCGATTGGTTGTCCGGCGGCGGCGGCAGTCTCTCGGAATCCGACAAAGCGAGTACCGTGATATGCGTCCAGTGTGTTGGGGTCACCCGGAAGGGCCACCGAAAGTCGTTTGTGCCCGAGATCAAGAAAGTGGGTGGCCGCCGTGCGACCCATATCGTAATTGTCTGGCGCCACGTATGCGCAGCCTGGAACTACGCGCTCGCATACTAGTGATGGTCGATCGTGATTCTGCAGGAATTCGATGTCTGTCGAGCTCGGCCCGAATGTCAGTAGCCCGTCGACCTCCGGAGCTTGCATCGCCCCAGTTTCCAGGTCATCGCCTTTAAAGGTATAAAGGCCGAGCGAATGAACCGTATGTGCCAGCGCGGCTTGGGCATGAAAAAGCGCAAGCGTATATGCCCCCGGGTCAAAACCATCCCGATAGAAAACACCGATGTTTGCCATGATTAGATTCTACGTTGTGCGGATGTCAGATTTTAAGTCGCATGTCGGAGGGTGGGTTGGGTGAGCCACGCAAAGGAAAAAACAGTTGCTACCACCGCAGCTCCGATGAGGGTCGCGAGTTGGATGCCGGCCAATTCCGCGATGGACCCGATGATCAACGAGCCTAGTGGTGCTAGGCCGATAAACGTAATGGTATTGAGGCTCATCACGCGACCGTAATACCGCTCTGGGGCTTCGAGTTGGAGCATGGTTCGGACGGCGGCAGAAAATACCGTGTTAAGCAGCCCGACTAGTACCAGTAGCAGTATCGAGAGACCAAAGTTGTTCGAGATCGCAAATCCGACGAGGGCGAGGAGATATCCGGCAACCGAGAAACCGGCAAGTCGTCCGTTGGCCGGGAGCCAACGCGCGCTCGCGATGGCAAACGCTCCAAGCACAGCCCCGAGACCTGGAGCTGACGCAAGCCAGCCAAGTCCCGTAATGTCCGTTAATAGCACGTCGCGCGCGAATACCGGTGCGAGGAGTTGGTATGAACGCCCGAACAGGCTGCCGACGGCCGACACGAGGATTACGACAACGATTAATTCACGTGTAAACGCGAAGCGCAGACCATCTCTGACGGACTTCAGTATGGGTTCGTGTTGTCGTGGTTCAAATCGAGGCAGATGGAGGAGGGGGAGAGCGATAAATACGGGCACAAAGCTGGCCACGTTGATGAACAGCACCGTCGCAAGCCCAACAGCAGGGGCTAACAGTCCTGCGATGGCTGGCCCGACGAGGGCGCCACCAGAAAAGACAACGGCGTGGAGCGCAATGGCTTTTCGAAGGTCAATGCGGGGCACCAGTGACGGGACAATTGCTTGGCGAGTTGGTTGATCCACGGCTTCAACAACGGCGCCGAGGCACATCACCACGATGATGTGCCAAACCAAGATCAGGTCCATTGCCACGAGCAGGGCGAGAGTCAAGCCCAAAAGGGCTTGCCCGCTTTGCGTGATCCAGAGCAGCAGGCGTCGATCCATGCGGTCCGCAATGACTCCGCCGAAGAACGGTAGGACAATCATTGGTGCTGCACGTGAGGCTCCCACCACACCAAGCCAAGCCGGGGAATTTGTCATATCAAAAACAAGCCACCCCACGATTGTGAGCTGCATCCATGTCCCGCTGTGTGAGAACACGAGACTAAACCAGAACAATGCGAAGTTACGATGACGCAGGACACCTAACCGGTGTGATGTAGCGGACGTTGATTGCGGGGCTTCCGGCATCGGCCGCCGGTCAGTCACCGAGTGATTGGAAGATCGGCAGGTGTTGCGGGTTCGAATGTGGGAATGGCCAGCGGCTCATGTCGGAATACGGACGGCGCACTGAACGTGTTCTGGATCACACGGCCATCTGGATACACTTCCAGACGTTGGATATTTCCACCCAGTGCGAACGTGATTGCGGGCTCAAGTGCTCGACCGTACACAGCCTCAAACGCGGTTTGGAGGGCGATTTCGGTTGGGCCGTAGATGTTGATCCACTGATCGTTGTCGGACTTTATGATTAGCGGATAGCTGATCCCATTGACATCAAAGTAAAGATTGGCGATGGCGTTGGGATTCGGGGTGACGAGCCACACGTCGCCCTCGGCAAACATCGAGTGCCCGGTGGCCTGATCTTTGGAATCTTGAACCTCAAACCGTCCCAGGGGTCGTTCTGGAGCCACTTCCTGTACAAAACGTCGAGCGAATTCGGTTGTCAGGTCGTTCGCGTTCCAATAGACGATCTGTATTCGTGCGGGTAATTGTTGAAAAAGAGCATCAACACGACGGTCGGTCGTGAGACTGACGATCGTGTCGGTTTTTTCGAGAGTAGCCATGGTGACTTGATTTGCGGTAATCAAATCGGCTTGGGGTACGTAGCGACGTAGAAAGTGACGGACAAGCGTGCGCTGGTTTTCAAGGAGTCCATTGGTGCCGTCGGGAAATGCCACCGGGGAGTCTGTAATCACTACGGTTCGCGGAAGATCGTCCACAACGGAGCTTCTCAGTGTTTTCAGCTGGGCTTGGGCCAGGTTGTATCTTCGCCACTCATAGGTATCGTCAGGGAAAAGGTGCGACCCTTCCCAGAACTCATTCCAACTGTAGATGAAGATCAAACTTGGCCGCGTATGGCGAGCCAGCCAATCCGTTTCTTGAAGATAGCGATTGTCATCGCGAATTACGCGGGGCAATCCATCTCGGGCAGCGACACCTCGGTTATCGAAAATGTAATTCCAGGTGACGATGTGGTGTCCAAACTGCGATTGGGGCAGGTCAACAACAAAGTTGAATGGTGCATACGTTTCGGGCCATCGCTCGAACGCAAATTCTTGAACCTGTGATGGCGGCAGGTAGGCGACGGACCAGTCAAAAATAACATCGGCAGACAGCGCCGCTTCAACCCTTCGAGGGAGTTCGGTAAAAAACCAGGTCCATGACGCGATGTCGGTCATGCGTTGTGGGAATCCGTAGGCGTATACCGCGACTGGCAGCCTTCCCTCAGCATCGGTTAGCCACAGGTCGCGTGGAATATCCGAGTAGAACGCAATCGTTTCGTCGACGATCTTGCTGAGACTGGTTTCGTTGGCGGCGATATAGGCGCGGTCGCTGAGCACCGCCTGCCCCCCGGCGTGCAACAGCTCCCAGTCATAAAACAGCCCTATTTTGAGGCCGTGACGACGCAGTGAGTCGATAACTGTCGTCGTGGGTTTGAGGTTTGCTCCCTCGTACCATTCCCAAAACACACCGTCTACGCCAAGGTCACGAATGAGCCGGAAGTTAGCGTCGTAATACGCAGGTGTTCCGATTTGCGACGGATGAATACCGATACGTTCCCAGTTGAGGCTGTGGGTAAAAAATTCGGATGGGAGGTTCGCATCGCGCCACCAGTCGAAAAAGTGGACTGCGCTTGTTGGTGTTCTGGGCGGTAGGTGCGGTCGTTCGTCGGCCCGGTGAGGAACTCTGGCGAAGCTCGGGATCGATCCTGTTGTGGTCAGCACCGTGGCGAGCTCAATAGGGACTGCGACAGACGAGTGGTCGGGATCAATGACCCAGGCGGCTCGTTGAGCACGGAGTACGTACCCGGCAGTCGTTGGCTCAACCGCCATAGGCAGGCCATAGAGGTTGATTGCGGCGGCCTCACTATCCAAGGGTCCGTTGGCTGTGCGATACGCCGTTCGTAAGGCCATGCGCCATGGTTCTGAGCCCGTGAGCAAGGCCATGTGGCGAGTTTGGATGCCTGGCCAATCGTCCCCGTTATCCTCGGCCCAGTTAGCTGACTGTGGCACCCCGAACTGGGTGAGCAGGAGCGGGTTGTGCCCACGAGCTGCCAGGTCGTCGAAGGCGTTGGCGATGGAGGCCGATCCGTGGGGATGCCACCGCAGAACGCCTCGTTCAAAGACTTGAGCAACCAGTCCATCCATGATGAATCGACGAGAAACAGGGGCGCCTAGTGTTTGTTGGCCTCCTAATGCTTGCCATGCGCTCCACAGGCGGATGTTTCGGTCATCGGTCACTGAAAAGCCGAGATCTTGGTTTCCATCAATCGTGGTCGGGAAGAATGCTCCAGCATTGATTGCCACCTCACCGTTCTCGGCGTGGGCACTTGACGCAGATGTTCCCAACATGGCAACAAGCGCAATCATCACGACACATACGATTCGCCACGGAACAGTGGGACAACCAAGGAAGTATTGGCGGCGTCTGTGGGAGATCATGTGGGGAGTGTGGTCTGGTGTTTAGTCCAGCGGGATGCCAACTCGACGGCCATCACGAGAGGATCGCGCGGCTGCTTCGAGAAACTCCATGTATTGGTAGGCACGGTCGAAACTTGGAGCTAGACCGGTGTTCCCCCTGCCATCCCGGACAGCGGCAATGAAATCCGCCTCTACATTCGGATCGTAAATCTCGTCTGAAGGAATCTCGATTGGTTCGAGTTCGTCGTCGTCTATGGTGGCTCCGAGGATCGAGTCGGTATCGAGGTCGTACACCAGAGTGCCTTGGTCGCCATAGAGCCAGAGTTCAGACGCCGGATCGTGATGGGCTAAGCCTGACCATTGATAGACGTAGTCGGCACCGGACGCCAATTCGCCAATTGCCGTAAACGAGTCTGGTACGCGTACTGGTCGAAACGCTCGTGTTTCAGGATCTCGTCGTTCTTTGATGTGGACGTGCGTCATGGCTTGCACTGTTCGTTCTGGCCCCAGCCATCGCTGCAGCACTTCGACCATGATCCCGACGTTCATGACGTTGTGTCCGCTAATGTCGAAATCTTGTCGCCAATGCAAGTCCTCGTTCTCCACGGCAACGCCGGTAAAGGAGGTCATACGAGCTTGGCGCAAGGTGCCGATGAAACGATCGACCCCAAGCAGCCGACGCATCGTACGGTCCCCGTGAATTCCGTGGCCCGGAGGACAGATGGCAGCGACTAGATGCGGGTACGCCGCAGCGGCATCTCGCATGGTCCGAGCCTCGGCAAGATTTCGTGCCATTCGAGCTTGGCAAAACACATGTTTTCCGGCTTCTAGGGCTGCTACGGAGATCGGTGCATGCAGGTACGGCGTGGTCCCAATCCATACGATATCGACGTCAGGGTGTCGGACGACTTCCAGCCAGTCATCAAAGATGTTGGGGACGTTGAATTCACTGGCAAAGGCTTCAGCTGTGGACCGGCGGCGATTCGCTACAGCGACGACGGAGATACCAGGGACCTTGTCAAGGTTCGGCATATGTCGGGAACGTACGATGTCACCTGCACCTACGATGCCAATGCCGAGTGTGCCGTCAGTCATGCTTTCTCTTTTTCGACAGCTGCGTTGCGCCCGGCATGATGACACGTGGGCTGGGTTTTAGGACATGTTGAGATTGTTTTTAATGACGCTATGTAGCCAGTAGGAGTAGTTTTAGATGGCGCAATGTGCTCGGTTATGTCTTGGAAAGGGCGCTGCTCGTGGATAAAGACGCTTCGGGTCATGTGCGTGTTGCGATTGTGGGTAGTGGCCAGATGGCTGGTGCGAGAGGTGAACGACTGGCTAATAGTTCGCATACGAGCGTGGTGGCCGTTGCGGCGCGAAACCAGAAGACAGGTACAGAACTTGCAGCACAACATGGGGTTGAATACACACAGGATTGGCGAGCCACCGTTAGAAGACCGGATGTGGACGCGGTGGTGCTGACGACGCATCCAGATACCCGTGCCGAGATGGGGATGGCTGTCTTAAGCGCCGGGAAACACCTGTTCACCGAATCTCCATTGGCGATGAGTCCTCGGGAAGGCTCACGTTTACTCGCGGTGGCGAATGAGAACGGGTTGGTAATACGGGTTGGGCATACCAGCGTAATCCGACCTGCACAGTGTTTGATTCGAGAACACATCGCTGCGCTTGGTGGTCCTGTGCATGACCATGCGGTGGTTCAGCCTTCCGATGACGCACGCCGCGGTCGTCGCCCTGGTTTTGATCAACGGATAAGCGGACATCCCGTCGTATACGCGGTGATACTTGGGCTTCAGGTGATATATGCGCGTGGGCCGATTGTGGAAGTTTCGGCTGGAACATGGATGGAGCCGGACGGAGATGTTTTTGATCGATGTGCTGTCCACGTGACCCTGATGTTCGAGGATAGAGGTTTGGCAACGATTAGTTATCGACGGGGATTTTCCGGTCAGGCTCAGGCCGGACGCAATGTTCTTTGCCGAAACGGCTCAATCACGTATGCCGACGGAGCGGGCCATATTACGGTTACGGCATCCGGGGAATCTCGTGATGTTCCTGTTCCGGAAGCTGACCCGTGGCGCGAGGAACTCGACGAATTTGTCGAATCGATAGGTACTGGCCGTCCGATGACGGTCTCTGCTGCTGAAGCGATGCGGGTGGTTTCGATCTTCGATGCGGTTCGTAGGCATTCAGGTGGATATCGAGTAATGTCCTTGCTATAGCGAGGAGAACGAATTTCGACATGGTTCTGCTGAGCCGCCACTTTGCGGCAATCGTGTTCCGTAGTGTTTGTCGAGGTTGCTATGTGTTGATAACACCGAGTCCTTTCTGCATGTCGTTCGTCGGGTGCCGCGTACGGTGAGCGAGCACAAATCGTCCCGTGATCGATTCCGGGATCGCTTTGTTCCGGCGTTTGCCCACCGGGATTTTAGTCGCTTGTGGCGGGCCAACCTGGGCACCACGATGTCTTTTTGGATGCAGTCAATCGCTCAGGGTTGGCTGGTAGTCCAACTAACGGACTCGCCCTTTGTACTCGGTTTGCTGGCGTTCTTTCGATCCATCCCCATGCTGATTCTCTCGCCGTTTGGCGGGGTGCTTGCTGACCGCTTTAACCGCATCCGATTGTTGCTGGGAGCACAAGTACTTATGGGTGGGTCAGGGCTGGCCGTTGGGATTCTGGTCGCGATCGATGTGATTGAGGTTTGGCATCTTGCACTTGCGGGCATCACGATTGGAGCGTCGTTCGCGTTGAGTGTGCCGGCTCGAAATGCGTTGGTGTCAGATTTGGTGCCTCGCGATGTCATAAGCAATGCGGTCGCGTTAACAAACACAACAATGAATGCGTCTCGGGTCGTTGGTCCAACGCTGGCCGGATTTCTTATCGGGATTATTGGTATTGCCGGCATATATTTTGTTCAGGTGGGTGGCTATGTTTGGAGCACATTGAACCTTCTGACGGTCAAGGATGGTGATGATCATCCGCGTGTGCGTGGCTCGACCCTCGTCGCATTGTGGGAGGGGTTTGGCTATGTGTTCAGGACCCCGATTATGCTTGCACTAATGCTGCTTGGGATGTCCCCTGCCCTGTTCAGCATGCCCATGATTATGCTTCTACCGGCCTTTGTGAAACATGATTTGAAGGCGGGGCCTGAAGATCTCGGGTTGCTCATGGGCGCCTTGGGGGTGGGTGCGGTCATTGGTTCGTTAATGGTGGTGACATACGCCAAACATCGCTATAAAGGTCCGGTTGTTTTGATGTCCGCGTTGACCTTCGGTGCGCTTGTAATTGTGCTGGCGTTTACCCGATCGTTAATGGTCTCCGGCCTCGTCCTGTTTGTTTCCGGGTTTTTCCAGGCGGTATACATGGCGACAAATCAGTCCATCATTCAACTGTTAGTGCCAGATCACTTGCGGGGCCGCGTGCTGTCAATCTGGATGCTGAGTTGGGGATTGACGCCACTGGGACTATTGCCAATGGCTGTAGTTGCCGAGACGGTGGGTACGCCGGTGGCGATGGTGATGGGTGGGGTGCTAAGTGTGCTGGTCGTGCTCGGCGTCATGATTTGGAATCAAGGATTGTGGACTATCGATCCGGAGCAGATCGTGACGAGTAACATCGGGGTGTAACCGCAGGAAGACTCTGTGCTCCACGCTGTCGGATCAGCGTGTGAACCGGTGGCGTGGGAAGACCGTGTACGCTGCGGTTTCTGTTACTCCGTGACGAAGGGAAAGTATGCAGAGCGGGGTTGTTGGCTTGTTGCCAAACGATCTAAGAAAAATCACCCTTGATGACATTCGCGAGTTGCGTGCACTTGGCTTTACTGGGACGACCGTGTCATTAGGCGAGCCGGATCAATATCGACCTGAAGAATTCCAGCGAATCCGGGACATGCTCCACGGTGAGGGTGTGGCCGTTGCTCAGGCTAACGGGATTTATCCGTCGCTTGTGGATCATGATGAGAAGGTCCGTGATGCAGGGGTCGAAGGTTTAAAACGGCACATGCAGGCAGCTCGCCTGCTTGAGGCCCATACGCTCTACGTAAGGCCTGGCAGTCTTAATCCGGCCGGCAGCTGGGCGCCCCACCCTGAACACCAAGGAGAACGTGTGTTTGAACGGGTTATTTCTAGCCTGACTGCGGTAGCCGTCGCTGCTGATGCGGAAGGCGTCATCCTGGCTCTTGAAGGGCACGTGCTTTCTGTTATTGATCGGCCGTCGCGGGTTGCTGAGGTCCTTCGTCGGGTGCCGGCCAGGTCTCTTGGGGTGAACCTTGATCCGGTCAACTTTGTGGGAAGTATCTGGGACGCATGGACGCCCCAAGCCCTCATAAACCGCTTGCTTGACGCGACCCGTGGTCGAGTTGTCGCAGCTCACTGGAAGGACTACATCGTGGACAAACCGTTGGTTCTCCACATCAGTGAAGTTCCAATTGGTGAAGGGCTTGTTGATCACGTGGCGGGATTGACCGCGCTGAATGAGGCTGCGCCTGACACCTGGGTGTTGATTGAGCATTTACCGCCAGAACAGATTCCTCCGGCCAAGCGGAATATTGATTCTGCGATGTCTGAAGCCAGCCTGATCTGGGACGAACGTTAATGTCATTGGGTCTTGAGGGGCGTGTGATCGTTGTGACCGGGGGAGCCTCCGGGATTGGTCGAGCTACCGCCGAACTATGCGCCCAACGTGCCGCGCATGTAGTCGTGGCAGATGTGGCGGTGGACCATGGAACAGAGGTGGCAGCCGACCTGTTGAGTCGGGGACATTCCGCAATGTTTGTCGAGTGTGATGTTTCAAATGAGTCTGCCGTGCAGGCGTTGATGGACCGCACGACTCGTGCTTTCGGTCGTTTGGATGCGCTGATCGCGTGCGCCGGCATTTTGGAGGGCGCTGCCATTGGGGTCGAGGATCTTGATGTTGAGACGTTTGATCGCGTTCTGGATATCAATGCCCGCGGCTCATTCCTGTGCGCGAAACATGCAATACGGGCGATGGGGCCATCGGGGAATGGTGTGGTTTTGTTGCTGGCGTCTGGGGCGGGTGTAACCGGTGGGAGTTCCTCGTACGCCTATGGCACGAGTAAAGGCGCGGTGCACGGTCTCGGTCTCGTGTTGCAGAATCAACTGCAAGGTCGTCCTATTCGGGTCAATACTATTGCCCCAGGGAGTATCGCGACCCCACTGAAAAATAAGAATGTGGAGGATGTTGGTCGGCGTGTTGGATCAGATGAGGAAACTATCAGACGCAAGCAAGCCGAGCTTTTCGATGCATCTGGCGTGGCCCGTGTTCTTGCCTTTCTTGCGTCGTCTGAGGCTGATTATGTGCGTGGAACGGTCTTCACGTGCTGAGGCCATTGTTGGATCCAGAATTCTAGAATGATGAGACAGGTCAACCACATGTGGCATCACGGCAAGACGCTATGACGACTGAATTTGATCCGGTAGCGATAGACGCCAAGTGGCGTCGTCGATGGGCGACACAACAGCTGTACCGAACGCCAGATCCGTCTGCGCGTCCCACGTTCTACTGCCTGGACTTTTTCCCATATCCCTCTGGTGATGGAATTAGTGTGGGCCATCTTCGTAATTACATTCCGTCAGATGTTGTGGCCAGGGTTATGCGGATGCGGGGATACGACGTGTTGCGTCCGATGGGCTGGGATGCCTTTGGCCTGCCCACCGAGAACGCGGCGATTGAAACCGGTCGGCATCCTGAGGATCTGACCACGGAATGGACCGCAAATTATCGTCGACAGCTTGATTTGGCTGGGACGTCATATGACTGGGATCGGGAAATTAATTCCAGCCATCCTGATTATTATCGATGGACGCAGTGGGTTTTTCTCAAGTTGTACGAGCAAGGTCTCGCGTACCGGTCCACTGGGCTTCAGTGGTGGTGTCCAGTGTGCGGGGCGCTTGCGAATGAAGAGGTTAACGCTGATGGGACCGATTGGCGTGGTCATGCAGACATTACGCGCCGTGAGCTCACGCAGTGGTTTTTCAAGATTACGGACTATGCCGACGAGCTAATTGACGGTCTAGATGATCTGGACTGGCCGGATGAGACCGTGCGTGCGCAGGTCAATTGGATAGGTCGAAGCGACGGAGCCGACATCAGCTTTACGACGCGTGATGGAGATGTGATCAGCGTTTTTACGACGCGTCCCGACACCTTGTTTGGGGCTACGTTTATGGTTTTGGCTCCTGAGCATCCCTTGGTTTCCAAGGTCACAACTGGGAGTCACACCGCTGAG
>PVBE011612351.1_pt1 | contig 32561 bp, 30 predicted proteins | sample 1631181 | NCBI WGS metagenome assembly PVBE01 (sample SAMN08397723, study PRJNA350692) | Marine metagenome, whole genome shotgun sequencing project. | isolation source: water | place: Pacific Ocean | collected 2012-04
CCCTGCGAGAGGCCGCCGCGCGCACCATAGACGAGCTATGGCAGATCATCGCCGAGATCATCGACGACTTCACACCCACCCAATGTCAAAATTTCTTCACCGCAGCCGGATATGAACCGGATTAAATTGAATCCGCTCTAGGCGGCGAGGGAAGCAATACCGCCGCGATCGTCTTCTTTCTTCTCTTCCGAGGTTTCCTTCTGCTCACGCACGTCATTCAGCGCGTTCATCAGGGTCTCATTGAGCTCGACCTTCTGGGTGTGTCGGTATCCGCGGCCACCTCGGCCTGCTCCATGATGGTGCTGGTGATCTCCGCCATGCGGGTGGAGACGGATGTGTCGTCAGCATCCTCAACCTCGGCCGCGTCGGACTGAGCGTCCAGGCGGCTGTTGGCTTCGGCTAAACGGGCGGCCAATTCCTCGGCCTCGCCTTTGTCACGGGTGTTGGCGGTGTTTGAAGTCACATCGGCCTTGACCTCGTTGCCTTCGGAAGCCTGCAGCGCGATCATATTGGCGCCGGAAATGCCGCCACGGTTCTGCGCGCCGAGCGCGGCGTTGGCATTTTCGTTCACGCGCTGATTGGCGGCGGCGAACAGGTTCATGGCGATATTGAAAATCTCTTCAAAGTCGGCATTTTCATTGAAATTTTGGCCATTGCCGTTACCGACATCGTTGCCATTGCCGACACCGTTGCCGTTGTTGCCATTGCCGTTGGCGGCTTCATCGGCGGCCTTCGCGGCTTCCTTAGCTTCTTTCTCGGCGGCCTTCGCGGTTTCCTCGGTCTGCGTGTTCATTTTCGCGAAGTTATCGCTCTTGGGGGCGCCGGTCGTGATCCCCGGGTCCTGAGGAGCCCGCTGCAACAGTCCGAGGGACGAACCGTCGAAGCCGCCGCGGAGCGGGGTGGTCGGAGCCTGCGGCAAGGTCGCCGTGATGATGGCATCCTTGCTCACATTCTGCCCGTTGTCCGCCGGGACGCCGCCAACCATATTCTTCGGCGCCAACGCGTCGGTGGTCTGGTCGACTTTGTCGGCTTCGCGCTGCTTGTCCTGATTGTCGGCGCTTTTCGCGATATCGTTGGCAAAGCTGTTGCCCTGCACCGATTCGAGCATCTTGGACACCATCTTCGCCAGCTTTCTGGAATTGATGCCCTTATGGCTGAAGGCATCGGCAAGGCGCTTTGTTAAGGAATCAACGTCCTGGCCCGCCAGGTCGATCTTGCCCTTCGACTCAAGCTTCTTGAGCGCATTGGTGAATTCGCTGGCGGCGCTGGTCACGCCACCTTTGTCAGCCGCCTTGGCCGCCTGCTTGGCTGCCCTGGCCGCCTGCTTGGCCGCCTTGGAATCGACGACGCTGGTCTCGGTCCCGGCCAATTCGACCTTGCCTTGCGATTCCGTCTTCTCGAGATTCTTGGTGAACTCGCTGGAAGCGCCGGCCGCGTTGTTGCCGGTGCCAGAGTTGGAGTTGCTGGACGACGACGCCTGAACCGCCTCGTCCGATTGGGTTACGACCACGGCCGGAGTGTTGCTATTGCTGTTGCCATTAACATTGGAGTTGGAGTTGGAGTTGGAGTTGCCATTGCCATTGTTGGTGTTGAAGTTGGGAATATTCTGCTGGGTGATGGGGAATGCTACGTTCGGGTTGGCCATTTTCCTGTTCCTTTTTAGCTTGCTCAAGGATCTTCGGGTAGGCGCCTGTGGCGCTCTGTTTCAAACCCTCGCGGCGTGTGATGCCTTGTGAAATTGTGAAAACCGATCTGATGTGAGGCGAATATACATGAACAGTATATAAATGCAATAATTTATTATGCAATTTGAGAATGTTTTTCACTTTATAGTTTCGTTAACTATAAAACGGCAAGTTTTTCAATGTTTTTACAGTGTTGATCTCTTGAAATTTTTCTTTCACTTAAATTACATTTTGCAAGATTCCGCTACAAACCATCGTCAGTCGGACAGACTGGCGGTTGCCGTTCGCGCCCGGTTGTGGCATAGGGGCGGCCGTTCTCGGCATCGGGCTGGAGTCGAATATGCGTTGGTTACGGATTTTTCTGATCGCCTTGCTGGCGCTCGCCCTGCTGCCGGCGGGCGGCCAATATGGAGGGGCGCCGGCCGGCGCCGCCGAGGAACAGGCGGTTGATTTCGCCGGGTGGCTGGAAGCGCTCCGCGCCGAGGCGCTCGGGCAGGGGATTTCCGCCGCCACCCTCGATGCCGCGCTGGCCGGCGTCGAGCCGATCCCGCGGGTCATCGAACTCGACCGTTCGCAGCCCGAAACGACGCTCACCTTCGAGCAATATATGGACCGTGTGGTGCCCAACTCGCGCGTCGAGAAGGGCCGGGCAAGGCTCAGGGAGAACGCCGCCGCTCTCGAAGCGGTGCGCGCGGCGTTTGGCGTGCAGCCCCGCTTTATCGTCGCCCTGTGGGGTATCGAGACCAATTTCGGCCAATATACCGGCGGCTTCTCGGTCATCGCCTCGCTGGCGACGCTGGCCCATGACGGCCGGCGCAGCGCTTATTTCCGCGCCGAGCTGCTCGATGCCCTCAGAATCCTCGAACAGGGCCATATCACGCCGGCGGCGATGATGGGCAGTTGGGCCGGGGCGATGGGGCAAAGCCAATTCATGCCGTCGAGCTTCGTCCGCTTCGCCATCGATTTTGACGGCGACGGCAAGCGCGATATCTGGGCCACCAAGGCCGATGTCTTCGGCTCGGCGGCGAATTATCTCGCCAAATCGGGCTGGAGGGGCGACCAGACATGGGGGCGCAAGGTTAGTCTGCCGGATAATTTCGACGTCTCGCTCGCGGACCTGAAAATATCCAAACCGCTGGCCGGCTGGCAGGCGCTCGGCGTGCGCCGCGCCAACGGGCAAAACCTTCCCATCGTCGCCGGTATGATGGGCTCCATCGTTTTTCCCGGCGGCGAGGGGGGGCCGGCATTTCTCGTCTATGACAATTTCAAGACCACCCTCAAATGGAACCGCTCGACCTATTTCGCGATGGCCGTCGGCCATCTTGCCGATCGCATCGCCGGCCGTTAACATACAAGGGGTAGTGTTGTCCAAAGCTAAGAGCACCAGATCATGAGAATTGCGCGAGTCATGGCTGCTTCAGCCGCCCTGTTCGTCGGCGCCGCTCTGCTCTCCGCCTGCGCCGAGACCTCGCTCATCTTTCATTCCGCCAAGAAGCTCGGGCGCGAGCTCGAAGGCGAGCCCGAAGCCAAGCAACCGCCGCCCGGCCTGCCGGTGCCGGCCGGCTACAAGCTCGGCAAACCCTATTTGGTCGCCGGCGTGCGCTATTTCCCGCGTTTCAATCCGAGCTATAACCAGACCGGTATCGCGTCATGGTACGGCGAGCCGTTTCACGGCAGGAATACGGCCAACGGCGAGCGCTACGACATGAACGAGCTGAGCGCCGCGCACAAGACCATGCCGATGCCGAGCACCGTCCGCGTGACCAATCTGGAAAACGGCCGCACGCTGATGCTGCGCGTCAATGACAGGGGGCCATTTGTCACCGGGCGCATCATCGACATCTCGCGCCGCGGCGCCCAGCTGCTCGGCTTTTACCGTAACGGAACGGCAAAGGTGCGGGTCGAGTTCGTGGAATTCGCGCCCCTGACCGTGATCGCCGCGCAAAAGAAAGAGATCCCGCGGCGCCGCCTCGACACGGCGGAAGTCATCGCAATCGAAAGCGAGCCCAAAGCGGAGCGGCCCGAAATCACCGGCCAATATCTCGATGCGCCGCTGGATGACAGCGAAATCGGCGACAGCGGCGGCGACGAATTGACTTCGGCCGCCGAGCCGGCCAACGGCACCACGCTGGCCGGCATGTTCGTCCAGGTCGGCGCCTTCGCCGAGCGCTCCAACGCGGTTCGCCTGGCGCGCCAGCTCAACGCGCTCTCGCCGAGCGTCATTTCCGCCGCCAATATCGACGGCCGCACCCTGTTCCGCGTACGCATGGGGCCGTTGATGGATCTCGAACAGGCGGACCGCCTGTTGGCGAAAACCATCGATGCCGGATATAGCGATGCCCGCCTTATTGTCGCCCAATAATGGCTTTACGCCGTGGCATGCGCCGGTGAAGGCGGCTAAGCTAAGCTAAGCCCGGCGCCGCCCGGCGCCAGCGCCACAAAACCCGAGACCAAGTACCCGAGACCAAGCGAGAGTATAAGAACCCATGTCGATATTTGACCGGCCGCCGCCGGCAGCGCGTCGGTGCCCGGAATTTAGGCTGCGCTTCACGACGGCCGCCATTGCCGCCGCCGTGTTTTCGCTGGCCTGGCTGGCCGGCGCGCCGGGCAACGGCGCCAGCGCCTTCGAGACCAGCGCCAAGGAAATGATCCTCGTCGACGACATTACCGGCGCCGTCATGCTGGACAAGAATTCGGACCGCTCGATGTTTCCGGCCTCGATGAGCAAATTGATGACACTTTATATAGTGTTCAACAAACTGACCGAAGGCAGCCTCTCGCTCGACGCCCAGTTCCGGGTCAGCGAAAAGGCGTGGCGCATGGGCGGCTCCAAGATGTTCGTCGAGTTGAACAGCCGCGTCACGGTGAGCGATTTGTTGCGCGGCGTCATCGTGCAGTCGGGCAATGACGCCTGTATCGTGCTCGCCGAGGGCATTGCCGGTTCCGAGACACAATTTGTCGAACTGATGAATGCGGCGTCGAAAAAGCTCGGACTCGCCAACAGCCATTTCATGAATGTCACCGGCTGGCCACACCCCGAACATTTCACGACAGCGCGCGATCTGGCCATTCTGGCGCATGCCATGATTCGCGATTTTCCGCAGTTCTATGGCATATTCCAGGAGAAAAATTTTACTTTCAACGGCATCAAGCAGGGCAACCGCAATCCGCTGCTCTATACCTATCCGGGAGCCGACGGCCTCAAGACCGGCTATACCCAGGCCTCGGGCTACGGCCTGACGGCGTCGGCGAGCCGCGGTGGCCGGCGCCTCATCGTCGTCGCCAACGGCATGAGCAACGTCAACGAGCGGGCGCGTGAGGTCGAGCGCATACTCGATCACGGCTTCACCGAATATTCCAACTACACCCTGTTCAAGGCCGGCGACATTGTCGAGCAGATCGAAGTGTGGCTGGGCGACAAGGTGAACGTGCCGCTGATCATTAACCATGATCTGACCGTGACCCTGTCGCGCACCGAACGGCGCGACCTGAAGGTCAAGGTGCAGGCGCCGGGGCCGATACCGGCACCGGTCAATAAGGGCGCCGAGGTCGCCAAGCTGGTGGTCATCAGCGCCGCCGACAAGAAACCGATCGAGTTTCCGCTGGTGGCGGGAACGGATGTCGGCCGGCTGTCCGCCTTCGGCCGCATCGGCGCCGCCTTCAATCATTTGCTCTGGGGCGAGCAAAAGCGTTGAAATGGGTTGAGCGGCGGAAATGGCGCGCGGCCGATTGATCAGCTTTGAGGGCGGGGAGGGCGCCGGCAAGTCCACCCAGTCGCAACTTCTGTGCCGGCGCCTGGAGGAGAACTTCGGCGTCGAGACGCTGGCCACGCGCGAACCCGGCGGCTCTCCCGGCGCCGAGAAAATCCGCGCCCTGCTGGTGTTCGGCCAGATCGAGCGCTGGGACCCGCTCAGCGAAGCGCTGCTGCACAATGCGGCGCGCCATGATCACGTTCAGCGAACCATCTTGCCGGCGCTCAAGCGCGGCGTCTGGGTCATCACCGACCGCTTTCTCGATTCGACCATGGCCTATCAGGGTTACGGCCAGGGCGTCGATCTCGGCCAGTTGAGCCGCTTGGCGGAATTGGCGGTCGGCGCCGCGATGCCCGACCTCACCCTGATTCTCGACCTTGCCGTCGATGCCGGATTGGCGCGCACGGAACGCCGCGCCGACGCCACCAGCCGCTACGAACGCATGGACCGCGCCATGCATGAGCGGCTGCGCCGGGGCTTCCTCAGCATCGCCGAATCCGACACCGTTCGGTGCCGCGTGATAGATGCTTCGCCAGGCGCCGAGGACGTCCATAAAGCGGTGTGGAAATCGGTCCAGGAGCGCTTCGGGAACGACGCGCAATCGGTGGATTGATCGCCGTGCCTGATCAAGGGAACGAAGCAACGCCGCCAGCGCCCCCGAGCCCGAGGGAAAACCCCGCCTTTTGCGGCCACGAGCGGGCGCTCGGGACATTGCACCAGGCCTGGGGCTCGGGCCGGCTGCACCATGCCTGGCTGCTGTCCGGCCCGCGCGGCATCGGCAAGGCGACGCTGGCCTTTCGCTTCGCCCGTTTCGTGCTCGCCGGCGGGCCCGGGAATGCGGCGGAGGAGGGGGCGCCGCTCTATCTGGCGCCGGAGCATGCCATATTCCGCCGCGTCGCCTCGGGCGGCCATGCCGATTTGATAACCATCGAGCGCGGCATAAACGAGAAAACCGGCAATCCGCGCACGGAAATCGTCATTGAAGATGTCAGGCGCGTCAGCCGCCTGGTTTCGCTGACGCCGGGAGAAGGCGATTGGCGCGTCATCATCGTCGATGGCGCCGAGGACATGAACCGCCACGCCGCCAACGCCATCCTCAAGCATCTCGAGGAGCCGCCGCCGCAAACGCTGTTCCTGCTGACCAGCCACGCTCCCGCCCGCCTGCTGCCGACCGTGCGTTCGCGCTGCCGCTCGCTGAGTATGCGGCCGCTCCCGGACAGCCTGATGGCGGATCTCATCGCCGGCCAGATCGCCGCCGGGCTCGGCGCCGGGGAGAGGGAAATACTGACCTCGATTTCGGAAGGCAGCCCGGGGCGGGCGCTGGCGCTGAGCGTACACGGCGGGGTGGAACTCTATGAGAAGCTGATCGACATCCTCGGCGATTTGCCCAATCTGGATATCCGCGCCGTCCATGGCCTGGGCGACAAGGTGGCGCGAAGGGACGGCAATGAAGCCTTCCGCACGCTCACCGGCCTGCTCGTCTGGTGGCTCGGCCACTTGGTTTGCGACGGCGCCAAACCTGGCGGGCGGCGCGGAATTTCGCCGCGCGAGGATGCCCTCGGCCGGCGCCTGCTGGCAAAGGGCGATCTTGAACATTGGGCTCGGGTATGGGAAAAACTGAGCCACTTATTTGCCCGCGCCGAAGCCGTCAATCTCGAACCGAAACAAGTGATATTGAACGCTTTTACCGCATTGCAGCAGGCGGCAGCGGATTGACCACCATACGCCCAGGAGCGCGCGCATAATGCGAAAACCCGCGTATTACGTCACGACGCCGATCTATTACGTCAATGACTCGCCGCATATCGGCCACGCCTACACGTCGCTGGCGTGCGACGTGCTGGCGCGCTTCATGCGCCTCGACGGCCATGACGCGTTCTTTCTCACCGGCACCGACGAGCATGGCCAAAAGGTCGAAAAATCGGCCGCCGCCGCCGCCCGCCCACCCAAGGAATTCGTCGACGAGGTGTCTGGGCGCTTCCGCGATCTCACCGAATTGATGAATTTCAGCAATGACGATTTCATCCGCACCACCGAGGCGCGCCACATCCGTTCATGCCAGGAATTGTGGCGGCGCATCGCCGCCAACCAATCGCCGCAAGGCCGCGACAACATCTATCTCGATACCTATGGCGGCTGGTATTCGGTGCGCGACGAAGCGTTCTACGCGGATTCGGAGCTGATAAAGGGCGCCGATGGCGGCAAGCTGGCGCCGAGCGGCGCCCCGGTCGAGTGGGTCGAAGAGCCGAGCTATTTCTTCCGCCTCGGCGATTGGCGCCAGCGCCTGCTCGACTATTACGGCGCGCCGGGAAGCGGCACCGTCATGCCCGAAAGCCGGCGCAATGAAGTGGTGAGTTTCGTCGAAGGCGAATTGTTCGATCTTTCGATTTCGCGCACCAGCTTCAGCTGGGGCATCCCGGTGCCGGATGATGAAGCACATATCATGTATGTGTGGCTCGACGCCCTCACCAATTACATCACCGCCGCCGGATTCCCGGACGAAGAGAGCGAAACCTACAAGACCTTCTGGCCCGCCGATCTGCATATGGTCGGCAAGGATATCTTGCGCTTCCACGCGGTTTATTGGCCGGCCTTCCTGATGGCCGCCGGATTGGCGCCGCCGAAGCGGGTATTCGCTCATGGCTGGTGGACCAACGAGAGCGAGAAAATTTCGAAATCGCTCGGCAATGTGATCGAGCCGGCCGATATCGTCGAGCGTTACGGCCTCGACCAGGTGCGCTATTTCCTGCTGCGCGAAGTGCCGTTCGGCAATGACGGCGATTTTTCGCACCGCGCCATGGTCGGGCGGATCAACAGCGAACTGGCCAATGATTTCGGCAATTTGGCGCAGCGCGTGCTGTCGATGATCAACAAGAATTGCGCCGCGAAAATGCCTCAAGCGGCGGAGCTGAGCGAAGCCGACAGCGCATTGCTCGACGCGGCGCACGGCTTGGCCGGCCGGGTCAGGAGTGAAATCGCCGAAAATCACGCCTTTCACGAGGCGCTCAACGAAATCTGGGCATTCGTGCGCATGGCCAACGGCTATGTCGCCGGGCAGGAGCCTTGGGCGCTCAAAAAAACCGACCCCGAGCGCATGGCGACGGTGCTTAACGTCGCCGCCGAGGCGATCCGCCATCTCGCCATTCTGGCCCAGCCCTTCATGCCGGAATCCTGCGCAAAAATGCTCGACCAGCTCGGCGTCCCCGATGACGCGCGCGATTTTTCATGTCTGGGGCCGGACGGCGCCCTTAAGCCGGCCACCAAGCTGCCACCGCCCGAGCCGGTATTCCCGCGCTTTGTCGACGACGCAGCGGAAGACTGAACGCCAAGCGCGCGCAATGCTAGTCGATAGCCATTGCCACCTCGATTTCGAGGATTTTGCCGAGGATATGGAGGCCGTGCTGGCGCGCGCCGCCGATGCCGGGGTCGGCGCCATTCAGACGATCTGCACGCGCTTGAGCCAATTCACCCAGGTTCTGGCCCTTACCGAGGCGCATGCGAATATCTGGTGCTCGGTCGGCATTCATCCGCATCACGTGGCTGAGGAAGATGAGTTCACGGCGGCGGATCTGCTTCGTATTGCGGCAGAAAATCCGAAAGTCATCGGCATCGGCGAGACCGGGCTGGATTTTCATTACGATATGAGCCCGCGGGCGGAGCAGGGGGCGGCGTTCCGCCAGCATATCGAAGCGGCGCGGGAGAGCGGGCTGCCCGTGATCGTGCATACAAGAAGCGCCGACAGCGAGACCTGCCAAATACTTCGCGAAGAGGCCGGAAAGGGCGCCTTTCGCGGCGTCATCCATTGCTTCAGCGTCGGCCGCGAAGTGGCGGAAACGGCGTTGGATCTCGGCCTTTACATTTCCTTTTCCGGCATCGTGACGTTCAAAAATGCCGAATCCCTGCGCGATATCGCGCGCGATATCCCGCTCGACAGCCTTTTGGTCGAGACCGACGCGCCCTATCTGGCGCCGGTACCGCATCGCGGCCAGCGCAACGAGCCGGCATATGTGCGCGATACGGTGCAATTTATCGCCGATCTGAAGGGCCTGGAATATGCTGAAATCGCCGATCGAAGCGGCGAAAATTTCTTCAAGCTGTTTTCCCGGACCGATTTCGAACTAATTGACATTCAATGAAAATAACGATTCTAGGATGCGGCACCTCGACCGGTGTTCCGGCGCTCGGCTGCGATTGCGCGGTGTGCCTCTCGGTGGATCCGAAAAACCAGCGCCGCCGAGTGTCGATCATGGTCGAGCATGGCGGAACGCGCCTTCTCGTCGACACCTCTCCCGATTTGCGCGGCCAGTTGCTGGATGCGCGCGTAACCCATCTGGATGGCGTGCTTTACACCCATGCCCATGCCGATCATGTGCACGGAATCGACGATCTGCGCTCGGTCAATTTCAATATGGGCCGGGCCATCGACGTTTGGGGCAGCGAAGCGACGCTGGATATCATTCAAGAGCGCTTCGGCTATGCTTTCCGGCCACCGGCAAAAGAAAGCTGGTGGAATCGCCCGAGCCTGATCGCCAACGTCCTGACGCATGGGCAGATGATCGAGATCGGCAATATTCTGGTCATGGCGTTCGACCAGCTGCACGGCCATTCGGTGACCAGCGGCTACAGATTCGGCGGCGCCGCTTATTCGACCGATGTGAAGGAGATATCCGAGCGCTCATTCGAAACCCTCAAAGGCGTTAAACTGTGGATCGTCGATTGCGTCGGCTTCGACGAACACCGCACCCACGCCCATCTCGATCTCGCCCTCGAATGGATTGCCCGGGTAAAACCGGAAAGGGCGGTTCTCACCCATATGTCGCATCATTTCGATTATGAAAAACTTCGGGCCAGCCTGCCAAAGGGTGTGGAACCCGGATATGATGGCCTGAGCTTGGCGGCGCGGCCTCGATGAAATTACCGAACAAGGGAAATAACCGCACGGTTACAATAGCCTATGGTGTTTTACTGATATAATTAGACCCATATTAATTTACCATAATATATATTATGCGCATTTAGGAGTTCGCTCATGAGCGTAAATATCGGAAAATTATTGCAGGTCATGACTCGCCTTCGCGACCCCGATGATGGCTGTCCGTGGGATATCGAGCAGGATTTCGCATCCATCGCGCCCTACACCATCGAAGAAGCCTATGAGGTCGCCCAGGCAATCGGCGATCTGGATATGGATGCGCTGCGCGACGAGCTCGGCGATCTCCTGCTTCAGGTGGTCTATCACGCCGAAATGGCGCGCGAGGCCGGCGCATTCGATTTCGACGATGTCGCGGCCAGAATCACCGAGAAAATGATTCGCCGGCACCCTCATGTGTTCGCCGATTCAAAAATCAGCTCCGCCGATCAACAGAGCAAGGCTTGGGAAGCGCAGAAGGAAAACGAGCGCGGCGCGCGGGCCGAGAAGAACAATTCGCCGGCCAGCGCGCTCGACGGCATCGCCCTCGCCCTGCCCGCCCTCTTGCGGGCGGAGAAACTGCAAAAACGCGCCGCGCGGGTCGGCTTCGATTGGCATGACAAAGCACCCGTCATCGAGAAAATCGCCGAGGAATTGGCCGAAATCGACGAAGCCGCGGCGCTGGACAATAATAATGAACAGCTCAGCCTAGAATGCGGCGACCTGCTGTTCGCCTGCGTCAATCTGGTACGCCATATGGGCATCGACGCCGAAAGCGCCCTGAGAGCGGCAAACGGCAAATTCGAAAAACGCTTCCGCCGCTTGGAAACACTGGTCGAGGACGAGGACCTGCGCCCCGAGCAGATGGCGCTGGCGCGGCTCGAACGGATTTGGCAACGGGTCAAGCAAGAAGAGAAGTAGCGCTGTCCCCTCCCCTTTAAGTCGAAGCAGGAAAACAGAGCAAAAAAAGAGACCCGCAACGAGCGTCGCGGGTCCCTGATCTGCAAATAATTGCGAGCGTGTTTTGGCCGGGCGTTACATTCCCATACCGCCCATGCCGCCCATACCATCCATGCCGGGTGGCATGCCGCCGCCCATACCGCCCATACCGGGCATGCCGCCGCCACCCATGCCGGGCATACCGCCGCCCATGCCACCGCCGTGCATGGCGTCCGCACCGGCGGGAATGTCGGGAAGCGGAAGGTCCTCGGGGATTTCGACGATCATCGCTTCGGCCGTAATCATCAGGCCGGCGATCGACGCCGCATCCTCCAAGGCGGTGCGCACGACCTTGGCGGGATCGATGATCCCGGTCTTCATCATGTCGCAAAATTTTTCGTCCTGGGCATCGTAGCCCTGATTGGATGGCTTGCCTTCGAGCAGTCTGCCGACCACCAGCTCACCATTGCCGCCGGAATTGTTGACGATGCTCTTGGCGGCGATGGGCAAACTGTTTCGCACAACCGAAATGCCGAAATCCTGCCCTTGGTTTTCACCCTTCAATTTGGCGATGGCCTTGTGCGCATTGAGGAGCGCAATGCCGCCGCCGGGCACGATACCTTCTTCGACGGCGCAACGCGTGGCGTGCAAGGCGTCGTCGACCAGGTCCTTATGCTCTTTCACTTCGATTTCGCTGCCGCCGCCAATTTTCAGCACGGCAACGCCGCCGACGAGCTTGGCGAGGCGCTCCTGAATGCGCTCCTGCTCATATTCCGAATCTTCGGCATCGAGCATATTGCGCAACTGCTTGCAGCGCCTCTCGATGTTTTTCTTGGTGCCCTTGCCGCCGACAATCATGGTTTCGATGCGGCTCACCTCGACCCGCGAGGCCTGCCCCAAATGATCGAGGTTAAGGTTTTCGAGCTTGTTGCCCTCGTCCTCATTAACCAGCACGCCGCCGGTGAGTATGGCGATATCATCGAGAATGGCGCGTCGGCGATCGCCGAACAGAGGCGCCTTTACGGCGACGACGTTCAAGCCACCGCGCAGCTTGTTCACGACCAGGCTGCTCAGAGCCTCGCCCTCGACATCCTCGGCGATGACCAGCAGCGGCCGGCCCGTCTCCACCACCTTCTCCAATAAGCCTATCATGCCGGCAAGGTTGGAGATTTTCTGATCGTGCAGAAGGATATACGGGTCGCGCAGCTCGGCGATCATCTTCTCGGGATCGGTCATGAAATAAGGCGACAGGAATCCCTTGTCGAAGCGCATGCCGTCGACGATCTCAAGCTCGCTGTCCAGCGCCGTGCCTTCCTCGACGGTGATAACGCCTTCCTGACCGACCTCTTTCATGGCGGCGGAAATCATTTCACCGACCATCTGGTCGCTGTTGGCGGCGATGCGCGCGACGTTGGTGATCTCGTCATGCGTCGATACCGATTTGGCGCGCTTGGCGATATCGCCGATGGCGGCGCCAACCGCCTTATCGATACCGCGCTTCACATCCATCGGGTTCATCCCGGCGGTGACGCCCTTCATGCCTTCGCGCAACAATGCCCGCGCCAGAAGGGTCGCCGTGGTGGTGCCGTCGCCGGCCACCTCGCCGGTGCGGACCGCCACGTTGCGGATCATCTGGGCGCCCAGATTCTCGAACCGGTCACGGAGCTCTATTTCCTTGGCGACGGAGACGCCGTCCTTGGTGCTGTGCGGCGCCCCTTCGCCACGCTCAAAGATGACATTGCGTCCCTTGGGGCCAAGCGTGACCTGAACCGCGTCCGCGAGCTTGTCGGCCCCGCTCACCATCTTGTCGCGCGCCTCGGTGGAGAAGCGGATGTCCTTTTTTGCCATGGTTTTACGCCTGCCCTACTGAATGATTCCCATAATGTCGGATTCCTTCATGATGAGCAGTTCCTCACCATCAAGCTTGACTTCGGTGCCGGAGAACTTACCGAACAGGATGCGGTCGCCCTGCGACACGTCCAAAGCATGAATTTTTCCGCTTTCGTCCCGGTCGCCGGGCCCGACGGAGAGCACTTCGCCTTCGGACGGCTTTTCCTGGGCCGAATCCGGAATGATGATGCCGCCCGAGGTTTTTTCGTCGACGTCAATGCGGCGGACTAGGACACGATCTTGTAAAGGTCTGATATTCATGGAGTATCTCCCACTGCTGCCGGCGAGACGAAGGCCTCGGACGCAACATGTTTCATATGTTTCATTCACCCTGGCGCGATTATTAGCACTCCGCGCCGATGAGTGCTAGGCGCTATATAGGGACCCAGGCCATGTCCTGTCAACCGCATAGCTGCTTTGCCGTGCGAACGGTTGAGCTCAGCTCATGTCGCGGCCATGCCGGCCTCTCTGCGCCGGCGATCCAGACGCTCGGCATCGGCGGGCGCGAGGCTCACGCGAAAATGGGCGAACGCTTCATCATCGGACCTGTTCAGCACGTCGCCATGGCGGTAGAGCCAGGCTATCGTGGCGCCATCGGCGAGGCCGATCTTGAGCGTCACGATGCGCCTGTCACGCGACAATTCGCGCTCGATCAGCGTCAAAAGAGGGTCGAGTCCTTCGCCGCGAAGCGCCGAAACGGCGACGGACGCGCTGTTCTGCTCGGCCGCCGCTTCGAGCCGGCCGCGTTCGGCCGGGCTCAGCAAATCCAATTTGTTGTGAACTTCGACGAGCCCGGCTTTTACTTTCTGCTCGAGCCCCATTTCGGCGAGAACGGCGTGGACGTCGCGGCGCTGTTCGGCGCTTTCGGGGTGAGATATGTCGCGCACATGGAGAATGAGATCGGCCTCGCCGACCTCTTCAAGGGTGGCGCGAAACGCCGCCACGAGGTCGTGCGGAAGCTCGGAGACGAAGCCGACGGTATCGGAAAGGATCACCCGGCGGCGCGACGGCAGGGTCAGACCGCGCATGGTCGGATCGAGGGTGGCGAAGACCTGATCCCTTACATCCACTTCGGCACCGGTCAGGCGGTTGAACAGGGTCGATTTGCCGGCATTGGTATAACCGACCAGCGCGACCACGGGATTGGGCACCCTCTTGCGCGCTTGGCGGTGCAGAGAGCGCGTCCGCGCGACAACTTTCAAGGCGCGCTTGAGGCGGGTGATGCGCTCGCTGATCTGGCGCCGGTCGGCTTCGATTTGCGTCTCGCCGGGTCCGCCGAGAAAACCGAAACCACCTCTTTGCCGCTCCAAATGTGTCCAGGAGCGGACCAAACGGCTGCGCTGGTAGGAAAGCGCCGCCAGCTCGACCTGCAATTTGCCCTCGCGGCTGCGCGCCCGGGCGCCGAAAATTTCGAGGATGAGCGCCGTCCGGTCTATTACCTTGCACTCCCAGGCGCGCTCCAGGTTGCGCTGCTGCACCGGGCTGAGCGCACCATCGACGATGACGATGGCGGCCCTGTTGGCGTCAATGGTGGCGCCGACCTCCGCCACCTTGCCGGAGCCGAACAGGGTTGCCGGGCGGATTCGCGGGATCGCCACGATCGAGGAATAAGCGACCTCCATACCGATGGCGCTGGCAAGGCCGACGGCTTCTTCCAGCCGCGCCTCCCCGTCACGTGTGGCGGCGAAATTATTTACCCCTGCATGGCCACCGTCGGCGGCGCCATTGCGCCTCCTTCCCGGCGGAAATTCCGGGTGCAGGACGCAGGCGATCGTTGGCGCGTGGCTAATTTATAAGCTCGCGCGGCAAGAGGGAACCGGCATTGCCGCTATTCATCCACCTGCCCGTCTTCTTCCGCACTGCCTTCGAAGAGCTGCACCGGCTGGCCGGGCATGACCGTCGAAATGGCGTGTTTGTAAACCAGTTGCGAATGATTGTCGCGGCGCAACAGGACACAGAAATTATCGAACCATGTAATCACGCCCTGCAGCTTCACGCCGCTCACGAGGAATATCGTGACCGGCATTTTGACCTTGCGCACGTGATTTAGAAAAACATCCTGAAGGTTTTGAGATTTGTCACTCGGCATGGTTTTTTCCCCGCTTCTTTTCTGCATTTATTGGGGCTCGATTTTTTGACACGAGCAAAAATCGGCCCTGTTTCGCTGCCTGGGCACTGCCCGGGGCGCCGATTTCCCCTGCCTCATTGGTTAACTATATGGGTATTTTCACCGCCGCGACAAATATTTGGCACCCGAAAGCGGTAAATTTATCATGAGCGGGTGCGGAGCGCCCGCAACATGGAGGATTAAGGCATTGAAACAATTATTAGTTTTACCCGGCGCCCCGGCAATAATCGAGATAAAGCCCGCGCAAGCGCCGGCTCACGGGACCCGGTGTGCCGTCGCCGATTTGGTTGCCGTCGATATCGATAATTCCGCGTACGAAGGAGGTCGTACTGGTCAGGAAGGCTTCGGGTGCGCCGAGCGCCTCGGCCAGCGAAAACGGCCTCTCGACGACCTCCAGCCCGTTTTCGCGGGCCAGCTTGATCAGCGTCGAGCGGGTTATACCGCCGAGAATATTGTTGTCCAACTGGCGGGTGACGATTTTGCCGTCGCCGTCGACAATCCACGCATTGGTCGATGAACCTTCGGTGACAAAGCCATCTTCATCGACGAGCCAGGCTTCATAGGCGCCCTTATCGCGCGCTTCCTGCTTGGCCAGGACATTGGGCAACAGCGATATCGATTTGACGTCGCGCCGCAGCCAACGAATATCGGCGACGCTGACGACATGAGCGCCGCCATCTTCATCGGGGTCGAGCAGCCAGTCGACGGCGCGCGCGGTCATCACCAGCGCGCGCTCGACGTTTTCGGGAAACGGATGATCGCGGCGCGAGACGCCGCGCGAGATCTGGATATAGATAATACCGTCGCGCACCCGGTTGCGGCACAACGTCTCGCGGCAAACCATGGCGAATGGCCGGTCCGCCATCGGCATGGTCATTTGCAACTCGTCCAGAGAACGCTTCAGCCGCACAAGATGGCCGTCCTCGTCGATAATCCGGCCGCGCCAAACGGCGGCCACCTCGTAGACACCGTCGGCGAATTGGTAGCCGCGGTCCTCGATATGGATATGCGCCTCGGCATGCGGAACATATTGGCCGTTGACATAGGCTATTCTCGACATGATCGCTTTATATCCTCAAAAGAACTCGAGACTGACGGCAAACATTTTCTCGAACTTTCTTACCGCCGACGCGGCGGCGAATACGACGACCCGGTCATGTGCGGCGATGACGCTGTCGCCGCGCGGAATGATGACTTCGCCGTCGCGCAGAATGGCACCGATAAGAATGCCGCTCGGCAATTTGATTTCCTTGAGCGGCGTGCCGACCAGGGGCGATGTTTCCAGCGCTTCGGCTTCGACGATCTCGGCCAAACCGTCGCGGATCGATTGAATGCCCAATATCCGCCCGCGCCGAATTCTTTGCAGAATGGTGGATACGGTCGATTCACGCGGGCTGACCGCGACATCGACGCCGAGTGAGCCCATCAGGGGCGCATAGTTCGAGCTGTTGACCAGGGTTATGGCGCGCTGACAACCGGCGCGCTTGGCCAGCAGCGAGGCCAGGATGTTCACTTCATCGTCATTCGACACCGCGATAACGGCTTCGGCCATGGCGATATTCACTTCGCTCAGGATATCGCTGTCCAGGGCGTCGCCATGTATGACGGCTGTGCGCGATAGATTTTCCGCCAGATATTGCGCCCGCGCGGCGCTCACTTCGACGATCTTGAGATTCAGTCCGGGATGTGCCTCCTCCAGGCCGCGGGCCAGAAAAAGGCCGATATTTCCGCCGCCGACGATGACCATGCGGCGCGCTTCTTTTTCCTCATGCCCGAAAACCGACATCGCTCGCTCGACATGTTCGGTGTCGGCGACGAAATACACTTCGTCGCTGACCAGCATTTGATCGTCACCGCGCGGCACAATCAGTTTGTCGCTGCGCATGATGCCGAGAACGACGATATTGAGGTTGGGAAAAATTTCGGTCAATTGCCTGAGCGGCGTGTTGACGATCGGGCAACCATCCTGACAGCGCACCGCGATGACGCGCAGCAGGCCATCGCCAAAGGGCAGCATATCGAGGGCGCCGGGCACCTGAAGGCGCCGCTCGATGGCGCGCGCGACTTCGATCTCGGGCGATATGATCAGGTCGATGGGCAGATGATCCGGGCTGTAGAGATCGGCCCATGCCGGCTGCAGATAACTCTGGTCGCGTATGCGGGCTATCTTTTCGGGCACGCCGAATATGGAATGCGCAACCTGGCAGGCAACCATGTTGACCTCGTCCGAATAGGTCACGGCGATGACCATATCGGTATTTTTCGCGCCCGCTTCGTCGAGCACGTCGGGCAGCGAGGCGCCGCCGACCAGGCAGCGGACTTCGGCGCTTTCCGACAGTTTCTGCGCGATCTCCGGATCATTGTCGATCACGGTGACGTCATTCGCTTCGCGCGCCAGCTGGTGCGCAATGCTCGAGCCGACCTGCCCGGCGCCACAGACGATTACCCTCACGCCGCGATGCTCCGTTCGTTCATTGCCGGTTCAATTTCTCGCCCATGCGCGCTCTTTCACGCGAACGATCCATATCGGTAACTTTCAGACTCTTCAATTTTCGATGCAGCGCCGAGCGCTCCATGCCGATAAATTGCGCGGTGCGTGAAATGTTGCCGCCGAAGCGGCTAAGCTGGATCGCCAGATATTCGCGTTCGAACACTTCGCGCGCATCGCGCAGCGGCAGCGCCATGATCTCGCCGGTCCATTGATTGCTCGTCATGCCACTTGCCGCCGCGCCCAGCTCCAGCGGCAGCATCGCCGCCGTCACGACATCCTCGGAGGTGCCCGGCGACATGATCAACAGCCATTCGATGACGTTTCGCAATTGGCGCACATTGCCAGGCCATTCGCAGGATTGCAGCACCGCCATCGCGTCCTCGGCAATTTCGCGCGGCGGCAAGCCCGATGATTCGGCGGCGCGCTGCATGAAGTGGCGCGCCAATTGAGGAATATCCTCGCGCCGGTCGCGCAGCGCCGGCATCAGGATGGGAACCACATTCAAACGATAGAAAAGATCCTCGCGAAAGCGCTTGGCGTTGATTTCCTCGGCGAGATCCCTGTTGCTTGCCGAGATAACCCGCACATCCACCTCGACACGGGCATCGCCGCCGACGCGCTCAAATGTCTGTTCCTGAATTACGCGCACCATTTTGCCTTGGGTTTCGAGCGGCATGTCGGCCACTTCGTCGAAGAACAATGTGCCGCTATGCGCCCGCTCAAAGGTTCCAATCCGCCGCGGGCTGTTGGCATCGGGATAACCCTGTTCGGTGCCGAACAATTCCATCTCCAGGCTTTCGGGCCGCATCATCGCCGAATTGACGACGACGAACGGCCCGCCGCTGCGATAGGAATTCTCATGGACCAGCCGCGCGACCACTTCTTTCCCCGAACCCGCCGGCCCCGAAATCATGATTCTGCTTCCGGTCGGCGCGACTTTCATGACCGCCGCATGGAGACTGCTGACGGCGGGTGAATCGCCGATCAGGCCGGGCGCCGGCCCGATACGCAGTTTCAGCTCGGTATTCTCGCGCCGCAATTCCGCCGCTTCGAGGGCGCGGGTAACCTGCAGCAACAGGCGATCCGATTTGAACGGCTTCTCGATAAAGTCATAAGCGCCGAGCTTTATCGCCAACACGGCGGTCTCGATATTGCCGTGCCCGCTGATCATGATGACGGGAAGACCGGGATGTTTGCCGCGCAGCAGCTTGAGCAGTTCCATGCCGTCGAGATTGCTGCGTTGCAACCAGATGTCCAAAATCAGCAATGCCGGCGGCGGGCTGGCCTCGAGCAACGCCAATGCCGCCTCGCTATCGGCCGCCACGCGCGGCTGATACCCTTCATCCTCCAGAATCCCCGCCACCAGCAGGCGGATATCCTGTTCGTCATCAACGATAAGAATGTCGCCTGGCATTCGGCTAGGTCTCGGAATCCAGTATCTCGGCGCCGGCAAAGACCTCGTCGTGCTTTACGGTGGGAAATTTCAGCACCGCCAACGCACCGCCTTCCGCGCGGTCGGACAAATAAAACTTACCGCCATGATCCTCCATGATCTTGCTGACGATGGCGAGGCCAAGACCCGTGCCGCGCGAGCGGGTCGTCACATAAGGCTCGATAAGCCGGTCTCGGTTCTCCATCGGCAAACCCGATCCATTGTCTTCGATTTCGACGATTTTCTCGCCATCCTCGTCGCGCAGTTTGACGGCGATTCTGCCTTTCTCTTCGGCGCCCGCCGAGCCGCCTTCCCAGCTTTCGATAGCCTCGGCGGCATTTTTAAGCAAGTTGGTCAGGCATTGGCCGATTTGACGGGAATCGCAATCCATTGCCAGCGGCTCATTCGCCAAGTCGAGCACGAATTCTATATCGGGATGCGCGACGCGCGGAAGCAATACCGCTTGCTGGACGATCAGTTGCAAATTTTCCTGCTGCATCACCGGCGTCGGCATGCGGGCAAAATCGGAGAACTCATCCACCATCTGGCGGATATCGCCGACCTGACGGACGATGGTGTCGGTGCAGGCCGAGAAGATCTCGGGCTCGGTTGAAATTTCACTCATATATTTTCGTTTGAGGCGCTCCGCCGACAATTGAATGGGCGTCAGCGGGTTCTTGATCTCATGGGCGATGCGGCGCGCGACATCGGCCCAGGCGGCGGTGCGCTGGGCCGCGACGAGCGCGGTGATGTCGTCGAACGTAACCACATAGCCGACGATTACCCCTTCCACTTTTTCGGCGACTATACGCACCAGCAGCGTTCTTTTTCGACCGCCGCGGTCGAGCTCGATCTGCTCTTCGATGAGGCGAACGGGACGCGCCTGGGCTTCGCGCAGCAGATGCGTCATTTCGGGAATGGCCTCTTCGACCGAGCGTCCGGTCATCGCGTCGGCGCTCGAATCGAGAAGGCCGAGGGCGGAGCGGTTGGGAAGCGTCACCAAGCCGTCGGCGTCCAAACCGATGACACCGGCCGAGACGCCGCCCAACACGGCTTCGGTAAACTGGCGCCGTTCATCCAATTGGCGGTTCGCCTCGACCAGTTCGTCGCGCTGCTCCTCGAGCTGCCCGGTCATGCGGTTGAAGGCCCGGCTCAGGCTGCCGATTTCATCGCCGGCGTCACCTTCCTCGACGCGCGCCGACAGCTCGCCGGAGCGCACCCGCTCGGCCGCCGATATCAGGCCGCCGATGGGCCGCACGAGCTGATTGGCAAATGCCAAACCGACCCAAATGGAGGCGAGCAACACGAGCAGCGCCACCACCACGAAGATCAACACAAAGGTAATCTGAAATCCCGATTGCCGGCGCTCCAACTGCTTATACTGGCCGACCGCGCCCTGCACGCGCTGGACATGGTTGAGCACGCTGCTTTCGATATAGCGGCCGACATATAAATAAGCGTCGACGAAGGCGACGAGACGGATCAGGGCGCGCACCCGATCATCCGCCTTGCTGGTCAGAATCACCGCCTCGCCGGCGGCGGCGCGGAGCATCGCGGGCTCCGGGATGCGCTCCAGTTCGAGGGCAAAACTGAGCCCGCTGCGGGCCAGGATGCGGCCGTTGCGGGTCAGAACCGCGGCGTCCGAAAGCGAGCGCAATTCCGCCGACCGGTTCACCAGCTGACGCAGGCGCCCCGGGTTTTGCACCAGATAAGGCGCCTGGCTGTTGAGATCGTTGGCCATCGCCAGGGCGTGTCCGCGAATCGCTTCGCGATGCTCCTCCATGTAGGATTCGGCGACCACGAGCGATTGATCGAGGGCGGTCGAGACCTGCCGCGAAAACCATGCCTGCAACCCGAAATTCAGGAACAGAGCCGAAAACACGGCGACCACGATGGCCGGCGTCACCGAAACGAGGCTGAACAAGCCGACCAAACGCGCGTGCAGGCGCGAGCCGGCGGAGCCGCGCCGGCGCTCAAGCCACAGGCGCACCAGGCGCACCGAAACGATGGCGCCCAAAATAAGCAGAAGCACCAGATCTATGTTGAGCAGGATCAACACATTGGTCGGGCTGGAGCCGAACGGCGCGGCGCCGGTCATGGCGCCATAGGTGGCGATGCCGGAGACGATGGCCGCCGCCGCCACGGCGATGGCCAGCTTGCGCGGCAGGCCGACGGCGCGCGACCAGTCGCCAAAGCGCTGGTACAAAGGCACGGCCGGCGACAGCAATTGCGGCGAATGAATCTGCTGGTTATCCAATTTCGTCAATGTCCTACTTTAATACCGAGGAGTGGTGATAATGACTCATAGGGACGGCTTGCCAAGGTTTTCGGCTAGGAGCGTGCGGCGTAGCGATGCGGCACATCGGAAGCCGCTTAGCTACCCGTCCGAAAGCCTTGGCAAGCCGCCGTCCCGGTCGCCCCCGCGACCCGTCGGAGGGCGTCGGAAGGCCTTGCCGATGGGCCGCATCGCCGGCGGCCATCCTCCTACCCGACGGGCCGCGGGGGCGCGATCCCTATGTGTCATTATCACCACTCCTCGGTATTGCACCGCGCACGACGCGGATATCGAGGCCGCGAATCTTCTTGCGCAGCGTATTGCGGTTTAAGCCGAGCAGTTTCGCCGCCTTCAATTGATTTCCGCCGGTCGCCGCCAGAGTGACGCTGAGCAGCGGGCGTTCGATTTCGCGCAGCACGCGGTCATACAAACCGTCGGGCGGCAAAGCGCCCTCATGGGCGGCGAAATATTCGCCCAAATGGCGCTCGACGGCGAGGTCGAGGCTATCGTCTCCGGGCGCCGCCTTGGCCGCCTCGGACGCCTCGGCCGCGTGGGGTGCAGCCTCGCCCGCCGGCGCCGGCTTGCGTTCCGTCAATTCGTTCTCGATGACGTCCGGCTCGATAATTTCCTCGGCATGCAAGACCGCCACTCGGCGCGCCAAATTTTCCAGCTCACGAACATTGCCCGGCCAGTCGTGCAATCTCAGGCGCCGCATGGCGGCCGGCGAAATGCTTTTTGCGGGCAGCCCCTCATTCATCGCCCGAACCAGGAAGTGGCGCATCAGGGGTGCAATATCTTCCTTGCGCTCGCGCAGCGGCGGCAGCCGTATAGGCACCACATTCAAGCGGAAATACAAATCCTCGCGAAACTTCTCCTCGGCAACCAATTCACGCAAATTTTGGTGCGTCGCGGCGATGATCCGCACATCGCTATATCTGGGCTTGCTGCCGCCGACGGAAATGAATTCGCCTTCCTGAAGCACCCGCAACAGCCGGGTTTGCGCCTCGACCGGCATGTCGCCAACTTCGTCGAGGAACAATGTGCCGCCGTCGGCCTGCTCAAAACGCCCCTCCTTGCGCGCCACCGCCCCGGTGAACGCGCCTTTTTCATGGCCGAAGAGCTCGCTCTCGATCAGCTCACGCGGAATCGCCGCCATGTTGATGGCGATGAAGGGCGCAGCGCGGCGCTTGCCATATTGGTGCAGGGCGCGCGCGATCAATTCCTTTCCGGTGCCGGATTCGCCCTCGATCATGACCGTCAAATCGGTGCTCATCAGGCGCGCCAGCGTGCGGTATATCTCCTGCATCGCCGGCGACCGGCCGATCAGCGGCAATCGTTCGTCGAATTCGCCGTCATCCACCTCGGCGGCGGATTCGATATCCTTAGCGGCGCTCCCGGCGAGGCCACGGCGCACCGCGCGGGCGACCTCGTTGAGATCGAACGGCTTGGGCAAATATTCGAAGGCGCCGCGCTCGGTGGCGCGCACCGCCGTCTGCAAGCTGTTGCGCGCGCTCATGACGATCACCGGCATGTCCGGGCGCGTCTCTCTAATGCGCGGCAGAATATCCAGCGCATCGCCATCCGGGAACATGACGTCTGTAATCAGCAGGTCGCCTGCGCCCTGCTCCACCCAATTCCATAATGTCGTAACATTGCCCGTCACCTGCACCTGATGGCCGAGGCGGGCCATCGCCTGGTGCAGGACCGTGCGTATCGAACGGTCATCGTCGGCGACCAGGATGGTCGCGCTTTGGCCGTCCCCGGCGGGGCTCATGGCGCCGCGCTCCCATCCTCGGCGGCCGGCAGAAGGATGCGGAATACGGTGTTGGCGCGCTCGCTCTCGACATCCACCACGCCGCCATGATCGGCGACGATCTTGGCGACCAGCGCCAGGCCAAGGCCGGTGCCGCCCGATTTGCCGGTGACGAAGGGCTCGAACATGCGCTCGCGCAATTCCCCGGAAATGCCGGCGCCATTGTCCTCGACCCGGATGGCGATCGGCAAACGGACGCGCCGGCGTCCGCCTCCCGCGGCGCGAAGCTTATGTTCGACGCGAAGCCCATGTTCATAGCGCGTACTGACGGCGATGATGCCGCCGTTCACCGGCAGCGCCTCGGCGGCGTTCTTGAACAGATTGAGGAAGGCTTGAATCAATTCGTCGCGGTTGCCGTTTACCAATGGCAGTGAGGGATCATATTCCGTCCTGATCTCGCCATGCCCGGCGAAGCCGGATTTTGCCACGAGTTGCACATGATCGAGCAACTCATGCACGTTCAGCGGCGCGCTGGCTTCGGCCATGGATTCATCGCCGAAGAATTCCATACGGTCGATCAGCGCCGCGATGCGGTCGCTCTCGTCGCGGATCATCCGAGCCAGCACTTTGTCGACTTCGCCGGCGCCGCTTTCGAGGAGTTGAGCGGCGCCGCGGATACCGGACAGTGGATTTCGCACCTCATGCGCCAATTTGGCCGCCATGGCGGCGTTGGAGCGGCCCGAATCGCGCTGCTGAAAGTGGCGGCCCAACTGCTCGGCGACCGTGCGGACGGCGAGCGTAAGGACAACCAGATTCGGCTCATGTTCGAGCGGCGCGGCGCCTACATCGACCACGCAAGCCGCCCCGGCGCGCGGCAAATCCAGTTGCACACCATACTCGAACATGGTCTGCCCGTTTTGGCGCACCTGTTCGACGATGGCGACGACGCCGCCGGAGGGCGCCACGATGCGCGCCAGGCCGAGCTTCGCCAGCATCTGGGCGCTGGTGCCGAACAGCTCCTCCGCCGCCGGATTGGCATGGCGAATGGCGCCGTCGCCGGCGATCAGCAACACCGCCAGCGGCAGCGCGTCGAGAATGGCCGAACCGCGCGACATGGCGGCTTCGCCAAGCGCTGCCTCGTTCAGCAATGCGGTACTCATGCTGCCGCCAGCTCCGCTTGTGGCATATAGAATCGCTTTATCTCGCGCATAACGCGGGATGCATCATCCATGCGAACGACGCGGGCGCGGAACGCAGCGGCGCCGGGCAGATCCTTGCAATACCAGGCGATATGCTTGCGCGCCACGCGAAGCCCGACCGAGCGGCCGTAATGCGACAGCAGCGCCTGGTAATGGCGCAACAATACCGCACATTGCACCTCGATCGGCGGCGCCAGAATTTTCCACCCAAAGCGCAGGTAATGCGCCACCTGGGCGAGAAACCAGGGCCTGCCATAGGCGCCGCGCCCGATCATCACGCCGTCGGCGCCGGAACGGCTGAGCAGGGCCAGCGCGTCTTCTTCGCGCGTGATATCGCCGTTGCCGACGACCGGTATCCGCACCGCCGCCTTGACCTCGGCGATGAAATCCCAATCGGCCCGGCCATTATAGAGTTGGCAGCGCGTGCGGCCGTGCACCGTGACCATGCGGATGCCGCAATCCTCGGCGATTTTCGCCAAACTCGGGGCATTGCGATTGTTATCGTCCCAGCCGGTGCGCATTTTGAGGGTCACCGGTACATTTACCGCCGCCACCACGGCTTGCAGAATTCGCCCGGCATGGGCCTCGTCGCGCATGAGGGCGGAGCCGGCCAGGCCGTTCACCACCTTTTTGGCCGGGCAGCCCATGTTTATGTCGATCACCGCGACGCCCTCTTGCTCATTGATCTGCGCCGCCTCGGCCATGATTTCGCCGTCGCACCCGGCCAGCTGCACGGCGATAGGTTGTTCATCGGCGGAGCGCGTGAGCAATTCCCGGGTGCGCCGTGAATCGTGCAGCATTTCGCGGCTGGCGATCATTTCCGAAATCACCAGCCCGGCACCGAATTCCTTGACCAAGCGCCGAAACGGCATGTCGGTGACGCCCGACATGGGCGCCAGCAAGACCGGATCATCGATGCTGAGCGGCCCGATTTGAAGCGGTTTCAGTGTGGTCATTATTTAAACATAACCCAAAATGCACAAAAGATGGGCAATATGTTGGGCGGCCCCCGTCTCACATGGAAGAATTCTTGAACTGTGTTTTAATTATTATTTTACTGTTGTTTACGCTCGCTTATTCATTCACTTTCTCCACCCTCCTGGCCATAAAATACGACCCACACATAGAAATCATCGGTGAAATCGACAAATCGATGTTCGAGGCCGGCCGGCACGAACAACACGTCGCCGGCAGCAAAAGCCTGCTGCTCATCGCCGCAGATGAACTGGCCCTCGCCGCCCATCACGACATAGATCTCGTCCTGCAGGTGCGGCTGTTGCGGGTCGGTCCCGCGCGGCGCATAGAGGCCGACACGCATGGTGCCGTGGTTCATCACCACTTCGAACGGCTTGCCGTCCGGGCCGCGTTTTTCCTCGAGCCGCCGCGTCGCTTCGGCCAAGGTGATCCGCCAGTTTTCCGGAGCCTTTTTGCCAGACATCGACAATTCCTCTCATCAATCGGGTTGCGTTGCGCCAAGAGTGGCGAATCGGCGGTCAAAACGATAGGCTTGATTTCCGTTTTGTTTTGCCGAATGAGGGGTCATGCCGCGCAACGTCGCGCTCATCGTCGCCGCGGGCCGCGGCCACCGCGTCGGCGGGCCGCTGCCGAAGCAATATCGCGAGCTCGTCGGCGCCCCGGTTCTGTTTCACACCGTCGCGGCTTTCGCCGGCCATGCGGCGATCGACGCCGTCCGTACCGTCATCCATCCAGACGACGATGCGCTCTATCGAAATGCGTTGTCGGGGCTCGATACCACCATGAGCGGAAAACTTCTGGCGCCGGTGGACGGCGGCGAAACGCGGCAGGATTCGGTGCGCCTCGGCCTGGAGAGCCTGGCCGCGGACGACGCTGTGGACTCTGTGGACGCGGTGCTGATCCATGACGGCGCCAGGCCGCTGGTTGACGGCGCCATCATCACCCGCACCATCGATGCGCTTGGCGAGCATGTTGGCGCCATCGCGGCGGTACCGCTGAGCGACAGTCTCAAGCGCGCCACTGCTGAAGAAGATAGAGTGATCGACCGGGACGTCGCGCGCGCCGGTTTGTGGCGCGCACAAACGCCGCAAACCTTCCGCTTCGAGGAAATTCTCGCGGCGCATCGCGCGGCGCGCGGCCACAGCGCCACCGACGATGCGGCGGTGGCGGAGCTGCACGGTTTGCGCATTGCCTTGGTGGCGGGCGACGGTGACAATATCAAGATCACCACGGAGCCCGACATGGCGCGCGCCGAGCAAATCCTGCGCAACGGATCGCCGGCAGCTGCCGCCGACGCCGGCCCTTGGCGCGTCAAAGTCGGCATGGGATACGATGTTCACCGCTTTGCCGAGGATGGCGACCATCTCATGCTGTGCGGCGTGCCCGTGCCGTTCGAGCGCGCCATGCGCAGCCATTCGGACGGCGATGTGGCGCTACATGCTGTGGTCGACGCCATTCTCGGCGCCCTCGGAGAAGGCGATATCGGCGTTCACTTTCCACCCAGCGATGAAAAATGGCGGGGCGCCAAATCGGATATTTTCATCGCCCACGCGATGAGCCTGTTGGCGGCGCGGGGCGGCGTGCTCGACCATGTCGATGTCACCCTGATTTGCGAGCGGCCAAAATTGAAGCACCACCGGGCCGAGATGAAGAGCCATTTGGCGGCGCTGCTCGGCGCCGCGCAATCCTCCGTCAGCCTCAAGGCGACGACCACCGAAAAGCTCGGCTTCACCGGGCGGGCGGAAGGCATCGCCGCCCAGGCCGTGGCCACGCTTCGACTGCCGGCGGCGGCAATTCATGAAACTCAAGATGTCCCAGACTGAACCGCACCGCCCGGCCTCATGGCATCCGGCCCATATCCTGGCGACCTGGTTCGGCGCCGGCCTGGTTCCGTTGGCGCCGGGAACCGCCGGCTCGCTCGCCGCTTTGCCCATCGCCTATGCGCTCAGCCACTATCTCGGAATCATCGGGCTCGGCGTTGCCATCGCCGTGGTTTTCGTCATCGGAATTTGGGCCGCGCAGCGCTACAGCGAGCGCACCGCAAGCCACGATGCCGGCCCGATCGTCATCGACGAGGTCGTCGGGCAATGGCTGGCGCTGCTGTTGGTGCCCGCCGATATCCTTCTCTACGCCATCGGCTTCGCTTTGTTCCGCCTCGCCGATATAGTCAAGCCGTGGCCGATCAGCTGGGCCGACAAACGCATCAAGGGCGGCTTCGGCGTGATGTTCGACGATCTGTTGGCCGGCGCGCTGGCCGCCATCATCCTGTGGAACATCTGGATTTTGACGAAAATATGAACCCCTCCCCTGCCCTCGCGGCGCGCGCCGAACAATTGCTGAGCGCCTGCCGCGCCAATAAAATCAAGATCGCGACGGCGGAATCCTGTACCGGCGGATTGATCGCCGGCTGCCTGACGGCGGTGGCGGGATCGTCCGACGTCGTCGAGCGCGGCTTTGTCACCTATTCGAACGAGGCGAAGACGGAAATGCTCGGCGTGCCGGGCGAACTTATCCTACGCGTCGGCGCGGTGAGCGAAGAAGTCAGCCGCGCCATGGCCGAGGGCGCGCTCGAACATTCGCGCGCCCAACTGGCGCTGGCGGTAACCGGCATTGCCGGCCCCGGCGGCGGGACGGAGGAAAAGCCGGTTGGCCTGGTTCATCTCTCCTGCGCCCGCCAAGGCGGCGCCACCCGCCACCTTCGCCATATGTTTGAAGGCGACCGCGATGCGGTGCGCACGGCCGCGGTTGAAACGGCGCTCGATATGGCGTTGCACGCCATCAAGGCGCAAACCGCCTATGCCTGATTGAGGGTGATCAGTCGGCCGGGACCGCCGGGTCGTGTTGCGGCTCGGCTGCGGCGGAGCCATAGACTTCACGCGCCCGGGTCTCGAACGCGCTGACCATGCGCAGCACCGCCTCGGTAAACAGCGCGCCCATGATTTTCTGCAGCAGGCGTGAGCGAAATTCAAAATCGACGGAAAAATCTATTTCACAACCTTTGTCATGCGGTAAAAAGCGCCAATTGTTGAACAGATAACGAAACGGTCCGTGGGTGTAGCGTACGTCGATCTCCTTATGCACCCGGTCAAGCTCGACATGCGAGCCGAAACGCTCGCGAAACATGCGGAAGCCGATCAGCATATCGGCCTCCAGGCTATCGTTATCCTGCCTGGTGACCCGCGTGCCCAGGCACCAAGGCAGAAATTGCGGATAGCTCTCGACATCCGCCACAAGTTCGAACATTTGCTGCGGCGAATGGTTGAGGACGCGCTTTTCCTCATGTTTGGGCATGGCGCCGGATGGCGAGCTGTTTGTCACGGTTGGCGCGCAGCCGCGCAAAATCATCGCCGGCGAGATAGGACGAGCGCGTCAGCGGCGTCGCCGAGACCATGAGGAAGCCCTTGGCGTAGGCGAGGCGCTCATATTCCTCGAACTCATCCGGCGTGACGAAGCGCATCACCTCATGATGGCGCCGGGTCGGCTGCAAATACTGGCCGATGGTGATGAAGTCGACATCGGCCGAGCGCAGATCGTCCATCACCTGAAGAATCTCGCGGCGCTCCTCTCCCAGGCCAACCATGATTCCGGATTTGGTGAACATCGCCGGGTCCTGGCTCTTGACCCGGTCGAGCAGGCGCAGCGAATGAAAATAGCGCGCACCCGGGCGGACTTCCGTATAGAGCCGGGGCACGGTTTCAAGATTGTGGTTGAAGACGTCCGGTTTCGCCGCGACGACGGCTTCGAGTGCGCCCTCCTTGTTGCGGAAATCGGGCGTCAGGACTTCGATGGTCGTCTCCGGCGTGGTTTCGCGCAGGCGCTCGATACAGCGCACGAACTGCGCCGCGCCGCCATCGTCGAGATCGTCGCGGTCGACCGAGGTGATCACCATATGGCTGAGGCCGAGGGTCGCCGCGGCGCGCGCCAGCTCTTCCGGCTCATTGGGATCGAGCTGATCGGGGCGCCCGGTGGCGACATTGCAAAAGGCGCAGGCGCGCGTGCATACCGAACCCAGAATCATCACGGTGGCATGGCCATGCGCCCAGCATTCGCCGATATTCGGGCACGCCGCTTCCTCGCAGACGGTATTCAGCTTGTGCCCGCGCATCAGCTTCCGCGTCGCATTATATTCCCGCGAGCTCGGCGCCTTGACGCGCAACCAGGGCGGTTTGGGCAGGCGCTTGGCCTTCTCTTTCATCGGTGTCACGGTCGCTTTCGCCACTACTCAATCGCCTCGCAAGAATGATTCCTTGGTATTAGATGTGGAGTACACGGTCATAGGCGTCAAGGATCGATTCATGCATCATTTCCGACAGCGTCGGATGCGGGAAGATGGTTTGCATCAATTCCGCCTCGGTGCATTCCATTGTCTTCGCAATTGTATAACCTTGAATTAACTCGGTGACTTCGGCGCCGATCATGTGGGCGCCGAGCAATTCACCGGTTTTGGGGTCGAAAACGGTCTTTATCAGGCCCTCCGGCTCGCCGAGCGCGATGGCTTTGCCGTTGCCCATGAAGGGAAAGCGCCCGACCCGGGCCTGATGGCCCTTTTCCAGCGCCGCCGCCTCGCTGAGACCGACCGAAGCGATCTGCGGGCGGCAATAGGTGCAGCCCGGAACATTGCCGGTATCGAGCGCATGCACACCTTCGACACCGGCGATTTTCTCGACGCACAGCACGCCCTCATGCATCGCCTTATGGGCCAGCCAGGGCGGCCCGGTGACGTCGCCGATGGCGTAGATGCCGGGCGCGTCGGTCTGCATCCATGGTCCGGTTTTGATGTGGCCGCGATCGACCACGACAGCGCTCTCCTCGAGGCCGATATTTTCGACATTGCCGGTGATGCCGACGGCGAGGATGGCGCGGTCGAAGTCGCGCTGCTCGGTCTTGCCGCCGGCCGTTTGAATGGCGGCGCTGATCGCGTTCTTGCCTTTTTTCTTGAGCGACTGCACGGTCGCGCCGGTGAAAACCTCCATGCCCTGCTTTTTGAACTGCTTCTCGGCGAGGACGGAGATTTCCTCATCCTCTACGGGGAGAACGCGCGGCAACAGTTCGGCCACCGTGACCTGGGCGCCCATATCCGAATAAAAGCTGGCGAATTCCATGCCGATGGCGCCCGAGCCGACGACGAGAAGGTTGTTGGGCATCGCCTTTGGCACCATCGCTTCCTTGTAGGTCCAGACCAGTTCGCCGTCGGCCTCGAGGCCGGGCAACTCGCGCGCCCGCGCACCGGTGGCGACGATGATATGCTTGGCCTTGAGCGCGGCGATCTCCTTGCCGTCCTTGGTGACCGCCAGCTTGCCGCCGCCGATCAGCCGACCTTCGCCGTCGATGACGGTGACCTTGTGCTTCTTGAGCAGAAATCCGACACCTTTGGAAAGCTTGCCGGAGACCTGGCGTGAACGCTTGACGATCTTGGCGAGGTCGAACTTCACCTCGCCGCAGGACAGGCCGAACTCGTCGAGGCGATCCAACATGTGACGGATTTCAGAAGTGCGCAGCAGCGCCTTGGTCGGAATGCAGCCCCAATTGAGGCAAATCCCCCCCAAATGCTCGCGCTCCACGACCGCCGTCTTGAGGCCCAGTTGGGAAGCCCGGATGGCGGCGACATAGCCGCCCGGCCCGCCGCCCAGAATGACAACGTCGAACGATTTCTCAGCCATGATTTCCTCCGCTGCGCGATCAACCGGATTTAGAGCAGCATGGTAAGCGGGTCCTCGATGAGGTCATTGAAGGCGGCGAGGAATTTCGCCCCGGCGGCGCCGTCGACGACGCGGTGATCGACCGAAAGGGTGCACGACATGACGGTGGCGACGGCAAGTGCGCCGTCTTTCACCACCGGGCGCTGGGTGCCGGCGCCGACGGCGAGGATCATCGATTGCGGCGGATTGATGATCGCCGCGAATTCCTTGATGCCGAACATGCCGAGATTGGAAATGGTGAAGCTGCCGCCCTGATATTCCTCCGGCGCGAGACCCATCGGCTTGGCGCGGGCGCGCGCCGCAAGCTCCTTCATTTCGCCCGACAGGGTGCTCAATCCCTTGTGATCGGCATTGCGCAGGATCGGCGTCACCAAACCGTCATCGATGGCGACGGCGACCGAGATATCGACGCCGGAATATTGCCGTAAACCGCCATCGATCCACGACGCGTTGCACTCCGGCGCCCGGCGCAAGGCGAGCGCCGAGGCGCGCACGACGAAATCATTGACCGAGATCTTGTAATCGTCGGAACGGCCGTTCAAGTCCTTGCGCAGCTTGAGCAATTCATCGATCTCGCAATCGATGGTCAGATAGAAATGCGGCACCGTCTGCTTGGCTTCCTGCAGGCGCTGGGCGATGATCTTGCGCATCTTGCTGGTCGGAAGGTCCTCATACGGCCCGATGGCCGCCACGGGAGCCGCCACAGCAGCAGCCGGTGCCGCTGCGGGGGCGGCGGCCGGCGCGCCGCCGGCAAGGGCCGCCTCGATATCGGCTTTGACGATCCGCCCCTTGGGGCCCGAGCCCGAAATCGCCGCCAGATCGAGACCGAATTGCTTGGCCATGCGGCGCGCCAATGGACTGGCGAAAACCCGCCCGCCGGACGGCGCGGCCGGCGCTGCCGGCGCCGGAGTTGGGGCTGGCGCCGCTGGCTCGCCGTCCTGCGGCACTGCTTCAACCACCGGAATTTCCCAGCCGTCCAACGCCGAAGCATCCTCGCCATCTTCCAGGATGACGCCGATGACCGCATTGACCGGCACGTTTTCGGTTCCGTCCGGCGTCACGATCTTGCCCAGCACGCCGTCATCGACGGACTCGATTTCCATCGTCGCCTTGTCGGTTTCGATCTCGCACAGGAGGTCGCCGGCGGCGATCGCGTCGCCCTCCTTCTTCATCCAGCTGACGATATTGCCATCGGTCATGGTGGGTGACAGCGCCGGCATGAGCAGGTTTATCGGCATATGGCGGGTCTCCTTGGCGTTTCTTTCGACGCCCGAGGGGGCGGGTTGATCAATCTGAGCGGCAAAGCGTTCTGGCTGCCTCGGCAATTTCGCCCGCCTGCGGCAGGGCCTGGGATTCCAAATTGGCGGCGTAGGGCATCGGCACGTCGGCGCCGCTGACACGCAGCACCGGCGCATCGAGATGATCGAAGGCGCG
>PVBE012826016.1_pt1 | contig 32552 bp, 37 predicted proteins | sample 1631181 | NCBI WGS metagenome assembly PVBE01 (sample SAMN08397723, study PRJNA350692) | Marine metagenome, whole genome shotgun sequencing project. | isolation source: water | place: Pacific Ocean | collected 2012-04
AAACCGTTCAGCCTGGTCTCGAGCTTCTCCACGAGCTGCTGATGCCCGGCGATCCGCGTCATCTGTCGGTCGAGGTCTTCGGCGACCGCGACGAGCGCCGCCGCCTTCTGGGTCCCCTCCTCGACGACTGAGAGCTTGGCGACCTGCACATCCATGTTCCAGACCATCTCGTTCAGACGATTCGACTCGACGACGGCGTGCTCGACCGTATGTTTCTGATTCTCGAGCGCCTTACCTTCTGCAGCACATGCTCGGCCAGCGAGTTGAGCGTCGCCAGGCGGGTTTCGGTGCTCTTACTCAGCTCGTGCATCTCCGCCAGGGGCCCAAGCTTCTTCTCGACATCCTTGACCGCCTCGGTCGTCCCCGTCACCTGTTCGCCGGTCTCCCGCAGAGAGTCCTTGAGTCGCGCGTGGTCCTGTGTCCCGTCAGACCGCGCAGGCGGTCGAATTCGCCTTTGAGCGCCGCCGTCTTGCTCGCCGAGTCTTCCACCTCCCGAAGCCCCACGCGGAGCCGTTCCCGAACCTCATCGAGGGTACTCTGCTCCTTCTTCATCGCGTCGAGCAGCGCAACATTCTGGATGGCCTGCGCCGAGAGCTGCTGCACCTCATGCCGATGCTTCTGCAGCTCGGCATCCGGAGCGAGCAACCGCTTGGCGATCTCCTCGGCCTGGCTCACGCCGCTGCGCTATGTCTCGACGCGCGTGCCGCTGTCCTCGACACCCGAGGCGCTAGCCTCGATCTTCGACAATCGCTTCACGAGAGCGTCCATCTTTCCCGAGGTACCGCCGGCTCGGTCGTTGACGTCATCGAGGGACTTCCCCAGCGTTGAGAGCTTCGACCCCTGCATCTCAACCTGTGTCAACATCGTACTCAGTGCCGCCCGCTCTTCCCGTGCCTTGCCGATGAGCTCCTGCAACTCGGCCACTTGCGCCTTGGCCGACGTTCCCTCGTCGCCAGTGCCACGCTTCTTGAACGCATCCAGCATGTCAGACTCCCAGTTATGGTGTGTCTGGGCGAATCATCGGCCCAGAACCGTCGACAGAATAGCCCCGCCGCCCACGGCAGGCAACCCGCAGCGCCTGGCTGCCATCACTTCGGCGCGCGTGTCAGGAGACATCGCTGAGCACCCGGGTCGCATGCGCAATATAGTGCAACCCGGATGCAAGGGTGACTCCCAATGCGGCGTAGATCGCGGTGTCAACGAACACAGACGGCTGTCCGAGCCAGTTGAAATACATCGTCACGGCGGCAGTCAGGATGTAGACGAACGTGGCCAACTTTCCCAGGAGGGTCGGTTGAAACGTCCGACGCCCAATCGACAGATTCACGATCGCGACCGTGACCACAATGATGACGTCGCGACTGATCACCAGCACCGTCAGCCAGATCGGCAGCCGGTTGGGTAGGTCGAGCGCGGGAGAAGTGAGGACCACAAAGGTGGAAATCAACAGCAGCTTGTCTGCCATCGGGTCGAGCAGCGCGCCCAGCGTGGTGCGCTGCCCCCACCAGCGCGCGAGAATCCCGTCGAGCGCGTCGGTGAGCCCGGCAACCACAAACACCACCAGCGCCCACCCGTTCAACCCATACAAGACGAGTATCACCAGCGCTGGAATCAGCAGCATCCGCAGCAGCGTGAGCTGATTGGCGACTGTCAGTGCCGACATGCCGCCGGGCTACCGCCCGCCCCCCACCAGGCCACCGAGCCGTCCGAGGGTCGTCATCGCCTCGGTACCAGCGACCGCTCGCCCTGGTTGAAAGGTGTTTTGCTCGAGCGGCTGCAACACCCCGGTCCCAACCGCTTCTGACGCGGCGGAATAGCTCAAATGCCCTGGCCCCAGATCGGAGAAGCTGGCCCGCGATCCAGCCGTCGGCGACACCCTCCCATCAGCAGGGAGCCGAAGCAGTCGGACCACGATCTGCGCCAGATCCGCCCGTGACACAACTCGCTCCGGTTGAAACATGTAGTTGCTGTCTGCCTCCATGACTCCAGCCCGCGCGACGGAGATGACCCAGTCGTAGGCCCAGTGGTCGCGTGCATCGGTGATAATCGCCGTACGGCTCGCGGCCGCCTCAGCCAACAGTGTCTCGAAACGCGCTCCGATCAACGCTGCCAGCTGTCCTCGCGTAATCGCATCGGCGGTTTCAATTTCACGGTATTCCGGCGGGAAACTCGCCTCGCGACGCCGCGCCTCCAGACTGGCCAGTCTCCGCGCGATATCCTCGCCCGGCTCGACCGCGTCGGCCCGAAGCAAGGCCTGCTCCGCCCGCTCGAGCTCTCCCCTGGCGACATAAATGTCCGACATCATGACCCAGGCGGCCCCCACGTTCGGCTCCAGCGCCACGGCGCGCTCCAGGTGACCAAGCGCCGCATCGGTGTCTGCCTGGCGGCGCTCCACGTCGGCCAGCTCGACGTACAGAAAACTGCTCTCCGGGGACGCCGCAATCACTCGCTCGTAGGCTGCTCTGGCATCGGCGTCTCGCCCCGCCTCACTGGCCGCGCGCGCGAGCGCTACCTGGTCCATCAAGGCGGTAAAGCGCAACTCCGCCACACGCTGGCGCAGTCCGATCAGACTTGGATCCGCCCCCAGCGCCGCCTGGAAGCTCACAATCGCTTCGTCAACCCGGTCGCTCACCAACAACGCCTCGCCGCGCCCGAGAAGCGCCGGCAGGTAGGCAGGCGACAGCGTCAGCGCGCGGTCGAACCACGCCACCGCCTCGTCCGCCTCCCGACGCGCCAGCTCAACGAACCCGAGACCCGCGCCCGACGGATGGAAATCCGGCTGCGCCTGCAACGTGGCCGCGAACAACCGTGTTGCCTCGTCGAGATCACCGGCCTGGAGGAACAGCCAGGCCCGCTCGTGCTCGGTCGCGGCACGCGTGCCGAGCAACTCCTCTGGTACGGTGGGAAATGGATAGGTCGGGTAGGCCGGCGTTGTGACGACCGGTAGACGTGTGGCGCAACTGGCCAGAACGCAACCACACAGCAGCACGATGCCTACCGCGTGCAGCCTTCTCATTCGTGCATCACGCGAGCGATTGTAGCACGCAGTCCCACGACACCGACCCGTCCCGCAGCAGGCCGGGATCCACGCCACGCGCGTCCACGATCGTCGAGGGGACACCTGTCAACCGACCGGGGTAATCGAGCACCAGGGCGACCTCAGCTCCCAGCTGCGCACTCACTTCGCCGCCGGTGGCCGCCGGTGTCATGCCGGCCCGGTTCGCGCTCGTGGCGGTGATCGGATGCCGATGCAGCTCGGCCAGCAGGCGCGCATCCGTGGACCGCGGCACCCGCACCGCCAGAGAGCCATCGGCTGCGTGGATCGCCGGCACCAGCGTGGCCTGGGGCTCGAAGACAAGCGTCAAGGGACCGGGCCAGAACCGCTCGGCCAGCCGGCGTCCCAAGGGCGACAAGGGTCCGAGACAAGACTCCACCTGGCGAAAGTGCGCGGCGATGAGTGTCACCCCGTCACCCTGCCTCCGCCCCTTCACTCGACACAGCGCGTCCACCGCGGCAGCCTGCCTCGGGTCGACCGCCAGTCCGTAGAGCGTGTCGGTGGGATACGCCACGATGCCCCCGCTGGCCAGCACCTTCACGGCCTCGCGGAGCAGCGCCTCATCAGCTGGGCACATCTTGGAGATGTCTAGTCGACGAACAGCGGGGTCACGACGCTGGTCGCAATGGCTCGGCTGTCGGCATCTTCGAAGACGAACGCGTCGATGGCATACGCCCCGGCCTCGGCACTCGTGAAGCGAAGCGGCACGGCGAACCGACCGCCGTTCACCCTCGTCAGCACCGTCTTCGCCGCGGCCGGAGCATCGCCGTATCGCGCGGCCCGGAAAACAACGAACTGATAGTTGTCCGGCAGTGTCGCCGTGTCGATCCTGCCTGTCAGGGTAACCGACGTCCCTGAGACGAGACGACTCGGCACCGGCGGATCGAACACGAGACCACGCCAGTCACGCGCCCCGAACGGCACGTCACTGACCTCCAAGGTCTGGGTCACCTTCGGGTTGCGTCCGACATCCCGCGTCTCGATATCCGTTTCGAGCATGACCCGACCGCCGGTCGCCTCGAAGAAGGACCCATACCCATCGAAAGACCGCGTGCCCGTGGGCGCCGACGCGCGCCGGGCGTAGAAGTTGTAATAGTCCATCTCATTCTGGGAGATAAGCTCATCCGACACAACGATGAACGCCTGACGCCACCGGGTGAACGTCGGCCCGCTCCGGGTGCCCAGTGCCGCCATGATCTGGTTGATGTTCACCGTACGTTGCGCGCCCGTCACCGGCGTCCCGGCCGCGGGCGCCTCTGGCTCGGTCGCGCTGAACTGCGCCTGGTCAGCGAACACGGTGACATCGGGAACCGCCGCCGCCTCGAGCAGCCCCATGCGATACAGCTGGAGTGGGTGAAACGTGACCGGGGCGGACGTTTGCCCGATGCGATACAGGTCGGTCCCGTCCGCCTCGACCGACGGGATCCGCTCGACCTCGCGCGACCCTTCGAGCACCGCGCCGAGCCACGTCGCCCCCTCGTGGAGCAGCGGGGTATGGCGCTCGGGTTGATATCCAGCCGACACCGCTCCGGCGATCTCCGCCAAGTTAGTCTCGTCACCCCAGTGATGTCCGAGCTGGTGCACGGTCGTCTCCTGCTGACCGGCGAAACCGGCTGCAAAGAGCTGGACCGACCGCAGCATCCCGCTCCCATAGGCTGCCTGGTCGTCGAACAGCGCCGCACCAATGCCCTCCACATCGTTCTTCACATTGATGTTAAGCGCTCCGTGTGACATGAAAGGCGATCGCCGCGGAATGAACGAGAGCGCGTGATAAGAGTCGGCAAAGTGGCGATAGAACATCTCGGCCGCCTCCTCGAACTCAAACGCTTGAGGACCATTCGAGACGCGGTTGTCGCCGAACCCCTTCATTACGAGGTTGACGACGTGGCTGGCATATTGGGCTACTGGCTCGTCCCCTGCAAACGACGCCAACACCCGCACCGTCGACGTCGGCAGGCTCGAAGGCGCCAACTTGAGCCAGACGGTGAGCAAGGAGGAATCGACTGACGCGCCGTTCAGCTTGGTGAGGTTCGAGCCAGGCACTTCGAGACGCCCGAGTGGAACCTGTGGACGATCGGTGCCGTGGGCGTACACCAGCAGATCGGCCAGGATCGAACCGGGATAGGACTGGTCGAACACGCTCACCACCCGGCCTTCTACAGTCCGCGTGGTGCTCCGCGTCCAGCTCTCGGCGAGGACTCCCCCTGGCAACATCGGCACGTTACGCCGAAACAACGCCGTCGGCACATCACCGACCACCTCGGCAATGACGCGGATGGTGCCGGTCTCCCCCGCAGTCAAGATCCGCGGGATGTGCTCATAGACGAGCGGCGTGCTCTCCAATAGGGCCGAGGGCTGTCCGGAACCTGGCATAGTGCCAAGCACTGCCAGTACCACGCCCGTGACGAGCACCCGGTTACGCCGCACGCTATTCCTCACCACACCACCACGGCCGACCACTTCCCCCTCCTATTATCGGACGTCACACTCCATCAGACAGCACAACCGACCGCCATGTGAACAGACTGCTCGATTTGGCACACCCTCTCACCAGCCTTGCCCCAGCACGTGCCCGGGCTTCAGACGGCAACCGTCATGTGCGCCGCGGTGGCGACTGTCGTATGGGCGCCGTTCGACACCTCGTCGCTAGAATCGAACTTTGACGTCCGAGCCCGGCTGCAGATGAATGGTGTCGATGAACTGGATGCGTTGCGGCGCGGTTTGCATGATCAAGGAACTGGTGCGCGTGCCGTCCCCGAAGAATCGCACGCCCTTCATCAACGTGCCGTCGGTGACGCCGGTCGCGGCGAAGACGATATGTTTGCCACTAGCCAGCTCGGCTGCGCGATACACCCGCTTCATGTCGGTGATACCCATCGAGCGGCAGCGCTCCTCTTTCTCCGGTGTGTCAACAACGAGTCGCGCCAGAATCTCTCCATTCAGACATCGCATGGCGGCCGCCACCAACACGCCTTCCGGCGCACCTCCAGTGCCGATCACGGCGTGCACTCCACTCCCGCGCACCGCCGCAGAGATGCCGGCCGAGAGATCGCCATCACCTATCAGACGGATTCGGGCGCCTGCCTCACGAATCTCCGCAATCAATTGCTCGTGACGGCTCCGGTCGAGCACGATCACTACCAAGTCCTCAACCCGCCGGTTCAGACATTCTGCTATCGCACGCAGGTTGTCGGCCACCGGAGCGTCCAGGCTCACCGCATGTTTTGAGCTCGGCCCCACAACCAGCTTTTCCATGTAAAGGTCCGGCGCGTGCAACAGCCCACCGCGCTCCGCTGCGGCGAGCACCGCGATCGCATTCGGCGTTCCGGTCGCACAGAGATTCGTTCCCTCGAGTGGGTCAACGGCGATATCGACTTCCGCGAACGGCCCCCCTGTGTCGCCAGTCGCCGCATGTGCCATGCCAACCTGCTCGCCGATATACAGCATCGGAGCCTCGTCGCGCTCCCCCTCGCCGATCACGACTCGGCCGTCGATTGGCACGCGGTCTAAGATCTCGCGCATCGCCTCGACGGCGACCCGGTCCGAACCGTGCCGGTCCCCCTGCCCCATCGTCTGGGCGCAGGCGATGGCGGCTCGTTCTACCACTGGCAGGAATGCCGCGCTCAAATCCACTTCGAAGTTCTTGTCGTTGCTGTCACTCATACCGGTATCGCTTCTTTACTGGCCGGCCGCACCCACCGAGCGACCCCGCCCATCATCGCCGGGTCACACGGACCGGCGCCCCTTCATCGATCCCGAGTCGCTCGACCGCGCTCGCGGCGTTGGCGGCAATCTCCAAGTGGTCCGTGCTCCCAAACAATGCACAGACCTCGTCTGCCGCAATGTCGGCGTAGGTCTCCACCAACCGCCCGACCGAGTGCCCCCCAACCTCAATCTCGATATCGCCCGCCGACGCCACGCGATCGAACGCCTTCCGGTCGATGTTCGTGACGAGATTGCCGAACCGGTCACTTCGCAGCACCACACCGTGTATGCCGTCGTCAGACACCCCGATGACCGGGATGTCGAGCGAGAGGTAGCCGCTCACCGGTCGGCCCAGCGCCGATAGCTGAATCCCTTTGGCGAGCCAGGCCGCCGCTGGCGCAAATCGATCCCGCCCCTCGAAGGTGCGACTGACAGTTGGTCTCGCGTATCGCCGCTCGGTCAATTCGACCACTTGCTTGGGAGGTGTCTGCTGAAACACGGCGGTCAACACGCCATTGTCTGGCGCCACGAACCGATGGTCCCCCGTGTCGGCTGCAAGTCCCCGACGGCCCGAACCGACCCCTGGGTCGACCACGACGAGAAACACAGAGCCGACCGGAAAGAAGCGGCACGCGGCCGCCAACTCGAGCGCGGCGAACTGCAGGTCGTGGGGCGGGATGTCGTGCGAAATATCGACCAGGGTCGCGTCCGGGCAGATCCCGAGGACCACACCTTTCATCGTACCGGCATAGTGGTCGCGGCTACCGAAATCGCTCAGCAACGCAACAACTGGACGGGCCATAATCTTTGGCAGGGGCGTGGAGCGCCGAGTGAGAACCGACGGCCACGAACCGACCGGCCGGCCGTCCCGATGCTGTCGCCACGCGTCGCTGACGGTTGTCTGCGGGTCGATGCGCCGTGCCTAGGATGGCTAGTTCCCGCCCGGGCTCGCCGCTTGGGGCGCCTTCGACGTGGCCTTTACCTGGGGATGCTGCGGCTGCGGCTGCGGCTTGACCTCGGCCGCCGGCCTCTCCTCACCCTTCGGCCGCGCACCCTGTTGCATGTCTATGCCACCACGGAACCGGGCGCCTTCGGCGATGGCGACCTTGGGAGCAGTGATGTCCCCCTCCACCGAACCGTTGTCACGGATCGCGACCTTGTCGGTCGCCTTGATGTCGCCAAAGACCTCACCCAGCACAATGACGGACTTCGCGAACACCCCCGCCCTGATCCGACCGTGCGGACCAATTGTGAGGACGTGCTGCTTGAGCTCGATCTTGCCCTCGACCTGTCCCTCGATGGTCAGGTCCTCACTGCCGCTCAGCTCACCCTTGATCACCACCGATTTGCCAATGTTCACTACGTCCCGCTCGGCCACCCGACCGCCAGCACGGGATGCACCCACTCCCGCCCCGGTGACACTCGCTGCCGCAGCCGGGCTCACCGGTTTCGCCGCCTCTTCCCGCTTCCACATCACAGCATCTCCTCGCCACCTGGTCGGACGCACGGCCTCTCGCGCGCGATCGCGACCATTCCGGTTGACGATTGGCACAGTATACGAAAGCCCTAGAAGCCTGTCCACCGACGATCAGAGCCCTTTTTTCGGTGGCTCGCGCTGAGTCAGACGCACATCGGCTCGCCGCTGCTAGAATCAAGGTGAAGCAATGATGCGGATCTATCTCGACCACAACGCAACGACACCGGTGGCTCCCGAGGTGGCAGACGCCATGGCACAGGCGTTACGCACCACGTTCGGCAACCCATCGAGCGTGCACACCGATGGGCAGCAGGCCAAAACCGCCCTCGACGAGGCGCGGTCGGCGGTCGCCCGGCTCCTCGGGGCGGAACCGACTGAAATCGTGTTCACCTCCGGGGGCTCGGAGGCCGACAATCTCGCCATTCGGGGAGCCGCCGAGGCCCTCGCCGGCTCTCGACGTCGTCACCTTGTAGCGAGCGCGATCGAGCACGAGGCAGTCCTGCAAACGCTCAAGGCACTGGCGAAACAGGGATGGACCACGACGCTGGTGGGGGTGGACGCCAGCGGTGTCGTGACACCCGAACGGGTGGCCGAGGCGATGACGGACCACACCGCGCTAGTCTCGGTCATGCACGCCAACAACGAAATCGGCACCATTCAGCCGGTTGCCGACGTGGCGCGACTCGCCCATGCGCGTGGCGCCCTCTTTCACACCGACGCGGTCCAGACGGTCGGCAAACTGCCCGTCGATGTGCGCGCGCTCGGCGTTGACCTGCTCTCGCTCTCGGCCCACAAGCTCAATGGTCCAAAGGGTGTCGGCGCGCTCTGGGTCCGCCGCGGCACGAGGCTCACGTCGCAAATGACGGGTGGCAAGCAGGAACGGAATCGCCGCGCCGGCACCGAGAACGTGCCCGCCATCGTCGGATTTGGGGCTGCCGCTCAGCGGGCGATCGATACGGGGTTGGCGGACGCGGACCGCGTCGCGGCGCTTCGTGCTCGGCTCGAACACGGCATCCTGACACGGGTCCCCGGCACAATGGTCAACGGCGACTCGGCCCAGCGCATCGCCAACACCAGCAACATCAGCTTCGATCGGGTGGAGGCCGAATCGCTGCTCATCGCGCTCGACCTCGACGGTATCGGGGTGTCGACCGGCTCCGCCTGTTCCTCCGGCGCCCTCGAGCCGTCACATGTCCTCCGGGCGATGGGCTTCTCGCCCCATCGGACGCAGAACTCCATCCGCTTCAGTCTGGGCCTCGGCAACACTGCCGACGAGGTGGACCGCGTGGTCGCGGTGCTGCCTGACATTGTGGAGCGGCTACGCTCACTGACTCGCCGCGGTCCTCGTCCGGCCGCCGCCCGGTGAAGACCATGCGCATCGTAGTGGCGATGTCGGGCGGCGTCGACTCGTCGGTGGCTGCCGCGCAGCTGGTCGACGAGGGTCACGACGTCATCGGGCTCTCCATGCAGCTCTACGACCAGCAGACGGGTGAACGACAGTTTGGCGGCTGTTGCTCGCTCGATGACCTTCACGACGCGCGGTCGACCGCCGCGACGCTCGGCATCCAGCACTACACGATGAACTTCGAGCGACACTTCGATGCCACGGTCGTCTCGACGTTCGTCACGGAGTATGCTGCCGGTCGCACCCCGATTCCCTGTGTGCAGTGCAACGGCGACCTCAAGTTCGCGCACCTGCTCGACCGCGCTGCTGCCTTTGGTGCCGAGGCCGTCGCGACCGGCCATTACGCACGTCTGGACCAGGGTTCCGAACCGGTCCGGACACTGCTGCGCCGGGGCGTCGACCCTGACAAGGACCAGTCGTATTTCCTCTTCACGCTCACCCAGGCACAGCTCGCCCAGGCGCTCTTTCCGATCGGTCATCTTCATAAGACCGAGGTGCGCGCCTACGCGCGCAACCGGGGCCTCACCGTCGCCGACAAGCCAGACAGTCAGGAGCTGTGCTTCGTAGTCGACGGGAACCCGGCTCGCTTCGTCGAAGAGCGCGTCCCGTCGGTCGCCCGGTCCGGACCGATCCGGGACCAGCATGGACACCAGGTTGGCCGGCACGACGGCGTCCACCGGTTCACCGTGGGTCAGCGCAAGGGTCTCGGACTCTCGACCAGCGTGCCGCTCTACGTCCTCGCAATCGACGCAGCCGAGAACGCCGTCACGGTGGGAGCCCGGCAGGCGCTGGAGCGAACCCGTCTGACCGCGTCGTCGGTCAACTGGATTTCTGGAACGCCACCGACGTCACTGTGTTCGGTCACGGCACGCATTCGTCATCGCCATCTCGACGCACCCGCCACGGTCGAGCCACTTCGCGAACAGCGCGTAGCGGTGGTGTTCGAGGAGCCCCAGAGCGCGGTCGCGCCTGGGCAGGCAGCCGTCTTCTACGACGGCGACACGGTACTTGGCGGCGGCTGGATCGATTGACGGAATTCCGTCAAGGAGACAGGAGGCAGGAGACAGGAGACCGTCGGTGGGCTTCGCCGTCTTCAGGCCCTGTCTCACTCGAGCCCCTCCAGATAGCGCTCGGCGTCGATTGCGGCCATGCACCCGGTACCGGCTGCGGTAATCGCCTGGCGGTAGACGTGATCTTGCACGTCACCGCAGGCAAAGACGCCGGGCACGTTGGTGCGCGTGCCTTCACCGACCACAATGTAGCCGTTGTCGTCGAGATCGAGCTGCCCTTTGAAGAGCCCGGTGTTTGGAGTGTGCCCGATTGCAATAAACACCCCCTCGACAGGGAGCTCTTTGGTCGCGCCCGTCTTCTTATTCCGCAGGACCGCGGCGGTCACCACTCCCAGGTCGACATCCTTCACCTCGGCGAGCTCGGTGTCCCACTCGAAGGCAATCTTCGGGTTAGCGAACGCCTTGTCCTGCATGACCTTCGATGCACGTAGCTGGTCGCGTCGGTGCAACACCGTGACCTGGGAGGCGAACTTGGTCAGAAAAATCGCCTCCTCCAGCGCCGTGTCACCCCCCCCGATGACGACGATCGGTTTGTCGCGGAAGAAATAGCCGTCACATGTGGCGCAGGTGGACACGCCATGGCCCATCAGCGTCCGCTCCGACGCCAGCCCCAGGAGCCGGGCTGACGCCCCGGTTGCGACAATCAACGACTTCGTCTGCTCTTCCTGATCACCCAACCGCAGGGCAAACGGCTGTGACCCGAGCTCGATCGCGGTCACATCCCCGCTCATGATCTCGGCACCGAACCGCTCCGCCTGTGCGCGCATCTCCGTCATCAGATCCGGCCCCATGACCCCATCACGATGCCCCGGGAAGTTCTCCACCATGGTCGTCAGCATCAGCTGACCGCCAGACTCCAGCCCTTCGATGACCAATGGCGCCAGATTTGCCCTCGCGGCATAGAGGGCTGCAGTGAGCCCTGCGGGACCCGACCCGATGATGATCACGTTACGCATCCGTTTCACTCCCCGCGGCTCTCCCGCTCGTCTTCGTCTTCGGCCTCGAGTCGGCGCCCGATGGCCTGTCTGTACCTTTGGACATACACAGCGGCCGCGGCGTCCCAGGAAAAGTCCTGATGCATCCCCGCCTGTTGCAGGACTCGCCAGCGCGCCGGGCTCGCAAAGACGGCAAGTGCGGTCTCGAGCGCCGAGAGCATCGCCGACGATGTGTAGTCGCGAAACATGAACCCGGTGCCGGCACCGGTTCGCGGTTCGAACGGCTGCACCGTGTCCACGAGGCCACCGGTCGCCCGCACGACCGGCACCGTACCGTAGCGCATACTGTACATCTGGTTGAGCCCACACGGCTCGAAGCGGGACGGCATCAGGAAGAGATCGGCGCCACCTTCGATGAGATGCGCCAGCCGCTCGTCGAAACCCACCTGCACGCCGATCCGCGTCGGGTGGCTCGCCGCCATCTCGCGCCACATCTCTTCATTCTCTCGCTCACCGGTCCCCAGCACGACAAACGCCGCCTCCATCTGCCCCAGCGCCTCACGCGCCCCACGAATCAGGTCGAGGCCCTTCTGGTCGACCATCCGGGACACCATGCCAATCAACGGGCGTGCCAGCGCGGCCGCGTCCTCCGGCAGACCAAACCGGACCAGGACTTCCCGCTTCGCCGCCTGCTTCCCATCGAGATCCGATGCCGAGAACGGCACAGGGAGATACGGATCGCGACGGGGATCCCACGCGTCGGTGTCGATGCCGTTGCGGATGCCGCTCAGCAGGTGCTGCCGGTGGAGCAACAACCCCTCGAGCCCTTCGCCATGCTCCGGGGTCAGAATCTCGCGGGCATAGGTGGCACTGACGGTCGTCACCGCATCCGCAAAGTTGATCCCGCCTTTCAGAAAGCTGATCTGATTCCAGAACTCGAGACCTTCCCTCGACAACAGCGCCGAGTCGAGGTCGAGCGACGCCAGCGCCTCGGCCGGAAACAGCCCTTTGTAGGCGAGATTGTGGATGGTGAAGACCGACGGAATCTGGCGCCAGGCCGGGTCTTCCCAATAGCGTGTGCGGAGCAGCACCGGCACCAATCCCGTCTGCCAGTCGTGCGAGTGAACAAGAGACGGCGGTGTGTCGAGGCCGGCTGCATACTCGAGTGACGCTCGGGCCAGGACCGCGAAGCGGACCGCGTTGTCTGGGTGGTCGTGCCCAGCGGCACCGTAGATGCCCTCCCGGTCATACAACTCGTCACACTCGACGAACACCACGCGCTGACGAGGCCCATGGACGACCTCCACCAGACCCACATCGAACGACCGCTCCCCCATGGTCACGGTGACGTAGCGTCCTGCCCGTCCGACCGGACCGACCTCGCGATACCGCGGCATGACCAGAGTAACCGCGTGCCCGAGTCTGGCGAGCGCATCCGGCAGCGCACCCGCGACATCGGCCAGCCCCCCGGTTTTGGCATAGGGTTGTGCCTCGGAGGCCACCATGAGGACCGACAAGGCGGACGACGACATGGATTCGGCGGACATGGACGAGCAGCGAGGGAATTATTCGGCGGCCGAGGTGAGGAGCACGCTGGCCTGGGTCGACAGCCAGTCCACGAGCCGACGCGCTTCTGAAAAGCGCCCCGAGTTCGACCGGGCCCCCAGGACCACGACCGACACGGACCGCCCGTCTTCGAGCTGCACCAGCGTGGCGAGACAATATCCGGCCTCGTCGATGTAACCGGTCTTGCCGGCCATCACGTCTACCCGAGTACCCAGCAATCGATTGGTGCTCCGGATGGTTCGCGCTCGCCGGCTCGTGCGGATCCGATACGAGCGTTTCCGCATGATCTGCGACACCTGCGGTCGTCTGCTTGCCTCAGCAATCAGGCGGGAGACATCGTAGGCGGACGACACGTTTCCTTCGTCCAGCCCGGATGGCCCCGTGAACCGCGTCTGCTGCAAATCGAGCGCGGCGGCCTTGGCGTTCATCCGCGCGATGAATCGCTTCGTGCCCCACGGCGACACGCGGGCAAGCGCCCGTGCCGCCGCGTTGTCGGACGCGACCAGCGACAGGTGCACGAGGTCGCGCAGGGAGACCCGTTCGCCGCGGCGGAGGTAGGTCGTGGACGCACGTCGGACGTCCCTTCGCGAAATGACCACCTCGCGGGACAGGTCCGGCTGCTGCTCGAGAAAGAGCATCACCGTCATCACCTTCGTGATGCTCGCAATGGAACGCAGATCGCGCGAGTTCCGCTCCCAGAGCGTCTCGCCGGTGACCGGGTCGAAGATGATGGCAGCCTGCGCCCGCACACGCGGAACCGGCACACTGGGCACCCGTCGCGGAGCCGGGACCGCGCCAGCCCCGGGCGCCCCCCTGCCAACCCCGGCATCGAGGACGCTCGCCGGCGTCGCAACGACGCCTCCCCTCGTCGGGTCATAGCCGGCGCCGAGGGCGACCGACAGAATGAGCCACGTCAGGCCGGCTGCCCCGACACACGCCAGCAGACCCCCGCACACCCGTCGGGTATTCGCCATCCGACGCCAACTCGCGAGGAACCGTTCCCTTGTTATCTGCATGCCTGCCGCAAGAACCCACGCCAGTCTACCAAACTTCGGGCGTGGCGACAGCATCGTTTCCGTCAGGACGACGGCTCACGGTTGAGGCGCCCAACGGCTAGGCGGGGCCGCGCGGCAGCGAGTAGTGGGTCCGTGACTTGATGTCGAGATCCTCGTCCGCCCGGCCCGCGATCTCGACCCTCAGGCGTCTGGTCCGGATGGTCGGGTCAGGATTGCTGGTATAAAAGCCGACGATGTAGTAATCGCTCGTCGCGGCGTCGATCTCCCGCAAAGCGTCGCCATAATCGTTCCGGTTGACCACTGCCATGCCCCCGGTCAGCTCCGACAGCATCCGCAGGCTGTTCTGGGTCTTGAAGATATGCGCCTGCCATTCCTCGATCGGGATGTTCTCGTTGATGTCCGGCGCCGCCACGAGACCCCGTGGATCGAAGGTATAGAACGACGTATTGGCCCGGTTCGCCACCCGTGCCAGCTCGGCGAGCTGTATGCTCAGGTCGGCGTCGGCAAACTGCTGTCCCTGTCGCTGGAGGACCGCGAGTGGGTCGGTCAACGGATCCGGGAAGTCAGAGTAGAGACTGTCGAACTCGTCCTGGGTAATCTGGCCCCCGTTCAACCGAGCCTGGCCAACGCGCAGTCTTGAATTCTCGGAGCCGTTGTAGAGCCGCGATTCGGGAAATGGGTTGAAGTCCCAGCCATTGCTGAGATAGATGAACACCTTCCGGCGGTCCGTCACCTCCTCGAGGTTCTTCAGCACGTCCCGCGCCGTTTTGAACGAGACATGGGCTCGATACAGCACCTCGGACGGTCCGCGCGACGTGTCCTGCAGCTCCACCTGATCCCGTATGGTCAGGGCGTCCCCCGTGATCCGCCCCATCGCCTCGTAGAGCCGGTTCCGGTCGTAAGTCATGTCGATCGCAATCGACGACGGACCGGTGGAAATGATGCCGAACAGATCGCCTTCGTGAATCAGTGTGTCGGCGATCTCCTTGAATATCTGTCGTATCCTCGGCGTCTTGGTCGTGGTCAGGTGGAGATCGTCGACGAACAAAATGAAGATGCGGCCCGCCAAATCGTTCGGTGGCCGAGACGCCGGGAGGATGATGCCCTCTTGAACGGGCGGTGGCGGCTGGAACTGATTGTAGACGCGTCCGCCGTGGACCAGGACCAGCGAGGCGATCTCCTGTTCGATACCGTTCTCGAAGACCGTGAATTCCTCCCGCGTGAGATCGGGGAGGAAGACCCCGTCGCGATCTCGCACGATGACATCGGTGGTCACCAACGTGACGCCGGCCCGGAAGACCGGGGGCGGTGCCCCAGACCGAATCTGCCCGACGGTCGGACTGGGCTGCGCCGGATCTTGCGCCGGCGCCTGAGCCAGCACGGCTGCCGAACAGACCACGGCTGCGACGAGCGCCGCCGCACCCACACCACGCTGGCTATCAGATCGCATGGTTCGCATTATAGCAAAGCCTCTGTCAATCAGCGCAGGTCGGCATCGCGCACTCCGCTAGGCATAAGACACCGACGACCGGCAGAAAGTCGGCACGTCCGGGTGTGTGAGATCACTCCTCCGACGGATCTGACGCCAATTCGACACTGGATGCGGAAGCCTCCGCACCCTCGCCGCCGTCCGGCACGTCATCGGCCCCACCCTCAGGTGACGCTGTCCCCTCCGCGGCCCCGGCTCTAGGCAGGCGGCTCCGACCGGCGCCCCGCCGGCGAGTCCGGCGACGGCGCCCAAGGACCTTGCGGATCGCGTCGGTCGCCTCGTCGAGCGACGCCAAGCGCTCGCGCGCCTCCTCCAGCGTGCTCCACGCATCGGGGTCGAGCAGCGCCGCCTGAGCCCGTAGTTCCTCTAGCTTGGCCGGATCCCGGACCTTGTCGCTGATCCGGGCCTGGATCTCGGCGTGACGGGCTCGTAGCCGCGCCAACCCCTGCTCGTCGGTCAACGCCAGGACGAGGTGGCCCTCCCCCTGTTCTGACGCCGCCCCCGTCTTGTCCGCCGGTACGAGCTCGGCGGTCCCCGCCTGTTCGGTCGCGGAGCTGGCCTCGGGTGACGCCGCGTCGCTATCTGCACTCGCATCTCGCCCCCGTCGACGGCGTGTGCGCCGCACATCACGCCCATCTCGGCCGTAGTCTGGCGGAGGCGGTGGGGGTTTGACTTTGAGAATCTTGCCCCAATCGAACTGCAGGTCCGGATTGCTCTCCTCGATGGCGCGAATGGCCTCAGGATCGAGCGCCAGGCGTCCTACCTTCACCTCGGGCGGCGTGCGAAACCAGTAGAGCACCCGCAACCCCACCTTTCCACCACTCCGGAAGGTATGACACAGGTAGGTGTTTTCGTAGCCGCGCTTGTCGCGGGAAAAACGGAGAAAAGGCATCCGATCGGTGACGACCGCCGGTCAGCGCCGCTTTCTGGACCGCCTGAGGGACTTGACCGCGCGCTTTGCGCTCTTGCCCCCACGCTTCGCGGTTTTCACCGTGCGCTTCGTGGTCTTCGTCTTCGTGGCGCGCCTGGCGGGCTTCGCCGTCTTGGCCGTGCGCTTCGCCGTCTTGGCCGTGCGCTTGGCCGTCTTGGCCGTGCGCTTCGCCGTCTTGGCCGTGCGCTTCGCCGTCTTGGCCGTGCGCTTGGCCGTCTTGGCCGTGCGCTTGGCCGTCTTGGCCGTGCGTTTCGCCGTCTTGGCCGTGCGCTTGGCCGTCTTGGCCGTGCGTTTCGCCGTCTTGGCCGCCCGCTCCACCTTCTTGCTGGCGGCCTTGGACTTTTGTGGCGCTGCCTTGGCGCTCCTGGCCGCCCGCCTCGAACGATAGGTCATCGTGAACCGCATCTGGTCGCCAACCGCGTGATAGCTCCAGATTTCGGTTACCGCGACATGGTGGTCCTCGCACAGACGCCGGGCGACATCGGTCGTCCCGGCCGGCACATACAGATAGAACGCTCCACGAACCTTCGCAAAGTGCACCCACTCGGCCATCGCCTCGAGGTGATTGACCGACTCGGCTGTTTCGACTTCAACGATGGCACGCACCCGCCGTGCTCCCGTGATGTTGGTCAGCACGAGATCCGGGTACACCAAACCGGTGCCTGATCGGACGCCAGTCGCTTCCGGTTCGTCTCCCAGATTGACGCCGACAAGGTATCGCCGCCGGTGACGGACCTGCAACAACCGGATCACGCGGTTGTGCTCGAACTGCTCCCGAATCGGACGCAACAGGATCGGGCTCACGACATCTCCGTCGGTCAAATGCCCAAATGAGGAAGAGCCGACGCCCGTTTTCCTAGCATCGGACCCGCATCGGCAACCACGTTGGGAAGACTACACTAGCATGGATGATGAACCCGGTCCAAAGTAACCGCTTCCATCCTGGTAACTTGACGCGACGCCCCTTCACGCCGGACAATCGTTTCGTGGCACCGCGTGAACGCCCATGACCTTTCCATCTACCCAGGCGATCTTGATCGTGGACGACGACCCGAGCGTCGCCGACACCTTTTCCCGCCTGTTGCAGTTGGAAGGATTCACGGTCTATACCGCGATCAATCCGGAGGGTGGTCTCGAGATTGCGGCCGACAAGCACCCCGACGCCATCATCCTGGACCTCCGGATGCCAATCCTGAGCGGCCTGCAATTCCTGCAACTCCTACGAAAGACTCCAGCGCTGCGGCATACCCCGGTGGCGATCGTGACTGGCGACTACTTCCTCGACGACGGCACCACGTCGCAGACCGAGGCGCTGGGCGCATCGGTTCGTTTCAAGCCTATCTGGCTCGATGATCTCGTCGCACTCGCCCGAGGTTTGATCGCTGCCTAGCCCGACCACCGCATGCACGACCTGCCGCCCGTCGTCGCATCCCTGCCAGAAGGGGGACCCGCGTGAACGATCGTTTTCTGCGAGCCTGCCGGCGCGAGCCTGTCGACGCCACGCCGGTCTGGTTCATGCGGCAAGCGGGCCGATATATGCCTGCCTACCGCGCACTACGGGAGCGACATACGCTGCTCGAACTCTGCCGCCAGCCCGAGCTCGCCGCCGAGGTCACCCTGCAGCCGATCGACGCGATCGAGGTCGACGCAGCCATCCTCTTTTCCGACCTGCTCCTCCCACTCGAACCGATGGGCATCCCGTTCGACTTCGTCAAAGGCGAAGGACCGGTGATCGACCCACCCGTCCGGTCGGTGGAGCGGATCGACCAACTGCGCCGATTCGAGCCGCGAGAGGCGCTGGCACATGTGCTCGACACCATTCGTCTGCTTCGGACCCGTCTGGCTGATAGGGTGCCGCTGATTGGCTTCGCCGGAGCCCCATTCACGCTGGCCTCCTATGCCATCGAAGGGGGGCCGTCGAACAGCTACGCGCTCACCAAGGCGTTGATGTACGGCGAGCCGGAGGCCTGGCATCGGCTGGCGGACACGTTCGCCACCGTCGTCGCCGACTATTTGATCGCGCAGGTCGAAGCCGGCGTTCAGGCGGTCCAGATCTTCGACTCCTGGGTGGGCTCGCTGTCTCCGCGCGACTACCGGGAGTTCGCGCTGCCACATACACGGAAGATTTTCGAGGCGTTGCGACCGCTCGGGGTACCGACTCTCCACTTCGGCACCGGCACGGCCACCTTGCTTCCCGCGATGTGCGAAGCCGGTGGCGATGTGATTGGCCTGGACTGGCGCATTCCGCTCGATACCGGCTGGGACCTGGTGGGTGACGACCGCGCCGTGCAGGGCAACCTGGACCCGACGTTATTGCTTGGTCCGGTCGAGCGCATGTTGCGCGGCGCCGATGAAGTGTTGCGCCTGGCCCGAGGACGCCCCGGGCACATCTTCAATCTGGGCCACGGCATTCTCCCGAGCACCGATCTGGAGCACGTACAGACCCTGGCCCAATTTGTCCACCAAAGAAGCAGTGTTTGACGTCGCGGTCGTCGGTGGCGGAGCCGCCGGGCTCGCCGCGGCGTACGAGCTCCACCAGCGTGGCGCCTCGTTCGTCTTGTTGGAGGCTGCGCCTCGCCTGGGCGGTGTCATCCGCACCGAGCAAGTGGACGGATTCACGCTCGATGCGGGTCCCGATTCGCTGCTGGTCCAGAAGCCGGCAGCCCTCGAGCTGTGTCGAGAGCTGGGACTTGGCGAGCGGCTGGTGCCGACGCTCGAGCCTCGAACCGGCTACATACTCCGAAACAGACTGTTGCCGATTCCGGGGGCCTCGGTTCTCGGCATCCCGACTGCCATTGCGCCTTGGGTCGGGACCGCCCTGCTGTCCCCGGCGGCCAAGCTCCGCATGGCCGCCGAGTGGCTCATCCCCCGTGGTGACGCGACCCAGGAGTCGGTGGGCGACTTCTTCAGGCGGCGCTTCGGCCGCGAGATGGTCGAGTATGTGGCCGAGCCGATGCTGGCAGGCATTCATGCCGGCGATGTTGACCGGCTCTCGATCCAATCGTTGTTTCCGCGGCTGGTCGAGGCCGAGCGCACCCATGGCAGCGTCATTCGCGCTCTCCGGTCTGCCCGCGCGAAAACGGATCGGCCCTCGGCGGGTCCCTTTCGGTCGCTGCCTGGTGGCATCGAGGAACTCGTGACTGCGCTGGTGGCGACCCTCCCTTCAGCGGCCATCCGTCGCGGGTCTCGCGCCCTCGACCTGAGCGGGCCATCCCCCTTCGCGGTGCGGGTCGGAGAGGGACCAGCCGTCTCTGCCAGGGCGGTGATTCTGGCGACCCCGGCCCATGCCACGGCCGACTTGGTGCGTGGACTCGACGACCGGCTCGCGGCGCTGTGTGCACAGATCGCCTACACATCGACGGCGACGGTGCTGCTCAGCTATCCGCAGTCCTCGGTTCGACGACCGCTGCCAGGCACCGGCTTCCTCGTGCCACGCACTCAGCGGGGTGTGCCGCTGACGGCCGGGTCGGTGGTCTCCTCGAAGTGGCCCGGTCGTGCCCCGGAGGGACAGGTGCTGCTCCGTGGTTTTCTAGGAGGCGCCCGCGACCCGGAGGTTCTCTCGCGCCCAGACGACGAGCTGATCGACCGGACCCACAAGGCATTTGCCGGGTTGCTGAACATTGCGTGTCGTCCCGACTTGACCCGGGTCTACAGGTGGGAACGCGTCATGGCCCAGCACAATGTGGGACACATCGATCGGGTCGCGGCGATCGAGGACCGCCTGGGCCGCGTGCCCGGGCTCTTCGTCACCGGTGCTGGGTTCCGGGGAGTCGGCATCCCCGACTGCGTCGCCGACGCCAGAGCCACTGCCCGTGCTGTCGTTGAGTGGCAGCGCGAACGGCGCACGCCGACCACACCCTAGTGGACCTACGGTTTCGGCAGCTGAATCGGGAACGCGGGGTGGAAGCGGCCCAGCAGCTCGCTAGCCGCTTATTTGGCCGACTTCTTCGCGGCAGACTTCGCGGCTGACTTCGCAGTCGATTTCGCAGTCGATTTCGCGGCTGACTTTGTCGTCTTCTTCGCGGCTGACTTTGTCGTCTTCTTTGCGGCTGCCTTGGTGGTCTTCTTCGCGGCTTTCTTCGCGGTCTTCGACGCCGTCGCAGTCTTCCGCTTGCGCGCGCGTGTCGGTGGCGCCGGCTCGCTCGACGGTTCAATCTTGGCAAGACTGGTCAGAAATTTCCTGACGGTCTTGTCGTCGAACTGTATCCGGGTGAAGGCGTCCTCGACGGCAATCACAGACCCGAGGCCATACGTCGGTTCGTGCACCCTGGACCCAACCTCGAAGCGCTTCATTCTCAACCGTTCCTCTCGATGTTATGCTACGGGAATAGCGTGGGAACGAGCTTGCGAAAGCCCGCAAACCGAACATTATCAGAATGTTATGAGCATCGTCAACCCGAGGCCAACCAGCAGCGTGACCCCTGGACGCCACAACTGATCCTGCCTTCATCAACGCCATGCCACTCACTCGTGCCCTGCGGCTAATCGGCGTCCCTCTCGATCTTGGCGCGGGTCGACGGGGTGTCGATATGGGGCCATCGGCCCTCCGAATCGCCGAATTGGGCTCCCGTCTCGCCTCGCTCGGTCACACCGTGACCGACAAGGGCGACCTGCGCTATCCGGTGCGGGAAACCCGCGCACCCGGTGACCCGCAGAAGAAATATGTTCGGGAGATCGCCCGGGTGTGTCGGCGGCTATACGAGACCACTACGGCCGCATTGACCGACGGCGCCATGCCTATCGTCGTCGGCGGAGACCACAGCCTGGCGACCGGGTCTGTCGCTGCCACTGCCGCCTATGCCCGTGGCCGTCGCCGTGCGCTCGGCTTGCTGTGGGTTGACGCCCATGCCGACATGAACACGCCGTCCACCACCGTAAGCGGGAACGTACACGGTATGCCGCTGGCCGCCCTGCTCGGCCCCGAGCCGAGCGAATTGGCCCGCATCGGCGAGATCAGACCGGCGGTCCGGCCCGACCGCGTCGCACTGGTCGGCGTTCGAAGCCTGGACCAGCGAGAGAAAGAGCTCGTCCGTGCCTCGGGCGTCCATGTCTTCTCGATGAGCGATATCGACCGGACGAGTCTCGCCGATGTCACGCGGCGCGCGCTCCGGCTCATACTCCGCGGCAACGCCGACCTGCACGTTTCGTTCGATCTCGACGCGTGCGACCCGGCGATTGCACCTGGCGTGGGCACCCCGGTCCGCGGGGGACTGAGCTATCGCGAAGCGCACATGCTGATGGAGCTGGTTGCCGATACCGGCCGCCTGCGCGCGCTCGACCTGGTCGAGGTCAACCCGATTCTCGACACCCACAACTTGACGGCGCAGCTCGGTGTGGAGCTCGCCCTCTCGGCGCTCGGTCAGCAAATCCTGTGATCGAACCGAATGCTATAGTGGAATGCTGCACCTGCGACCGGAGGACTCTCGAATGCGGATAGGGAACACAGGATTGGCACTGGCTCTTGGCGTGGTTGCGCTGGTCGGTTGCGGCGGCGCCAGCGACGCCACACCGGCGGACGAAACCGCCACGCCCCTCGACGAGACGGCGGCGGCGGCCGAGACGCTGGGTGGCGGCGCCGTGACGCCGGTGCATGATGGACAGGCGGGCAGTCCGCACGTGCAGGTGGACTGGAAGGTCGACGGCGCGAACATCTCGGTCGCCTATGGACGGCCCGTCTTGAAGGGAAGAACGGTTGGCGAGTCGGTCGAGCCACTCGAGCACCAGGTGTGGCGGCTGGGTGCCGATGAAGCCACCACCTTCACCACCGACCGCGATCTCATGGTTGGCGCTGCGCATGTCCCGGCCGGCGAGTACACCCTGTGGACCATCTCGAACGGAGACACCACCGAACTCATCGTCAATCACGAAACCGGCCAATGGGGCACCGACTATGACGAGTCGAGAGACCTGGGCCGCGCGCCGATGACGGTCGGCGCGCTCGACACCCCGGTCGAACAACTGACCCTCCACATCGAAAACAGCGTGCTCCGGTTCGAGTGGGGATCGACGGTTGCCTCCATCCCGATCATGGTGCACTAGCACGCGCACCTGCACCGCCTGGGCCGCTAGCTCAGTGGTAGAGCACCTGACTTTTAATCAGGGTGTCCCGCGTTCGATCCGCGGGCGGCCCACCACTTAACACGCTGCGCAATTAGGCGTTATGCGTTCTGTTGATTGCCCTAGGACGCTTCAGTTTTCCCGATTGTCACCGATTTTGTCACCTTCGCCGCCGCGTTCAGCTTGGCCGCTGCGTCCCGCCGGTCGGCGTCCGACGTGATGTTGTAGCGCCGATAGATACTCGGCGTCTTGTGGCCGACGAGTGTCATCGCCACCGACTGCCCCACCCCGGAGCGGTCCAGATTCCGCACGGCCGTCCGCCGGAAATCGTGCAGGAGTCGCCCCGGACACCTGGCATCCTTGCAGGCCGTCAGCCACGCCCGGCGGAGACTCTTGACCTGCACGCCGTCACGCTGGAAGACCCACGGGCAAATTCTTCCCTTCCGTCGCAGCGCCTCGTGTGCGGCCCACTGGTCCTCGATGGCCTCGCGGAGCTCATCCACCCCGCCGTAGGGGAACGTCCGCCCTTCTTGGTTCTTCGTCGTGCCCGGCTCAAGATGCACCTCCCCGGTCTCGCGATTCACTTGCGACCAGCGCAGCGTGAGCACTTCACTCTTCACGCGCCAGCCCGTGAAATACGCGAACGTCACCACACCACGAAGGCTTGCCGGGAGGTGTCGACGAACGGCGTCGAACTGATGCCGCTCGAAGAAACCACGGCGGACGTTGTTCTCGTGCAAGAGCGCAACGTGAGGGGCGTGCATGAGCTTCCCGCCTTGGACCGCTAGCCGGAACATCCGCCGTAGGGCGGCCAGTTCCCGGTTGATCGTCGCGTTGGCCGCTCCTTCCCGCTGCCGGCCGCTGGCATAGCGCCGCACGTCTGCCGTCGTGATGCGCGTCAGCCGGCGCTGCCGGAAGAACGGCTTGAGGCGCTTCTCGATGTGGCGCTCGACATCGTCTACCGTCTTGCGACCGTTCACGCGATAGTCGGTGAGGAGGTCATCCGCTGCCTCCTCGAACCGCATGCGGCCGACACGGGGCGTGATTGGGAGACCGTGCTCGATGTCTCCCTCACGGATGCGTAGGAGGCTCTTGGCGTCCTCGTGCCGCTTGCTGCCGGACGACTCGTAGTACGCCCGCCCCTCTCGGCTGTACTTAATCCAGTAGACGCGCCCGCGTTGATAGATGCAGCCCATGTCTTCTCCCTCCTGATGAGGGGCCGTCGGTCTGCGTGTGGGAAAATGCGGCAGGCCGTCGACCGCTAGACCCGGTTGACGTGCTAGGGGCGTCGGGCCGTGCGCTAACACGACCGACGCTCCGCCTATTCTACGCCTCCGTTCGCCCCAAGAACAGACTCTTTTCCTCGCGTAGAGCGGGCGCACCCAGCAGCCGAAAACGAGGGTGACATCTGTCATCTTGACAGCACCTGACGACATCTTGGTAGACTCGCCGGCATGGCCAACTGCACCGCCGACATCGACATGTCTCCGTCCTTAGAGGTGGTCATCCACGCCCGGCAGAAGATCATTCATCTCAGCGGCGGTGTTCAAATTACTGCTCCAGAGAAGGAATCGGAATGCCAAGCGAGACGCTCGTGCAAGAAGCTGCCCTGCTGGCCGTGAGAGAACTACGATTGGAGTGTCGCCTTTCCATCAGCGGAGTCCCGCGTCTTGTAGACGGTCAGTGATGCGTCGGATGGGAGGACAAAAAGTCCGGGCATCTGTCCGTCTGCATCGAATGGTCGCAGAATGCTCTCACAGAAAATGTCGGACTGTTCAAGGAGCAGATACGGCTCTACTTGGCCGACCGTGACAACTGAGCGGCGCGGACTCTCGTCCACGACGGAGCAGGACGCCAAGCGGACAGGACGTGCGATGAACGAGAAAGACGGCAGTGGCAAGACGACTACGTCCGTCGGTGAGGGCCGGGCCAAGCGGAACATGCGCACGCTTCCCCCGCCGTTTCCGGTTGCAGCACTCTCTCAGGTCTCCATATGGCAAGTTGTTGCCCATGCGGTTCTTGTTTTTCTCTTGACCGCATTTCCTGCCTTTGCTGCCAGCCTCGTGACCGGTGACCAAGAACTTGGCGTAGCGTTGCGGATAGCTGGAAGCACTCTCGCATTCGGCGGATTCATGCTCTCCGGCCTCTACGGACCAGCGAATGCGCGCCTTGTTCACGTATTCCTTGTGGCACTCGGCGTGTGGCTGCTGAGTTTCGTAAACGTGTTCATGTTCGATATGGCCTTGGAGCGATGGGCCGGCGCTGAGGCAATCGGCATTGGCCTGTTGGCTGCAATCGGCGGCGGAGCCGCCCACATGCTTACCAAGAGTCGCAAAACCTCGTAGCAGTCTCGAATTGCGCTGCCTTTTCGTCGGCCTCGTCCTTTCCTCATTGCGGCCAGGCCGGCGCGTTTCGAGCGGCTCCGCGTCCTGATGCGCACCGGATTGCGTATCCTGTGCGCGGTCATTTCCGGCAATGTTTTCGGGATTCAATTCGGGGTGCTGTAACCCGGCTGTCACCGTCGGCACGCCCGCTTGGTTGCGGATGGGCAATCTCGCTGGCGGTGGCCACCACGGCCAGCCGTTACGACTGGTTGGGCCTTCGATACCGGCGCATGTGTGCGGCTCCTCACGCTGCCCTCCGTTTCACCCGCTGCTCGTCCCTAAGCCTGTAGAGCTCTTTCCGTGTCTGTTTGAGTTCCCGTTCGGTAGTGTGCCACCCATCGAGCGCCGCCCTGAGCAGGGTGCGGTACGACGCGACCTGTGCCACCAGGTCAGACACGCCCGCCGCGATCTCGGTGATCGTCCGATCGCGAGCGTCACTCACGTCCGGTCCACCTCTTCCGTCCAAGTGTCGATTAGCCGCTCCACGTCCCCGCGTTTCACGAACACCCGCCGATAGCCAGGGGGCCTGACCGTTGGTAAGAGCCGCTTGGCGATGATGTCTCGCCAGAATCGCTCGTGCCCGAACTCCACTCCTAGATCCTTCACGTCTAGTAGTTGCTGGGGGCCGGACACCGGACGCCGGACACCCCCCTTATAGGGGGTGGGTGTCCGTCCGGTTGTCCCCGGACGTCTGTCCGGACCCGTCCCGGACACATGTCCGGTGCTCAACTTACCCTCCGCTCGACCAGGGCGAGGCGATACACGCCGTCATCGCCGGTCAACCTGGTAAACAGGTCGGTCTTGCGTTTTGCGGCCTTCTCGACGCTGTCCACCTTCGCGTCGAGGTCCTCGGCCAGCCGGGCAAGGGTCTGGGCCCCCCCCTGGCGGAGCTCGTGCGCTATGCGCTGCCACAGCGGCAACTGCGGCGCGAGTTCCTGCACGTCACGCAGGTCCACCCGCTCGAACGTGGTCCGGTCCTCGTCGAAACTGATACGGAATCCGACGGCCGGGCGGAGCGGGCCGATGTTGGCCTTCCGGTTGAAGAGGCCGATGGACAACTCCGAGTGACCCGATAACTGGTCCGCCGTCTTGACGTTCCACGTCGCCCGAGCGCCGTTGTGCCAGAACGCCGAACCGAAGGGTTTTTGGTCGCCCGTCTCGCCCTTGGTGACGTGCGCGATGTGCAGCGAGCCCACACCGATCTGGCGGACCGCTCGGAAGTAGGCACCAGCCATCTCGGCAGCCTCTGGCGGTCCGGCACAGGCAAACGCAATCGAGTCGTAGATGACGTAATCGATTTCGTCCTCCTGGACAATTCGTCGCAGACGATCCGCCTCGTAGACCAGCGGGCGCTCGGCTCGGATGTATTGCACGCCCGGCATCTCAGGGCCGAACAGCCGCTCCAAGCGGTCCCGGTGGTCCTCTGCCGCGAACTCCCAATCCGCGTAGAGCACCCGCACACCGCGTTGGTCCAGGCAGCCAGCGAAATACAACCCGGTGTAGCTCTTCGCGGTCCCACCATCACCGAACAGAATCACTGGGTGCCGCCGATGCAGTCGGACACCGCCCACGTCCAGGTGGTCATCAACCGGTCGCGGCACATCGCGGAGCAATGTCGCAGGTTGCCCTTCGCGTTCGGCTTTCAGCACCTTCTGGCAGAACTCTTCGAGTAGCCAGTCCCAATCGATCTCAGGCGCTTCGCTCAGCCTGTCGAGTTGCTTGGCCCGTTCGGCCCGCGCCCGCCCACTAGATAGATTGAAGTCGGCGACACTGAGCGAATCTCCGTCGACCGTCTTTGCACCCGCTAGCCCGCACCGGACAGCCAACTCGCCCTTCAGTTCGTGCTTCTCGCGGCGAAGCCGGTCCACTTCGAGTTCGAGTCGCAGGTTGGGAGACGCTAAGAAGTAGTGGCCTTCGCCCAAGCGACGAAATTCGTTCGACCTGGCATCCGCGTGCCTCGACGGTGCACCGGTACAGTCGGAGTTCTCCGTCGGCGTCATGGATCGTGTCTCGGCCCGGACCTGTCAAAGTCGCGGATGAGTGTGAGCAGACCATCACTGACGTCTGTACGCCCCATTTGCTGGGCCAAGAACAAGGCGAGCCACATCGCGGATCGGACGGCCTTCACCTGTAACTCGGAGTGGTTCTCCTCTTGTTCGAGGACCCGCGATGAGAGATCGAGCGGGCGGTTACTACCCACGAGCCACTCGCACCTTCCCGCGCTGTGTGATCGTGAGCGCCTTCGCCGTGAGGACGGCCTTGGTGACGCCGAGCGACCGTGCGAGCGTGGAGATATCAGCCGCAGAACGGGGCGGAGTGCCGTTTTCAAGTAGCGAGATGTAAGTCTGGTCGAACCCGGCAGACTTGGCGAGATCGCGCTGCTGGAGGCCGAGGACGACCCTGAGCAGCCGCAGGCTCCACAGTTCCACGTGAACCCTCCTCGCGGCGGCCCCGGTACACGAAAAAAGCCACCGCAGCAAAGCTCGCTGCCGGTGGCCAAGGGCGACTTGACGTCACGACAGCGAACGGGAATCTTGCACGACCCGTCGTCGCCGCCGTCGCACGTTCCGCCGCCGCCGTGAAGTTATTATTCTAATACAATTCCAGGATTTTGCAACCGTCCCACCAGACCCTTCTTCCAGGATCTTCGCATCCGGCAGGGCTATGCAGGACGAGTTGGGCTCCTTGAAAGAATCTCCAGACGTCTGCGGCCGAGGTTCGCGCGCTCGCCTGTGAGCCTTACCGGGATTCGGGACCGACTGCTGGAGCGAATCCTGGTGAGCCTTCTGGACCGTCCCCTCAGGCTTCGACCGTTGCCATCCACTTCGGCGCACGGCCGTGGACCTCGACGATCTGGTCGGCGGTCGAACGCTCGGCGACGACATTTCCGGTCTTCACGGGGTGCTCCAGAAGCTGACCGGAGGGCCGCGCGGCGGCGAGGTTGAACCGTGCCAAGTCGTCTCCCTGGATCCGCCGCCCGACCATGCCGCCTGAGCATAGCCCTGCCGACTGCTCGGTCCGCTCTAGCGTTGGCTCATGACCAAAGCTCTGAGTCGAGACCGGTGTCAGGGATTGAAGACCGGCGGAGACACCGAGCCACCAGACACTTGGTTTTCGTAGATGTCGACATGCCCACTAACGTAAGAACCTTGGACTTCACCTTCATAATAAAGCGTTCTTGCTGACCTGGTATGGCGTTCTCTTTTCGTTGGCTCACCCAATATCGCTATTACCTGCTGTTCTGACATTCGTTCTTTGACTCGGATCCAATTGTCAGGATTTCTCCAGCCGTCCTCCGCCGAACGCGGCCTCGAATCTGATGACTGTGACGATGTGTCCGTGAGGCGCGCTTTCAGGGCGTTTAGCTCACGTTCAAGTATCTCAATACGCATATCTTGTGATTGCACGACTGCCTTGAGCGTATTGATTTCCTCGGCAAGGGCTGCTGTGCCTAAGGATTGTGCATCTGCGAGAGATACAAGCGCAAACGACAGGAACGTGCACATCACTGGCAGGCGATACTTGGTCATTCCGTCTTCCTCCCGGTTCGACGACGAGTTGTGGATGGCCGACAATCGCCGCTCAAGTACACTTGTGCGGAGTGCTGGCGTGCCGGACGTCGTTGCGGAGGGCCGTGGTGAGTATGGCGGGGTGGTGGGGCAACTGGGCACTCCAGATGGCGTCGAATTCCTTGACGAACATCTCGCGGCCGGTCCAGCGTTGTCGGATCCGCCGCTCGAAGGGGTCGCAGGACGCAAAGAACTCACCCAGGGTGCGACAGCCGGTGTCTTGCAGTTTCTTCTGTAGGGCAGCAACGTCTTCCTTGACCTGGCCGGGCTTCTCATCTGCGCTCGGTGCTGACTTGCGGTTGCTCTTGAAGCCCCGCCGTTGTCCTAGGTGATACAGGGCGCGGCCTAAACTGTGCGGTGGGAGCGGCTGATCCAGCGCCGCCGCCCTTAAGCGATACGGCACGACCTGGGCGCGCCGATGATCACCATCAGCCCATTGCGCCAGCAAGGCGCGGTCGAGGTCCATGAGGATCTTGGTCCGCTCCTCGGCCGTGGAGGCCGGCCCCTCGGGTAACAACCCGCCACCCTGGAGCAGATGGAACAGCGTGGTCTTGCGCTGTGCCCGGCGCTTGAGTTGGCGGCGAATCTGTCGTTGGTCACGCCGGTCCTTGTTACGGGACGCTTCCTTGTGGGTGTCGAAGTTGTCGTGACCGGCCTCGAAGACTCGGACGCCAGCGGCCACCACCCGGCAGGTGTCCGCATCGGGTTCAAGCAGCGCCCATCCCAAAGAATTGGCGCCGAGATCGAGGCCTAGAATGCGCGGCTTAGTCTTCTGCATGCCTCTTGACCAGTGGCGGAACGGTCCGCTAGGATGCACGTAGTGTACTTGAGCGGCGATTGTCACTATTCACAATAATGTGAGCTTTCGCTTGCGTAAGGCTCCGCTCTTCGGAGCGCCCTCCGGCCCCTACGACACCTTCGGGTGAGACGAGGGGCCGATTTATGTACGCGCCAAACCCGGCGGGGCCATGGCGCACCGCCGCCTGTTCCCGGTAACGACAACCACGATCTGGGCCCACCGACCACGACGATTAACATCGAGATGACCAGCCTACCGCTGGCGGGCAGGGGGTGCAATGCGGGGGGTGAGGTGCCGCCTGACGCAGCCGGTCAACGTCGGTCGAGCGGGGCGCTAGTCGATGGCGGCTGCCGATCTCAGGCGTATGGCACTTTGTGGCACGTTTCGCGTCACAGCCGCACTCTCCTGACCTCTCCTGCACATTTTCGTGCGTAAAGACGCGGTGCGATCTCTCCTGACCCCTGATTGCAGCAGACTCTCAATCTGCGGGTTTGGGGTTCGAGTCCCCGTCGGCTCACCGCTCTTTCCTAGGAAAACGGTCCTTTCGTAGCAGTGTGGTTCTTCACTCTCCTGAGCCAGCTATGCATCTAGCACCGCCTAAGCTCGGCACGCAGCGGCTTCAAGTCCCATATCGAACATGATGCGCCAATGGGTGATCTTATCGTTCCGAACCGTGAAGGCCATGGCAAAGTCCGACTCCCACTCCTTTTTCGTCGCGTGCACCTTGAATCGGCAAAAGCCCACACACACGACACGATCCCCGGCAGCGAAGAATTCACGAGGCTCGAAGATGCTCGCCTCCTCCGTTTCGTTAAACACCTTGAAGAACTCGCCAACGGCCTCGCGTCCTTCGTACAAGCGATTAAACGGCACGCCCTCCGGTCCCCGGTGATCCCAATAGACATCGTCGGCCACTAGCTCGAGGAACCCTGGAATGTCTCCAGCAAGAAACCTCTCGAATGCATCCTTAACGACCTGGATATTGCTCTCGCTCATCATTTCTCCCTTCGGCCATTCTCCTATCTCGGCACGGCTGCTACCGACCAAGAGGTCGCCGCGGCCAGCACCATTTCCTAACACGACGCTGTCGATGCAGACGCCGATCCTACCGCTGGCTGGCAAGGGGGTGCAATGCGGGGGGGGGGACGGCGACCTGTGAGCCGCTCAAAACGGCCTGATAGGCAGTGGTGGCCGGAAAGAAATATAGCAGTTCGGCAACGCCTGCTCTAGCTCCCTCACGCCCGCGTCGGTGATCTGGGTGCCATCGAGCGAGAGACTCTCCAGCGCCGTTAACCCCGTGAGGTGCGCCAGACCCGCGTCGGTGATCTGGGTGCCAATGAGGTCCACGCCTACAACCTCCCCCTGTTCGTTTTGGCTCACGCTAGCCCCGAGCGTCTCCACCAGCGCCTCCAACGTCGGAGGAGGTGTGGGTTCTTGCTGCGCCGTGATCGGCGTACTGAACGACACAGCGGCAATGGCGACCGCGACAAGACGTGCGTGGTGACGGGTCATAACGTCTCTAGCCTACTCGAAAGGGGGGGCGAGGGGGTCGGTTCGGAGATCGGGGGGTCCTAGAATGTCCTATCGTCTCTACTCCGGCGTGTGCCTTCTCCTGCCGAGCGTCCTGGGAGATCAATCCTGCAAGCCGTGTATCATCCGATGGTACTTGAAATGCTCGGGCGAAGGTTTGTGCCTTCTTGTAGATCGCAATCTACCCTTCGCTCCGATCAGTTCACCCTCAGGTCCCACGCCAATTACTCCAGCATCAAACAGGACATGATGGTTAGGGCAAAGGCAAATGAGATTCTCAGCAACATCAGAGCCGTTGTGGGGCCTTCCAAGAGGTCGAATATGTGCCCCTTCCGCGTAGGGACCCACAGGCGTGTCCAGTACCAAACCGCATACTTGGCAGCAATGATGGTGTTGTTGCTTGACCCATCGTGACAGCGCCGAGTCGCGAATTATGCGGGTGGTTGTGCTCGCCCTTTTTTGGGGCTTCTTCTTTCCTGGGGGGGCATCCTCGGGTGCTAGAGGCTGCTCGAAGGCCGAGTCTTCCTGCTTCGACATCGCTCTCAGCCTGAACCGTACGATGTTGAAGTCAGAGCGACCTCTCTGGACCCATGACTCTGCCACCCGAAAAAGACCGTCGTAGCGGTAACCTGCTTTGGGTGCCCACTTGGGGTCACCTTTCGAGCCGCGAATCACTCGCACTGGAAGCCCGGTGTGCACGTTGTAGGCCAGAGCCCGATTGCCCGATGCGGCGATTGATTGGTGGGCAATCTGCAATTTAGTGTTTGGGTCGTTCCCTCCATGGCCGGTGTAAATGATTTCGTTGCCGAGGTCGTCGTCATCCTCGTAGCCACCTGACACAACTATTGAATCCGCACCACCATTCGTCCAAGACCCCGCAATACCCGCCTGCCTTGGCCGATGGACACGAGCTTTGGAAGCCTCGACCCGATCCCGGAATCTGGTGCCGGGCGGAAAGCCATCTACATGACCAAAAATCAATTCATCCGCCATCCGTCTTCTCCGCCCAGAGGTTCCTGGCAAATTCCGCATCTGTTGGGGCAAGTGGGAACTCCACCACCTGTTCAGGAACTAGCCATCGGAAATCGCTGTGTTCGATGAGAATCGGGTCACCGACCACCGACACCTCAACGAATTCAATGAGAAAGCGGGAACCTGGATCGACTTTTCTGAAAAGCGTTTCACCTACACTTGAGACCTTCACCCCCAACTCCTCATCTAACTCTCGGGTAGCAGCCCCCAATACAGACTCCCCTGGGCTCAGTTTCCCACCTGGAAATTCCCACAGCCCGCCGTGTCGCTTGTGAGCGGGTCGTTGGCACAGTAGGAAACGCCCCTCTCTTTCAATGACTGCCGCAACGACACGGGTAAGCCCTTCTAGCGGTGCTCTTCGAGCCATTCGTAGCATTTGATTAGAGCCATTCGGACCATCCTCCAGCTAGAAGTGCTTTCGCAACATACTAGCCGAAAGGGGGGGCGAGGGGGTCGGTTCGGAGATCGGGGGGTCCTAGAATGTCCTATCGTCCAGCTGCGTGCCGCGATGGGGGCCAGTGCGGTCGTTGCG
>PVBE012402423.1_pt1 | contig 32531 bp, 24 predicted proteins | sample 1631181 | NCBI WGS metagenome assembly PVBE01 (sample SAMN08397723, study PRJNA350692) | Marine metagenome, whole genome shotgun sequencing project. | isolation source: water | place: Pacific Ocean | collected 2012-04
ATATTTATTTTTTTTTATTATAATGATAATATATATATACAATGCTTTATTTTATTAAGAAATACAGCATAATTGATATCTCAAATGCAGAGTAATTGAGTAAAGTAAATGCTTATATTCTACTTTTATATAGAAAGTAGTTATAAAATAGTACATAAATAATTTAATATTCTTTCACTATATTGTTGTTCTGATGTAATTTTATGAAATAGAGGAATATATGCTATCTTTAGGAGTGTGTGTTGGTTCTTCAACTATACAGTATGTTTTGTTGAAAAATCACAAAAAAACAAAAAGTATAATTGATAAAAATGTGATTTATCATAAGGGGAATCCTCATAAAACACTGGAAAAACTTCTTAAAGATAAAAGAAATACCGATATTGACAGATTTATAGTCACAGGAAGATCTTTCAGAACAGCATTGAATGCATTTACTATATCTGAACCAGAAGCTGTCGAATATGCTTTAAATGAATGTAATGATGTAACAAAACCTAACCTTGTGGTTAGCTTAGGCGGTGAAAATACATTTGTTTATAAAATAAATAATCAGGTAAAAATAGTTTCTGTTCATACCGGGAATAAATGTGCGTCGGGGACTGGTGATTTTTTTATTCAGCAATTACGTAGAATGGGAATAAAAATAGAGGAAGTCTCAAACTTGGCTAGTCAGGGCAATCCCTATAAAGTTGCAGGTAGATGCAGTGTCTTTTGTAAAAGTGACTGTACTCATGCCCTTAACAAAGGTGAACCTATAGAAAATATTGTAGCAGGTCTTTGTTGTATGATTGCAGATAAGGTAGACGAATTAATTAAAGATATACCCTTTGAATACATTCTGATAACTGGAGGAGGTACTGAAAATAAAAAGTTGATGAAGATTTTTAAAGAAAGGTATAAGGATGTATCTGTGAGTAAGATTTCTCCTATATTTGAAGCATACGGCGCCGCTGTTTGTGGATTTGAAAAATCATCAGCAGTATTTCCCGATAGTATAAATAACGTATTTTTAAAAGATAAATTAAATTCGTTTTTTAACAGACTGCCTCCTCTTGAATCAGCGGATACTTTTGTTCAAAATACTGAGTCATACCGTGATGTTTTAAATGAGAATGATGATTGCATACTGGGGCTGGATGTAGGTTCTACAACTACAAAAGCTGTTCTTGTGAGGAGATCTGATAAAAAAATTCTTTCATCAATTTATTTACGTACAAATGGAAATCCGATAAAAGCATCCAGAGAATGTTACTCGGCGATAGCAAAACAAACTGAAAATGTTAATTTTACAATCTCTGGGTTGGGTGTAACAGGTTCAGGAAGGCAGATAGCAGGACTGCATGCGTTGACAAAAAACGTAATTAATGAGATAATAGCTCATGCTACCGCTGCTGCGCATTATAATCCCAATGTAGATACGATTTTCGAAATTGGGGGGCAAGATGCCAAGTATACTTCGCTGACTAATGGAATACCTGCTGATTATGCTATGAATGAAGCCTGCAGTGCAGGTACAGGTTCCTTTCTTGAAGAATCTGCAGGTGAATTGCTCAGTGTGAAAATGGAGGATATAGCATCTAATGCTATTAAAGGAAATAATCCGTTGAACTTCTCTGACCAGTGTTCTGCTTTTATTTCTAGTGATATAAACAGAGCCATACAGGAAAATGTAGGTAATAACGATATTTTAGCTGGTTTGGTTTATTCAATTTGTATGAACTATCTGAATCGTGTTAAGAGTTCTAGATCAATTGGGAATACAATTTTTATGCAGGGCGGAGTATGCTATAATAAAGCAATACCTCTTGCTATGGCATCTTTATTAAAAGCTAATATTATTGTCCCGGCAGATCCTGGGCTCATGGGGGCCTATGGAGTTGCTTTAGAGGTTATTAACCGTAGTAAACTTTCTACTTCAAATAAACTGTTCGATTTGAATGAATTAGCGAATAGGGCAGTCGAAAACGAATCGCCATTTATTTGTGCTGGTGGGCATGAAAAATGTGATCGTAAATGTGAGATTTCCCGCATTAAAATTAATAATAAAGTTTATCCCTTTGGTGGTATTTGTGACCTCTATTACAATTTAAGAATTGGTAAAAAGAATGTTTCAGGTGAACTTGATCTTGTGATAGAAAGAGAGAAACTTTTATTTCAGAAATATGGTCCCAGTCTTGATAGTCAAGCCAAAAATACAAAAGTGATTGGTATTCCACGTTCATTTTTGACTCATTCTTTTTATCCTCTTTTTTCTAATTTCTTTTCTGAACTTGGATTAAAGGTAATTTTATCTGATAAGAATGCTACGGAAGGAAGATCACGCAAAGAAGCTGCTTTCTGTTTTCCGGCAGAGGTCAGTCATGGTAATTTTTATAATTTATTAAAGAAAAATCCAGATTATATTTTTTTACCACACATCATAACAGTTCCCACAAGTGATGGTGATGTCAAAAAAACAGGAAAAAACTGTGTATTTATTCAGGCTGAAGCTTATTACTTGAAATCAACTTACAGAAATGAATTAGAAAACTCTACAACTGTATTACTTACTCCTGTTCTTAATATGCAAAATGCTTATGAAGATGCAGCAAATGATATTGTAAAAATGGCTGGTTCAATCGGTTTGCATGGAAATACTGTCAAAACTGCTTGGAAAAAGGCATGTTTGATGCAGAAAAGTTTTGAAAATAATTTAAAAGAACTTGGAAAGAAGGCCCTTGAAAAATTGGATCAGGATAAAAGTAAATTTGCTATTGTTCTTTTTGGCCGTCCATATAATGCATTTGACAGCGACACTAATATGGGAATTCCGCATAAAGTAACTACTAGAGGACATCTTATTATACCTCATGAAATGCTGCCTTATGAAATTTCCAATATAGAATATAATATGTATTGGGCTTCTGGTCAGGAGATCTTGCTTGCAGCAGATTTTGTCAAATCAAGAGATAACCTGTTTGGTTTTTATATAACTAATTTTTCATGCGGTCCTGATTCATTTCTTATTGACTATTTCCGGGAGAAGATGAATAACAAACCTTCTTTGACAATAGAATTAGACCAGCATACTGCTGATGCCGGTATAGATACCCGTATTGAAGCGGCTGTAGATGTTATGAGCACTTACTTTGAAACTTCAAATCATGTGGAAAAACCGGAAGAAGAATATAAAACTGCAGAAGTATATCTTGGTAAAGACAGTTACGTTATTTCATCTTACGGTGAAAAAATAAATTTTAAAGATCCTAGAGTGGAATTGTTGGTTACTCCCATGGGGCGAAGGCTTGGAGATGTTATCACAGCAGCATTAAAAGCAACTGGAATACATGCGGTAAATTTACCTGTATCCAACAATGACTGTCTGCTTTATGGCAGAAAAAATACTTCATGCAAAGAATGTTTACCTTATATATTGACTTCAGGTAATTTTATTAATTATATAGAAAATATAAAAAATCCTGATAAAGTTACTCTTTTTTTGATGGGAGCGGCTGATGGACCATGCAGATTTGGACAATACCAGGTAGCTTTTACTAATTATTTGAAAAAAAATAAAATACGAAATGTATCCCTTTTAGTTGTTAATGACACTGGATTTAGTACTTTATATAAGGTGTTTGGAAGAGGATTTCTTTATGATATTGGGCGAGGCGTGAACCTAGCTGATATTTTTGGTGATATTGAGAGTATGTTGTCTGTTACAGCAAATAACCCAGTTGAAGCTCATAGAACTCTCGATAATTGCTGGGACAAAATAATTTCCTATATTGAAGGAAAAAATACCAGATCTTTTAAAAAATTCCTGTGTGGAATTTCTGAGACATTGAAGAAAATTCCATTAAAAAAAGAACCTATTGATGTACCTGTCATTACTCTGACTGGTGAAATTTATGTTAGAAATGATGAATTTTCAAAAATGAACCTTATGGAATATCTTGAAGATCACGGTTTTGCTGTCCATATAGCACCACTTATAGAGTATGCAGATTATAGTTTATTTTGTATAAAAAATGGATTCGACAACTTCAATTTAAATTTGCTGCAGACCATGTTTTTAAATATAGCTATATATATGAATAAAAAGATAGCTAAAGATATGAAAAACAGTATGGCTAAATCTGGATTGTATTTTTATGATGATGTCAATGTTGATGAAGCTATTGATAATGTTGATCATTTAATTGATAAGAACTTTCTAGGTGAATCGATACTTACAGTCTCTCTTGCTTTACATGAAATTCTGGATAAATCCTGCGGAGTTATTTCGATAGGTCCTTTTGGATGTATGCCGTCCAGAGTAGCTGAATCCATTTTGAAAAAAGAGATGAACATTGCGGGGAAGCAACGTCTTAATAACTGGAATAAAAAAGCTCTTATATATAAAGAACTTGAAACTCTTCCGTTTTTGGCAATAGAAACTGATGGAAATCCTTTTCCGCAGCTCATCGAGGCAAACCTTGAGGCTTTTGTATTACAGGCAAAAAGGGTACATGAAAAAATGTTAATGGAGAGTAGAGCAGCCTTAATAACTTAATACCATTCTATACAGAAATGTAATCTCTTTTAAATACTATTATAACAAATTAAAATATTTAGGAGATTTTAATTTCTACCGCCTGATTCTTCTTTACCCGGTGGAGGTCCTGTTGGTGCTTCATTTTCTGTTATATATCCGTCATTATTTGTATCGTGGTGACTGAATCTGTTCTTAGGACCGTCAAATTCATTTTTTGATACTCTGTTATCTCCATTTTTATCAAGTCTTGAAACAAAATTATTTCTACCTGGATTCAAGTTAGATTTCAGTTTTGAAGAGCTGTTTGAGAAATAATGATTTTGTTCTAGTGTAATTTTATTAGGATATTTATTTTTATTCACATATGGTTCTTTTGTTCTGTGTTTTACAGAACCGCCTCTTACGCATCTGACATAATTATATACTCTTATAGCATCACCCTGTGGACCTCTGAATGTTTTGCTGCCTGTCTTTGGATCACTTCTCTGAGCTCCTGCACCATGAACATCCATTATTTTTCCATGCATCTTACCTATGGCTCTTCCAAATGTTATGTATGCAGCACTTCTTCCAGGATTTGGACCGTCAAGATGTGTAGTAGAAGTCCAGAAACAGGGATAGTCTTTTTTACCTGCTTCATTTTTAATCGAAGTAATATTAAAGAGTGAACTTATGGCTGCTGAATCAGTCGCATCAGGAGAACGTGTATAGTCTACAATACTTTGTAGTTCTTTTGCATTTGGAAGACGCCAATCATTATATCCAGCATATTTTAAGTTATCTGCATAAGCAAGAGACTGCTGCCATTTCATAGATTTACCACTGTCATTTTGCATCCACATAAGGCCGGTTGCTTTATCTGTTATTGTCCCATTTTTATTATTCAAAAAATGATTTTTTCCATATGATATATTCCCTCTAACATAACGAACATAGAATTTCTTTTCACGCCTCATTCCTCTTCTTTGATAACCGTACCCTTTAATCCTTCCGTCAGCAAAATTAACTCCGAAAAGGGTATCTGCTCCACCCATGGTTTTGCTGACATATTTAGTATTTGTTAACCATTGAGCATCGATATATCTTTCACCGTTATTTGTGTTGCCATAAGCAAAATCGAAATAATCTGTATTTATGAAAGGTATAGCATTGGAAGGTGCATTGTTATGAAATTGTCTACCAGTGAAACCTGTATATCCACTGAAATCTATAAGAGAGTACAGTTCTTTAATACTCGGAACTCTCCAATCACTATAACCTCCCAACGTCATTCTTTCAGCAATTCTTTCAGCTTCAATTAAACTTACTTTATTTTTTTCAACAGTTTTTGACCACATTAAACCTGTATTGAGATCCGTAACAGTACCATTACTATTATCTTTGTATTTAGGAGTATTACTTACATATTCTGCATCCTGTCCATAAAATGAACTACCGGATTCAGGGTAGGGGATTTTTCTGTAATTATTATAACACTTCACCTGTCCTGTATCTACTAATGGATAAGTCAATAATATTTTAGCATCCTTTTTCTGTGCATATATATCAATAAAGCTGTTTAATATTATGAGCAGAGTTAAGTTTAAAATCAGCAGAGTTCTTTTAGACATAATATTTCCTTATTTTTATAAGACAGTATTTATGATGCTGCATTATATCTGAGCTTAATTCTTTTTGTATAATTTTCTACAGAGAATAATATTTTTTTAAAAAGAACTAAGTATGAAATTTGATTATCTAACTCATAACTGTAAATTACAAACTTATAATTTTGAGTTCCTTACTGAAATTTATATCCCCGGCGTTTAATTTTATCAAATGTATTAGTTTTAAGAAAGAAGCACTGTATTGTGGTAAAAATATTTATATTTAAAAGAACTCTGCTGATTTGTATGTTATCAGTATTTTTAGGGAGTACTTTTATGACTGGTAATTTAATGGCCCGTGAACGGGTGGCGCCTCAGATAATCAATCCTGTATCTTTTACCAATAAAGATCTGGAAATTAGTCAAAGTTGTATTGCAGGATCAAGTTATGCCTGGAAGCTGTTCTGTGTTATACCTCTAGGAAGACCTGATTATAATGTTGCAGTTAAAGATTTATGGAAAAACTCCAGAATACCTAAATCTGAACAGTCTGAATATGAACTTGTTAATATAAGAACAATGAGAGGTACTGAGTGGGGTGTTGTGGTAACAGGTCAGACTTATCTAACTGTTGTTGCCGATATAGCAAAAAAGAGAGTATAATACTATTTTGCTCAATAAATATCTTCTCTATCCAGTGGCATAGACATACACCTTGGACCACCTCTGCCTCTGGATAATTCTGAACTTGGAATTACATGAAGTTTTATCCCGTTATCCTGTAAAATCTGATTTGTGACATAGTTTCTCTGATAAACTACAACTTCTCCGGGGCTTATGTTTAGAGAATTAAAACCTTCATTCCATTGTTCTCTGCCTGAAACAATTTTGTCTCCGCCACCACACTTAATCAAAGTTATTTTTCTGTCAAGATATTTGCTGAGAATATTTTCCAGATTGTCAAATTCCTCGTTTATAGATATAGAATCGCCATTGACAGACGGTGAAATAGCATAAATACGTAATGGCCCTTCTATTTCACCGTGCAGTGTGAATTTATCATAATCGACCTGAGTAAATACTGTATCAAGATGCATAAAAGCTCTAGTTGAAGGTATTTGAAGTGCCAGTACAGTTTTTATTGGATTTTCAGGTTTGAATTTGCTGCTGAATAACCGACGGCTCAGTTTCTCAATAGAATCTGGTTCTGTTCTTTGGGATATGCCAATAGCTAAAATACCTTGCCCAAGGGTAAGTATATCTCCACCTTCTATGCATGTATCATCATCCCGGTGATACCAGAAAGGGATCTGCTGATCTTTAAAATTGGGATGATAATTAAAAATGTATTTTGAAAAAAGAGTTTCTCTTTGTCTAATATCTGTACTCATATGACTTAAGCATATTCCTGAACCTATTGTAACAAAAGGATCTCTGGTAAAATAAAGATTTGGAAGGGGATCGGTTATAAAAGGATAATCTTCATTGACATATTCAGTCAAATTTCTCGGTACATTATAAGGTATTTCATTTTTTCGAATGCCAGAAATGAGTTTACCAATAATTGTTTTATTGTCAAAACTTAATAAATAATTTGATACAACATCTTTAACGCAGTTATCGGAAATATGTGCTTCATCTAAAAATTCGGAAATGAAATTAGATTTTATATTTATGTCCTGCGCAATAGTTTCTTCTGCAAGTTTTTCTAAATAGAGTACTTCAACGTCTGAATTTTTCAGCTCATTAGCAAAAAAATCATGTTCTTGCTGAGCTACTTCTAAGTAGGGGATATCATCAAACAGCATTTCATCCAGAAATTCAGGAATAAGGTTTTCAATTTCGTGAGAAGGTCTGTGCAGCAGCACTTTTTTCAACTGCCCAATTTCTGAGTACACATTCAAATTCATTTTCAATCCCCTATTTTTTCCTGCTCATTAACTATCATCCAATTAACGAATCCCATCATTAATGTGCGCATATTTAATATTACTGTTAAAAGCCTGTTATCAAGATAAAAAACGTAGATTTTGAAGACAAAGCAAAATTCACCTGGTTGTGAGGATGTATCTAGAAGGATATTAATTTTTGGCTTTTTCTATTTCCTTCATAAACAGATTTTTATAGTTTAATATCAACTCTTTTGTTTGCCCTGTAAATGAAGTAATTTTGTTATATATTATTCCTAAAGAAGAAATATTTACATCGTAAGGATGAATATTAAGACATGCTGCTTTTCCAATAATTGCTGCACCTAATGAAGTAGTTTCCGTAAGTGCAATTCCGTATTTGTTTATTCCTGAATATACAGATCTTCCAGTGTAAGTCGCTAACAGTTTTCCAAAAAATATACCTTTTGAGCCTCCTGCTGTAATAATGATAGGAGATTCAGGGTTAGAAGCAATTAACTCTATGTGGTATGATGCAGTTGCAGTTATACAGAGATTCGTTATAATATTGGCTGTTTCGCCTGAAGAATAGAAAAAATTTTCATTTATTATTCGGCCATTGACTTGCGGGAAAGGTCCTGTTCCATAATTATTAGGATGAATATTGGGCAGTACAAATGCTAAATTATTTTTCAAAACTTTATGAAAAAGTTTTTCGTCATAAGGGGCATTAAAGTTAAGTCCTTTAGCTTCAGCTAAATCTTTAACCGCTCTATAATCAAATCCTCCTCCGTACATTGAAGTAACAGTAGGTTCGCCATCGACAGTCCCCTGTACAACGATGCCGTGTTTGTAACCATCTTTCGGTAGTATCTTTGAGTCCCCTCCTAATTCAGCTCCCATTGTCCATGTTCCGGCTTCAAGCTGTAATATCGGCATGCCGTTATATTCCGGTTGTGATTTATAAAATGTAGAAATAATCGGAATGTGCGAGAAACATGTATCGTGTCCTCCTGGAAGTATTTTAGTCTTTTCTGGTAAACCCAGTTTTTTTGCAATTATTTTTGATATATTGTCAATAGGCTTGTATGGATAGAAAATCTTTTTTGGAACAAGATCCCAAAATCTATCAATTTTATCTATCATAGAACTTGGCATACCGGGTTGTGAATTAATATTTCTGGCGCCTGTATGACTCATCCAGTAGCTGTGTTCATTTCCTGCTGTTTTAATTGCTTTCAAAAAATCATCTCCGAGGAAATGTCCGGATATTAACATTGGAAATGTAGCGAAAGCCACTGTTTTTTCGTATATTTCAGGACGGACAATTTTCTCAAAAAAGAGCCTTTTTATTAAATTATTGCTACCTGGAAACGATGCTACAGAACCGCATTCTTTAAAGTACTTATCTAATGATCCAGCTGCCAGCATGAATTCTTTTTCAACTTCATCGGGATATAGATGTGTGTATGCTATTGTGTTATTGCCGTCTGCAGTGTCTAGAATTATATTATTTTCTCCAATCATAGCACCCGAAGAACCTCTTGCAACAGGTGAAATAGCAACAGAGTTTTTAAAACTTTCTGGAAGTTCTTTGATGGTTTTGTCGAACCAGTTTGTTTCATCTTTAATATGGTTACATTTATAGCCTTCAACTTCCCCTGACGGAGTTGAAATAGATTCCTCAAACAGTGTTTCGAGGGAATTAAAATCGTAAACACTTAATTTTATATTACTGGCTCCGTCTCCCGGAACATAAATTGTATTCATAGTATTTATATATTTTTACGGTTATTATTCCACCATCCTAATGCTAACTTTTCGTGATATTTGATAAAATCGTTTTTAAGACTGCAGTACATTTCGATATTAATATTACAAAGCAGGGCATTTTTTTCTTTCAACTGTCCATATTCATAAGCTATATTACAGTTTGCTATAAGGTAGTCTCTGAATGCGAGGTGTCTTTTAGCTTCAAATGAGTTTTTTGTAAATGCATGTATGTGATGTGTTCTGTTGATTTTACCTTTTAAGTAAAACCTTCTGCCTGAAATTCCGAATTCACCTTTAGGAATATAGCCGATTTGTTTCATATCTTTATCATATTTATCAAGAGATTTAACATCATTCACTTCAAGTAAAATATCAATAACTGGCTTTGCTTTTAAATTTGGAACAGCAGTGCTTCCAATGTGATGGATATTGATGATTTCTTTTGACAGTATTTGTCTAATAACAGCCTGTTCCTTTAGATATGAAGCAGGCCAGCTTTTATCATATCCCACTACCTCTAGAATTCTCATATTTTATTTCACTATATGCTGGGTCGTAAGTACAATATATGCTCCTATGGATGCGTTCATTATTGTCAGTACAAGTCCAATGATCGAAAGAACTATTCCCGATGTTGCTATTCCTTTTTTTGCAGATTTTCTTCCTTTACAGCCTAATACTAAGCCGACAATAGTTATTGGTAATCCGAAGAGGGGAATTAACCAAGCTATTATGCCTATTATGCCAAGTACTAATGAAGCTATAGCTTTACCACCGCCTTTAGTCTTATTTATTTCCTCAAAATTTACGTCTTTCATTTTATATATTCCTTAATTAGTCGTTTGCTTTAATTACATTTTTAAAGATGGCTTAGTTTTTAGAAAAAGCAATATAAAATATCTACATGATTTATTATTACATACTTAAAGATCTGTAGTAAATTACAATATAGCAGAAAAATAATTCATTGTAGCTTCTTAGATTTATTATTTTACAGTGATATCAATTTCATTGTCAAGTAGATAATCATTTGAAATATGCCCCCTGCTTTCGAGTTTTCTTATTTCTCTTTCAGGGTTTGTAATTCTAAATATTCTTTTTGATTTCTTTTGATTTTAGAAAATTTAACATATGCTCGCCTTAAAGGTCAACTATTGTTCTTTTTTAAATGATTTTAGCCTGAAAGAAACAATTTGTTTCTTTTATTCTTGCTTTGTTTCTTGGTTTTTTATTATGAAATTATAAAGAACATCTAATGTAAATTTTAATCAAAAAGTCTGAGAACCAACAGTTTTCCATGAAAAATAACATATCAAAAAAGGTTAAATTATGAATAATTATAATTTTAGTAAAAATCAAATTATGATAAGTGTGGTAATACCTACATATAATGGAGGTGATTTATTATCCTATACACTTAATTCATTATGTAATCAGACCCTTGATAAAAATTATTTTGAAGTACTTGTTGCTGATGACGGCGGTACAGATGAAATGACGCCGAAAATAATAAAAGAATATAGAAAGAAATTAAATTTACATTATTTCTGGCAGGAAGATAAAGGGTTTAGGGCAGGAGCTGCAAGGAATATAGGAGTCAATAAGGCTAAGGGGAAATATATTTTATTTATTGATACAGGAATAATTTTATCAACAACAGGGTTGGAGTATCATTTAATGGCACATGAAAAAGCAGAATTTCCCAGCATTATTATAGGTTATGTACATGCATTTGAAATATCTGATGATCAGGTTGATAGGCTGCTTCCATATGTAGATTCGGAAGATGCTGATGCATGTATAAAATCAGCCAAAAAGCAAAAAGCCCATGATATTAGAGAACGTCAATATGAAGTTTTAGGAGATGATATTCATTTCTGGCCTGCACCGTTTGATATTTTTTGGACATGTCATGTTTCGGCTGAACGGGAAGAGATAATAAAAACAGGCTGCTTTGATTCTTCCAACAATACATGGGGAGGGGAGGATGTCGATTTGGGAATTAAGCTTTTTAATAATGGTAACTGTTATTATATGGACCGGGAAATTTCTTCTTTTCACTGGCCGCATATAAATCAGATTAACAAAAAAGAAAAATCAGCAGAAGCAGGTGCCAGATTACATCAAAAATATCAAATGTGGCAGACAAGTTATTATGAGAAGATGAATATTGATAACAATCATGACAAATTTTCACTGAATGCTGCGATCAAGTGCATAGGACCTATTCATGATAAAAAAAATATTAAGAAATTTATGAATTGGTAAGTAAAGGACAAATTATATGTATTCCATTTATGAAACACATTTTATATGCAGGCCGGAGATATCTGAAGATTTTATTAGACCTTATATTATTGACAATAACGGTATTCTAAAAGGTACAGATGAAATTCCCGAATATTTAAGGCAACATGGAATAAGTGTTGGAGAAAACTGTAACTTTGCAGGGATTCCAAGAATTAGTTTCTGTCATTTAAGAGATACAGATAATTATGAAGAAGAGAGTAGAAAACAATTATATAACATTGAGGATTTTGAAGGGGCGATAAAAATTGGTTCAAACGTATTGCTTGATTCTTCATTCAATCCCGGATTTACAAATCAACCTGTTAAGTTTTCATGTTTGAAATGTAATTCGGGTTTATCAGGGCGAATTGAGCTGGGCTGCAACTGTCATCTTAACGGAACTTCTATAATATCATATAGCTCAGTAAGAATAGAAGACAATGTGAATTTAGGCCCCATGGTTACAATAATGGACAGTAGTGGGCATTCTGCACAAAAACGCCACGAATTTGGTGAAGTTGCGAGTATAAAGTCTGATCCTGTTGTTATCAAAGAAGGAGCTTGGATAGGTACTGGCGTCACAATACTCAAGGGTGTTACCATAGGATACAGTAGTGTGATAGGAACAAATAGTGTTGTATATGAATCAATACCTGATAATTGCATTGCTCTGGGAAATCCGGCAAAAGTTGTAAAAAAATTAAAATAGGTACTATTTATAATGGATAAATTAATAAGTGTTGTTATTCCAACGTATAATCGTGCAGAATTACTTTCAAATACACTCTGCTCATTGAAGTTACAAACTCTGAATAAAGACAAGTTCGAAGTTATTGTAGTTGATGATGGCGGTAGCGATAACAGCAGGGAAATAGTTGATTCATTCAAAAAAGATTTGAATGTAAAATATTTTTGGCACGAGGATAAAGGATTTAGAGTAGCACGGACAAGAAACGTGGGAATTATTCATTCAGAAGGAGAATATATAGCATTTCTTGATACTGGAATATTTGCTTCATCTAAAATGCTTGAATCTCATTTAAATCTTCATCTTTCTTCAAGTCATCCTACCGTATCAGTAGGGTATATGTATGGACTTGGCCTGACAAATAAACAGGCAAGAATGTTATTATCATCATTAGAACGCTATAGGAGAGACCCCAATAAGTGTATAGAGATCGCTAAAAACATGAAACTGGGCGATATAAGGCAATATCAATTTGATATACTTGGAGAGAATATCCATTCATGGCCAGCCCCATTTGACCTATTTCTGACAGGTAATATCTGTATTGGTAAAACGGAATTATACAAAGTAGGAATGTTTGATGAAACCTTTAATAAATGGGGTGGGGAAGATGTTGATTTAGGAATACGCCTATTCCAGAATAACAATGTATATATACTCAATAGGAGTGCCTGCGCAATACATTGGCCTCATGAGAAAAACAGTAACAGTCAATGGCTTTCTGAAGCAAAACGTTTGCATAAAAAATACAATATTTGGCAGACTAAATATTACGAACTTTGTTCCACCGGTAAGGTGCATCCTAATATATCTTTAAACTTGATGGTAAAGTTTATAGGACCTTATATGGAGGAAAATAAAATGATTGAATTTATAAAACTGCATAAATCTCAATTGGATGCTAAGCAACAGCCTTAATAATGCGTGGTGAAATCATTATGAATTCAAGAAAAATAACCGTAATAATTCCAACATATAACTGTTCACGTCTTTTAAACTGCACATTGATTTCATTGCTGAACCAATCATTGGACAGCAGTATATTTGAGGTAATTGTTATTGATGATGGAGGAAATGATGATACAGAAAATATAGTTAATTCTTATAAAGACTTAATGAATATTAGATATTACTGGTATGAAAATAAAGGTTTTCGTGCTGGTAAAGCAAGAAATGTCGGGGCAACACTTGCAGAAACAAAGTATATATTATTTCTGGATTCCGGTATACTTGCTTCTGACAAACTGCTTGAAACTCATATAAAAATGCACGAACAGGCAGCTTCTTCAACTGTAGTTATAGGGTATACATATGCATTTGACATCACAAATGATGAGGTGAAAATTCTGCTTCCTCAGCTCATAAGCGATGATGCAGATGCCTGTATAGAAATAGCTAAACGTCTTAAAATGTATGATATACGTCAGTATCAGTATGATTTGCTCGGAACTGATATTTATAATTGGCCGGCCCCTTTTTATATTTTCTGGACATGTCACACTTCAGTTGAATATAAAGAGTTAGTCAAAGCAGGTCTGTTTGCTGCAGAATATGATGGTTGCTGGGTGGGAGAGGATATTGATCTGGGTATCCGCTTATTTAATAATAATAATATTTTTCTGCTTAATGATACAGCACCTTCTTTTCACTGGCCTCATAAAAAAAATATTAGTAATGATAAGAAAAGAGCTTCTGGTCTTATGTCATATATAAACAAAAAATACAGTTTATGGCAGACCGCAAATCATTATTTGCTTATGGATCCCGAAGTAGGACATAAAAATTTAAGCATGAATACTGCATTGAAAACACTCAGTTATCCTTTTGATAAAAAGTCATTAGAAGATTTTGTGAAAAAAAATAAATATGAGCTCGAAAATAAATTACAGCTAACTATTAAATAACTAAAGAAATTTTCAGATGAAAGACTTTACAACCGGAAATATAAGAAAACAGTTATTTTTTCTAACCATGCCAATATTGTTTGTTAATTTGGCCAATTTTGCGAATTTATTTGTAAATAGAATATGGGCCGGAAAATTTCTTAACAATGATGCAATAGCTGCTATTTCGCTGGCAAATGTATTGCTCTATATAGCATTGGCTATTGGTATTGGAATCGGAACAGGAGCCGGAACTGTTATTTCTCAATATTTTGGAGCTAGAAAGAACAAGAAAATTAAACAGGTTTTAGTAAGTAGTCTATCATTAAGTATTTTATGCGGAATTGTGGTCTTTTTTGTATTTCAATTTTTCTCATTAGATGTACTATTCTTGATTAATACACCTTTAAAAATTGCGTATATGACTACAACATATCTTAAAATATGCAGTTTTAGTTTTGTATTGTTATATCCACAGTTAATGATAGGCTATATTTTTAGGGCGGTTGGAGATACTAAGAAACCATTGATATTTACCCTAACAGCGCTTATAACAAATACAATTTTAGATCCATTTTTAATGCTCGGGTTGCTGTTTTTTCCAAAACTTGGAGTTGAAGGAGCAGGGATATCATTTTTAATATCTGTAGTAATTAGTTTTTGTGTTGCCTGGATTTTATTGATAAAAAACAAAGGAGTCTTAACTTTTGTTATAAGAGATATTCTAAAACCGTCTTTTTCATCATTGGTTAAAATTTTGAAATACGGTATCCCCACAGGTTTTCAGAATTTAGTTGTTTCTTCGGGAATAGCAGTAGTACAAAGTTTTATAAATAAATACGGTGCTCCTGCTATAGCTGCTTATGGAGCTTGCACTATTGTTACTCAAATTGCTGTCTTTTTCTGTATTTCTTTTGGGACTTCAGTATCTATAATTGCTGGTCAAAATCGAGGTGCACAAAGATTAGATAGAGTCGTAAAAGTAACTAAAGAAGGACTTATGATATGTCTTTCAACTACATTGATAATAACTGTCATCTGTTTAATATATCCTGAGATTTTTTTACACATATTCATACAGGCTAAATCAATTAAAACATTAAACATTGGTGATCATTATTTAAAAATATTAGCCATACCCTACTTATTTATGACAGTATTAATGATCTTTGACAGCCTGTTTTGCGGAGTAGGGGCTAACTTTGCATCAATGCTTATAACAGCTATTGGAATCTGGGGTATCAGAATTCCTCTGATTTACATTTTAAGTCATATTTTCATGCTGAACGGAGTTTGGTACGGAGAGGGACTGAGCTATGTGTTTACAGCTTTTATAACAGGAATTTATTATTTTAAAGGAAGTTGGAAGCTCAAGGGAGTAATCAATTAATTATCTAACAAAAAACAGCAATATATAAAAAAAGGATTTAAATATGAAAAAAGTTTATCTGACAATTGATGATGCACCTTCATCTGATTTTGAAAATAAATTAAATTTTCTTATTGAAAAAAAAATCAATACAGTTTTTTTCTGCCTGGGGAAAAATATAAAACAAAATAAGGGAAGATTGATATCAGCATTAAAATCAGGTTTTATAATTGGAAACCACGCATATTCCCATCCGTTTTTTTCTGATCTCTCTTTAGAGAAATGCAGAGAAGAAATTTATAAAACTGATATGGTGATTGAAGAACTGTACAATGAGTCTGGTGTCATAAGGAAAATGAAATTTTTCCGTTTCCCATATCTTGATAAAGGTGGTTTTAATTCATCCAGAGAAAAAGGTATATACGGACTTGATTATACTGATTTTTGGAAAAAAGAACAAATACAGGAATATCTGAAAGAACTGGGCTATGCTCAAATTGATTTTTATAATTTGAACAGCGTATTCAACAAATATGGAATAATGAATGATGCAGATTTTTATTCTACATTTAATTCATTTGACTATGCTTTTCAGAATCCTGATGATAGAGAACAATCTGACATGTGGCCCAAAGATAAATTATTGAATAATCTAGATAATTTGTTCAATAATGCAAATAATGTCAGCGATATTATTATTCTTCATGATTTAGAATACAGCCTTCCGTTTTTTTATGATGCAGTCAATTACCTTATTGACAAAGGAGCAGATTTTTTACCTCTAAAATAAAATGACAATTAATTTGGAGTTTATAGGTCAAAAATAATAAATTATAGGAAGTAATATTGTGAAAACTGAAAAAGAAAAAATGCTGGCCGGTGAATTTTATAGACCTTATACTGTTTCTGACAGTGAACTTACGAAAGAGCGTAATAAAGTTCAAAAACTTATTAGGAAGCTAAATAATTTATGTGAAGATCAAATTGATCTGAAAAATGAAGTATTAGAGAAAATACTTGAAAAACCTATAAATAATTTATCCGTATGGACCCCATTTTACTGTACTTATGGATACAATATTTCAATTGGGAAAAATGTTTTCTTTAATTATAACTGCACCTTGCTCGATACGAACCAAATTAATATAGGTGATACTGTTTTAATTGGTCCTGGGGTACATATATACACATCTACACACCCTTTAAACTGGCAAGAACGTTCATCCGGTCTTCAGGCAAGCAAACCTGTTAACATAGGTTCTAATGTCTGGATCGGAGGTAATGTAACGATATGTCCCGGAGTAAATATTGGAGACAGGGTTGTTATAGGAGCGGGTAGTGTTGTTACTGAAAGTATATCTGCAGATATTTTTGCTGCAGGAAATCCATGCAGAGCTAAAAAATCATTAATAATGTAATATAAAATATTTCTCGATGATTTAGGCGACCATTTTAATGAATTATAAATTTTTAAGGAAAACGTGAACATGAACTGTGTATTTATTGGATGTGGATATGTCGCAGGTTTTTATTTTGAAACTTTGTGCAATTATCCGGAATTAAAACTTATCGGTGTTATGGATTCAGATATTAGAAGGAGTAAAAAATTTTCAGAATATGCATCGGTTCCATATTTTAATTCTTTAGATGAAGTATTAAAAGATGATAGAGTTGACATTATAGTTAATTTAACAAGTGTTAAAAGTCACTATGAGATATCAAAAGCAGGGTTGAACGCTGGTAAACATGTTTATAGCGAGAAACCTCTAGCATTCAAATTTGAACAAGCAAAGGCGCTTATAAAATTAGCTAAGGAAAAGAATCTCTACATTTCATCTGCACCATGTAATCTTTTAGGGGAAACAGCACAGACTCTATGGAAAGCATTGAGAAAAAAAGAGATAGGTGATGTACATCTTGTTTATGCTGAAATTGATGATGGCCTTATTCATAAAATGGACTATAAGAGCTGGATAACGCCATACAACATAGCATGGCCTCATGAAGAGGAATTTGAAATTGGGTGCACTTTGGAACATACAGCTTATGTATTGACATGGCTGGTAACTTTCTTTGGTCCGGTAAAAACAGTGACAGCATTTTCTTCACGTAGAATAAAAGATAAAAAAACAGATAAACCTCTAAAAGCAAATGGTCCTGATTTCTCTTCTGCATGTTTGCAGTTTGAATCTGGAGTAGTAGCAAGAATTACTAACAGTATTATTGCTTCTAGAAATCATACTATTAGTATATTTGGTGAAGATGGTATGTTGTTTGTTGAGAATCCATGGGATTACAGATCACCAGTAAATTTAATTCGGGATGCAACAGAAGAAAATATGATTAGTGAAGAGTATCCTCTTGTCGGCAAAGATAATCCTACTGCTCCATATTTTTCTACATGCCATCATATGGATTTTTGCAGAGGGATATATGATATTGTTGAAGCTGTGAGGAAAAAAACTCAGTGTAGGCTTACTTCTCAGTTTGCTCTTCATATTACAGAAGTTACTCTGGCTATAAGCAATGCAGGAGAAACATCGGAATCATATAAAGTAACCACCATTTTTCAACCGATTAAACCAATGGATTGGGCTTTGTAGGTCAAAAGAAAAAATTGTTTAGCAAATCATTATATATATTTGGATAGAGAATGAAAACAGAAACTAGAAAAATCAACTGGGGCATACTGGGAACCGGTACAGTAGCTAACAACTTTGCTGAAGATCTCAGGATACTTGCAGATGCACAGATATTAGCTGTTGGTTCGAGGAACTATGCTTCTGCCGATATTTTTGCCAGAAGACATGATATTCCCAGAGTTTATGAAAGTTATCAAAGTCTAGTAAACGATCGTGATATTGATGTTGTTTATATTGCTACACCACACATAAGGCATAAAAAAGACTGTGTTTTAGCTCTTAATGCAGGTAGAAACATACTTTGTGAAAAACCTTTTACTATCAATGCATGTGAAGCTCAGGAAGTTATCAGTTTAGCGAAAAAGAATAACTTATTTTGCATGGAAGGAATGTGGATGCGTTTTTTTCCTTTAATAAAGAAAGTTAAGAAAATTATTGAAAATGGAACTATAGGTAAAGTAAAAATGCTAAAAGCTGATTTTGGTGTAAAGTCAGAATTTGATATAAATAATCGTTTTTATAATCCTGAACTTGGTGGAGGAGCTTTACTTGATAGAGGTATATATCCTCTATCCCTGGCTTTTTTATTAATGGGATCCCCTATTGAAATCCAGAGTACTGCTTCAATTACTAATTCAGGTATTGATGAACAATCATCAGTCACAATGAAATATCTAGGGGATAAAATTGCAGTTTTATCTCAAAGTTTAAGCAGTTTTTGTTCTAATGAAGCATTAATAATGGGAAGTGAAGGAAGCATTAAAATACATTCGTACTTCTTTTGCCCTGGTAAAATTTCTTTGTTTTCATATTATGATTATAAAACTATTGAAATAGAAGAGCCTATCATCGGAAATGGATATCAGTATGAGGCACAGGAGGTGATGAACAGTATAAATCTTGAATATATAGAGAGTAGCATTATGCCTCAGAATGAAACATTAAAAATAATGAAAACTTTAGATGTGATAAGAGAACAGTGGGGTTTGGTTTATCCTCAGGAAAGACAGCTTAACCGTTAAAATTCATTATGGAAACTTTTTCCTAATTTAAAGAAAGAGACAAAATTTATGGGAAAACATATATTTGAACGAAAAAAATCAGGATTAGATTCGCAGAAAATTGTGAAAAAATTAAATCATTGGGAGACATTTTATGCTTTAGGTAATATGCAGGTTGACGGTGCGTTAAATATGCAGGTTGCATTTTCTATTAACCTGTCTTTCAATAAAGATACGATAATTAAAAGTTTATTTGAAGTTTTCAATTCACATCAGATTTTAAGACTTAAAATTTTTCAGCTGGATGATGGAGTATACTTTATTGAAGATAATGAATTTATTGAGTTACCTGTGGCATTCAAAGATATAAGCAAGACTGATGAAATAGTTAATTATCTTGAAAATGAAGTGGATAGAAAATATATGCCTGATAATTATTTATGGAGATTCACTGTAGTTAAACAGGCTTCTAACGTAAACTGGTTGGTTTTATCTCTTCATCATGCGCTGGGAGACGGTGTAACAGCAGTAGATCTGATGAATGATATTTTAACTAATTATGTAGATATTATTAGAGGACGAAAACTAGAGATAAAAAACAGTTCATTGAAAGTTGATTTCAATATGGAGAAGTGTTATCCGTGTCATATTTTAACAGATGATGATATTTCTCAAATACATAAATCAGCTGAGAATCCTGCAGGAGTTGATATTAAATATGTCACTCCTGAAAAAAGGAGTACCTGTCTGAAGATGCTTAAAATTGACAGAGATATATTTTCCTCTATATACTCTATCTGTAGGAAAAATAATATTACAGTAAATTCATTTTTAGCCGCAGTGATTTTAAAAACTGCATCAGAAATTATAGAAAATAAACTTCCGGTAGAGCTTCATACACCATTTGACATTTTCTTTCAGAATTTATTTATTAGAGAGCCTGATTATGATTACGGCAACACTGCCGGTGTAGTTTCTAATATATATAAAGAATCTGATAAAGTTGATTTTACTGAGTTAGTTTCTCAATACAATTCTCACTTAAAAAAGGCAATTAAAAACTATAAGATGTATAAGTTTCATGAAAATGAGATCGATAGCGCTCATATCCTGATAGATATTTTGGATAGAGTGTTAATTAATAATAAAAGAACATTTTCATTTATGCTGAGTAATTTAGGACGTTATAATCCACCTGTCTTCTTTGGAAATAAAATTAATTCTGCCTATATATCTTCAAGTAGAAAAGCATGTGATCAGCTTATTTTATTTGTCCCAATAGGCATTAATGGAGAAATTTTTATTACGTTTTCATATACTAGTCCGCTGCTGGAGCATAAATGGGTTGAAACTTACTACAGTAAATTTTTAGAAAATTTAGTAAAATTTACACAGTAAAAGACCTACTTCTGCATAATAATACAAACGGTTTAGATTATTCTAATAATGCACATTTTTTCAATATGCTTAAGTTACCAATTTTATATCTTCAGTTATATCTCTGTCAATCTATAGCAGATAATTTGGAAAACAATCCTATGATTCGTGTATTTCATAATCTGAATGACTTTCTGTTAATGGAGTAAGATAGAAAATGGCTCACTGACAAGCAGTGAAGTCGATTGATGTATTTTAACTGTGGAGGTCATTTAGGTAATTTGCATGTAAAACAATACCAGAAACTCATGATATAGGCACTTGCACCTGAGTAATAATCAACAGTACAAAAAATAAATCTAAATAAGCCTAGTGTGAATAACAGTATGAAGAACTGCAGTTACATCTGTATTTTCAGACGGTTAACTGAAGTTCTTAATTATTATTTTCTTCTGTTTATATCGTTCTCTTCTATTTTATACATTTTACTGTAACAATATTCTATCTCAGTATTTAATTCTTTGACTTTATTAAAAATCTTTTTTAATCCTAATATAATGTTCATAATCTTACATATTCTTGAATTTTGATATTATTTTCCGATCTGATATAGGCTAGCTTATCAATCAGTTGTATTGAAAGTTAAATTGATTAATTTGTATATTTTTCCTGTTAAATGTGATTTTTTGCTCAAGTTAATATCTGTGTATCACATGCTGGCATGTAAATTCTGTAGGCATTTGACTGATTTTACATATTTAGTTTGAATTATTTTATATACTATCTACCTTAAAAACTTTCGCTTTAAAAAAAACAGTGATTATGTACTCCTCGCAGAAAATTTATCCTGATTCACAGGTTTATTCGCTGCATATCTGCAAAAAATAACGTTTGGTAATAAATAATAGAAAGATTGCAATGGCTAAGTTTTATTCAGAAAAATGTAAAGAATTTAGATTAAATAATAAAATAAAAACGGGAATTCTTGCTGATAAACTTGGTATATGCAGGAGAACATTATGGTCTTTGGAAAATAATAAAAGTGTTCCTTCTGATAAAAAAATATATCTGATTGCTAAATATTTGAATGTGTCACCCAATCAGATTTCAGATTTAAAAGTTGCTGAACCTGAATTTAACACCTCGCTTCCTGAAGTTAGAAATCCTTTAGATTATTTTAAAAGAGAAAAAGATATTATAGAGAATGACAGATTTAACGATCTGATCAGCAAAATAAAAAATTACCATGAAGAACGGCAGAGAGATAAAGTAATTACACAGGCATTATTGACAGCTATAGATTTAATACTTTATGTGAAAAATATTGATTTAGAATACCTGGTTGTGAACAGAAGTTTTATCAAAAATTTAAATTTACCGGAAGAGATATTGATTCATGGAAAGAAAGACTGTTTTTTTTATCCTAAAAATGAGGCAAGAGAGAATACGGAAATGGATGCTGAAGTTCTGAGAACAGGCAGAGCTATTGCCGGCAGGGAAATTTATATTCCGGGAACAAGAAAAAAAAAATGGGGAATCATATCAAAATATCCGATATTTGCTTCTAATAATAAAGTTACTGGAATAGTAAGTGCCTGCTATGATATAACTGAAAGAAAAAAAGCTGAACAGGTAAGAGCACTGCTTGAGATAAATCAGGAGGCAATGTCCGAAGCACTCTTTATCGTAAAAAATGCTACTAGCAGATATTTTTATGTTAACAAAAATGTTGAGAAAATATACGGGTACAAACCGGAACTATATTATAAGTATGGAAGGAGCTTCTTCCTAAAAAATTGTCTGCATAAAAACTATAGAAGGATGGATTTTTTTACTAAGCATTTTAATAAAATTACAACAGCTGAATATAAAATAATTGACTCGAAAAATAGAATAAGATGGATATATGCTAAACGCACTCCGCGGTTTAATTATATGGGAGAAGAATGTGATATTGTGATAGAAAAGGATATTACCCAATTCAAGGAAAATCTTAAACAGCAGGAAATGTTAAAACAGGCTATCAATAGGATGACCGAATGTACATGGATTGGTATGAACAGGGATTCTGAATGTACTGAATTTGATTACAGTTATATAACTCCTTCCATAAAAAATTATTTTGACGTAACTGAAAAAGAAATATATGTAGATCCAGATTTATTGAATAATATAAGAAAAAAATATGTTCTGCATAGAAAAACATCACATGACATCAGTATGAGGAAATACATCCTGGAGTATGATATTTCAATTTCACTTAAAACAAATCCTAAATATTATGAAGAGACAATTTATGTGTATGAAGGTTATTGTTTCGGTATAATCAGAGATATATCATATAACAAGACAAATCAGCTGTTAAAATTTATTTATGAGAATAATTTTGATGCAATGGACAACGCCATAACTATTTGGGATGTGGATAATACACAAAATATTTTTACAAACAGAGCTCATGAAGCTGTTTTTGGGTTATCCAAAGAGAAATTTCTAGCCGAGGTGAAAAATCCAGTTAATTTAATTACAAAATATGTACATGCATCTTGCAGGGAAACTGAGCTGAGCTTTTTGTACAGTGGAAACTGGCCTAAAAGTAGAGAATATAAAATTATAAAACCTGATGGCAGTATAAGATGGATAAAAACAGATGTTCATTCCAGAAAAATTGCTGGTATCGGTTATAATTTTGCTGTATCGAAAGATATAACAGAGGAGAACTTAACAAAGCAAAGAAGAATAATTTTAGAATCAGCTATAAATTCTTCAGATGATTTGTTTTGGGTAGCTAAAGTAAATGATGATAGTCTTGAACTTACTTTTTCAAATAAATCAAAGAAAAAATTTAATGCTAACTTATTTGAGAAAACTTTTTATCATAGGTATTTGAGCAGTTCAAAACATTACTATACCACAGTTGTTAATGATATAAATAAACTATCTTATCCAATAACAAACGAATATTATGCGCCTTCGTCAGGCAATTCTCACTGTATGATGTGTTTACAGGAAAAAATTGAAAAAAAAGATGATTATCTATTTGGTACTATACGGGATATTACTTCTATGAAATGTTATTCTATTTAATTAAGGTTGTTGATTTTAAATCAAATATTGTAAGAATCATGTAATCAATTAAAATTAAAAGTATATAACTTTCAATTTCAATATGCATTATCATGAATAAATATTTAAATCTTCTTCTAATTCTGTTTCTGACAGTAGCAGGCTGTACACAGGAAAAAACTCGTAAAATAACAACTCCAAGTGTTGTAGTATACAAGGCAAAAACAGCTGATGTAGATGACTTTAACACTATCATTGGGCAGGTAGTTGCTTATGATGATGTTTACCTTTACGCACGAGTCGAGGGCTTTTTAGAAAAACAGCATTTTCATGACGGTGCTTATGTGAAGAAGGGAGAGATTTTATTTGAAATTCAAAAAGAACAATACAGTGCTGAAGTATCACTAGCTAAAGCTGCTTTAATAAAATCCAAAGATTATCTATGGAATGCTAAAATTGAGTACGAAAGAAATAAGTATTTAGCAGGGACAAAAGCTGTGAGTCAGAGGGATTATGATAAAGCTGTGAGTACTTACACACAGGGGCAGGCTGATGTTACGTCTGCTGAAGCAAATCTTGCCTTGGCTGAGTTAAATCTGAGCTATACAACAATAAAAGCACCGTTTGCAGGGCAGGTGGGCATTGCGCCTTATAGGCCCGGTAATTTAGTCGGACCTACCAGTAAGCCCTTGATAAGAGTAATAAAAATTGACCCAATGTGGGTTGAAGTGGCACTGCCTGAAGAGAATTTTATTGAGTATATGGTAAAAACTTATCCGGGCAAAAAAATGCCTGATATGAAACGTAGAACTACAAAAGTTAAAGATCTATATGCTACTTTGATACTATCTAATGGGACAGAATATGCACACAAGGGGGCTATTAATTTTTTAGATAACAAGATAGATGCAGCTACAGGTACATATCAAATGAGAGCTCTTTTTGCTAATCCTAAAGGTATATTGCTTCCCGGGGAATTTGTTAATGTGAAGATTGTTAAAGAAAAAAAAATAACTGTTACTTTGATACCCCAGGCGGCATTACAGCAGAATCAGCTGGGCAAATATGTTTTAACTGTAGATAAAAAGAATAAGGTAAGAAGCAAGCATGTCACAACAGGTAAACCATACGGAGATTATATTATTGCGGTCAGTGGAGTTAATCCTGGCGAATTATTAATTATCGAGGGAGTACAAAAGGTTCATGAGGGTATAAAAGTTAATCCAGTTTTAGCAAAAAATATTAAATATAATATGTAGCACTATAAGCATATGCTGAGTGATTTTTTTATAAAAAGACCTAAATTTGCTTTTGCCATAGCAGCAATTATTGTTCTGGCTGGCTTGGTGGCATTAGAAAATCTTCCTATGGCAAAATTTCCTCCTATTGTACCTCCACAGGTCCAAATTTCTACTACCTATCCCGGTGCAAGAGCTGAAACAGTAATGAAAACAATAATAGAACCTCTTGAAACTCAGGTAAACGGTGTGCAGGATATGATTTACATGTCTTCCATAGCAAATAATGAAGGAACTGCGGAAATCACAGTAACTTTTGATGTAGGAACAAATCCAAATTTAAATACAGTTAATACACAGAACCGAGTGACAAGGGCATTGCCTCAACTGCCTGACGAGGTCCGCCTGGAAGGTGTTATTGTACGAGAAGTTTCCAGTCTGCTGCTGATGTTTGTAAATTTAATATCTACAAGTGATGAATATGATTCACTTTATTTAAATAATTTTATGGCTTTACATCTGCAGGAACCAATTCAGAGGATTCCCGGTGTGGGAGAAGCCATGATATTTGGACAACAGAGTTATGCGATGAGAATTTGGCTGAATCCAAATAAATTAGCTTCTCTTAGAATTACAACGAACGATGTTCTACAAGCTATTCAAGGACAGAATCTGGTTGTTGCAGCAGGTGAAATTGGAGGCGCTCCAATTAGTAGTAGTCAGCAGATGAAATATATAGTAAAAACAATGGGGAGATTGTCCACTGCTGATGAATTCAAAAATATTGTAATTAAAGAAAATTTAAAAGGCGCTAAGATATTAATGTCTGATGTGGCTAGGGTTGAGCTAGGCTCTGAATCCTATGGGACCGTTGTATATAATAATACCTCTCCAACATCAGGCATGGGCATATACCTTTTGCCAGGTGCAAATGCTTTAGAAGTAGCAAAAGCGGTAGAGAATAAAATTAAACAGCTTTCAAAATCTTTTCCTGAAGATATTAAAGCAGTTATTCCTTATGATACAACGATGTTTGTAAATTCATCAATTAATCAGGTTGTTGTAACTCTTATTATAGCAGTACTGCTTGTTTTAATCGTCGTATTTATTTTTCTTCAGAATATAAGAGCTACTTTTATACCTTTCATTGCAATTCCTGTTTCGCTGCTTGGATCATGCGTAGCGCTAAAACTGTTGAATTACTCTATTAATACAATAACTCTTTTTGGAATGATACTTGCAATAGGATTGGTGGTTGATGATGCGATTGTTGTAGTGGAAAATACATTTAGAATAATGGATGAAGAAGGCCGTACGCCTAAAGAAGCCGCTTTAAAATCAATGAAGCAGATTTCCGGACCTATTATTGCCACTACTTTTGTTCTTTTTGCTGTATTCGGGCCAGTTGCATTCATTCCAGGCATTTCGGGCCAGCTTTATAGACAGTTTGCTGTAACTATCGTTACAACAGTATTTTTTTCAGCATTTAATGCACTTACATTAAGCCCTGCTCTATGTGCCACAATTTTAAAAGCTGAGAATAAACAGAAAGTTAAAATTTTTATATGGTTTAATAAAGGTTTTAATTTATTAACAGATAAATATAATAAGCTTGTAGGATTTTTAATTAGAAAAGTAGTTATTGCCGTTATCATTTTTTTAGCTATTATATGTGCTGCAGGATTCTTTCTTAATTCAGTTCCTAAAGGATTTATTCCTCCGGAAGATCAGGGTGCTTTTTTTGTAAATGTGCAGCTTCCTGACGGTGCTGCTCTGCCGAGAACTGAAGTAATTACAGAACAGGTGTATAAAATCTTAAAAAATATTGACGGTATTGAGGATGTAATACGGGTTGTCGGATTTTCAGCATTAACTCAGATTGCAAGTTCTAATTCTAGTTTTGTAGTTGCAACTCTGAAAAATTGGAGCGAAAGAAAGGCAGATAAACTTCATGTAGCAGAAATAATATCAAAAGTTAATGACAAGTTTAATGCTATACTTGGAGCTGATGTTGTCGCATTTAATCTACCTCCTATTCTCGGACTTGGAACAGGGCGCGGATTTCAATTCGAACTGCAGTTGGAAGAGGGAGCAGGTAAAACACTCAGTGATTTAAACGAAGTAAAAAATGCACTTATCTATGAATCTAAGAAATATCCAGAAATAGGTATGCTGTATAGTATATATCAGGCGAATTCTCCCCAGATCTATGTTGATATTTATAGAGATAAAGCTAAGAAATTAGGTGTTGAGATTCCTGAAATTCTTAATACTATGCAGGCTTTTCTCGGAGGTACTTATGTAAATGAATTTAATAAATTCAATAAAGTATATCAGGTTATAGTTCAGGCGGATGAGAAATTTAGAAGAAATATCAACAGCATTAACAAACTGTATGTCAGGAACAAAAACGGCGGAATGGTTCCGCTGGGAACACTAGTAAAGATAACGCCGATATTAGGACCGGTTACTATCAACCATTATAATATGCTTACATCTTTATCTATTTACGGTCAGGCAGCAGTAGGATATAGTTCAGGCCAGGCTATTTCAACAATGGAGAAAATAGCTAAAAAAACTCTCCCAAGGGGAATGACATATTCGTGGACAGCCACTGCGTATCAACAGATATTAGCCGGAAATAAGACAGCATATATATTTATATTCGGCATTGTTATTATTTACCTGTTTCTTGTAGCTCTTTATGAAAGTTATATGTTTAGCCTTGCTGTGCTATTTTCTATTCCAGTGGCTGTACTTGGTGCTTTAGCAGCAACGTCTTTATGCAGCCTGAATAATAATATTTATGCTCAGATTGGAATAGTTCTATTATTTGGGCTTGCCTGTAAAACAGCAATATTGATAATTGAGTTTGCTAAGAGAAAAAGAGAGGAAGGTGAGTCTGTAATCGGCTCTGCCGCATTTGCGGCCAACCTTAGATTTAGAGCAGTGGTAATGACTTCCTTAGCATTTATTTTAGGTGTATTACCCTTGGCAGTGTCAACGGGGGCAGGGGCGGCGGGAAGCCATTCAATTGGTATTACTGTGATAGGAGGAATGATTCTTACTTTATTAATAGGTGTTGCATTAATGCCTTCTTATTTTGTTATGATTCAGAAAATAATCAACCTGAAGTTTAAAAATAGAAATAAAAAATAAGTGATAAACTATTATATCTTGCTGCAGATATTTTAAACTGTAATAAATTTTATGTGATTACAGCTATCCTGGATAGTACCGTCTAAGTCTTAATATACTGCTACATTTATTATAGATATAAAGTCCATAATATAATTAAATGATTATATGTTCGATTTTATCAAAATTTATGTTGTGATAAATATACTTTTCAATGTGATATATTACTGAAATTTTGGGCAATATAATCTTTTTTTAAATTAATAATTACTTCTTTCAAAAATCATAACTCTATTGAACTCTTTCGCAAAAAATTAGGTGTATCTAACCTGATATCAAAGAACTTGTTTCTTGTAAAATAAATCAAATATTAATGAAAGAAGAATAAATAAAATATGAAGAAATTATTCAATATGCTTCTCATGATTTTAATTGTGCTGTTTTACAGCTTAGCGGCAACAGCCGGTGAACAGAAAACTGTTTCTAAAGATAGCAAAAATAGTTACAGGAAGAAGGAAAAAGTATCAAATGTAAATGCTGAAGGGATGAATGAAACTTTAGGGATATCAGATCCATTAGAGGGATTAAACAGAGTTTCCTTCGGATTCAATAGATTCTGTGGCAGTTATATACTGGGGCCTATTTCTATGGTAGTATCTTCTGTAGTTCCTAAATGGGGTTTGGAAAGGTTCAGTGATTTTGGAACTAACTGCGGTACTTTAGATAGAATTGTTGCATGCCTGTGCGAAGCCAGATTAGGTGACTCTGGAATTGAGGCGGGCAGGTTTGCAATTAACTTACCATTTCTTCTTTTTTATGACGGAGCAAATAATTTTTTCCATCTTCCACCTCGGAATGCTGATATGGGACAGGCATTTGCTACATGGGGATGCGGACCGGGCTTTTATGTAATGCTGCCGCTATTAGGGCCTTCCAATGTAAGGGATGGTATTGGTATGGGAATTGATCATATGCTTGACTTCAGAACTATTATCAGCTGGGCCAGCTGGGGTATAGGATATGCAGCTTCTGTGGACGCGGACGCTATCGTTGATTCAACACCTTCTACTTTCGCTGAGGCAATTGGTAATGTTGGCGGTGCTGGAATGGCTGCAGAAGTGGAAGGTGTAGCAAATACGGTTTCTTATGCCGCCGAAGGTTCATCGATGCTTGATCCGGTAAGTGCATTTTCTCTTCATGCCGGTGATTTAAGTGTAATGACAGCAGCATTCGAAGATCCTTATTATATGGTAAAAAATTACTGGTATCTGTACAGGCAGATACAGGTGGCTGATTATTAATCAGTGACCATTCCAGTGAATATCAAATAACGAATATTCAATATCCGAATTTTAAACAACAAATATCGTGACCGATATTTCTAAATAAAATAATGAAAATACAGGAGTAAATCATAAAATGAAAATGCTAACAGTTTTATATATTTTAATCCTCAGTATATCAGCTGTCTTCCAGGCGTCTGCGAGTGAAAATAATACATATTTTAACGGAACAGAAGCTAAAATTATTAAACTGAAAAATTATCATTCGCAGGGAGCTTATGACAATACACTTCGTGCTCCTCTGATGGATAAAGAGGTGGAAGTAGATGGATTCTGGAGTTCAATAAGTCTATGGAATAGAGCTTTCTACAGTCAATGTGACTGGGACAGCATATCTATAATCAAAGATCATCCCAAATTAAAATACGGTTTATGGATGCAGGATAAACCTGCGCCTTTAGCTATTATAATACCAGGATTGGGCGCTTACTATGGGGCATATACTCCGGCAGCTATTGCTCAACTGCTATATAAACAGGGCTATTCTGTTTTAGTAATAAGCAGCGGGTTTCAGTGGCAGTTTAATGTGTCGGCATCATCTGTAAAAATGCCCGGATATTCTCCCATTGATGCGCAGGATATATATAATGCTTTTCAGAAAATTATAAAAAAAATTAAAAATGATAACGGCCCTAAATGTATTACTAGAACTGTACTGACGGGATATTCTATGGGGGCTTTAGAAACTCTTTTCATTTCTTCCATTGATGCAAAAGAAAAAAAAATAAATTTTGATCGCTTTCTGGCTTTAGATCCTCCGGTAAATATGCTTCATGCAGTTCGCGCTCTTGACAGTTTAAACGATATATGGAAGAAATGGCCTAAAGATAAAAGGCTGAGCAATACAATTGCAATAGGGAAAAAGTATAAAAGTTTTCTTATGTACGGTTTTTCAAAAAATCAGCATGGAATTCCCTTGACAGAAGACGAGGCTAAAGTTCTGATTGGGTTTAGTTTTCATCAGACTGTTGTAGAAACACTTTACACTATTTTATATGTTGATCATGAGCGGCAGGATTTAATAAAAGGCGACTACAGCTGGGCAAATCGTAAGGCTGTTTACAAAGTAGCTGACAGTGCCAGCTTTGAAGATTACTTAAAGATTTTTGGGGTACCATATTTTTCAAACTACTTTCACAAAAAAGTTACACTGTCTGAACTTAATGAAAAAAGCAGTCTCTATGCTATTGCCGATGATCTGAAAAAAAATCCTAAAGTAAGGGTGTTTCATAACCTTGATGACTTCTTGTTGACACCTGAAGATAGAGTTTGGCTGGCAGATACTCTCGGAAGTAGACTTACATATTTTGATTATGGAGGACATCTAGGCAATCTGTATTTAAAACAGTACCAAGCGTGTATGCTTCAGGCACTAAAACCTGCTGCATGATAAAATCTTCACGAAATTTCATGAAACAAAGCCTTTAAGGTTGGTGAGCTTTAAAGACTTTATAAATAACAAATAAACAAGAAAAGGAAAATAGTATGAAAAAAATGATTGGTTTTATAATTGCATTAGTAAGTATGGCTGCTGTTTCTTCAGTATGTTCGGCTGGTATGTATATTGGGGATGGAAATATCGCATCAATATCCAAACGAACAGATGGAAAAGAGGGCTTTGCAGTAGTTTATTACAAGCAGCGTACTGCAACTTCAATTAACTTTGCATTATTAGATGAAAGTGGAAATGTAGAGGCAGAAAAATCTATATCATTTACAGGATTAGGCGACGTCGGAGATCTGGTTATTACAGGAGCACCAGGGGGTGGATATGCTATTATCGCTAGAATTTATTATACTAGCGGTGGTGATCAATATTATTTTGTTAAACTAGATAAGAATGGAAATACAATTGATCAGAAAAAGTTATTTGATGGAGAAGAAGTTCATCATATATCAATATCTACTGACTGGAAAGATTCTTCGTACAATATTATGGAAGTGACAAGAGAATCTTCATATCCTTATCACTATAGATTTGTCAAGATAGATATGAATGGAGACAAGATAGCTAGCGCTTATTTATATGATAAAAATGGAAGTATTTTCGATCAAGCACGTGGTCTTGTTTCAACAGTTGTAAATGTACCGAACAGTAATAATTTTGCAATATTAGCAAATACAATTCATGGTAATGGTTTTGAATTTACCAAGTTTGTCATGGATTCTAAAGCAAATAAGGCCATAGTAGCCACTAATGAAAATACTCCATTTATAGGTGATTCGCAAGAGTATAATCAACCTATCACTAGTCTAAGTGATGAGGGTGTTTATGCTGTGCCCTACAATAAGTATAAAAACAGTAATAATAATATATATTATGCGCTATTCAGAGAAGATAACAAAAATAATAAGCTTTCTCTTATTGGGGAACATTATGTAGATCATGCAGGCGATACTTCTGAGGAATTTCGTGGACCTATAATAGCTATAGCATCAAATGACAATAGAATAGGATTGGTTTTTTCTTCAAATGATGGAAAAATATGGTTTACACAGATAAGTAAAGATCAGCTTATAAACAAAATTAACTTAAATTCAACTTACAAGTGCAACCCCATCTAATTAATTCCAGAAGCTAGAACTTCATATGGAGTTTTATAGCCCAATGTTTTTCTTGGGCGGCTATTTATGAGGTGCTGCACGTGCAGCACCTCATCCTCTAAAATA
>PVBE012129470.1_pt1 | contig 32522 bp, 29 predicted proteins | sample 1631181 | NCBI WGS metagenome assembly PVBE01 (sample SAMN08397723, study PRJNA350692) | Marine metagenome, whole genome shotgun sequencing project. | isolation source: water | place: Pacific Ocean | collected 2012-04
CGTACTGGAAGCCACGGAAGTGGGTCATGACAAAGACACCGATCTGGCCGTGCTCTCCATCAAGGCCGAGCAATTGACCACTGCGTCACTGGCCCCCGAAGCCGAGGCCAGGGTGGGCGAGATCGTGCTGGCCATGGGCAACCCCATGGGCCTTGGACACACGGTGACCTCGGGCATCGTCAGCGGCATCGGCCGCTCGGACCTGAACATCGCCTTCTACGAGGACTTCATCCAGACCGATGCCGCCATCAACATGGGAAACAGTGGCGGCCCCCTCATCAATTTGAACGGGCAGGTACTCGGCATCAACACAGCCGTAGCCATCACCAGCGACGACAACGGCCTGGCCTTCGCCATCCCCAGCCGGATGGTGCGGCGCTCGGTCGACGACATCCTGCGCTACGGCGAGGTGAAGCGCGGCTACCTGGGCGTCGAGAACCACAGCTCCTGGCGCGCCGGGTCCCTGGTTGATGCTGCGCGAGCAAAGGGCTTTGAGGGCGTGAGCCGCATCGCCATCTCGCGGGTCACGGTCGACTCCCCCGCCGCCCAGGCCGGGCTGGAGGTGAATGACATCATCCTGACCATCAATGGGGTGCGCATTTCTGACCAACGCAGCTTCCGCACGGCTATCGCCGACGTCGCCCCCGGCGATCGCACGACCGTGGAGGTCTGGCGCTCCGGGGAACAAATCAAGCTGCCCGTGGTCGTCGCCGGTCGCGAGTAGCTCGGCAAAGCTCGAACCTGTGCAGATGCGCCGCGTTCCCGGGCCTGCTAGCTTGGCCCCGTGAAGACTCCCCTGAGAGTGGGCACGGTGCCCTATCTGGTCGGCCGGCCCATGGACCTGGGGCTGGAGGACGAGGATGGCATCGAGCTGCGATACGAGGTCCCCTCGCGGCTCGTGGAACAGCTGCGCACCGGCGAGATCGACGTGGCCCTCGTCAGCTCCATCGAGCTGTTCCGCCGACCGGAGTACAGCTACATCGCGGGGATCGGGGTGGCGGGACGCGGGGTCGTGTCCAGCGTGCAGCTGTTCCTGCGCAAGGCCATCGAAGAGGTTCGCCATGTGGCGCTCGACCCGTCCAGCCGAACCGCGCGCACACTGGCCCGCATTCTGCTGGCCGACGGACCGGCTCCCTCATTCGAAGAGGTGGAGGGTGGCACAGACCCCCGCGAGCTGCCCTGCGACGCCTGGCTGCGTATCGGCGATCCAGCACTGAGGGAGTGCCACGGTGAAGGGCTCGCCCACTGGAACCCCTCCGAACAGTGGACCCTGCAGACAGGTCTACCCTTCGTGTTCGCACCTTGGATCGTTGCACCTGGGGTGAACCTGGATGCGCACCTGCCGGCCTTTGAGCGCGCCGCCGATCAGGGTTTGGCAGCGGCCTTGGACCTCGCCCGCCAGGCCGCGCGGGAATGGGATCTGCCCGAGGAGGTCTGCGAGCAGTACCTCACGCGAGAGTGCCTGTATCGCCTGCCCGCTGGGGAGATGGAGCAAGCGCTATGGACCTTCCGCAATCGGGCGGCCGCACTGGACCTGTGCGACCCGGCGCTGGCACCCCGGGCCATTGCGCTCTGAGCGTCCGGGTCCCCCGACCTGTGGACCACTCGTTGCATTGTGAGGGCCGGAGCCTTAAAACGCATCTAGGGGGGCCGGGGATGGATGTGGCCCCGACTCCGTTCACACCTCGCCGGATGCACTGATTTGACTAGCCCTGAAACCCTCTTCGACCTGGAGGACACCGTGCCGAAGAAGTCCTCCCGCAAGGCTTCCAAGAAAGCCAGCCGTAACGCCAAGGCCACCGCAACCAAGCGCAAGCCCAAACGGAGGGAAGCAGCCGAAGCCCGGGACATCTCCGTAGCCGAGTTCTTCGAGAAGAACCGCCACATGCTGGGGTTCGACTCCCCCACCAAGGCCATCCTGATGTCCGTCAAGGAGGCTGTGGACAACAGCCTCGACGCCTGCGAGGAGGCAGACATCCTGCCCGAGCTGTGGGTCGAGATCGACCCGGTCAAGGGCAAGGTCTACCGCATGGCGGTCGAGGACAACGGGCCGGGGATCGCCGACACCCAGATCGGGAAGATCTTCGGCAAGCTCCTGTATGGGTCCAAGTTCCACAAGCTGAGCCAGAGCCGGGGCCAGCAGGGCATCGGCATCTCGGCGGCGGGCATGTACGGCAAGCTCACCACCGGCAAGCCGGTCGTGATCCGCTCCAAGCGCAAGCGTCATGACGCCGTCGAGTACATCCTGACCATCGACACAGCCCGCAACAAGCCGGAGATCCACTCCAGCGAGAGCATCAAGTGGCCCAAGAAGACCCACGGCACGCGCGTCGAGATCGAGATGGAGGCCACCTACAAGAAGGGCATGCGCTCGGTGGACATGTACCTCAAGCAGACCGCCATCGCCAACCCGCACCTGACCTTGCACTATCGGTCCCCCGTCGGGGAGGAGGTCACCTACGAGCGCAACACGCGGGTCAAGCCCGAGGAGACGGTCGAGATCAAACCCCACCCGCACGGGGTAGAGCTCGGACGCCTGATCGCCATGCTCGGGAACACCAACTGCCGCTCGCTCTCGGGGTTCCTGCAAGAGGAGTTCTGTCGCGTGGGCTCGACCGTGGCCAAGCGCATCATCAAGAGCGCGGGCAGCAACCTGACCGAGAAGTCCTATCCCTCGCGCATTGCGCGGGAAGAGGCCAGCGCCCTCTACGAGGCCATCGCCGAAACCAAGATCTCCTCTCCTCCCAGCGATTGCATCGCCCCCATCGGTGAGGACCTGCTCCTGAAGGGCCTGAAGAAGGAGCTGGAAGCCGACTTCTATGCGACGGTGACGCGCCCCCCGGCGGTCTACCGCGGGAACCCGTTCCAGATCGAGGTGGGCATCGCCTACGGCAAGCCCGGTGGGGTGGGCCTGGAGCTCACCGACAGCGGACGGATCCAGAAGAAGACCAAGGCCGAGAAAGCCACCGAAGAGCTGGTGGCCAGCGCCGACGAGCCCGTGCGGGTGCTGCGCTTCGCCAACCGCGTCCCGCTCCTGTACCAGCAGTCGGGCTGCGCCATCACCAAATCCGTGGTGCAGACCAACTGGCGCTCCTACGGCCTGTCCCACCCACGGGGGGGCCTGCCCATCGCCCCCATGGCCCTCATCGTCCACATCGCCTCGGTCTGGGTGCCCTTCACCTCCGAGTCCAAGGAGGCCATCGCCTCGTACCCCGAGATCATCAAGGAGGTCAAGCTCGCCCTGCAGGAGTGCGGCCGCCAGCTGGGCATCCACATCCGCAAGGGCAAGCGGCTCAAGCGCGAGTTCGAGAAGCGCGAGTACATCGAGAAGTACATCCCCCACATCGGACTTGCCCTGCAGGAGATCCTCGGCCTTACCAACAAGGAGCGCGACAAGACCGTCAAGACCCTCGAAGACGTGCTGCACCGCTCGCGCAAGTTCTAGCCAACCCCGTCACGCCAACCACCATGGAAGAAATCCACATCTACCTGCTGATCCTGATCGCCTGGGTCTTCTTCCAGGGCCTATGGATCTCCAAGCTCTCCAAGGCCGTCGCCGCCCTGGCCGAGAAAGTCGGCCACCTAGAATCCGCATCCTGACCCATGGCAAAGAAAAAAAAGACGGCAAAGAAGTCCAAGAAGGGTGCCGTGGCCACCAAGGCCAAGCCCAAGAAACGCAAGGGCATGGACACCGATGATCGCAAGACGATCAAGATCATCGACAACACCGCCGAGCGCGTGCAGGCGTCCATCGGACGCCGCATCCTGCCCGAGCTGAAGTTCCCCGTGCGCTCGCTCTCAAACGTCACCTACAGCAAGGCCATCGGCTACCTGGCCCTGGGCAAGGGTCGCAAGGCGCGCGCCCTGTCGGTCAACACCGTCAAGAGTTTTGCCCAGACCCTGCGCCTCATGTCCCTCTCCAAGGAGATGGTCGAGAACGACGACTTCGCTACCAAGCGGGAGGCGTACTACATCTCCAAGAACTGGGGCGACGCCAAGTTCAAGGAGCAGCCCGAGTCCGACGCGGTGATGGATGACATCGAAGCGCTCGCCTCGCTGGAGGGCGTCTCCCGCGAACAGCTTCGCTACCGACCCGAAGAGCACGGCGGCGCTCTGGCCGGCCAACTGGTTGTGATCGACCGCGACAAGCAGACGGGCAAGGAGATCCGCATCGACTGCACCCAGATGGGAACCGGGGCCTACTCCATCCCCAGCTCCGTGGAGCACCTGCAGTTCGAGACCAATGCCAAGTTCATCCTGGCCATCGAGACCGGCGGTATGTTCAACCGCCTCAACGACCACCAGTACTGGCACGACGCCAAGTGCATCCTCGTCTCCATGGGCGGGGTCCCCTCCCGCGCCCAGCGACGCTTCGTGAGGCGCCTGTCCGAGGCCAAGAAGCTGCCGGTGTACTGCTTCGTGGACTGCGACCCCTATGGCATCGCCAACATCTACCGGACCCTCAAGGTGGGCTCTGGCAACGCGGCGCACATCAACCGCTTCTTCTGCGTCCCCAATGCGCGCTACCTGGGGGTCACCCCCCAGGACATCACGGACTTCAAGCTGGAGGATGCCACCCATCCCCTGGCGGACGTGGACGTCAAGCGCGCCAAGGACGCCCTCAAGAACGATCCCTTCTTCCAATCCCACGCACCCTGGAGGAAGGCCCTCAAGCTCCTACTCAAGATGGGCGTGCGCGCCGAACAACAGGCCCTGGCCAAGTGGGGCCTCAACTTCGTGATCGAGGAGTACCTGCCCAAGAAGCTCAAGGACAAGAAGGGCTTCCTGCCGTAACCCGGGGATCGTGGACCAGGGAACGAGGCTGTATCCTCGGGGCATGATGCACACACGCCTTGCCTTCTCGGGCCTCCTCATTCTCGGACTCGCCAGCGCCTGCCACCAGGCTCCCCACCGTGCAGCCGTCCAAGATGACGGACGCCCGAACATCATCTGGATCATGGCCGATGACCTGGGCTGGGGAGAGCTCGGCTGCTACGGCCAGGACAAGATCCGTACCCCGCGCGTCGACCAGCTGGCCGCGGAGGGGATGCTGTTTGAGCAGCACTACTCAGGAGCCCCGGTCTGCGCCCCTGCGCGCTGCGTCTTGATGACGGGCATGCACAGCGGCCATGCCCATGTGCGCGGCAACTTCGAGATCGGCGGCTGGGGTGACGATGACGGTGAGGGGCAGCTGCCCCTTCCGGAAGGAACCGCGACCCTGCCCGGCCTGCTCCAGAGCGCAGGCTATGCCACGTGCGCCGTGGGCAAGTGGGGACTCGGTGGTCCGGACACGAGCGGCGAGCCCAACCGCCAGGGATTCGACCACTGGTTCGGCTATCTGTGCCAACGCCAGGCCCACAACCAGTACCCCACACACCTGTGGCGCAACGGGGAGCGGGTCGATCTGGAGGGCAACGTGTGGAAGAACCTGATTGGCAAGCAGTACTCCCATGATCTGATGGCCGATGAGATCCTTGGATGGATCCGTAATAACGCGGACGGCCCCTTCTTCGTCTACGTCCCCTTCCACATACCTCACGCCGCCATCCAGGTGCCCCAGGACTCTCTGGATGAATACGACGGCGCCTTTGATGAGGACCCGCCCTACACCGGGAACCAAGGCTACCTACCCCACCCCACGCCTCGCGCGGCTTATGCCGCCATGATCACCCGCATGGATCGGGACATCGGCCGGATCGTGGACCTTCTGGAGGAACTGGGCCTACGCGAGAATACGCTGGTGGCCTTCAGCAGTGACAACGGTCCCACCTTCAATGGCGGGACGGACTCCACATTCTTCGAGAGCGCCGCTCACTTCCGGGGGCTGAAGGGAAGTATCTATGAAGGTGGCCTTCGTGTCCCCCTGGTGGTCAACTGGCCCGGTCAGGTGACCGCGGGATCGCGCACCAAGCACCTGTCTGCCTTCCAAGACGTGATGCCCACGCTGCTGGAGATCGCAGGTGTCCCCGCGCCTGATAACCTCGATGGGATTTCGTTCGCACCCACCCTGCGCTCAGAAGAGGATCAACCCGAACACGAGGCCCTCTACTTCGAGTTCCCATCCTACGGAGGCCAGCAAGCCGTGCGGTCGGGACGCTGGAAGCTCGTGCGGCGCCAGCTGCTCAAGGGTGAGCAGACGCTAGCCCTCTACGACATGCAGAGCGATGAATCGGAGGCCACTGACGTGGCCGCGCGCCATCCAGACATAGTGGAGCGACTAATGGCAATCGCAAACCGCGAGCACAAGCCCTCGGAGCACTTCCCGTTCCCCGCTCTCGACTAGCTCGGAGACCACCCAAGCCGAAGCCCGCATCCAACAGAAATGAATCGGGGCCGCCCCAAAAGGGACGGCCCCGATTCTCGTTGATCAGCGGTCGCCCCCCACGCTCGGTGGGGATCGGCCTAGCCCTTCTTCTTGGCCGAGTCGGGCGTGCGCGGGTTCACTTTCTTGGAACCGCGCGGGCTGAGGGTAATCTCCGGGAAGATGGCCGTCTCCACTTCAATGGACACGTTGACGGCACTGGTTTGGCGCACACCACCGGTGTACGTAAGGTATTGGGTGCCTCATCACGACTCAGGGAATCGCGCTTCCTTGATTTCCCGGCCACGCTCAGCGTCGGCGATGATGATCTTGGGACCCTTGCCTCGGGGCTGGAAGTTGTAGTACTCCTCGCCCGCAGACCCAAAGAACTTGAAGTTCGATTGTACGGTGACCTTGTCGTCCTTCTGCTGGAAGGAGAACTCGCCGGTGACGTCCGCGCCCCACTCAACGTTGGTCTCTCCACCGGCAAATACAGCAAAACTCTGCATCGAGCCGGAGCGGATGGAGGCCGATGCCGAGCCCTTCTCGACCCGCCCGCTGACGAAGCTGTAGGTGCCGACAGGGACCGCAACCCCCTTACGGAAGCCGGCTACGCAGAACGAGATGTCGCCATCCTGGAAAACCGCCGAGCTGAGCTTGCCCTTCGACTCGAAGTCGCCCACGGCGTTCAGGGTGCCGGTCTCACCATCGAAGGGAGCCACGGTGACCTCCATGCCGTCTTCTGTCACGTCAAAGTGATAGAGCTTGCCACTCATGAGTACGACCTTCGACAGAAGAGAGGCGCTCTTGTTGCTGCCAACTGCCACGGCGTCAATGCCCCAATCCGAGTACTTGCCGTTCCCGTCCTGGTCAAAGACGTGCAGGGTCTGGCCCGCCACTTTGCCTTTCATGCTGGAGCCTGTTGTCCATTCGAACTTCTTGGCTCCCGTGTTGCGCAGGCGCACGGAGTACTTGACCAACTCACCCTCGGTGTTCTTGGAGCGCAGCGTGACAAAGCCGGTGCTGCGGACGGTTTCTTCGCAGTCACCATCGGCATTCGCGTCGATCTCGATCTTGTTGGTGCCTGAGATCTCAGTCTCGAAGGTCAAGCCGCCGGGAAGCTCGATGGCCTTGTCGGCACTGTGCCAGCGCTCGGCTGGAAGGACGAAGTCCCACCGTTCATGAGCGCTGTGCTTGAGCTTGTAGCTCTTGCCATTGGCTTTCCAGTCGCCGCTCGAACCGTCGACATCAAAGGCGGACGAGGAGGCCACCAAGGCCATGCAGGCCAGGGTGGAGAGTGCTAAAACCTTGGGTCGTTTGTTCATGATGATTTCCGGACTGAGATCAGTAACTACCTGCGCAGCAGCAACTGTAACCCCTATTGTGGGCCGTTTCGCCCCGAACGACCGGGGAAAAACCACCCTCAAAGTATACTAATCGGCCCAAATGGTCTGGACAGGGCCCCGAATGGGGGCATTGTGCCCCCATTGCACACCATGGCGCGGCCAAGTCCTGCCCACAACCGCAGCGAACCACATCATGCTCCACCTCACCTTCGCGTGCCTCCTGGCTCCCTTTTTCCCCACCCAGGCCCCCTCCCTGCTCGCTGCCGTCCCGGACAACGCCAACGCGGTCGCGAGGTGCTCAAGCGTCTCCCTCCTGCGTGACCGCATGGAGAACAACCGCTGGGCCCAGTTCCTTCAGACCAACACCGGACAGGGCCTGCTGATCGACTCCCTTATGGGTGGAGGAGGCAACGATGAGATCGAAGAGATGATGGAGATCGGGTCGGCCTTGAATGGGGAATGCGTCCTGTTCTCCAGTGAGACACTGACCGGCTTCCTCACCACGCCGCCCACGAACGCAGCTGCACTGAAGTCGGCCATGCAGGCTTGGATGCCAGAAGAAGACGAGGGATACAATCACGCCAGCCAGGTGATGTTCGGAGCGCAGGTGGACGTCTTTGCGCGGGATCGTTCCGAATTGTATGGAGGTGTCCTCGACGCGGTCGCACTTGTGCATCACCCCATGGCCTTCGGACTGTTCACCGCAGACAATGGCGAAGAACTCCTGAACGGTCTGAAGTCCAGCCTCTCGAGTCTTGGAACGAACCACCGCTCGTCCCTGGTTGAGGCGCTCGCCGCTCGCCGGTCGCAGGTGGGTCACGCAGGACTTGTGGAGTTCATCTTGGACTCGTCCCAGACCATCCACGCCATGGTGGACGAGTTCTCGCCCCCAGGAGTCACCCTCACAAGAGAGCAGACTCTCGGGAAGGGTCCCTGTGACCTGTACCTCAGCTTGGACGTGCAACCCGGCACCCGTATGGAGATGCGCGGCCACTTCAACGTCCCGTCGGGAACGCTGGCCAGCCGCTTTGCTGACTGCATGCGCCCTCTGCCCATGGGACTCGCGGACTCGATCCCGCACGATTCTATTGCCTTCACTGGTTTGGGACTCGATCTGGCAGCCGGGTTCGAACTGGGTCGCAAGATCCTCGCGGAATTGAAAGCAGAGGAGGCCCTGGACACCGTAGATCAGGGGCTGGCCGCGGGACAGGCCATGACGGGCGTAGACCTGGAGCAGGCGCTGATCCGGCAGTTGACCGGCCCCATGGCCCTCGTGTTCCTGGAACCGGGTGACAGTACAAAAGCCGATGACATCTTTGACCTTCCTTTGTTCTTCATGGAGGGCCTAGGCAACGGCGTCCTGTTCCAAGAGGCGTTCGAGGAGCTCATTCCCCTGGGCGAGCAGTTCATTGAGCTGAACCTGAGCGATGTGCACGGAGTGGATGTCTACCAGGCGAGTGGCGAGGACTTCGGCCTCGCCTTCTTGCCCGAGGCTTTCGTGGTGGCTCTGAACAACGACGCACTCGTACGCGCGATCACTGCAGCCGTCGGCGAGGAGCAGAGCAACGAGCCGGGCCGCATCTCCGCCACGCTCATGGCCAACCCCGGAGTCTGTGGTCTGGCGACCACGGTCATGTCGCCCTTCTGGCGCTCCATGATAGAAGGAGACGAGGAGGCCATTGGCCTTGTGGAGGGTGCCCAGATCACCTCCAGCCTGCGTCGCGTGGCAACCGGGTTCGAACTCCATCTGATCGCCCATTGATGGCACTACCCAGACTGCCCTGAACCATGCTGAGAAATCTCTCCTATGGCCTGAGCCTTTGCCTGCTCGCCGGCGCTTGCCAGAGCCTGACGCGGTCGGGAGCCTCGGGTGGCCCCCCGAACGTGGTGGTCATCCTGGCCGACGACATGGGCTGGGGAGATCTGGAGTCCCAGGGGGCTACGGGGTTCTCCACGCCGCAGCTGATGCGGCTGGCTGCCGAGGGCACGCGCTTCCAGTCGGGCTACGTGCCCCAGCCCGTGTGCACTCCCTCCCGCGCCGCCCTGCTGACGGGCTGCTACCCCATGCGCCTGGGCCTGGGCCAACGCGTGCTCTTCCCCTACTCCACCCACGGCCTGAATCCGTCCGAGGAGACCCTGGCCGAGTCCCTCGCGGGGCGCGGCTACAAGACAGCCTGCATCGGCAAGTGGCACCTGGGGCACTTCCCCGAGTTCCTGCCCCTGAGCCAGGGCTTCGATGAGTACTTCGGCATCCCCTATTCCAACGACATGGATGCCCACTACTACTCCCACAACGACTTCCAGGCGCCGGGTCTGGCCCTGTACCGGAACGAGGAGGTGATCGAGCGCAGTCCCGATCAGTCCCAGTTCACCCGGCGCTGCACCGATGCCGCCATCGACTTCATGAAGCGTCACAAGGACGAGCGCTTCTTCCTGTACCTGGCTCACCCCATGCCCCACCGCCCGATCCACGCGTCGGAGCCCTGGGTGGGATCCAGCGAGCTGGGTCTGTATGGGGACGTCCTGCAAGAGCTCGACGATTCGGTCGGGCGTATCCTCGACGCGTTGGCAGCCCTTGAACTTGAGAAGGAGACCCTCGTGGTCTTCACTTCCGACAACGGCCCCTGGCGCCGCGAATCCACCGGCGGCCTGCGCGGCAAGAAGAACACCACCTGGGAGGGAGGCGTTCGGGTGCCCCTGATCTTCCGTCTGCCCGGCCGCATCCCCGCGGGCCGAACGAGCCAGGCACCTTTCGCGTTCATGGACCTCAAGCCCAGCGTCGAAGCCCTGGCGGGGGGCCTCAGCGACGTCGCCAATGATGGCCGCGACCTCTCCGCTCACCTCGTCGGAGGGGCTGATCCCGAGGAGCACGTGCTCGCGTTCTACAAGGACCAGCGCCTGCAGGCCCTACGCCGGGGCCGTTGGAAGCTGCACGTGCACCGGCCCGAATGGAAAGGGCAAGAGCATGCCCCCCTGCTCTTCGACCTGGAGGTCGACCCCGAGGAATCCAACGATCTGGCTGCAACCGAACCCAGCGTGGTGGCGCGCATGCTGGAGGACTCCGCGCGCGTGCGCATGGACCTGGGTGACGTGGGGCGCGGGATTCGTGGAAACGGAATCCGGGAGGCCGGCCAGCACGTGGTCCAACCTCCCGGAGAAGCTGCTTCAGATTCTTGAGTCGGGGCCTTGGCCCGCAGAGTCTGACTACTTCTTGTCCAGGGTCTCCTGGAAGAAGGCCTTGTAGCGCGGCTCGGTGGTGACCTCCAGGCCCTTGGCGGCGTAGTGCTTGGCGCGCTCGGGGTTCTTGGCGAACTCCGAGTTCCAGTAGGTACCCAGCAGATACAGGCTCTCGGCCGTACCCACATCGATACTGGCTGCGGCCTCAACAAGAGCATCCAGGTGTGCCAGGGCGGGAACGATGGCGGCCTCTTCCATAACGCCTTCCATGAAAGCCAGTACCGAACGGGCGTACAGGCCCGATTCGTTCTTGGGATCCAGAGTCTTGGCTCCCTCGAGCGTGCCCTTGTCTGCCTGGCCCACCGTGTTCAACAGATCAATGGCCTTGGCCTGGTCCTTGACGGGCAGGCTCTTCCAGTTCGCCTTGATCGGAGCAGCCAGGGAGCCGGCAAAAGCAGAGTCCCCGCCCTCTTTCTCGAGGAGGTTCAAGATGGCGGTCAACGCCTTGATGCGCGCCTCGCCCTCGGCCTTCTTAAAAGCGTCCAAGCTGTCCGTGACAGCCTTCAGGGCAGCCATGCCCTTGGTGCGGAGCTCGTTGACGTGCTTTACGTAGACCTCAGGCCCTCCCTCCTGGTAGCCGGTACGCCCGTAGACCAGACCATCGGCCGTCATCAGCAGGACGGTCGGGTAGCCAGCAACGGCGTGCATCTGGGCCAGTGCCGCGTTGCGCACCGGGTTGGGGACCTTGGCCTTGACCTCCGCGGAGTTTGGGAAGTCAAGCGAGACCAGGATGTAGTCCTTGTTCATCGGAGTCAGGAACTCGTCGTGATCAAAGACCTCTTTGTGCAGACGGATGCACCAGCCGCACCAGTCCGATCCGGTGAAGTCCACGAAGAGATGCTTGCCCTGTTTCTTGGCGAGCTGAACGGCCTCGTCATAATCAGCGACCCAATGATCGCCACCTGTGGCCAGGGTGGATGTGAGCAGGGTCGCGAGAGCGAATAGTGTCGGTTTCATCAGATGAGAGTGGACGGTGGGATTTGGAGAAGAGTGTGCCGGGTATTGTGGTGCAGGGTGGAGCACATGACGAGATGGCGAGAGGAATCTTTGACCCTCCTAATACCCTGAAGCGGCTAGGCCAAGGGCTCAAAGAGGGGTTCCATGGCATCCCGCAGGTCCTGAGCCAGTTGCTTACGGTCGGGAGCCCAGATGGGATGTTCGCTGATCGTAAGTCGGGCGCGGCAACGCCAAAGCCCGAACAGACCCCAGAAGTGCCTCAAGGCACTGCGGTCCGAGGGCCAGGTGATGGTCTCGGTGGGAGGCGCCGCACCCGCTGGCGAGGTGTAGTGGAGCAGGGCGTAGTGCACGGGTCGCTCGAGGCTCACGGCGGGCTGCAGCAGGGATGGCTGGAACGGATGTAGGCGATCACCGGGATAGATCCCGCCTTCGAGGAAGAGCAGGATGTTCTCGCCATTCCCCATGGCCTCCGAGATCACCCTGTTGACCTCGCCCACTGCGGTCCGCCTGGAGCGGTCGATCAGGATAGTCCCGATGCCGGAGATGATCCTGCCCACCAGTGGCCAACTGCCCAGCTCCGCTTTACCTACAAAGCGGCCTCCGGTCGCGGCAGCCAGCACGAAGATGTCCGCGGTGCTGACGTGGTTGCAAACCAGAAAGTATGGCGATGGAGGGATCTGGCCCACGATCTCCAAGCGCTCCCCGCAGACCCACAAGACGCTGCGCCCCCACATGGACATGGCCCAACGCCGACAGACGATGCGGGGGCCAACCCAGAACAGGGTGATCGGAGCCGCGATGAGCAGAAACAGACCCGTCAGCAGGGTCAATAGGACGACCGACGGTGCCCGGATGACGAACAGGAGAATGGACACGGCCAAGGGGGTCCCGAGCAGGGCAGGATCGAAGAGCGGAGCTAGTGCTGGTGCCCGCCCGGGCCGTGCACGTGACCGTGCTCAAGCTCCTCGGAGCTGGCCTCGCGCACCTCGGCGATCTCCACGTCAAAATTCAGGGTCACTCCAGCGAGGGGGTGGTTTCCATCGAGGCGCACCTGATCACCCTCGACACCAACCACGGTGACGACGTGCACGCCTCCCTCACTCTGGGCCTGGAACTGCATGCCAGGCTGAATATCCACGTCTTCGGGTAGTTGCGTTCTGGGAATATCCTGGACCATCTCCTCGTTCCGGTCACCGTAGCCATCCTTGGGCTCGATGCGGACATTCAGCTTGTCACCGAGCTCCTTGCCCTCAAGCTCGTTCTCGAGCCCGGGAATCAGATTGCCGTGGCCGTGGATATAGGGCATGGGTGTGCCCTCCTGCGACTTATCAATCACCTCACCGGCATCGTCCTTGAGGGTGTAGTGGATGAGGGCAACTGCGTTCTTGGTTATCTGCATGGCTGAGCTAAGTGTCGAGAATCCGAGGGGAACGAGTGAATGGAGCACGAACGAGGCCCTACATCCTCGCCATGCCGCAAAGGCCGTCAAGCAGGTGGCCCCGGAAACAGGTCCGCAGGAGCCTCCCCCTTTCCCTCAGGTGGGGTCGTCAGTGGGCAGGGCGCCCAGGAATTCGGCGGCGCGGTCCTTATGGCCCGCCTGACCCCGAGGCCAACGCAGGTAGAGGATGCGAACCTTCGACCCAACCGTCAGGTTGACGCGTAGAGTGTCCCAGAATCCGGGCCCCGTCCCATCGCGACCATAGTGGCGCAGTTGAATGAAGGGGGCCTCGAACGGGCCCCAGGCCAGGTGCCCCGCATCCACCGGAACAGTCTTGCCCGCCATGGGCAATCGAGTGATGTCCTCAAAGTGGAGCCCGTGGAACTGGCCCTGCACGACCTTCTTACCCGTCTTGGCGGGGAAGAACGCCAGAGCCGCCTCGACCGGAGTTTGCCCCGCTTCAACTACCGGAATGGTCGACCAGTCGAAGGTCTCCACCTTGCCCTTTGCTTTTGTGAATCGGACCTGCCAGCCAGCGCCGCTCTTGGAGGGCAACCAGCGGGGCGCGTTGTCTTCCTGGGATGAGCGAACCGGATCATTCAGCAAGACCAGATGCTCGCCGGTGGCGAAAGACACCGCCCGGGTCGGTTCCAGGCCGAAAGGCAGGCCACCATCGACGCCGAAGGACTCACTCAAGAGCATTGTGGCATCCGCGTCTCGGGCAGTCGGGAAAATCGTCATGACCCCCACACTCAAGATTGCCAGCAACCCAAAGCCCATACCGACGATACCCCCCAGAGACTCGTGCGCGGGGTCGACCTGTTCAGGGGAAAGGTCACTACTCATGGGAGTGCTCGGGTTCATGGGTCACTCGGATTCGCTGGATGAGCCTAGCTGGAAGTGGTTCAAGAAGGCGATCACCTCAGCCGTGGTCAATTCGTCCACATCCCTTCCGTTGACGAGCAGCACGAGCATGGTATCAGGATCGAGACAGGGCAACTCCACAACGACGCTAGGCCCATCCCCTCCACTGCCCCCCAGGTATCCGCCCGGGGGGACCGGGGCGGAGTTGGGATCCTCGAGGAAGCCAACCCCCAGGGATTGGCCCTGCACCTCCAGATGAGTCAGAGGCTCCTCGGAGTCGGCAGCCTCCCAAGGCTCGGAGACGACAAGGAACGACCCCTCCTCTGCAGGCAACCGCATCAGGATCCAGGCCCAGGCATCATCCCGAACATGGTTCATGTCCGTCTGATCAGGTGCGTCAGGATCGGAGTCCAGCAAGAGGTAGAACTCGAAATCGAACCAATCCAACTGCAAGCCGAACATCAGAGTCAGGTCCTCGGGCTGCTCGGCAAAAGGCAGGACCTCCTCGAGTTCCGCCCACTGAAGTTCCCTGTCGGTACTCTTGCTCACCTTCTTGTAACCCATGCCCGCGATGACGGCGAGGATGACCAGGGGCATGACGCAGCCCAAGAAACAGCATGCGACCTTGGGCAGCTGGCTCTTCTTCTTCAGGTTGGAAATGTCCCCCCACTCACGCCCACCCTTGTCGTCGTTCATTTCTCCCATGTGTAGAACCCCTCGCCGGATTTCTGGCCCAACTTGCCCGCCGCCACCATCTCCCTGAGGAGCGTGGGGGGAGTAAAGCGATCGCCGAGCGTCGAAGCCAGGTACTCGGCAATGGACAGTCGCACGTCAAGACCTACCAAATCCGTCAGACGCAGGGGGCCCATGGGGAACCCGTAGCCCAAAGTCATGGCTTTGTCGATGTCCTCAGCTGAGGCGACGCCGCTCTCCACCATACGGATGGCCTCCATGCCGATGGCGATACCCAAGCGCGATGATGCGAAGCCCGGCGCATCCGCCACGTCGATGGGCTCTTTCCCCATGCGCCGAGCCAAATCCATGGCGCACATCACGGCCTCGTCGCTCGACGCGCCCGTACGCACGACCTCGACCAACTTCATGATGTGTACAGGGTTGAAGAAGTGCATGCCCACAACCCGCTCGGGCTGGGAGCAGACCTGCCCGATCTCCGTAATGGACAGAGACGATGTGTTGGTGGCCAAGAGGGCATCGGGCGCACTGAATTCGGACAGGTCAGAGAAGATCGACTGCTTGAGCTCCATGCGCTCGGGAGCCGCCTCGATGACGACCTGGGCACCCTCTACGGCAACGGAGAGCTCGCTCACACCGGTAAGGGCCGCCAACGCCTGAGCGCGCGCCTCCTCCTCGACCTTCCCCCGAGCTACGCCCTTGTCCAGATTGACTTGGATCTTGGCCAGTCCCGCGTCCACCGCATCGGACGCCACGTCGAAGAGGCGTGTTTCGATACCTGCCATGGCGAGTACCTGAGCGATGCCGTGACCCATGGTGCCTGCGCCGAGAACGGCGGCGGTCTTGATGTCGGATGCTTGCATGAAACGAAGGGAGCTAGGGCCGTCAGGCCCCGGGGACGAGAACGATTTTTCCGAGCACTTTCTTTTCCTCAAGCAAGCGGTGGGCCTGAGCCACTTCGCTAAGAGGCATCACGCGATCCACAACGGGAGAGTATATCCCCTCCGCGATATTCTGAACGATCTTGGGCAGGGAGCTGCGGGGTCCCATGGTGGATCCGAGCACCGACTGGTTCTTGATGAACAGGTGCCGCAGAACCAGGTCCACCTTTGCCCCTGCCGTCGAACCACAGGTCACGAGTCGCCCTCTGCGCGCCAAGCAGCGCATGGACCCCGACCAGGTCGCAGCCCCCACGTGTTCCACGACCAGATCCGCCCCCTTGCCCGCAGTCCACTTGTGGATCTGCTTGGGCCACTCCGGGTCGTAGTGGTCTACGACCTTGCCAGCCCCCAACTCCGTGGCCAAGGCCGCCTTCTCCGCGCTCCCGGCGGTGGCCATGACCTCCGCACCCGCAGCGCGGGCCACCTGTATCGCCGCCGAACCCACACCTGAAGATCCGGCCAGGACCAGCACGCGCTCGCCTGCTTTGACCCGCCCACGAAAATGAACAAGGCCCCATGCCGTCAGGAAGACGAGCGGGGCCGAGGCCACGGCGTGCACGTCAACACCATCGGGAAGAGGCAGGAGGTGGGTCGCCGGAAGGACCGCGTACTCGGCATCGAATCCGTCGCAATGCTCACCGCGGATGCCGTAGTCGTCTTCCAGGTGATCGACCTCATCGGGATCCACGCCCGGCGCGACCGCTGCGGGGGCGCCCAGTCTGTAGCCGGGCTCCAGGAGAACGGACCTGCCAACCTCCAGGTCAGGGGCATCAACCCCCTCTCCGCAGGCCACTACCTCCCCTGCACCATCGCAGCCGGGGATTCGGGGCAGTGGAATGTCAAACCCGGGCATGCCTCGGCGAACCCAGAGGTCGAGATGGTTGATCGACACACCGAGCACGCGCACGAGGACCTCCCCCGGACCGGGCTCGGGACGTGGAATGTCTACAACCTGAAGGACGCTCGGGTCCCCGTGTTCTGCAACGTGAATGGCTTGCATGGAAGTGAAGTCTACTGACCTGTGAAGTGGGGCGGACGCTTGCCCTTGAATGCGTCGATGCCCTCTGAAGCGTCTCGACCCATGAACAATCGCGCCTGCAATTCCCGCTCAAGGGCGAGGCCCGATTCCAGGGGCAGGTCGGCACCACTCTGAACGGCGCGCTTGATGAGACCGATGGCCCCGGATGCTGCTTCGGGGGGAGTGAACGTACGGGCCCAGTCGAGTACGGCCTCCATGAATCCAGCCTCGTCTTCGGCCTCAACCTGGCGGTTGATCAGGCCGAGCTCCTCGGCCTCGTCGTAATCGAAGGTACTCCCCTCCGCCATCAGACCGATAGCTCGGGAGGACCCCAGGAGACGTGCCAGGCGTTGTGTACCCCCGGTTCCCGGAAGGACGCCGAGCTTGACCTCTGGCAGACCACACTTGCCCGAGCCCTTGCGAGCCACGCGTAGATCCGCGGCCAGGGCAACCTCCAATCCTCCACCGACGCAGTGGCCGCCAAGGGCGGCGATCACGAGCTTGGGTGTGTGCTCCAGACGCAGGAGAGTCTCGTTGGCGTGCAGGCAGAAGGCGTACTTGAAGCTGGGCGTCACCTCCCCCAGCATCCCGATGTCCGCACCCGCGCAGAAGAACTTCTCCCCCTCCCCAGCCAGCACGATCACGGCCACCTCATCATCGAAGCGCGCGCGCAGGATGGCCTGATCGAGGTCCAGCATCATCTCGTGGCTGTAGCCGTTGGCTGGCGGATTGCACAGCGTGATCTGTGCCAGGCCACCACCTGAGGCGTAGGTCACAAGGCCATTGGCTTGAAGTTCGGGATTGGATAGGGAGGGGCGGGCATCCATGGGTGGATTCTTGTGGGGCTTCCGGCCGATTGCTTGGCGACACTCAGTGGAGCGGGTGGCAACGGCCGGGCGAAGAGCCTAACGCATCGGCACGCTCTCCCCCATCCCCCCGAACTTCTGGTGCGATCCTTTCGAGAGCTACTCGCTCAGTACAAAGCGCGAGGCCTTGGGCGGGGTCAAGGGCGCGCTCCCAAACGCAGTCTCCAGCAGATCTCGAAGCATGATGGGATTCACCTGGCGATCTGTCCCTTCGGTAAAAGTGCCGTAGTCATCGCCGCCAGCGGCGAGGAAGGAGTTGGTCACCACGCGGTAGATCTCAGTGGCAGCAAGATCCTCACCACCGACGACCACCTTACGCAGCTTCGGCCTCCCCTCCCCCGGGAGCAGGTACAAGGTCACACCACTGACCTCGAGGCCCGAGTGCCCTTGGCCCTCCACCGAACGTCGCAGGAGTTTCTCCAGTTGCGCGCCGGTCAGGTCCATGCTGACCACGTGATTCTCAAAGGGCAGGACCCGGAACAGGTCCCGGCGGGTCACTTCGCCAGCCGGCAGGTCCGCCCGCAACCCTCCTCGATTGTGCAGGGCCACGGTGGCCCCGCTGTGCTCGCGCATGACGTCGGTCACGAGATTGCCGGAGGCAGAGGATGAATAGGGATCGAGGCCGCGCATGAGCGGGGCGCTCAGGGAGCCGACAACGACCCCCATGCGGCGCTCGCTGGCCAGCACCAGCTTCTTGCACGCCGCCTCAAGTACGAGGTTGCGATCGGGGCCCTCAGGTTCGGCAAGCAGCTTGATCAGTCGGGACTGGGAGCGCACGACCTCGTGGGACTTGGGGTCCACCCACAGATCCACGCGTCCCAGAGTCGTCGCCTTGGCACCGGTCTGGACAATCAGGGTCTTGCCCTCGATCACACCCGATTCCAGGCGGGTGTGGCTGTGCCCGCCGACGATCAGGGCCAGGTCGGGATGAGCCCGAGCCAAAGCGCGATCACCCTCCACACCCAGATGGGTCATGGGAATCACCAGCGCACCGGGCGGCTCCACCTCCGCGCGCACGCGGGCCAGGGCGCTTGCAGGGGACTGCCAGATGAGGTCACGGGTGGATGCGTGAGTCATCTCCGGGGTGTGCTTGGTGAGTAGCCCCACCAGCAGGATGGGAATGCCCGCCTTCTGCACGAGCTTGTGCGGACGGACCCCGGGCAGGTATGCGCCATCCGGGAGGAGAGCGTTGGCAAGCAGAGCGGGAGGCTGCAGCGCCTTGAGGTGGCCGAGGAACACGTCTACACCGTGGTCGAACTCGTGGTTACCCACCGCCATGGCGTCGTACTCCAGGTGCAGCATCACGGCCACTGCCTGACGTCCCTGCTCCAGGCGCCCCTCGGGTGTGCCCTGCGTCCAGTCTCCCCCATCCAGGAGAAGTACGTGCGCCCCAGCCTCCGTGGCCTCGCGACGCTCTCTGTGGATGGCGGCCGCCAGCCGCACGAGGCCGCCCGCGCGCGGTGGATCGGGATCATCCAACCAGGTGGCGGGGCGGGGCAGCACCTGGCCATGGACGTCGTTGGTGTGCAGGACCACCAGGTGAATCGGCTCCGGAGCATGGCTCGGGCTGGCCAGCAAGGCGCCGCCCAAGGCGAGCACGCCAATCCCCAACAAGCACAGGGCCTGGCGACGGCAAGATGATTGAAGGGCAACGAGCATGGGGCGAGCACCGGAATGCTCCCCCCATCTTGCCTGGACTCGCCCGGGTACGAAACAGCCCTCAGGCTTCGCCGATCACCTTTTCAGCTCTCAGCGGGCCTTGGGCAGCCACTCGATGAACTCGGCCTCCAGGTTGTCGAGCTTGGGATCCACGCCACTCAGGGGCATCCCATAGAGTTCGCCGAAGATCTGCTCGAGGCCCTCGGGATCGTTATTGAGAGCCATATCGCGCAGGAGACAGGCGAAGGCGTCGCTTGACTTGGAAGCTGAATGCATGCCCTTGATGCGAAGCCAGTGCATGAAGCACGAGCGGTAGGAGCGCAGGAACTCCAACTGATCGCCGAAGAACTGCTGATCCACGGGGGCTCCCGAAGCCGCGGCACCCAAGAAGGGGCCACGCACCTCAAGCCGTTCGCGCTCACTGTCGTTGAGCAGAAGGAACACCCCTCCGGAAGGATCCGAGGCGCGGCGGCGCTTGGGCTTCTGGAGAGAGCGCTTGAGTGCGCCGGTAAAGTGATCGGCACCATGGCGGTCACGCCACCGGCTATCGGCCAGGTTGGGAGGCAGGATGCCGCCAGAGGGGTTGCCGCCAGGCACAAACAGCTCGCGGGCGGAGGTCCGACGGGCTCGCAGGTCACCGTCGACTCGCGTGTTGCACTCACCGAACATGTCGATCACCAGATTGACGGCCAGGGAGCCCGCCAAGGAGGGCGGAACGCTCTCGCCGTAGTAGTTGGCGAACATGGAGTTGGCCGCGAGCTGCACGATCTGCTGCTCCATACCGGTCTTGGAGCGGTAGTCCATGCTCATGCCCGAGCTGTAGTCGCCGGGGCCTCTGCCGGTCGCGGCGAAGCGCGTGGAGAGGATCTTCACGTTGTCGATGTAGGTGTGTGTCCAGTCGACTGCGCTGGCCTGCCAGAACGTGCCCTGATGAGCCGGGTACAGCCAGCCGCCAAAGGCGAGGAAGCGGCAGAAGTCGCCACGGTCAGGGAGCAGCACGATGGGCTCTCGCTGGCCGTCCTCACGGTCGAGCCCGAGGGAATCACAGCGCTCCATGGATGCCGCGAGGCGCGCACTCGCCTTGGTAATGGTACTGGTGGCGCGCGTTGCAGACAGGATGTCCAGTTCGCCCGCCTCGATCTTCTTGGTCATCCGAGCGAGGTCCCATTTCCCGGCCCACTTGGCCAGGGTCTTGGCATCGCGGGAGGCCTCACGACCGTCCACGCTGACCGCCTCCGTCCACTCCAGCCACTGGGCCTGGGCGGTGGCGAGCGCCACGACCAGACGCTGGTAGTGGTCCAGGTCATTGGCACTGCGCACAGGGAAGTACAGATCAAACAGACCCACAGCGATGTGCATGTAGTTCTGCTCCAGCAGCTCGGGCAAGTTGACGGTGTCCGGGGAGGCCTCCGGAATGTTGTGATCCACCAGGAATCGGTCCGCGAGAGAACCGAAATCCGGGCCCTGGGCCATCTGAGGGCTCGCCAGGGGGCTCGCCATCGCGATAGAACCTGCGAGAAGGAATGCAACGGGGTAGTGCATGACAGCTATGGGGCGACCGGGGTGAGTCGCGCGGGGATGCGCTGGGGGGGGCAGCTTGGGGTGGGGACAGTGAGGGCCGGGAGGAAACTCCCGGCTGAGACACAAACGCCAAGGTGGTGGTGCTTGTTGGGGACAGTGAGAGCCGGGAGGAGACCTCCGGCTCTACACAAGAAGCCGATTGGCGACCGGGACCGAACGCCCTCTTTGCCCCTCCCCCACGGATTTACCCGCCCCGGAGTGCACGGTGTCCGTTGTTTGGCCCTCATTTAGGATATTGCATTCGAAAATCCGGGGCATTTCCTGTCCTTTGGTGGCTCCCATCAACGCGTCATGGGTAACAGCGCCCCTTCCACGTCCACCCCGGGCGCAAGATACGATGGTGGGCCCATGAGCCCTCACCTGCCCACCTCCCCCGAGGAAATGCGCTCTCTCGGTTGGGAGGCCGCCGACGTCCTGTTCGTGAGCGGCGACGCCTATGTGGACCACCCGTCCTTTGCGGCGGCCCTTCTGGGCAGGCGTCTGGCTGCGGAGGGTCTGCGCGTTGCCATCCTGGCACAGCCCGACTGGCGCAGCGCGGAGGCCTGGCGCGCCATGGGCCGCCCACGCCTGTGCTGCGCGGTGAGTGCGGGGAACATGGACTCGATGCTGAATCACTACACAGCCAGCCGCAAGCGCCGCAATGAGGATGCGTACTCACCCGGCGGCCGCATCGGTCTACGGCCGGACAGGGCAACGGGTGTCTACGCCCAGCGCTGCCGTGAGGCCTTCCCGGGGCTGCCGATCATCGCGGGTGGAGTCGAAGCCTCCCTGCGTCGGGTGGCTCACTACGACTACTGGTCGGATCAGGTGCGCCCAAGCGTCCTGGTATCCAGCAAGGCGGATCTCGTGGGATACGGCATGGGTGAGGAGTTCCTGGTCCACGCCACCCGCAGACTACAAGCAGGGGAGACCATCGAGGATCTACGCGACATGCGCGGGGTCGCCTACATGCTGGGCAAGACAGCAACACTGCCAGACCACACCTTCCAGGAGCACCGCGGGGATGGTCGTACCGTGGAGCTCCCGAGTTTCGAGGAGGTACGCGACGACCTTGAGGCCTTTGCGTGCATGACGCGCCACGTCCACCTCGAGACGAATCCCAAGAACGCGCGACGTCTGACCCAAGCCCATGGGGACCGCACGGTTGTCATCAACCCCCCACGGCTCTCCCCGTCCGAGGCCGAACTGGACCTCGCCTACGATCAGCCCTTTACCCGCGCGCCGCACCCCAGCTACAGCGAGCCCATCCCCGCACACACGATGATCAAGGACTCCGTCACGATCATGCGCGGCTGCTTCGGGGGCTGCACGTTCTGCTCGATCACCCTGCACCAGGGCCGCGAGATCCAGAGTCGATCCGAGGCCTCGGTCCTGGCTGAAGTGCAGTCCGTGGGCGGGCATCCCGACTTCAAGGGCACCCTCAGCGACCTGGGGGGGCCGACGGCCAACATGTACCGCATGGGCTGCTCCAAGCCCGAGGTTGAAGCCGTCTGTCGGCGCCTGTCCTGCGTCCATCCGACTGTCTGCAAGCTGCTTGACACCGACCATGGCCCCACCAAGGCGCTGATGACCCAATCCCGGCAGATGCCCGGAATCAAGCGCGTCCACGTGGCCTCTGGCGTGCGCATGGACCTGGCCGGCAAGGACCCCGAGTACCTTGAAGATCTGGCCCAACACCACGTGGGCGGTCACCTGAAGGTCGCTCCCGAGCATGTCTCTCCGTCGGTGCTCGAGCTCATGAAGAAACCCGATGTGGAGTCCTTTGATGAGTTCGCCGAGGCATTCAAGGCAGCCTCCGGGCGGGCCGGGAAGGAGCAGTACCTCGTGCCCTACTTCATCTCCGGGCATCCGGGGTCAGGCGTTGAAGAGATGATTGAGCTGGCGGTTTTCCTCAAACAGCGAGGCTATCGCCCACGGCAAGTGCAGGACTTCATTCCAGCACCCATGGACATCGCGACCTGCATGTACCACACGGGCCTCGACCCGCTCACGATGACACCGGTGAAAGTCGCCAAACACCTCCGTGACCGACGGCTCCAGCGGGCACTGATGCAGTTCTTCCTGCCAGAGAACCATGACAAGGTCAGGCAGATTCTCCGGGAATACGGGCGCGAAGACCTGATCGGTTCCGGTCCCGAGTGTCTTGTTCCGGCAGGTTTCAGCCCGGGGAGGGGGAACCCACACACACCACGCAGTAACCCGAAACGCGGAAGCGGTTCCAGGCGGTTGCGCTGATCTACTGCTCAGCGACCGGGGAAGGCGTCAATCGGTGAAGGCGGCATCGGAGAGGTGCTCGCGCTTCTCTTCCACGTCCTTCCACTCATCCGCATCGGGGAGAGGGTCCTTCTGCTCGCTGATCTCAGGCCAGATCGCCGCGAACTTGGCATTCAGCTCCACGTACTCCTCCCACTTCTCGGGTACTTCCGTTTCCTCGAAGATTGCATCGGCCGGGCACTCGGGGACGCAGGCACCACAGTCGATGCACTCATCGGGGTTGATGGCAAGGAAGTTCTCGCCCTCCACGAAGCAGTCGACGGGACAGACATCCACACAGTCGGTGAACTTGCACTTCACGCAGGGCTCGGCGACGACGTAGGTCATGGTTGGGGTGGATCAGAGGATCCTGAATGGGGGCTGGAGTTAAGAGAACGCACTGGCGTCCGATAATTATGGGGTGAGCATAGCGGCCAAAGCCCACAAGGGCGAGCCCTTGAGTCCCCCGGGAAGGAGTAGAGAGTGTCCCTAGCCCTCGGCGGCCACGGCGAGGACCTGAACCAAGCGTGGAATATCGGAGGTCGGTGTCGCGCAGAGAGCCACCCGCAGGGCCCCATCCATCGGGACGACAAAGACCCCCTTCTCCCGTGCCCGGGCAGCGGTCGCGGGCGCATCCTCGGCAAACACGGCCACGAAGAACCCGCCCTCATAGCGCGGGGTCTTCAATCCGAGCCTCTCCGCCTTCTCATTGAACAGGGCCACGCGCTCGCCAAGCAGGACCTTGGCTCGCTCACGCTCGCGGGTCACTCGGACCTTCAGTTCCGGGTCGGTGAGAAGCTCGGTCACGGCCAGAAGTCCAGCATGGTTGCAGTTGGACCACACTCCACGGCAGGAGTAGGCCAGGGCATTCGACATGCGCTGGCGCTCTTCAGAATCAAGGGTCACACCCAGCAACCCACCGACGCGGGCACCGTACTGCAGGAAGGACTTGGAGGCACTCCAGGCCACGAGCAATGTGATGCGATCGGCGATGGCCTCCATGGGAGAGGTCCAGCGAGCAGCCTGACCGTAGTGGGCATAGGCCAGATCGAGCATGAAGGTCACTGGACCCTTGTCGCTGGCTTCGGCCAGGATGGCACTGACCCCTTCCCACTCCCGGGCATCGAGGGAGTATCCGGTGGGGTTGTGGCACGGGAAGTTGAAGATGATGAGGGCTCGTCCCTGGCGCTCCATCAACTCGAACAGACCGCTGCGCATGGCCTCCAGGTTGAAGGTTCCGTCCGATGAGAACATCTCAAAGGTCTCCACCTCACGCCCCGCATGGTCGGCAATGATGCGGTAGGGACTCCAGTAGTAGCTGGTCGTGAGAAGGGCCTCTCCGGGTTGCACGTAGTTGACCACTGCGTGGTGCAGGGCGCCGGTCCCGCCGGCAGTTGCCACGGAAATGGCATGATCACCCAGGGAGCTCGTGCCGAATACATCGCGGACCATGGCGCTATTGAAGGCCCGGTCTCCCGCGATGGGCGCGTAGGCCGCAGCAGAACGGGCAGGCACAGCCGTCAGGGCATCGAACACTGAGGGCATGATCGCCAGTGCCCCGTCGTCTTCGGTGAGCACGCCCAAAGTGGCGTTGATGATGCTCTCTCCCTCAGCCGCCCGGCGCTCTGCCTCCGTGTTGAGGGCAAAGATCGGGTCGTCACCCGGCCGTTCGGATGCACTGGGAATCAGGCTGGACATCGGGGTTGCGTTGGTGGTCTGGCTCATGGGGGATCTGAATGAGGTCTACCCATGATAGGCACTGGGGGCTGATGCTGCCCCTGGTTCCTCACCGAAGCGAGGAATATCGGCCCGACCTGCGACAGGCGGGAGCCTTAGCGGTCCTCGACCTCGGGAGGTCGCCAGCCCGTCAGAACCCAAGCAGCGTAGGCCTCGCGCGCATCCAACGGGCGCCCCGAGAAGCACCTCTCCTCCCAGTGCAGAATCCCACGAAGTGCGAGAAAACGGTCGAAGTAGCGCATGGAGATTCCACGGCCTGCGATGAAGTCCAGACAGAGGCCGAGAGAGAAGTTCAGCTCGGGGTGGGCGGGTGCGGCGGCCAAGCCCTCTCTGCCGGAGTTGACAGCCAATTGGTATCGATCGGTAGCCCGTACACCGCCGATCTCCCCACCAATCCCCCCGGTCGATCGGAAGGGGACCAGCAGTTCCATCTCGCGATTGGAGCGTGCCCCCTTCTCCCATGCTGCCCGGCGCTCTGCCAGGGCGGCAACATGCTGCAGGTCAAGGCGGGGAGTGAAGAGCCCCTGCTCCAACATCCGAGCCGACTTGCGAGCCCTGGCATCCAGCACACCCACCAACGCCTCAGCCCTCCCCGTATCCCCCACCGTCAGAGCGGCAGCCAACTCAACAACCTCCGCGGAGTCCCCGTGAGTGGCGCTCACGACAGGCTGATACAGGGCCTCCAAGTCCAAGCGTAGGGCTCGCAGCCGCGCTGCGGCAAGGTCGGCTTGGGAGGCCAGGGTGTTCAGAGCGGGCCCTTTCTCCAAGCCTGCGAGTCCATGGGCGTGGGCCGTGAAGATCCGCAGAGTGCCGGGTAACAGCACCAGGTCCAACTCGACACCCTTCAAGATGTGTGCTCGCACCCGGAAGCGATCGTCAGCCACCATCCTCGCAAAAGCCAAGGCCTGGGTCCTGGTGTAGAGGCTGTCGGGCGCTTGGAGCAGAACGCCGAACCTCTCTGCCAGAACCTCGAACTCATGCCCCAGTGCAGGGTCGGCTATGGAAGGACGCGACCCGGGTTCACCAGGGGGCACCAACTCCAGGTAGCCCATCCGTTCGTACCGCCTGTGGGCGAGGGCCACGAGGATCTGGACCTGGGTCGCACTCTCCAGCAGTCCACCCACGAATTCCAGATCCGCAGCAGCCTTGCTACGGATGAGATCTGTCACGTCCTCCGGCTCGGGGGAGGTGCCAAACCCTCGAGCACCATCCGGCGCCAACTCCCAGGGAGCCTCGGTGGGAGGCCGCTGCGGCTCCTGGGAAAACGCACCAACGGAGAGGGCCACGAGCGAGAGAAATGCCCCGGCCCCGCAGGCGTGGATACTTGTGATCAAGGGGCGGGCGAGCATGGAAACCGGAGGTGGGTCACTCACAGTAGCACCCGACCCGACCCGAGTTTCACCTGCCCGGACCGAGCCCGGAAGGGGAAAACTAGGAGCCTAGGCGAAAGGGCCGCCAACGCCTTCGCTGCCGGGATCAATCGCTGGGTCCTCAGGAGCGGAGGCGCCCAGGGCCCCGGAGAGTGGATCGTCCGGCGCGTTGTCGGGGAACCGCACCGATGGTCCGGAGAGGTCGAAGTCCCAGTTCAGGGGACGATCGGGGCCGCGTTCCTCGGTGGGAATATCTCCAGCCGAAGCAGCCTCTGCCATGGGAGGCTCGCTGGGAAAGCGCACGTGCAGGGGCCTCGAGAGCTCGGGTCCGGAGTCCTGCGGCCAGGGAGTACCGTAGGTGGCGGCTTCCGGCATGGACGGCTCAGGCGGTGAAACGTGCTTGGGGCCCAAATCCTCTGAAGGTGCCGATGCCGGCTCCGGTGTTGCCTCGGGCTTGGCATCTTCTCCGGACCACTCCTCGCTGACGTGCTCTTCCGGCGTCGACACCTCATCGAACGAAGTGTCCACGGCATCGACCTCGGGACCCTGCATTTCAATGACGAGCTCCTCATTGACGGGGTCGGGTGTGACGAGCGCTGCACTGGGCTGGGGCTCCCAGAACTTCCGCGGGGGTGCCGCCGAATCCTCCTCGGAGGTGGATGGGGCGACTCCACGCCATCGGGCATCGAAGGAGAGTGAGACCGAAGAGGGATCGGACTCGGGATCCGATGTCTCGATCGAGGTGGGAGGTTCGTCCATCGGTTCGTCCACCGATTCGTCCACCGATTCGCCCACCGATTCGCCCACCGGTGCGTCCACCGGTGCGTCCATCACCTCGGCCTTGGGTTCCGCCGCACGAGCGAGATACTGCGTGCGCCGGGCATTGGCATAGGTGACCCCCAAGATCTCCGCAAGTGCAAGGGGGTCGGCCGCCACGACATCCGACAGCGACTCGATGCCCGACCCGACCAAGGTGGTGATCATGGCCTCGTCCAGACCATCGAAATCCCCCGCGCACAGGGAAGGAGCACAACTCTGAACATCCGCGATGCACTCAGCCCCTGCGGCTTGTTCTTCATCTATCGCGCATGAAGCCGTGCCCGGATCTTCGGGCCACAGGCGCGTGGATTCGACGTCGGGATTTACCTCGGAAGGAGCCTCCGCTTCAGCTGGTGGTGACTCAACCCGGTCGTCGACGGTCTCCGCCTCCGCTTCATCCGACCAATGCTCAAGCACGCGGCCAAGGATGGCGTAGTCGCGCTGATCCAAGAAGCCTTGGGTGGTGACTTGTGGTGTGGGCGTCGATCCCAAGACAGATCCCGATGCGGCTCCCAAAGCGGGGCTCGAAGCCGAACCCGCGCAAGCCTGCGGGGCCTCCTCCGCATCATCCAGTACGCCATCGTCCAAGCGGACACCCAACCCCCGGGCCTCCTTCAGGAGGCGCCGTGCCACAGCCGGCGGCACTTCGAGCAGAGTAGCCAGATCGGCGGCCCCATAGGCTTCGATCGATTCCAGCGAGTCGCAGCCAGCGCGCCGCAGGCGCTTGAGCGTTGCCGGTCCATCAGCGTGCAGTGTGCAGAGGAGGGCGAGGGATTCCATTCGGGCTCTCTTGGGTTGGAGGATGGAGATTGGTGGATGAAAGCTATGAGGGGCTGGATGATCAGCTGGTACCGAGACGCTCGCTGGGCTCGTTCATGCCCACCCGTCCACTTGGGCTTCACCTGTTCGGACACCATCCGAGTCAGGCAGGTTCACCTGCTTGTCCAGGTAGATCTCTTCAGCCAGAGCGGCGAAATCAGCGGCAGCCCTGGAACCGGGTGCGTGTTCCTGTATCGGCAGGCCCACAGCAGGTCCTTCCCTCAGGCGCACACTGCTACGGATGACCGTGTCGTACATGACGCCCGCAAATCGTCCGTGCAGAGCGATCAGAAGTTCGCGAGCGAACCTGGTGCGCCGATCGAACAGGGTGCCGACGACACGGATGCGGTAGACCCGGTTCTGGCGTTCGGCGGCGACATCGAAGATCTGCAGAGCTTGCAGGGCACCTTGCAAAGCAAAGGCCCCGGTCTCGACCACCAGCATGGCGGTGGTGCTGGCAAACAAGGCGTTGGCGCACAAGACACCGTCCGCCCGCGGCGGACAGTCAACCACGATCCACTCATATCGACCGCGCAGGGACTCGACCACGACCCGCAAGCGCTGTTCGGGGTGCAAGATCCGCCCAGAGACTTCCTCAAACTCACCCAGATCCAGCCTTGCGGGGAGCAGATCGATTCCTCCCGGGCAGCGGATGATCGCCTCACTGGCTTGGGCTTCATCCAGGAGAACCTCGGCCACACTGGCCTCGTACGGCTCGGGTGCCTGACCCAGGGCCAGCGTAGCGTGAGCCTGGGGATCGAGATCCACGAGCAACACACTCTCACCGCGGGCCGCCAGGGCACCGGCCAGATTGACGGCGGTGGTGGTCTTGCCACAACCGCCTTTCTGGTTGACTAGGGAGAGAACCTGCATGGGAAAAAGGGGCCCGGACGCCAAGGCCGGGGCGGGAAAGCACGGAGTTTCAAGCGGTGAGGGGTGTTGAGTGCAGGCCCTCGGGACCACACACAGACTCGCACGGGCTACCGAAGAGCCCGGCGCGCCTTCTCGTAGAATGCACTAGTGGTACGGGCGTGATCAATAGGCCCCCAGTCGGCCACTGCGGCCAGGGAGGTTGCGGCGGGGCTGGTGGGATAGCTACCCACGACCGGCTCCCTGCGCTGAACGCTACTGGAAACGGCCGGATCCGCGGGAACCCAACCCACGAACTCGGGGCTATGCCCGAGGAACCGCTCGGAAACGGATCGGAAGCTGTCCCAGGCCGCGCCCGCCAGCTTCTCATCCGGGGCCCGATTGACGACCAGCCCCACGCGGATCCCCTTATTCACCGCTGTGGCACGCTTGTAGAGGGCGTACCCGTCCGAGAGAGCCGTCACCTCGTGGTTAGTCACCAGCAGGAGGGTGCTGGTGGCCGCCAGGTGGGCCACAGTGGAGTATCCGAGGCCTGCCCCGTGGTCGATGAGGACCAGGTCGAACTCCTTCTCGAGGGGCATCAGGGCCCGAAACAGGCGGTCCAATTCGCGCCGGGTGGGATCCACCAGGGACTGACGGCCCACCCCCCCGGAGAGGAGCTTCAGGCCGTGGGGCCCTTCGCTCAGAGCCTCACGCGCCTTGACCTGCCCCTGCATCACGTGACCCAGATCATGGTTGGGCGCCATACCCAGCAGCAGATGCGCGTTGGCCAGGCCCGCGTCAAAATCCACCAGCAGAACCCGTTCCCCACGGCGCGCCCGGTGCACGGCGATATTGGAGGCGATAATGCTCTTGCCCGTACCCCCTTTTCCACTGGCGATGCAAACGACACGCGCTGCCATGCGGCCGTCTTGAACCTCGGCCGTCGTATCAGGGCGACGGAAGGGGCGGAAACGCTTGAATTGAAAACGGCTGAGCATGATCAGGGCACCCCATCATCGTGAAGGTGGAGCACAAATCAATGCCTGACATGGGAGGCGATGCAACTATCCAGTGGCACACGGAAGTTATGGCCACTCAATTCGAGTGGGGCTGGGTAGCGCCGCCCGGCAGGCCCGCGCAGAGATGGCGTTGCAGAACACGACGGGCCTGGTCAAACCACTCCACGCGGAAGATGGGATCATCGTGGTCCAACAAGAAGGTAGAGCGGTAGGGCTCCCCCTCCACACTTCCGATGGCCCTCATCAGGTCGGGAACCTCCTGCAACCGTCCGGGATGCCCACTTCTTGCGAGAGAGAGGAACTGGCTGTAGTGCCGAGCTTCGTCTGCGATCACGCCCCGCATCCAGCGACCGAAGGTCGGCCCCAACGCGTCATACCAGGCCAGACCAGCGGTGTAGGCCCTGACCGTGACCCACTCGTCGTATGCGGCCAGGCACAGGAAGGCGAATTCGTCGCCGAGCCAAGGTTCCAGGTGGCTGAAATCGGCCTGCCGCCCCTCCAGATTGAAGTCCTCACCCCCTCCACAGGAGAGGTAGACGCCGCGGGCAACCCTGTGGTGCTGGGCCTCGTCCGCCTCCCAGCGAGCCTCAACGCCCCAGAAGGCCTCGGACCAATGGGCTCCGACCTCACGCAAATGGGAACCGAGCAGGCGCGCATCGTACTCGGTGAGCAGGTCGTCGAGCAGAAGGGAGGACAGGCGCACGCGAACGGGCTCCGGCAAGCTCCCGAAGTGGGCTCCTGCCTGGGCGACGACCTGGCCCTGACGAACGGGATCCGAAGCCTCCACGCGATAGCGAGCCAACGGTCTGGTCAACTGAGCTTGGTGGACTCACCGATGCGGTGCAGCTTCATCACGTTCGTGCTGTTCACGACACCCGGTGGAACCCCGGCCACGAACACAACCTCCTGGCCGACCTCTGCAATCTCTCGCACGACCAACATCTCGGCCGCCATGTCAAACATCTCCTCCAGGCTGGCCTCGCGCCGGAAGAGAGCCGGGCGAACGTGCCCCAGGACAGTCATCTGGCGCACAACTCCCAGATTCGGGGACAGGCCAATGATCTCGTTGCCCGGCCGATAGCGCGAAATCAACCGCACGGTTCCACCCGACTCGGTGAAGCAGATCACCTTGTCCAGTTGCAACGCCCGTGCAACCTGCGCAGCTGCCATGGCAATGGACGTACCGAATGTCGCGTCCATGGCATCGAGCTTCAAGCGCGGCCGACGCCGGTAGCGGGGAGACTTCTCCACGGACCGAGCGATCTCTCGCATGGTGTTCACCGCAGCTACCGGGTGGGCCCCTGCGGCAGTCTCTGCTGAAAGCATGACCGCGTCGGTTCCGTCCAAGACGGCGTTGGCCACGTCTGTCACCTCTGCACGGGTGGGGCGGGAGGAGTGCACCATGGACTCCAACATCTCCGTGGCTGTGATCGTGAACTTGCGCGCATCGAGGGTGCGCTCGAGGATCATCTTCTGCAGACCCGGCAGGTCGGCGAGTCCGATCTCCACACCGAGATCCCCACGCGCCACCATGACACCATCGGCGGCTTCCAGGATCTCGGCCAGATGCTCGATGGCCTGACGCCGTTCAATCTTGGCCACGATGGCCTGGGTGCCGGCCAGTGAGCGCACATGCTCGATCTCAGAGGCGTTGCCCACGAAGCTGACCCCAATGAAATCCAGCTGGTGGTCCACGGCAAACTGAATCCACCTGCGGTCCTCATCTGTGGGAACCTCGTACTGGACGTCTGAGTCGGGGAAGTGAATGCCCTTGCGGTCCCCCACTGCTCCAGCACGGGTCACACGCGCCTGAACGACCTCACCGTAGGTCTTCTCCACGACCAGCTCTACCTGACCATCTGCCAGGGAGACCCGATGACCCGGGTCCAGCGATAAGTGAATGTCCGGGATGTCCAAGAGCACCTCTCCGGCGAGAGCCGTACCGCCCCCGGAGCGCAGTCGCACCGACTCCCCCTCCTCCAGGTCCACGTGGCCTCCGGGGAAGGTGCCTGTGCGCATCTTCGGTCCGGGCAGGTCACCCAGGATGCCCACGGGGCGCCGCATGCTCTGGGCCACCTGCCGAATCGTCTCGATTCGAGCCTGGTGTTCCTCGGGCTCGCCGTGGCTGAAATTGAGGCGGGCCACGCTCATACCAGCAGCGACCAGCTCCCGGATGCAGCCTTCGGACGCAGGACCGATGGTCGCGACGATCTTGGTGAAGGAGCGCGGCTGTTCGGGCACCGAGTCGCCGTCCATATCTCTTGCAGGTGTGTCTGTTGGCATGATTTGCGGGTTCATGGGCCCTGAGGATAGCGGTTGGGAGGCCGTGGTGCAGGGCTCTACGCCCGCGTGGAGCTTTATCGGGAGAGAAACACGCATAGCGGCTCCGTTTCCACGAGATCACCCACCCGGGGAGCCCCGGGAGTGGTATCACTATGTGTGGAGGCGCGGTTCCGCCCGGGCCCCAACGTGTTCAATTATCAATCCAACACGGCAGTCCCATGTCCTTGCATCAAGTGAGGGGCGCACGCCGAGCTGCACCATCAACGACGACGGTGCTGCTCTTTGGCCTTGTCCTCTGCCTGCTTCTATACGCCTTCTAGCGGCTCTTCCCCCGCACTCCACACCCTCCGAGGGGATCCTGAGACCCCCGAGCGCCTTCGCAGCGCTCCCCAAACCGAGAAGAGTTCGGAGTGCAACCCACTCCTACAGCGAACGAACGACGTCGTCGAGACTGGGAAACTGCCCGGTC
>PVBE010227503.1_pt1 | contig 32520 bp, 43 predicted proteins | sample 1631181 | NCBI WGS metagenome assembly PVBE01 (sample SAMN08397723, study PRJNA350692) | Marine metagenome, whole genome shotgun sequencing project. | isolation source: water | place: Pacific Ocean | collected 2012-04
CCTGTGCATGTGAATCCCGGTGATGACGACGTCGATGGTGACGACGACGACGATGATGATGATGATGATATGATGATGATGCAATGATGATGATGATGATGATGATGATGATGATGATGATGATGATGATGACGATGATGGACGCAGGAGGAAAAGGAATGAGGAGGAGGAGGAGGAGAAAAAGGAGAAGGGCTTAGACAAAAATCTAACAACCCCAACCTGAAGGGTGGGGAAAAAAACACAAAAGAGAACTGAGTGAAGTTGAAAAAGGCTTGGTGAATGACCTTAAAAACATCCACGAAGCATTGCGTTCACATGACGATACGCATAAGCAAGGACTGTTGAGGCAATCATTGACTCTGAACATAAACCTCTTAACGGATCGATTGCAAAAAGAGTTTGCAAAGCGTGATGAAGAAAAACCTGTAATCATTTCTGGAACCAAGACGATTGAGTCTTAAATTTATCATCGTCATTTTGACGATTGTTTTACTGGGAGTTCATATGAACAAGATCAACAACAAAGGACTCAATCTCATTAAAGAGTTTGAGGGATTAAAAACAAATGCTTATCGCGATGCTGCTGATGTACTTACTATCGGCTTTGGTCACACCAAGGGCGTTAAAGAAGGTGACACCATTACCGAACAGATTGCAGAAGTAATGCTTGATAAAGAGTTGCGTGAATACGAAGGCTATGTCGATGATATGGTCGATGTGCCTTTAAACCCAAACCAACACGCAGCACTTGTTAGTTTTGTTTACAACTTAGGGCCAACAAACCTGAAAGACAGCACATTGCTTAAACGCTTAAACGAAGGCAAATATGAGGATGTGTCAGCACAGCTCAAGCGATGGAATAAAGCCAGAGTCAATGGTGAGCTGACAGAGCTGGAAGGATTAACCAGGCGCAGACAAGCAGAAGCCGATTTGTTTAATGAGGAAGTGTAATGATTCAAAATGAATTTCAGGTCGATGAACTGATCCACACCAAAGGACTCGAATACGGTCATCCAAGACGATTCATGCGCCAGTTGGCGAGAGTGTGGAGCGGGGTGCTTGATGTCGATATCACACCCGAACAAGCAGCAACGATGATGGTGTTGTTCAAATCAGTGCGTTTGTATAACAATCCAGACAAAGCCGATACCCAAGATGACATACAGGGCTATCTGAAAATAATAGATATTCTAAATGACTTTGAATAATTATGAGTGATGAGGAACGTCAAAAACTGCTTGCTGAAATTGAGCGATTGCGTATGAACTACAAGATCGCTCTTTATGGTCTTATCATACAAACAATACTATTGGTGTTGGTTTAATAACCTAACAATCCCATAATTGGATCGCTTGCTTGACCACTCAAATATGGAACTGTTTTCTCTATTCCTTGACTCGTTAAATCAATACCTTTCCTCAGTGCAACATTGGTTGCGGGATTTTGCAACAGACCCAAGTATGTTGCCAATCCCAATGCCCCTGGTGCGCCCCCAACAGTTGGTGTTCCGCCCAATAGTGCTAGACCAGTTAAGCCTCTTGTTGCCGTTCCTGAATCACCCAATATACGAGCAATAGTGTCTTGACCTGTTTCAGCCAAATCTTGCAACTTTGCATCGCCTCTTTTGAACTGAATTTTGTTTCTTGATTGATCCGAACCTTTTATTGCCGCCCTTAATTGTGCTGGCGTGAATAAATCATCGGCTGATTTTATTGTTGCCTCACCCACAATTTGCAATTTATTATAAGCATTATCAATTTGATTGAGTTGTTTAATACCAGATGTGTTGGATTTGAAAATGTTTTGTACTATTTTAAGAACCTCTGATTCATCAATTACTTCAACTTTGTCTGACTTCTGCCCAGTTCTTATATCTCTTTTAATCTTTTGCAACAGCTTTTGCACTTCTTTACCTTTGAGTTGATTCCTGTTCTCAAGAGGTTTTAAATAGCGATTTACGATTTTAGAACGCTGTTTAAAATCAAGGCCAGAACTGTTTAATTCGTTTAAAATATTTTTTCTGACAGATTGTATGTTAGGAATTTTTAAGTTTGGCACAACCTCATCGTATTTCTTGCTGATTTGTGATTGAACATTCTTATACAAACTATTTACGGGCAAGTTAAAATCAACATCAATTCCTTTAATGCCATCAACAGCCTTTTTAAAGCTCAACTTATTGAAAGATTCTTGACCACGCCTCAATGCTGCATTTGCACCTGTGGCTGGGAAACTTGTCAAACTTTCTTCAGCCAATTTCAAACCAGAGCCAATAATGCCACCGCCTTCTCCGCCCATGGCTTGTCCAGGCGTAAGAGGCACATCTTGATCTAAAAGAGTTCTAGCCTGTGGCGTGACCTTTGGCAATACTTTGTTTGCAATACCGCCGACTGTGCCACTTAGAACTGCGCCAGTTGCTGCACCAGGTAAACGCTCAACAACATTTCCTTCGCTTGTGCCAGCACCATATAGTGCGCCTTGAGCTGTAGCAGATTTGACTGGGTTTGCTCTGATTGCGCTAGTGACGGGTTTAATTGCTTTTGCAGCGGTTTGTGCGCCAGCTAGACCGCCTCTTGCCGCAAGTGTTGTGCCGCCTGATAAAATGGCTGGAAGTATCGCACCACCTATTTCAGCCCCATAAGCTGCAACGGGTTGTTCTTCTCTGAATCTGTTTATGTCAGCCCTAACTTCTTGCACGATATCATCGTATTCTCTATCGCTTACCAATGATTTAACGAACGCTTCTGCTTCATCGCCAAAACCAAAAGCCAGTCCTTGACCCAATGTAGCGCGCGCATAGTCTCTTACTCCACCCACATTGCCAGGCGTGCTTATAGGCGCATTGCCGCCTTCTTTTAGCTTCCTTAACTCTTCTAGGCTTTTCATTGATTCCTTTTTCTTACTTCTTCTTCAAGAATTTTGAAGTAAATCGAGCTTGCATCTGTGTTCAAAAACTCTTGCTCAAGGGCATCATCGCTCAACAGCTTCATATCCTGTTTGTAGAAATCTTCAATATCGCTTCTGAAATCTTCTTCATCGTATTTTTGAGCCTTGAATCCAGCAATCGTGCCGTTATCCTCATAGTATTTAGCGGCAGCAGCTTTGTAATTTTCTGCTTTTTCTATTCTATTAATGAGCTGTGTCAGTCTTTCAATGTTTTCAGCTTCGCTTAATAATGGGTTGTATGCTCTTTGTATCAATAGCTCACCCTCTCTTTCTGAGAACTGACCACCCAATATTGCTTTCAAACTCAACTGTGCAACAGAAGCAATCCTGTCTTGTGCAATAGCACCTTCTTCATTGAAATATGCGTTGGCTGCTGGGTATTTAGTCAAAATACCTTCGCTTATGCCTGAGATGCTTTCTCCTGATTTTTCAGCATCAACCAAAACATCTCTGACACCTTTTAAATTTTCCAAATATGTCTGCTCAGTGCTTCCACCGCCCTTCAATAACCATTCATTCGTGTACCATGTGCCAAAAGCATCGTCTGATTTTAGTTGTGCTTTTGTTAATGGCTGTTCACCAAAAAATCCTTGCTCTGCTGCTGTCTCAGAACTGACAATTTCAGCTTGTCTTGTTGGATCATATTTATAGCCACCAATCCCCGCCTCTGCGTTTCTGATTGCAACAGTTAAATCATTATAGCCCTTACTCCCTTCAGGATATTTATCTCTTGTTGCGTACAGGCCAGAAATAAAATTAGTGTTTTGCATAAGTGAAGTTTCATTTGAACCTTTTTCTTTTGCCCTTATATTTTCAAGCTCCCGTTTTGCATATAAATCTATTCCAAAAAGATCGATTAAATCTGTTTCTGTAAGCGTTTCACCCGCCCTTGATTTTGCCAATGCTCTTTCTTTTTTGGCCCTTTCTTCCATAGCCACCATTTGTTGCTGCCTAGCAATCGTATTCTGCGTTGGGTCTTGTCCTCTGAATATGTCAGACAAAGCACCCATGATGATTGCTGCCTTTTGATTCTTAGGCGTGGCATTGGGTGTTGCAACAGGCAACATGCCTCGTGGGTTATATCCCGTTGGCTGTGTTCCACTAGGAACTTTCATTGGCGGCAATGAAAATGGATTTTGATTTTGCGGATTGAGCTGACCGAAATAACCAGGTGTCATTGGAAATGTCTGGTTGGGGGCTGTTCGCTGTGGAAATTTAAAAGGTGTGTATGCCATATTTATATCCTCTATTTAAATGGCCCGACACCACCGACAGCCATAGCAGTACCGAGTCCGAGCAATCCGCCCAAGACATCGCCAAATCCTGTTTTCTTACGCTGTGTCGTTTGCCCTTCAAATGGCAAGCCTGAGATCGCTGAACTGAGCAAGCCCGCTTGTCTGAGTGGATAATCAACGCCTCTGGCAAACTCGCCGAATTGCGCATCGAGACCCGCTTGTCCGAGACCTTGTTGTTGACCGCCAATGCCACCGAGTAAACCAAGCGTTCTGTATTGATCGCCCAACATGCCTGATTGTATGCCTGTTCTGTAGTCACGATCCATCATGCCGAGTTGACTGGCTTTGTCGAATCCTTGTGATCTCAATCCAGCCGCAGTTCTGCCGACTGCATCGTAATACGCTCTGTCGCCTTCTGCTTCCAATATGCCCGATCTGGAACCGCCAAAAGCACCCGCACGAATGGCACGATCTTCTGCGCCCATTTGTTGCAGTTGTCTTGCACGATTAAGATCGTTGATCGAAGCATCAATGACTTGTTCTTGATAAGGGTTTTGATATTGAGAGATGTCCAGTGGGCCAGTTGCCATTCCAGCTAACTCACCTCTGGGGTTATAACCCATGGCATCGCCAAACATGCCTCTTGTGGCTTCAAACGTGTCCATTTGATCGGGATTAAATCCTGAAACCAAATCTCCGCTGTATGGCGTGAATGGAATTTCTGCTGCACTCTTAATGCCAGAGTACGCTTCTAAATATCTTTCCTTGAGTTGTGGATCAAGTTCTGTGGATGCTGTTGCTGCGCCTTTGCTCATAATGTTTTACTTATAATGTGTTCTTTTTTAAATCCGTGTCGTGTTGCGTATCTTTGCCATCCTTTTCTGCCACCGCCGAAAATCTTTTTGCACTCGGCAATGCGGGCAAAGGTTGTGACTGCTTCCAACATGTCCTCACAATCAGACATCTTTCCAGCCAAGAACAATAAGTTCATGGCTCGGTATTGTGGGAAGTCAACCAGTTCTGTGACAATGCAAGATTGTTGGTTCGGGTGAGGCCATAACATCAGCTTTCCTGTCGCTATGCCACGCTCAACATCAAGTATCTCATATTCTTCTTGATATTTTAAGCACGATGACACCAATGGTTTACACCATTCCCAGTGATCTTGCCACGCCTGTCTATGTGACTGAGGTTGTGGAGAGGTTTCCTGAGTTGTCAACGCTAAGTTTATATTTTGTTCCATCTGGACTAATCAATACTAATTCGGTTTGGTCGCCACCATCAATTTCGATTCGTTCGCCTTTTTTAAAGGATTGACCGTCTCGATATTCAACTTCGCTGACCAAATTATTCATATAACCTCTGTCGTAATTATCACCTGGTCTTGTGAGTGCTTGTCTTGCCATTATCTTCTGCCTCGATTGGTGACATCCAAACGAATATCGCCCAATTTAAAATCTTGATTTGTGTCTCCTGTTATCGTCATCATCACCTGTCTGCCATTGAATCGGGCATCTTGATAACCGTCTGATTCAAAGGTGAAAGAACCAAAGTCAAACGTCTCGCCCAGAGGCGTATATTTGCCCTTAAAACTAATGGTGACACCAGGTAGGGTAGATGCTTCGCTGTCAGGAATGATTTGATTACATTGCACATAATTGTCGCCTTTACCGATCTGGATTGCCCCCGATGTGGCATACGGTTTTGTGCTGCCAAGACCAGGACTGTTGAATAGATTGCCCGACTCCATTTTGTAAACATTTCCGCTGTCGTCACAAGCAATAACATAATCAAATATGCCTTCATCGAGATAGCAACCGCGACTGAGTGTGCCAACGGCAAATGTGTTTTCGGCGTAGTTCCAGATGATGTACTTGTTTGGCACTTTGCTGTCGCCGCTTGGAAAGAACCACCATATCTCATTAAATGAGCTGTTGTGACCGCCACAGACTGCACCTGAGTATTGTTTGTTGATGTTGTCAAAAATAAAATCAGACACGCTGCAAGGAATTTCTCTCACTGAGCCGTCATATAGAAATATTGTTTTCTCGCCAAGCCACGCAATAAAATTGCCCGCTTGCACGATTGATCTGGCTGAGATGGCTTTGCAGTTTGTGCCAGCATCGTTGATGCCATACACGAAAGGTTGGCCCGAATAATAGAGCCTAGCCAGACCCGTTGAGGTAAATAAAATCATGTCGGTTTGCCATTTAACGCCCGCCAACAACTCAGAAGATGTCGGCACTTGTAAATCGCCCGCCGTGTTTGTAGAAGCCGCAGTCCATGTGGTCGATGCTTCTCTGGATGACCATTGCACTTTCCTTGGGTCTCCACCCGCACCGAGTGCCACAATGTGTCTTTCATTACTGACCAATACGCCAGAACAACCCGTGGGTGCATTGGTGAGTGCCACACCCGCTGCATCGGGTGATCCAGAACCCGCATCGGGTCGCCATTGATAAATCTTTCCATCTGACGAGCAGTTAAAGATTAAATACTCGCCCCAGTTGTCAAAGGAATAGGAATGTTTGGCAAACGAAAGCCCTGATTGCGATCTGGCATCGCCATAATCTTCGACATTGTAATTGTATGCGCCATATCCCAATGGGTCGGTTGATTTTGGAGTGGTGAATCCAGATGGCGTGATGTCGTACCAAGTCAGGTTCTCATTCATATAAACATAAACTTTCTCTCTGGTTCCGACCGCAAGTAAGCTATTGCCGTCATTGTCTTTCCAAGAGAATAAACCAATCGGCGCACCCGTTAGAGCTGATGACTTTAAATATTCCCAACCACCGATGTTTTTGAGTATGCCATCCTCGAAACGAATCAGGTTTGAGTCGATCCATCTTCCCTTGGCAGAATACTCAGTGCCGTTGGTAACGACTCCAGGAGAAGGTGTGACACTGACGAGGGCCATGATTAATTCGCTGCAATGTACGCTTTACCAGTGGTCACTGCGCCTGTGTAAGCTGTTTTGCTATCACTAGAGCCTTTAACGTCAGGTGTGTCATCGTCTGAATCAACAGGTGCATACTCTAAAATAATTTCGATGTGATCAACATTACGTTGCACCACTTCGTTTATTTCAGCTTGAGTCATACCTTCAACTGCATCTACCGCAGAAGCATCTGTGTTGATTGCATTGATTAAAGTTACGCTGTCTGTGGCTGCTGTTAAGACTTCACTTACTGTCTGTGCCATTTTTTATTCCTCGTTATTTGTCACACTTATCGTGTGCTTGTTGTTTTAATTGCTCGACTTCTGCCGAGAGTTCTTGAACTGCGTTTATTAAGTACCATGTAATATTATCAGGGTCTACTGTGTAACATCCTGTCGATTCTTGTTTAACAACATCGGGTAGTATTTCCATAATTTCTTGTGCGATAACTCCGAGTTGTATGCCTTCTTTATCTATAGCCGCACTTTGAGGTAGTTCCTCATCCACTTCTTCTGGTAAGCGATATTCAAAGTTTCGTACACGAATGTCATTAATTTTATCAAGACCTGTTTTATTGTCTTTGATGTTCTTTTTAATTCGTCTGTCCGATGTTGTTGACCAACTAGCAGAGTTATTTCCAGCATAATTAGCACCACCATTTGCGTTTATAAAACCTGTATTAGCACCTTTACCAACTGAGGCATAGCCTATTGCTATTTCATTGCTTACTGTTGCACCTGATGGGTCTGTTAGTTCTCCAATAAAAATACTGTTGCCACCAGTAGTTATAACATCACCAGCAGATTTACCAATTCCTACTACACCACCACCTGTGGTAACATTAGACAAAGCCTCTCTTCCAATCGCCACGTTTCCAACACCTGTGGTGTTTGCTGTTAATGCTGCATATCCAACCGCTGTGTTGCTATCTGCTGTGGTGTTCGCATCTAATGCTCCATAACCAACGGCTGTATTGGTAGTACCTGTGGTATTTGCAGCAAAACAATAAAAGCCAACTGCGGTGTTTGAATGACCAGTCGTGTTGGCTTCCATAGAAGATTTACCTAAAGAAACATTACTGGCTCCTGTGGTATTTGCTGCTAAAGCTTCTCTACCTAATGCTGTATTGTTAGCACCTGTCGTATTTGCACTCATAGTACCGTAGCCAACCGAAGTATTACCATCGGCAGTTGTATTTGCTGTTAAAGACAGTACTCCTAATGCTACATTATAGTGACCAGTCGTATTTGCATCGCCAGCATACGAACCCATTGCTATGTTGTTTATGCCTGTAGTGTTTGCTCCTAGAGCAGCATAGCCAACCGCAGCGTTGTTTGCACCTGTGGTATTAGCATCTAAAGCTGTTACTCCTATTGCAGTATTTGTACCGCCTGTGGTGTTGTCATTTAAAGCATACGCTCCTATTGCGACGTTTGAACCACCTGTAGTATTAGCTGCCAAAGTCTGCGCACCAAGAGCAGTATTTGATGCACCTGTAGTATTAGCAGCCATAGAACCATCACCAACAGCGGTTCCTTCGGCTCCTGTAGTGTTGTATCTTAAAGCACCTACACCCATACCAATATTCCCACTACCTGTGGTGTTAGCTGTCAAAGCATCTGCACCTACTGCCACATTTGAATTACCTGTGGTATTTGCGTCTAATGCTCCTTTTCCAACGGCAGTATTTGAGGCGCCTGTGGTGTTTTCTGTTAAAGCATTATGTCCAACTGCTGTGTTATTACTGGCTGTGGTTACTGCGTCTAAAGTTGCATAACCAACCGCTACATTTGAAGCTCCTGTGGTAAGCTCTGACAAAGAAGCTCTACCAACCGCTACATTTTCAGCCCCTGTTGTAGCTGATGATAAAGCTTGATAACCCATCGCAGTATTGTCATCGGCTGTAGTTGCTGCATCTAAAGCTAAACCACCTACTGCGGTATTCCTGTTACCTGTGGTGATTGCTGCACCAGCACTTTTACCAACGGCTGTGTTATAAGTACCTGTGGTGTTTGCTCCTAACGCTAAATATCCAACTCCAGTGTTGTTGTCAGCAGTGGTATTGGCTGCTAAAGCACTCCTACCTAATGCAGTATTTTCAGAACCTGTCGTGTTTTCTGTTAATGAACCCCAACCAATAGCTGTATTGTTATCGGCTGTGGTGTTGTCCTCCATAGACCTTTGACCCACTGCCGTGTTGTAGCTTCCTGTGGTTGTGGCTTCTAAGGCTTGGTCTCCGACTGCCGTGTTTGCTGTTCCTGTGGTGTTTGCTGTTAAAGCACTTCTGCCGACTGCTGTGTTGTTTGCTGCTGTGGTATTGGCTGCTAAAGCAGCCGTTCCCAATGCGGTATTGCTTGCGCCAGTGGTATTAGCGTATAAAGCTGTAAAACCAACACCCGTATTGTATGAAGCCGTTGTATTTGCTGCTAATGCTGCTCTACCAAGTCCTGTGTTTTCTGTTCCTGTAGTGTTTGCAGCTAAAGCACCTGAACCAACTGCTGCGTTATCGGCTGCTGTGTTTACTCCTAGTGCGTGGTCTCCCACTGCGGTGTTGTCATTTGTAGTTGTATTCGCATCTAATGCTCCATAACCCATTGCCACATTGTTTGTTCCTGTGGTGTTTGCGGTTAATGCAGCATAACCCATTGCCACGTTGTTAGATGCAGTCGTATTCGCAAGTAAAGCAGCATAACCAACGGCTGTGTTACCAGCACCTGTGGTATTTCCAGCTAAAGCCTCTAAGCCTATTCCCGTGTTTAAAGCACCTGTGCTTGCTGTTAAAGCATCTTTTCCTACTGCTGTGTTTCCGTTTGCAGTGGTATTGGCATCTAGTGCATTATAACCCACTGCTGTATTTGATGAGCCTGTGGTGTTTGCCGTTAGTGCAGCAGAACCTATGGCTGTGTTATTAGTACCACTTGTAACACTATCAAAAGCCGTGTCACCCAAAGCGACATTTCCTGTACCCGTTGGATAATTACCATCGAGCTTGATGGTTCCGCCATCGACTGAAAGATTGCTCGTTGCTGTGAGCGTGGTGAACGATCCCGCAGCAGCAGTTGTGCCACCGATAACCGAATTGTCGATTACGGCTGCATCGATGTTCATCGCAACGCTTGTGCCAGTGGCACTGAAGATTGCATCAATTAAATCCATGTCAGTATTCAATTTTTGCCCCCACGAATCTGTACTCGCGCCAACTTCAGGTTTCGTCAGTGATAAATTTGTTGTGGTTGTATCGGCCATATTCCTAATTACCTATGTTTTAAATATATAAATGAACAGCCGTATCAGGCTGCTTTATCAGTCCAGGGTGTTGAGGGATTATTGGTCTCAGTCCATGTTGTCGTGGCGACTGTCTGATCCGTATAAGATGTTGTCGTCACACTTTGGTCATTCCATTTTAGACCACCTATCGCTGTAAATCCACTAGCAGATGAAATTGTTGCAGTGGCCCGATCGATCTGTCTGCCGAGGGCAGTCATAGAGGAAACAGCAGCAATGGTTGATTGTGCCGCTATGACATAAACAGCCGTTGCAGTAAATCCTGAAGTTTCAGCCAGCGTAGCTGCGCCGAGCTTGACAATTAAGCCAGCACTCGTGAAGCCAGAAGTTTCTGCCATGGTTGCCGATGCAACATGGATTCTGTGACCGACCGCAGTAAATGAGCTGGATGCCGCAATGGTCGCTTCACCCCGATCAATTTGCCTGGCGGTTGCTGTGAACCCTGATGATGCTGCAATGGTGGCTTCGCCACGATCAATCTGTCTTGCTGTTGCGGTAAAGCCAGAGGTTTCTGCGAGAGTTGCAGAGCCAAGCAATACAAGATGTCCTGTTGATGTGAACCCTGATGTTTCTGCGAGAGTTGCCGTGCCTAAAAAGACAATATGGCCCGTTGATGTAAAACCAGAAGTTTCAGCTAGGGTTGCAGATGCAGAAAATGTGATTGCGCCAGATGCAGTAAAACCACTGGCTTCTGCCAGTGTTGCTTCACCAAACTCGAATACGGGTTGTCCGTAAAAGGACTTCCCATAACCGCCATAACCATAGCCGACTGAGGCCATGTGATTAACTCAATGTGATGTCTAGGTCGCCCGCATCAAATCTAAACACATCTCCACTGGAAACAGTCTTACTTGCTGTTAGTGCTGCCCATGCAAGTAAGTTTCCGCTAGAAGAAGCATCATACACACCGACCCATCCAACGCTGCCCCATGTGCCAGTTGCGGTTGCAAACTCGGCAGCACTGGAATTGGTTGCTGTTGTAGGGTTTGTGCCACTGACTGAGAACGCGCAAGATATCCTTGCGTACGATCCACCTGAGACTTCTGTGCCACCACCTGTATCAGAAGGCGCAGCAGTAAAAAGTCCTAAATAGACAGTACCAGGCGTTGTAAACGCTGTGTTCGCAAATGTGTGTTTGAGTAGTTTGTCCTCAAGATAATCCGAAAAAGCCATATTTATCCTCTATTAATTATTGCCCCAATAAACAACTTGTTTTTGGGTTCTGCCGTAAGTTCTTCGCCTCGGAATCATTGATCCTTTGCCGAAGGCGGCACGTTCTTGTTCCATCCTCATTTCTTCCAATGCCTTATCAAATAGATTGGTGAAACCCGCTGCGCGGTCATCTTCCATGAGATAAATCGATGCAGTGCGTAAACACCCATAAAGGTAAACATCGGGATAGCTTGTTGAGACAAAGTTTGAAGTATTGCTACTGCTCAGTGCTGATACTTTTGAGAAGTACGTTAATTGTAACTCATATGAGCCATCAGGTGTAGGACATAATTCCATGGTGTCATCGACCAAGGCGTAGTAAACGGGTTGGCCCGTGCTGTTGTTGTTCTTTTTGCGGTAAACATCCAAAGACTCAATGCTCATTTGCATCAATGGACTGAAATTGTTTGATGTGATCTCGACATTGATGGCCTCTAACCAGTCTGTCGGTAATGTTAAATATTGGGCATCGGCGGTTGCCGTTGCACGTTTAACCATGTCTTTTGTTCTGAGCTTGCGATTCAGCACTGCCTCGGTTTGTTGGATGAATGTGTCCATCATTGAATCTAAATCACTGCGATTCAGATAATTTGCAACTGCTGTTTTTAATTCACTGTATGTCATATTTTCCCTTGCCAAGTGCGAAACGCTTTGTTGTCAGGATCATTCAGCCAACGCTTCATTTTAGCCTTATCATTGACCCAGCCCTCTCTCATAGCTTTCTGATAAACAACCATTGGAATCTCAGCAACGTGGCGCATTTCTTTGCCTGGTGTTTGCTTACTTAAAACCTTGCAATGCTCAATGATCGGTCTCACGTCTTGCTTGGTTTGATAAACAAAGTTATCGCCCTCGGTTGCAAACTGATTGACGAGACCGCCTGATTTTATTTCCAATGTTGTTATTTTTGCCATTTTTAAATAGTGGGGCGATTTCTCACCCCACTAAATTACTCACTTACGATGTAGATAAGTCAGCAGCTAGACCATGAGCTTTCTCATTAGAAACCTCTAGTCCGTACTCGACCACAATCATCTTAGTGACAGCATCACCGATGGTTGAAATGTCAACAGTTTCAAAATCTCTAAGATAAGAAACTTTTGCCATATCAGGATCGATGAACAGTGCAGTTCTGCCTCTGCTGAAGTTAGAAGGCATTACCTTCAACTCACCAAAGTCTCCAGAATACACACTCACGCTGGCTTCGATCGCTGTTGCATCGATCATTTGCCTAGCAGAAGCTCGCCCAGTGAAACCAGACACAACGCCTTTGACGTGAGAACCGACAACCAACATAGTTGGCTCGCCGCCGTTGTCAAAACAAAGTTGTTGTACGTCTTTCAAAATGGTTTCTGTGAACGCTCTTTGTGTGCCGTCTGTAGGTGCAGCACCATTACCAGCACCAGCTCCGTTAGTGCCTCTAGAAACATTGGTTTCAATCCAAGTTTCAAAGCCACCCGTTTGCCTTGCTGTTGCAGCAGCACCCGCGTTTTTGGCAGTGTTTCCACAAATGGTTTTCTCCATGTCGCGTTTCAGGGCTTTTGCCATGATTGCGAGTTGGTGAGCCATTTCTGATTTCTTACCAGCGGGATCAGATGCTTGCTGTGAACCTGTCACAGTTGCATCTCTGCTTGAGATTTGACATACGTTGCTTTCCCTTACAGTCGCAGTAGAGGCAGCTCTTGAAAGTTCAAAACCTTCAAGTTGTCCTGTTGCTGATGCTGTAGGCATTTTATTATCACAAGCCAGTTTAGGACTTGTTTCTGTATCTCTCGATACAGTTTAGACTATATCATAACCCCATTGGGGTTTCGGGCGTTCGTGGAAGAGGTTATTGTTTAGTTGCTCACTCTTCTAGTCGTTGAACCTTACAGCTACTTTTATACTATTCGCTGTCTTGGCTGCTGATTTCCCTCATCTTTATATGTTAGGGGGTTCCAGCAATTAACCCGATTTGCTTATTGGATTACTCCAATAAGGCTCCCTTAGTTAAAGCGCTTCAGTTTGCCAGTCAAATTGTACATTCTTTACCGAATTACGGCCAATAGCTGACATGACAGGAGTTGACATTGGTGAAATGTTGTAAATCAGATCACTCAAAGCCTCTCTGTCAGCAGTAGCTGTATAGGTATCGAACGCATTGGTTACTTTAGCCATGCTATTCTCCTTCTAGTTGCCTAGAAATTAAAAGTTAAATTAATTGTTCAAATACTTTCGCCGCATCTTGGACTTTCCCAGATTTGGCTAATCGTGCTTTCGATTTCTTTAAAGGAGTGCTGGTTTTTTTGCGAGAGACCGAACCAGGTTTTGCAACTCTGTTTCTAGCAGATGCCTTCTGAGTGGGTTTTTTCTTCACAGCTTTTTGCGTTTTGTTTTGCATCCAGCTATTTCTTAACCCCATCAACAGGCGGTAATCATACACTTGGTTGATTTCCTCTGCTGTAAATCCCAAATCATTGATTGCGTGATCTCGAATCGCCAATTTTTCTTCTTGTTGGATGGTGTTATCCTTCCACTCAGGAACATGATTCAGAATTTGCTTCTCGCCATATTGCATATACTTCTGTATTTGCTCTTGCTGTTTCACTTGATCTTCTTCTTGAAGTCTCGTTTGTTCAGCTTGTACGGCTTGCAATTTCTGTTGTTTTTCATTCCATAAATCGCGTTCTCGAACATAACCAATGGGATCGTTAGAATACAAAGTTTCCCAGTTAGGCTCGTCACCCAAACTTTCGCTTAATGCAGCTTCCATTTTGGGCAGCAGTTCCTTATAAATCGCCTCGTTTTTTGCAACCTCGCTTTGTTGTTCTTCAACAGTCTTACGCTGTTGAGCGAGTTCTTGAGTCTTTCGAGTGTAATCTGCTTGTCTAGAATACGAGCTTTGAAGTTCGTCAATGGTGACTTCAACATCTTCGCCGTTGATTTTAACGGCATAAAGTTGAGGTTCACTGACTTCTTCTATCTCATCTTGTTCATCGTCAAGAGTTTCAGTTTCTTCTGTTTCTTCAAAGTCATCGGCTTGGAGTTCTTCTTCTTCGACAATTTCTTCTTCAACAGTTTCATCGGCTTGTAACTCTACTTGTGCCTCTTCTGGGTTGTCCTCTTCAGGTTCCAGGTATTGCTCAAATGAGGTCACAGCCTCTTCCATGTTTGTTTGTAAATCCAATGGTTTTGGTTGAACCGTGTTGGCCATAATATTATCCTTGAAAATTATTGATAATTAGATTGATTCTAACCCCTTGGTATTTGTAAATCAATCACTAGACCATAACTTTTCGGATTCTTCTCAAATTGGTTTGTGTGATTTTTCCCTTTTCAACGATGATTCGTAGATGTTTTTCGATCTCTGGCAACAGCTTGACCGCTGCGTGCATGGATTCTCTAAACGCTTTTTCGTCTTGATTGGATTGCAACCAGAGCTGGATGTATTCATCGTGCAGCTGTTTAATTGCTTTCTTAAAAACGTCAGAATTAAGGATTAGTTCTGCCTCGTTGGATTCGAGGACTTCTTCTCGTGTACTCATGTGTCTCCTATTTTATTAATGATTGATTGTATGCCACCAAGACTCAATGGTTGATAGCCGCTTGGCATTTGTGGCAATGAAGTAATCGATTCAGCCATTGAAGGTAAAGGCGCGAATGGATCATATATCAATGGTGGCCCACTCATTTGTTGCACAGGGGGTGGGTCGTAAACATAAGGCGTATACACATCGTCAAACACCGTATATCCTTCTGGCACTTCTGGCGAATATGAAACGCCTGGTGCAATAAAATCTCTCGGCTCAAAGACGGGGTTTTGTATAGTGAATGGATTGTAATCGACTGGCACAAAAGGCGTGTCGTCATCATCGACAACTCCCGCCCCCGTTCCTATGCCAACAGTATCGCCAATGCCGACACCGACATCATCGGTTGTGCCGTCATCAGTATCGCCCGTTCCAGTTGGAGTAGGGGTAGGAGTAGGAGTAGGAGTAGGTGTTGGCGTAGGCGTAGGCGTTGGCGTAGGCGTAGGCGTTGGCGTAGGCGTTGGCGTTGGCGTTGGCGTAGGCGTAGGCGTAGGTGTAGGCGTAGGTGTAGGTGTAGGTGTAGGTGTAGGTGTAGGCGTAGGCGTAGGCGTAGGAGTTGGGGGCGGTGTAGGGGGTGGCGGTGTAATAATTGGTGGCGTTATGACAGTACCGCTGTCGTCAATGATTGGTGGAAAAAGCGGTATATCAGATGGTGTCTCTTCATCCGTTGTTGTTGTAACCCACGGGTTCCCTTCTTCATCTTTGGGATCGTATATTTTTGTCTCAAATCCAGACATTCCAAACTGACCAGATTCATCATTGCCGTATTCTGGAAACAGAACCTCATCGCCGACTTGCCATTCGACCTCATCCAACAAACCAACAATTTCCAACCCGCCTTTGTCGTTGACTGTCCAAACATAACCTGTGTCACCGTCTGAAAACTTGTCGCCAGTTTTTAAACCGTATTCGTTTTTCATGCCACGCACAGCAGCGACCTGACCTTTTGTTAATCCATATTCTCCAAATTTTTTGCTTGGTTTTTGTCCTGGTCTGCCTAAACCAAATTTTCTTGACGGCGTGTAAATACCAGCGATACCCGCACCCAAAGGGGGCAATCCACCAAAGCCAGTGCCAAGGGGTGGATCAACAACCTCGTTGCTGTATATCAGCTCATCGGGTATGTCGCCAAAAAATGACACTATTTATCTTTTGCCTTCCAAAAATTAAGTGCGCCTAGATCGACTGTGTATTTATAAATTTTACCGAGTAGGCTTTCGGGTTTAGGGGTGGGGGTTATCATGGCAATAACACTACACGCCGCTACAATAAGTATAATTGCAGCAATAATATTTACTAAAGTTTGCATATTTGAATCCTCAATTTTGTTGGGCTATTTGATCCAGCTTTTCTTCGACCTTGTCGAACCGCTTAAACAGCCTATCCATTTCAGTTGTGATTTCGGTTTTTGTGACGTAAACGGTTGGCAATTCTTCTCGTGTTTTATTCAGCAATATATCGATGCGCTTGGTCTCGGCCATGTTGCTTTTGATGCCCAAAGCGAGTGGCGCGTAGACCAACGTCAAGATGATGTTCCAAAAAACTAATGAGTTGAGTTCCATATTTACAGTTACCAAAGGTTCGTGATAAATATTATCACATTATTGCGCAAGTGGATTGTCGTTTTTGTTCTTTAAAGACTGAATATCGTCATACATTGAGTCAACACTGGCATTGATTCCAGCAACACTCGTTTGCAACAAAACAATATCGTCTTTGATCGGCGTTAAATCTTCAGTCTCTATGTTTAAAGATTTTATTTGCTCTACAAGTGAGACCACTTGTTTATCCATGACAGCAACTTCGTCAGCAAGTGTGTCAATTTCGTTAATATAACGGGTCATTTTAGACTCAAGGTTTTCGATGCGATTAACATACGTTGCACCCGTATAACCAAATCCAGCCAAAGTGCTGACAATACCAGCAAGGGCGATTAGTTGTGTTGTTTTGTTTTCAAACCAATTCATAATTTTTCCTCATAGGTTGGGTTGTGATTGAACCATGTCTTTCATCGCAGTCAGGTTGTCTCCGAATAAACTCAGATAAGCCTGATTGTTGTCTGCAATGGAAGCATTGGCATAAATTTCTGTGGGTTCATACCAGCTTGTCGCATCTGGTATTTTGACCAAATTGTAATTGTTAAACCCTGGCACAAAACTCATCAAAGCAACCAAGGATGAGCTGTCTGCATATTCTCCGCTTTCTTGCTCTTGTGCCTTGATCTCTTCTTGCTGTTCTTTGATGTTTTCAGCAATGATTTGTTCTGCGATTTGATCCGCTTCGCTTGCAGTCATCACGCCCGAAGTGGCATTGCTGATTTGACCTTGCATGTCTTGTATTTGTACGTCTGCCATAACGGGTTGATTGGAATCAAAGCTCATCATGGGCGTAACGGATAAAACGCTTGTGTCTGAGACAGAGCTGGATTGAGAAGAGTCAATCGATGTGTCTGCTGCAACGCTCATTGATAAAACTTGTTGTGTTTGTGCCGCAGAGCTTGTCACCTGATCCGATATGCTTGGAGAATTGCTTTGGCTTGCGACACCGCCAGAAACAGAAGAGGCGACAGCGTTTGATTGAGTATTGGCAACGCCGCCCGATGCAGTGCTGCTGTTTTGCAAAGAATAATTGGAAGCGTTGACACCGTTGTTGATGCCGCCATAACTGTTTGCAGCTATTTTTATGGTGTCGGCAACAACGCTTAGTTGCATCTCAAGTTTGTCATCCTTTTTGTCGTCATCGGCCAGAACTTCAATTTCCTCATCAACCACCTCTTCTTCAATAACTTCTTCTTCAATGACTTCTTCTTCGTAATACTCCTCAATCGCTTCAACAATCTGTTCGTGTTCAAAATGTTCCATTAAAACATCTTCAATAACAGGCAAGTCATACTCAATCATTGGCAACTCATCGAAGATTAAGTAATCATCTTCAATATAACTAAATGTTATAAATTCATCGGCTGGAAGAGGCTCTAAAAAATATTCAATTTCTTCAAAAATTGGATCATAAAATTCTTCAATGGGGATAAACTCTTCAATTAAGAAAAACACCTCTTCTTGTATTGGCTCGAAAAAGACTTCTTCATAAAAATACTCTTCTTCAAAAAAAGGTTCTTCAAAAAACACTTCTTCGTAAAAATACTCTTCTTCAATGCCATAGTTGTAAGTATCTTCATTGTAATAAGCGTATGAGCTTTCAAAACTATATCCTGGACAAGCTGGATCGGACTGCGGGTTGTATTCACACTCTTCATCGAACACAGCATCCCAATAGTAGGGGCATTGATTGGAATAGAGCGAGTCAATACTGCATTGTTGCGTAAGGTATGCGGCAGCATAGCCAACGCAAGCGGAGTTGTTTAATGGATTGCTGCAATCGAGCGCATTGCCAGAACCAACACCATACAAACTGCCGCCGTTTTCAAGCAGTGTGTTAAAAGTGGTTTGATTCCAAGTGGAGCTGACACAAGTGCCAGTGACGTTGGTTGTGCCTTTGCCGCATTGATCGTGATAGAGATAAGTGTAAAGCTCATCGGATTTGCCTTGCTCTCCAATCAATACATCGTGGTTAATAATATTTAATCCGCCGTATCTGTACTCAAAGCTGTCATCGGCTTTCCATAAGACAACCTCAAACGAATTGTCTGTATTGCTGCGATTGTATTCTCGTAGGTTGTACCAACCAAAAACAGATTTGTCGGTAAAGTTCTTGGCTAACACTTTTGAGCCATTGTCTCGTATCAGATCAGTCCAGAAAGGATAAAGTGTGTATGTGATTTCAGGTAATGGATCAGGTGTGTAGTCGTTACAATAACTTCCTGACGACCCAAAGTGTAAACAACCATTGGTTGCCATTCGAGCAGATGTGAAATCTTCGCCATAGAAAGTAAATGTAAAATCTAAATTAAAAGCATTGGAGACTTGATCATCTCCAACGCCCATGTTGGTTGTTCCTGTTTGACTGGTTAGATCAAAAAGACTTTGGTTTGCTTCGTAAACATATCCAGCATTGGTTTTGAGGTTGGCGCACAAAAGAAGCAAACAGGCCAACCCCATACCTATTAAAAAGGCGTTTGCCAAACCATCATTGTTTTTCTTAGGCATTACCCGCCCGAATCAAACTCACGCTTACAAGTTAATCTCGATTTTCTCTGGCCCGCATTATTTTCTGTGCTGGCACATTTGGACACATAATTTGATTTGGCTTCTTTGTAATCGGGTCGATCTTTAGGGTTAGCAGCCCATGCCACTCTTGCTTCTTCACCTATTTTTCCGAAATAAGGACAGGGAGTTCCGGCATGAATCATTGCTTTAAAAACACGGGGGTCTTGGCAAAGTATTCCTACTGCTGCTACTTTCATGCCTGTATCATAGAGATACTTGGAAAGTTTTAATCGCTCACAGTTTTCATCTCTGACGGTTCTGCCCGTAGAAACACCAAACACTTGGCCCTGAAAAGCACCCGATCTTCCAACCGTACACAAATCCTGTGAATACGACATGATTGATGGTGCTATTGCAGAAGCGGGCGGTGCTTTTTGTGTAATGTTTTGATTGATCGTTTGCTCAGACTTTGACTCATTGATGTTTCGATTGGTGTTGTTTGAAGTGCTGTTGTTCTCATTCACATTCTTGTTATCTGTGGTCACATTAGAGTTTGAGCTTGACTCATTGATGTTTCGATTGGTGTTGTCAGATGTCGATTCATTTACATTTCGGTTGCTGCTGGTTGACTCATTCACATTTACATTGCTCGATGTGACATTGCTGGTGTTGTTGTTGGTCACATTGGATGTGACATTCGATGTGGATGTATTGGTATTGACATTGTTGTTGCTCGATGTCGAAGTATTGACATTGTTGTTGTTGTTATTGGCGGTCGATGTCGATGTGTTGGTGTTCTGATTAACACTGCTCGAACTTGAAGTCGATGTGTTGGTCGAAACATTGTTGTTTGTGTTGGTTGCTGTCGAGGTCGATGTATTGTTGTTTGTATTTGTTGCTGTCGAAGTCGTTGTTGTGTTGTTGTTGTTTGTATTTGTCGTAGTTGTGGCGTTGGTCGTAGTCAACGAGTTTTGCTCACAATACTCGCTTCCAGCCGTACAGTTTCCAGTCTGATCTGCTCTAACCGCTTCTGAATTTAGCAATCCAAGCGTAAATATTACCCCAAATAGACCTATAAATTTTTTCACCATAACCCCATATTTCTTTTAATTTTTTGATTTTCCACCGCCGTTTGATGCGCCAAAGTAAAACGAGACCACCGCACTGGCTAGCCCGCCGAGATAACCAAGAACAAGGTTAATCAAAGCCTCGGAGTTTTGTTCGGGCGGTTGCAGCGTGACCATGAAGATATACCCCAAGAATCCACCCAATACGGCAATGCCCATGACTCTTGTTGTCCAGTCTTTACTGAATTTCTGCCTGGCATCCTGTGTATCAGCAGTCTCAAGGGCAAAGATGTCCACATCCAGCTCTTTCATTTGTGTCTCAAACTCAAACTCTGCTTTCTTAATCTCTGCCATCTGCTCTGGCGTTGCGTTTTCCATAGCCTTTTGCAGTGCTTTTGGTTCTGGCTTAACGCCTAAAACATCGGCGATGACATTGGCTGCCATGTTTCCCATTGGGCCACCCAATGCTGAACCAATGGTGGGGGCGAGTGTGCCGACCACGTTTTTAATCACATTAAATTTCATTTGTTGTCCTCAATGTATTATTGTCTCCTCATGCGATAACAGCTCTGAATCTTCGCTGATGAAATCAGATAAAAAACACAACACGATCTCTCGTGCATGTTCTAAATTTTTAGCTTTGATTCCTTGGGCGGTGTAAACCATGTCGCCCTGGTCATCTAGGAACTCTAAATCGTAGTATTTATCCGCTTCCTGTGCCATTAAACAATCCCGCAGCTTGTGACTTGGCAAGTTGTCGAATGGTCTCTCGATCTCGTTCCATCAATGCGTTTATCTCAGCAATGTTGATCTCTGCGCCATACTTGGCAGACAGTTCAGCAGCCTTTAAGCGTATATCCGCTTCGGCTTCATCGCGTTTAAAGTCATCTTCCATAATCAGTTTCATGCGATCCGTCTCAGAGTCGATGATTGCCTTTTGTGCTTGCACTTGGGCTTTTTGTATCTCTGCTTGTGCCAACATTTCAGCAGCATCGGGTTTGTCATCTTGTGGCTGTGGTGGCATCGGTGGTATATCGGTGTTGATAAACGCACTCACATCCTTGAATCCAGCCAATTCGATGATCCGACCCAAAGTATTTGCGTATTGCTGCAAGCTCACCATTGGGTTTTGTGGCCCCAAAGTTTGTAAAATCTGCTCTTGTTTGCCCGCCATTTGAGCCAGAACTTGCATTTTTTCCTCATCCGAGCCTTTGGATATGGCGACATTGACCACAATGTCCTTGTTTGCATCCCAGTATCTCGGATCAACAGGCACAAACTCGTTGTTTAAGCGAAACACATCTTGTTTGTCTTGGTTTTTAATAACCAGGTTGTTTACAAGCGAATACAGGTCGCGTAAACCCTCGCCAAAGTGACGACAAATCAGCTCAATTCTGCCTTGCGCCCCTGACATCGTGGCAGCAACGGCAGCTTTGGTGGATGATTGCAACGCATCGGCGTTTAGACCCGCGCTGGCTTTGGAAACACCCGTGCGATTCTCTTTTGCCTCGTCTAAATAACCAAGCACAGGAAATGCCTCACGACCTTGAAACGGCGTGGTCAGTTGTTGCACCATACCAGGCGCACGCATACGAATCGGTTGCCCGATGTCCGTATTTAAAACGTCATCAATATTCACTTGGCCCTCAACGATTCCGAGTCTAGGGAAGATGGCGTGGCCCAAAGAATCAAGGGTATCTCGCATGATCTGAGACTTCGCCGCTTGTATAGGGATGAGGTAGTCTGCTGGGCATGAGCCAATGGCAGTATGCGGTTCGGGATCGGGGGAGAAGATGGTGATCGGTAGATCATCCCAAGGCATCGCATTGACAATGTTCATGCCATTGCCCAGTGTGCAGACTCGCACTCGTTCATCAATGCCATCGCCATCCAAATCGTAAAATAAATAATGTTCGACATACAGTATTTCCTGACCAGCGGGGTCGGGGCGGTCGGCATACATAACCTCACTCATGGGGTTCCTTGCTTGTTCCGCCTCATACTCAGCCGAGTCATACGCTCCGCCTGTACCCGAATATTGTTCAATCTCTTCTTTTTCATAACCCATGGCAATCAGCTCGCTCATGGTTTTGACCATGCGATGTGCCACATAAGGTGCTGTGTGTATGTCTCTTGCAGAACGAGAAATCAACACTTCTTCGGGCGGTACTGCCTCGATGACCACTTGGTCTTTTGCTTTGACTCGTCTGATTTTTAAATCGTAACTGATCGGGCGTTCCTCGGTGATCTCATCGCCTGTCATTTCGTTTACGATCGTCAGCGTTTCCATTTCCATTTTCTCTTCAACGATCTCGACATCCTCATCCATGATGAGTGCGGTGTAATCTTCGGGTGAAATATTGCTGAACTCGTGGCAAGTGGATGTAATAGAATCATCCCAGTAGGCTTTTACAAAGCCCGTTTTACGAATCAAAGCATCCTTAAAAGCGTTATACATGACCTGAAAGCCTGGATTCTTCTCTTGGATGATGTGATTGATATACGCTGTTTGCTGCTCGGCAAAGGGTATGTCCTCGGCAGAGTGGGGTACAAATTCAACCACTTTCTTTGTGCCAAAGAAGGTACGCATGATCGATGGCAGCATGAATAACACGCTGTCTCTGACATCGGTTGAAATGTATTCCGATTGCAAATCAGAAGTTGCGCCTGGTTCTTTGCCTAAATAATAACGAGTTGCCTCGTCACGTTCTTGCCCAATCTGTTCGATGAAATCCTGTGCGGATTCCATTTCGCTTTTGACGACCGCTTGCAAATCAAGCATCTCTTCGTCATTTTTAATATCATCTGACCCTTTGGTATCTGTATATTCCATGTGTGATTATCCCACTCGTATAATTTTTGATTTCAGGGGTTTCTTGAAATTATACCCCATCGAGGAAATCGTGCCACCTGTAAAGGTTGCAGCGGTGCTTGCCATCGTTAGTGCCAGCGCATCGGCTTTGTCGGGAGACTTGATGCCGCGTTTACGCATTGCCTCTTTTGCTTCAATCTTTATCTTGCCAGCACTTGTATAAGTATATTGCGGAGAGGTCAGTTCTGCAATCAATTCATCATCCTCTGGCAAACGACAATCTCTTTTTGTGAGCCAATCTTTAATCGCAAACCACAACTCGGCACGAAGATTTAAATAGTTTCTACGACTTGCGGGAGACTCCGCAACATTGACACCGCGCACTGGCATACCCAACTCAGAAAGGCGATCCACCACGCCCGAACCCAGACCAATGACATCGACCAATATCTCTTGCGGTTTATTCATTGCGGTCGCAGAGTCGTAAATATTTTTGACCGCACCGCAAAGCTGCATCAAATCCATCGAGCGAAATGTTTTAATCTCAAATACCGTGTTGCCTTGACGAATACACAGCGCAGAATTATCTCCCCCGAAGCGGGCCACATCTAATCCCCACACAATCGCTTCAGATGCAGTTAATTCCACATCACGGCTGACCGCTGCTCTTGCCAACTCCAAAGGAATCACAGTGTCGTCATCGGCTTTTGGAAACTCACCCATGACCTCGACTCTGGCAACGGTGGAATCCTCGCCGTATTGCTCAATCATTTTATGAAACAACGCCTGGTCTGTGCCTTCGACATCGCGTGAGTCGATCTGTTCTGTGTTCCAAAACGCTCGTTTTGAGTGAAACGCATCAAAGAATGGCCCCGTGTTGCGCCTTGGGTTTGAAAACGTCAGCCAAAAACGATTCTTTGTGGGTTCTGTGAAAAAGCCCTCAGACACGGAATAAATCGGTGCGGGTATACCGCTTGCCTCATCCATAATCAGTAAGATACCCAATGTACTGTGCAGCCCAGCATAAGCATCGGGGTTCTCTTCTGACCACAAAGAAGCCATTGCATAGTAATAGCCGCAATCGATGTTTAGGTCTCTGACCAATAATTCTTCAAACCATGCTTGCGGTCTCAGCGTGGTCGCTGTCTTTGCGAACCAATGACCGTTGATGGATAGGGTGAGCCACTTGCCCAGCTCTGCCCATGTTCTCGATCTAAGCTGTTGTTCTGTGTTGGCAGATACAACGACTGTGCCACCAAGGCGCGTGGATAAAAACCAAAGAATGATCCAAGCGACCAAAGCCGATTTGCCAATGCCACGACCAGAGGCAACCGCGAGTCTAAACATCTCAGGCAGATCGATTGTTTCGTTCTTGCGAATGTGATTGCCAATGTCTCGTAAAATTTTTTCTTGCCACTTGCGCGGGCCAGTGAAGTCCTCAAGGGGGGTGTTCTCGATGCCCCAAGGGAAGGCATAACGCACAAAGTTTAAAGGCGAATCCTTTATGGTGAGTGACCATATATCGGTCATCAGTTCTTCTTCTTGTTTAGGGGTGTATTTCATCTCACATACTCGGTTAATGTATTACTCATCATTTCTCCCTGTGTTAACTTGTGTATTAAAGCAGTCCACCAAACTTTCTCTAATGAAAGCAAATTCATTTTTTGATTGCCATCTGGATAAACCAAAAGACTGAAAAAGCTCCTCTAGTTCTATTGTCAATTTAAGAAGTGCATCACTCGTTAAACTGAGGTCGCTGTCTTTCTTTCCTTCGTCACTGATCCAGTGGTCAAAATATTTATTAACAATCATTCTCACAAAAAATTAAAAAATTTTAGTTCGGGGGTACGAAAACAAACGCCCCCCGCTTGGAATCGAAGGGGGGGGTCTAGCAGCGATCCAGCCGCCGAAACGAGCTGATATGTCGATGCCATTTCTATAACAGAAACGGCTCTGCCCAATGTTTTCAGGCGTTTCAGAGCATTTCCCTGATTAAAAACTGTAATTGCCTGGTCAAATTTTGCGTTTGCTGGCAGCGATGGCCCAACTCGAACCGAGTTTCGGTTCGCGAACTGGTTTGGCGGTTTGAACTGTCGCTCCCCTCTTTTATGAGGCTCAAAACTATCAGAGTAATTGTCTTTGATTCCTCTGATTATCAACGTCAACAATGCTTTCATTGGTTTTAGTGCAATGACCAATATCATTCAGACACATCCAATTTGGTGATCTTTTTTGGTTCAGGAGTGATGTCAATGAGTCTTTTTTTAGCTGAATCAATGACATTTGTGAGACTTAATGTGTGATCGTGAGTTGTTTCTACTCTGTCGCGCCATCTCGCCTCATCTCTATTCTTTAAGAAGAATATGGATGCAGTTGTATTCCCATCAAGTGCTTGCTCAAACAAAGAGTTAGTCACGGCATCCAGTCCATCAGCAACGCCTTGTTCAAATGCCTCATTGAATGACTTGGATCGTTTGCGATTACGATTGAGTGTATTCCAGGACACACCCAATGATCTTGCAATTTGTTTCTGACTCAATCCTTGTGCAGCCAATCGTTTAACTTTGATTGGATCAAGGTTGATCCTCTTCCTTCCAACTTTCTTTTTTGCAGCCATCTACTCACATACCTTGCAAGCATCATTGCCATTGTCTACGATTTCACCACGATTCATTGTCTCTGCGATTCTTATGGCAAGCTCTTTGCCTACAAAGCCACGATGAGTCCAATAGGCAGCCACCGTTTCCAATGTCAGTTCTTGCTTCTGGTTTTCGTTTTCATTTTCATTGTTCATAATTATAACCCTATGGTAGTTGTAAACTTTATTTAATTTTTTTTAGCATCTCGATAAATGATTGTTCTTCTGCTTCCTTGGTAAACGAACCCACTGTTGCAGCTTTACTTTTCTGACCCCTGTTTTCTTCAAACAAGATGAGTTTTGTTTTTAGATCAACGCAAGCAAAGATGTGAATGATGTCTTGATCGTATGGATCGTTGGTCGAGCTGTGCTTCAAGTTAAACTTATAGCGTGCTTTGTTTCTGTCAGGGTCTTTCCATGGATTCATAGAACTTTTAACCTGTACGCCATAATATTTGCCTTGACTAATCTCCACGAGTAAATCCCTTGAGCTTGTCGCAATCGGTTGAAACACATTAAAGCCTTTCAATAGAAAATAGGTCGCTGTTAGCATCTCCCCTGAAATGCCAAATTGTTTTTTGTAGTGGGCCATTATTAATAAAGTATTTCATCTTCAATAAATCTCTGCGACTCTTTATCGATGTCAATCGGTTTACGACTGACAATCCTCACATCTCCGAAGTTTTCCTTAAATCTTTTCTTAACATCAAATGTATCTTCTGGAACCATGCAAAATATCTCATTGATACTGAAATACAGGCTCGGTGGTTCTGCCTGACAAATAGCAGCACATTTCGCCAAAGCATCTCGATCCAATGCAATCAATATTTGCACACCCAATTTGTGATGCTTGGTAATCCATATGTTCGGATCGAGTTCCTCAAATCCTTGTTCAGATACATATTCAACCAGGGCAGTTATGCCACGCATCATGCCCTCTGATTGTTTGATGATCTCGTCTGGATCATTCTCCAAAAGTGAGTTCGTCAACAGTTGTTGTTGCCGAAAGAATCGTTTTCTCAAATCAGGCGATATGATCTCCATGATTCGATCCCACCCATAACGAGCCGATGCCTCTGCTTTGTGTTTTAACATCTTCGAATAGATCGCGTTGGACTCTTCCTTTTTCTTTTTAAAAGCCTCGTCTCTGATGTTCTTCATTCTGTAATTTAAATCACTCATAAGTATATAAGCCCCAAAAAGTGCAATTTTTGCCTATGCCAACTGCAACCCTGTCTTTATTAACAGGGTTTGCATGTTTGCACTTTGCATCGAAGGTTTGCAGTGAGGTTTGCACCTAGGTTTGCACCCCTCTGAAACCCCTGTATTCATTGACTTTAAGTGAGAACCCCATATTGGCAAAAGGTTTGCACCTAGGTTTGCACCCCGCAAACCTGACCCCTTTTTTAGGGCCATTTTTTGCAAACAGGGTTTTCACCCTAAAATTCTGGCTCATCGTCATATAACATAAGGCTTTTAGCCGTTTTTGCATCTTTGTTGATGGTTGTGCTACTCACACCCAATTCTTTTGATATTTGCCGATTAGACAGCCCTTCACGTTTCATTTTGGCGACTATTTCTATCCTCGATTCTCGATCCGTTTTCTCTTTTATGAGCAATCCATTGCCGTATCGCCAGTTAATATCTGCCACATCGTATCCATATATGTGACGACCTTTTTCAAACCGCCAGATGAAATTGGTCTCATAATCTGTGCTGTCCAATCCCAATAATCCATCATCCGAGTCTTCATCTTCTTTGACAGTAATCGAGATCACGCCATCTAAGAGTATTTCTTTGCTCATCGAGCCGAGTTGTTTGCCCGATTTACCCGCATGATGCAGCATCCAAACCACTCGGTTCTCAGCTCTCATTTTGAGGAGTAGGGGATTGATCGTTGCAACAAACTCTTCTGCCGAGTTGTTGTCCTCAAATGCGGTCAAGTTGAGCAAGTTATCCCATATAATAAAATCAGGTTGCACACGATCCACCAAGTCCAAATACCATTCTCGACCCTCTGCGCTGGACAGCGGTGAGAGTCCGTCAGGCTGATCGTAATGGCTCACAATAAAAAAGTTCTCATTGACTCGTTTCAACAGCTCCTCTCTCTGCGGTTCACCCGCAAATATGCCGTGTGTCATCGACTCAAAGCGTGTCTGTAATGAACGAGGATTCATCTCTGCATCGAGCAATAAAACCTTATGTGGCTTCGAAACATGATAATGAGCAAAGTCCACTCCCGCAGACAGGGCAATCGCCATGTATTGACTCACGATACTCTTCCCCGATCCTGGTGGCCCGAACAGCATCCACAGATCGCCATGATGCACGAGTTTGTTGTTGTCATCACCGATCATCAGTGTCATCTCTGGGTATTCATAGTCCTTAAAGTCGCCGTATTTCTGATACACAACCCTTTTAGCTGCTTCATACTCGCGCGCATCTGCCAACTCAATCACATTGATCGGCTCCTCGCGCTCAAACGCATCCATGAGGTCGTCTTTGGGCTGGAAGTGTTCAGGCGGTTCAATGATCACCGTGTCAATGCTGTGCGATTGCAGCTCGCCTTTAATGGCTTTGGCAACCTCAAACCCCGCCTCATCGTTGTCGGGCCATATGATCGCTTTGGGGAAGCGTTTGAGCTGTGACCAATCTTGGTTCTTCCAACTGCCCGTGCCGCCGTGCCATGTGACCACAATGCCCTCGTACAATGCTCGTGCGCCCAAATGGGCATTTTCTCCCTCTACAATCAAACAGGGCAAACTTTCATCGCCCTCGCTTGAGATCAGCAATGGAAGTTGCCCCTTGGGGCGTTTCATTTGCCATGTGCCATCATCCAATCGACTGAACGGTCGAATGACCTTGTTTGGAAAACGCATGACACAGAACGTGTCTGAATAACGAGACACCAACTCGGCTTTCTCTGCCATGTTGTGCATCTCGACATTGCTGTAACTCTTTGTGGGCTTTTCGGGTTGTGCTGTGACCGATACGGGCTGCAAGTCCTCGATGCCCATCGACCTTAAAAACTGGCTCACATCCTCGCCGTGGTATTTCTTAATAAAACTGATCATGCCACCGCCTTCATCGGCTTCGTGGTCGAACCAGGTGCCTTTGTTGAGATCGACCGACAAGCTGCCCTTGTTGCCGTATCTCAACTCATATGCACTGCTGAGTCGCTTGTTCTCCTCGCCCAGTAGGGCCAGAGCGATCTCTTTACTGTGTTGACTGATTTCAATCATGTTCTCTCCTATAGGTCTAGGGTGGGAAAGATAGGAGAACAAGCCCACCCTAGCCATTGGGTGACGATATTACTTAAAAAGGGATATCGTCTTGTGGTGATCCATCAACGACTGGCTCATCTGCCACTGGCTCATCAAAGCTAGGCTCCTCATAAGCACCGTTGGGTTCATTTTTGTCGAACTCATCCGACTCGACCCATTTGACCAAAGTAAACTGAGGCACTCGTGTATTGCCTTTGCCTATTTTGATCGCCTCAGAACCCGTGTATTCGATCACGGGAAACTTGCCCACGTTCTCTCCTTGTTTGGCATGTATCTCCGTGTAGACGTTCTCAAAACCAATGTTTGATCCGGTTGTAGTGGTTGACCAAGAACGCATGCCTTCCTCTTGGATGAACATGTCCACTGAGAAACCACGTTTGAAGTTCATCTTATCTTCTTCCGTGTCACCTGGTCTGATGGCTCTTTTGCCAAGGGCTTCATCCCAGTGCCATTCAGGGGCTTCTCCTTTTGTGATTTTGCCCCATCCTGTTTTCACAGAACTTGGGTTCAAGATAAAGTATTTCAAATTCACTTCATCTTCTTTGCCGACAAACCATCCATTAGTAGATGGCATGTATCGGATGAACAGCTTATCGTCAGCTGCATCGTTTAGTCCTAATAAACTCATTTTCTTCTCCTTATAAATTATTAGTGATTAAAATTACGATGGCCCCCAAAAATAGAGCGACCACCACCCGTTTAAAATCGTTGAACTTAGGATTCATTTTTTTCCTGTTCTAAAATCGCATTGCCAATGTGGTATGCAATCTGTGGCACGATGGAATTACCCAATGCCTTTAATCTGTCTTTTCGATATTGATTCTCTGTCGTGACTCTTGCTGTATCAGGCTCGTTGGGAAAGCCCTGGTGAGAATCCAAAGTGAAGCTGCTTTTATTATCGGGATCGGTATAACCCTGACCATAACCCATCAGCCATTCCACCCAATCGGGGTTGAGTGAGCCACCTGGAGAGTTCTTTTTTACTTTTATATGGTCATAAGCAACTTCAGTTTCCAAATATTTTTTATGCCTAAGATTCGCCATGCCTTCTGTCATTTTTAAATTCATGCCTAAAGCTGCCCTCGGTGTCGGCAACATCTTCTTTTCCTCTAGCATTTGAACTGTTTTGCTTAATCCCGCCCCTTTGCCTGTATTCGGATTGATCCCGCTTCGTTCCGTTGATGTTGGTGTCGGCCACATTTGAACCGCATGTCTCAATGCAAACTGTAAATTGATTCCTTGCTCTTTTTTCTTTTTCGACCTTTTTTTCCATTTTTTTAATGACTCTAAATCGTGATCTTTGGCTTGTGGTGTCGGCCACATTTTTTGTTCTTCCATTACTACTTTTTGACCCAATGTTGCCATGCCTGGTTTTTTCACTCTACTGGGTGGCACACTTGATCCATCCTTATAATCTCTCGCTCTTGGTGTCGGCCACAATCTGACTTGTTGTTGTAAAGGCTCAATTTGACCCCCTGATGATTTCTTTCTTTCGCCTTTGATGTTATGTGCATCAAAAGCAGTTGGTGTTGACCACAGGTTTTTCTTATTCGGCAGCATCTTCTTTCCTTCCGATGATCCAGGCTCGATCTCTGCGATGGGGTACTTGGACACCGCAAGCTGGAATAACAAACGATTGTGTGGCGTAACCTTCGGCTTCCAGGTCAAAACACACAAGGTCGAGTGCCACGTTGACGAAGCCACCAACGTTTTCGATAACTGCATAAGTGGGTTTTTTCTGTTTAATAATTTCAAGCATGTACGGCCAGAGGTGTCTGTCGTCTTGCGTTCCTTTTTTTCGACCCGCGACACTGAAGGGCTGACAGGGGATTCCACCGCAGATGAGGTCGAAGTCTGGAATAGTTCTGATTGTTTCTTCGTCATTGGCTAACTCTTTTAAATCTCCATAGATGGGTATGCCTGGAAAGTTCTTTTCCAAGATGCTCTGACAGAATGGGTCGTACTCACAAAAGGCGACTGTTTCAAATCCACCTGTGGCATGAAGCCCAAGTGAGAACCCGCCGATGCCAGAACAAATGTCAAAGACTCGCACAACTAATGCACCAACCCTTTAAACTCTTTGTATCGATCCACGAGCCAAAAGAATCGTGTGTCCACATAGACCTCGTATTCCAATGGTTCTTTATCTTGTGACTTACAGCTCTCAAGATAGCCTTGATAGAAGTCTTTAATGAAATCCAAAAAGTCAGCGAAATCGCCTTTCTCATCACTGCTCATGTTTCGCCTTTATATAAGAGATGAATGGGTGCAAGAATTTATCGAAATCCATGCGTACAAAATATTCGTTGAACTCAGGTTGATGCTCGTCCTCTGTGATGAACATCATCAAAGGGAATTGCACTTCTGATTGCATCCGATCAAATCGGTAGATGAGTAGGGGGATGGCATTTTGATAATCGGCAGCTTTCGTGACTTGATCCCACCAGGCGGTGAGGGGTTTGTTGCCTTTGGCATATCGTTTGCACTCAATGACAAAACCATAGTCCTCAAGACCAACGAGATCGCCTCGGTCTCTTTCCTGATATTGAGTGAGATCGCGTTGTAGTTTGATGGGTAAATCTGCCATGTAAAAAGCCTCGTTTAAAGTTTGCGCAACTTCTCTTTCAAAGTTATGGCCCTTCGTTCTGCTTTTTTTTGACATGCGCAAATCTCCTATCTTTTGCTGTTATTTTTCACCGTTTTCAACTTTCTCGGCTTCTTCTCTGATTGCTATTTTAAGTATGCTTTCCACTACATTTTTGATGCTGCGCTTCTGAAAGTCCGATAAACAAAGGATTTGAGCATGTATCTCTGGATCAATCCACAATGCTTTGTATTTGGGTTTATTCATAATTTACAACTTAAAAAGAATAGCCCAATAGTAGTTGTAATTTATATATATGTCTATATATTAGATATAAATAGAACAATACTTATACATAAAAAATACATAGGAGAACGAAATGGAACCAGAAACAATCAACATACACAGACTGTCCATCAGATTTATGTATATCTGGCTAACTGGAAAAGAAATTCCAAATGGCATGGATATTAGCGAGGCAATGACTGAAATAAAGTCTCATTTCAACAGTGATGAAAATAATGAGATAGAAGGCGATCAAAGCATTGATGATTTTAAGGCATTAGTGAGCAAAGCAAATGACCTCAGATTTGATGCTTTAGCTTATTCGATGGCAATGAGACACGATGAAGAATTAAAGAATATAATTGATAAATATTCAAACAACAGGGCAGCCAACTAAGGCTGCCTTTTTTATAGGAGAACGAAATGGAAACCCTTAACAATGCTTTTGATCTTTATGTATGCGACCTCAATCGCCGTGAGAAGAAAACCGTATCTTCCATGGAACGAATATGGTCGAGACACATCAAAGACACATTGGGCAAGAAGAACATCAAAC
>PVBE012829790.1_pt1 | contig 32510 bp, 30 predicted proteins | sample 1631181 | NCBI WGS metagenome assembly PVBE01 (sample SAMN08397723, study PRJNA350692) | Marine metagenome, whole genome shotgun sequencing project. | isolation source: water | place: Pacific Ocean | collected 2012-04
TAAAATTGTTAACAAGAATTGATGACAAGCAAGAGAGAAAAAGAATCCACAGGCCCTCTCATTCGAAGAGGCACTAGAACCCTGGCTCCGACAATTTAAGTCTTTCTTAGCTTGTTCATCCCTGCCTTTGTGGTTGGGAGGCGCGTGCATTCTGCAGAATTATGGACTCGTTTACTTGAAAATTAGGGATAGCATTTTTCTTGAAATAATGGGAAAAGGTTGCAGATAGTCCAGTGACATCATGGGCTTCTTTAAATACGGACAGTGTATCGGTCATCTTCGTAAAATTTTTCCCGTCGACGCCAGAAAACAAGATAAATGATTGCATGGACAGGTCATAAAGCATGTTACAAAGTTCCTTCGTAGCCGTCCTTATATGTACAAATTTATCAATATTTTTTGCTACTTCCGGTTTTCCAGAGATCAGTAAATCAATTGCCGCTGCCCCTTATCCATTCTCGGCTTGACCTCCGCCCATATTTGTTTATTAGCCAAACTTTGCTCCAGTTTTTCCTTATTCAATTGTTCAGAATACAGTTTATTTATGGCTACTTGACCCCCCTCAAGGTCTTTCACTTTATCACGATATGTCGCCCTTCCCTTTTGGTCCAGTTCACGGACATAGTTCTGCATTAACTTCAGGAATTCCTGTTTGTCGATGGGTTCACCCGCCTGGATTTTCTGAGTTGCCTCGGATATATTTTCAAAAATTTTTCGCTTTCATCCCCGGAGGATACCAGAAATCTACCTCCAGAATGATTGTGTTGATTCGCTCTAGAATATCGCGACCATATTTCTTTTCTAAATATAGAATGCTAGAATACTTATCTATGAATATAAATCAAAATAAAGCCATGACAAGAAAAACACGCATAATTCTTTTAGTATCAATTGTTTATATTATTAGTTTGGCGAATATCGCCAGTGCCGGCCCTGTTCATGGGCTATCGCTCTATGGACAAGAAGGCCTCAAATACAAGCCCGGTCAGTCTTATAAATATAGTGCTCCCGAAGCCCAAAAAGGAGGCCATCTCGTTCTAGCAGATTTTGGCGCCTTCACCAAATTGAACCCGGCTTCGCTCAAAGGGGTACCAGCTCCTGGAATAGGAGCCCTGATTTTTCAAACTCCTATGGATAGTTCTGCTGACGATGCTGAACCGTTTTCGCAATATGGCAATCTGGTGGAAAAAGTGGAGTTGGCTGATGACCGTATGACAATGATCTACCATATACACAAACATGCTAAATTTTCGGATGGGCACCCTGTTACAGCCGGTGATTTTGTTTTCTCCTTCGACCTTCTCCAGGAACCTGAATACCACCCCATCTACAAACAATATTTTAAAGATATAAAATCTGTAGAAAAAATAGATGACCACACTGTGAAATACACGTTCGCTATCTTTAATCAGGAGCTTCCATTAATAACTGGACAAATGACCATTTTCCCAAAACACGTATATGGTGTTAAGGAAAAATCATTCGGATCTGATTTCGACAGCATGGCGGTAGGGAGCGGTCCCTACATAGTAAAAAAATACGAGTTTGGTAAATACATCACTCTCCAGCGAAATACAGAATGGTGGGGAAAAGACCTGTCTATCAATAAGGGAAGATACAATTTTGACCGTATCACCTGGAAAATTTATCTCGATCCCGTAGCTATGCGCGAAGGTTTCAAGGGGGGTGATTTTGACGCCCACATGGTCAACAGTTCACGCGACTGGGCGTTGGACTATAAGGGAGACTTCGTAAAAAAAGGTTACTATGTGAGAAAGGAATTCCCACATACCAGAGTGGCCGGGATGCAGGGTTTCGCCATGAATCAGCGCAACGAAATATTTTCATCTCGAAAGGTACGTGCGTCTATCGCTATGGCATTTGATTTTGAATGGAGCAACAAAAACCTTTTTTACAGCCAATACACACGCAACGAATGCTACTTTGATAACAACCCTGAGATGAAAGCAAGTGGAACTCCAACTGCAAATGTTAAAATCCTGCTAAGTACCTTGCGAAAAAAACATGGAGCCGCATTTGTCCCCAAAACAGTTTTCACCAAACCAGTAGGGACCCCTGGTCAGGGTCTTCCTTTAAGCAAAAATATCCAGGTAGCCAATGCCCTGCTTGATTCCGCTGGGTGGAAGATTGGGGAAGACGGAATACGTGTCAAAAATGGTAAGCGCATGGCTATAAATTTGTTGCTCGCCAGCCCCGATTTCATGCGTATCGCCGAACCCTACAAAAATAATCTGAAAAGAATCGGCGTTGCAATGGATATCAAAGTCGCCCAGATCGCAGAATATGAAGAAATTCTCAGAAACTTCAAGTTTGATATGATTGTCACTGGATATGGGCAAAGTCGCTCACCCGGAAATGAACAGCGTTATATGTGGAGCAGTGAAGCCGCAGAAACTCCGGGATCAAGAAATTACATGGGAATAAAAAATCCTGCCATCGATGAGTTGATTGATATCATCGTCAAAGCCGATTCCCGAAATGACTTGATCGATGCTATTCAAGCTATGGATCGGATTTTAACGCATCAGTTTTACATCGTACCTCACTGGTACATCGCGTATGACCGTGTTGTCTATTGGCAAAAATTTTCGCGCCCTGAGTTGAACCCATCTCAATCCGCCATAATAAATAACATTCTTGAATGGTGGTGGTGGGATGAAGGTAAGACCACCAAACTAAAAAAGGCCCGGGCATCAGGAACCTCTCTCCGATAACCCCTTCCATATGACAGCTTATATAATCCGCCGAATGCTGTTGATGTTTCCCACTCTGATTGGAATCATTACCATCACCTTTCTGATCATCCAGTTCGTTCCAGGCGGCCCCATAGACCAGATGAAATCTCTCCTTAGAGGTCACTCGGGAGTCCTGTCGGAAGCGGGTGGCGGAGCACAACAGGCAATGTCCGTTAAGCAAACGGAAATTGATCCTAAACATTATGATCAGCTGAAAAAAATATACCATCTTGATCGTCCTCTATGGGAACGCTACATAAGGACATTCCTATGGTATTCACCCAAGAATCCACAAGCTCCTTTCTCTGAGCGTATTACCAACAGGGACAACTGGGAGGGTTTCCTCGTTTTTAAATTTGGCGATTCTTTTTACCGCAATAAATCTGTACTGGAGCTAATTATAGAAAAACTACCTGTATCCGCATCGCTCGGCATAACCAGTTTTTTCCTGACCTATATAATTTGTATCATCCTGGGAATATCTAAAGCGGTCCGACATGAAACGCAGTTCGATACGGCCACCAGTCTCATCGTTCTGATCGGATACAGTATTCCTGGGTTTGTAATGGGCATTTTCGTGATTGTGTTTCTGGGACCAGGCGATGGCGCAATCTTTCATCTTGTTCCTTTGTCAGGCTTGACTTCAGCGGGCGCACCTGGGTATGAAGATTGGTCAACATTTAAAAAACTGATCGACTACCTCCACCATTTAGCCGCCCCCCTGTTCTGTTTTATATTGGGCGGATTCGCCACGCTCACCATGCTCACTAAAAATGCGATTCTTGAGGAAACAAGAAAGCAATACGTTCTCACCGCTCGCGCAAAAGGATTGCCGGAGAAAATAATTCTATTCAAACACATTCTAAAAAACGCGCTAATCCCGCTGGTGACAGGTTTCCCCAGCGCTTTTCTGGCAATGTTTTTCGCAGGTTCTCTGTTGATAGAGCAAATTTTTACTCTCGACGGACTTGGCTTGCTTTCCTATCAAGCTGTCATTCAGAGAGACTATCCAATCGTTTTGGGAACTTTATTCATATTTTCCTTAATGGGTTTGATCGGCCAGCTACTGACGGACCTTTCATATGTACTCATTGACCGACGAATCTCTTTTGATGAGTCACATGGCTAGTAAAACATGAAAATTGACAAGGGTATTAAACTTAAATGGGAAAAGTTCACTCGCGATAAGAGAGCCTTTACCAGCTTTATTATCCTGGCAATCCTTTTTATCGTAACGGCACCAGCTGAACTATTATGTAACGTTCGCCCTATCCTGCTGGTCGTTGACGGTAAAACTTACTTTCCTATTTTATTCACATACAGTGAACAAGATTTTGGAGGAACTCTTCCCAGTGAACCCGATTACCTCTCCTCCAGTTTCATTAGACTTATTAGTGGACAGCCTGACAATAACCCTCCTCAGGCATTCGAAAAGAAAAATCAGCAGATTTTTTCTATTGGCCCGGATGATTTTGAAGATGAAAGCACCAAACCCTTTGATATAGGAATCAACGATTTTGAGGAAGAAACTGAGCCATTTGCAATAGGCATGGACGATTTTGAAGATGAAGTTTCAGAAAACTCAACTCCACCCGCAATTGAAATCACTTCTCCTGCAATACCAGCCCAACCTCGTGATTACTGGATTCTTTGGCCACCCATTCGCTATGACTACAAATACATCCAAACAGAAAGCAAATCAGGAAACGTCGTGCTCGCTGCTCCTTATGAAATAATTATTGAAGAAACCAATCAGGTCATCGAATCATCCTGGGTGGACGGCCATTATCTGGGGACAGATGACCGGGGCCGGGATGTCCTCGCACGGCTTATTTACGGGTTTCGCATTTCAATGATATTTGGACTTTCTCTCGCGATCACGGGCACTCTAATAGGATGCATGCTTGGTGGCACCCAAGGTTTCTTTGGCGGCTGGATAGACCTGATTGGCCAGCGGCTGACTGAAGTGTGGGGATCAATCCCACGGCTTTACATTCTCATTATTTTAAGCTCATTTCTTGTTCCCTCGGTTCTTTTACTTTTTCTGATTCTTAACTTGACCGCGTGGATGGGTATAGCGGCCTATATCAGAGCCGAATTTTTAAAAATTCGTAATTTTGAATATGTTAAAGCGGCAAAGGCAATGGGCGTATCCAATTTCGAAATCATGCGCCGGCACATTCTTCCAAACGCATTAACTCCCGTAGTGACATTTTTTCCTTTTGAAGTGACAGCTGGAATTCTCGCGCTGGTGAGCCTCGACTTTCTTAATCTGGGAGTTCCCAGTCCCGCCCCCAGCATAGGCGAACTACTGGCACAGGGGAAAACCAATCTACAGGCAATCTGGATTTTACTCCCAACATTCGCCGTCCTTAGCATCACCCTGACCATGCTGACTTTTGTTGGTGAGGGCATACGTAACGCGTTTGATCAGAAGAGGAATGCCTGAATGACCAAGTTGCTTGAAGTAAAAGACTTGCGAACCTACTTCAAAGTGGGGCTGGATAAAACCGCGCAGGCGGTAGACGGTATATCTTTCGATCTGGAGCTAGGGGAAACCCTTGCCATCGTTGGAGAGTCGGGGTGTGGCAAAACGCAAACCGCATTTTCCCTGATACGCCTCATCGCTGAAAACGGATTCCACCCTTCCGGCCAAATTAATTTCGATGGCAAAAATCTGTCACAGTTTTCTGAAGAAGAAATGCGGTCCCTGCGCGGCAATGATATCGCCATGATCTTTCAGGAGCCGATGACATCGTTGAATCCGCTTTACCGCATCGGCCATCAACTGGAAGAGCCCCTTCGTCAGCACAATAAAATTGCCAAGGGTCTCGCCCGTAAACGAGCTGTTGAGTTGCTAGATCATGTCGGAATTCCCGATCCTGACAAGCGCGTGAATTGTTTTCCACATGAACTATCAGGTGGCATGAAACAACGTGTGATGATCGCTATGGCACTTGCCTGCAAACCCAAACTGCTCATTGCCGATGAACCCACCACAGCGCTCGATGTCACTATTCAGGCTCAGGTTCTGAGATTGATGTCCGATCTCCAGAAGGAGACGGGAATGGCTATTTTAATGATCACACATGACATGGGAATTGTGAATCAGATGGCCGACGACATAGGAATTATGTATGCCGGGCGAATTGTTGAGATGGGGAGCCGGGAAAACGTATTCACCAACATGGCCCATCCCTACACACGCCGCTTATTTGATTCGATTCCCAAATCAGAGGACACGGGCTATCTTCTCAACACCATTCCAGGAATGGTTCCAGGCGCCACAGATTATGGGGAAGGTTGTCTTTTCGCAGATCGATGCCATCACGTCATGGATATCTGCCGGTCAACAGATGGCACACAACACACTCTTGGGCCAAGACATATCACAGCCTGCCATTTGTATAACAAGGGAAACAAACCGGTCGACGAAACTCAGATAAAGCGCATACCGATGCCAACCAGAAAATTGGAGCACAATTCAATTTTATCCGTCAAGTCCTTGCGCACATGGTTCCCGGTTCGAGAGGGAGTCTTCCTGCGTATCGCCAATTATGTGAAGGCCGTTGATACCGTGGATATGGAAATACAAAAAGGGTCCACCCTTGCGCTGGTTGGAGAATCCGGTTGTGGCAAAACGACACTGGGTGAATCTATTTTACGACTGACAAGAGAAGCACAAGGCGAAGTATTTTTTCACGGTCAAGACATAATGAAATTAAATGGCGAGGAATTAAAAAAGATCAGAAACAAAATGCAACTTGTGTTTCAAGATCCGATGGGATCTTTATCTCCGCGCATGACGATTGAAGACATCGTTGGAGAAGGGCTCCGCGTACATTTTCCAAGCCTTGATCCCAGTGAACATAGAAAAAAAATTGAATACGTTTTGGGTGAAGTTGGATTATCACCTTCTATTGCGGAAAGATACCCACACGAATTTTCAGGAGGACAAAGACAACGCATCGCGATTGCCCGGGTATTGATTCTTGAACCGGAATTCATCGTTCTGGATGAACCAACTAGTGCTTTGGATGTTTCGGTACAAGCGCAGGTGCTTAATCTTTTCAATGAGTTACAGGCCGGAAGAAACTTGACTTACTTATTCATCACACACAATTTAAGCGTGGTGAGATATATGGCAGATCGTGTAGCCATCATGTACCTTGGCAAAATTGTTGAACAAGGCACAGTAAATAAAATTTTCCAGAACGCAAAACATCCATATACAAAATCTTTATTAGACGCTATTCCCGACCCAGAAAAACGTAAAGCATTCCAACCGATAAAAGGTGATGTCCCCTCCCCTCTCAATCCACCTACAGGATGTCACTTTCATCCGCGCTGCCCAATATTTCTCGATGAACCCGAAGGTTCTCCACTAAATCAAAAGTGCAAAAATACCTATCCTGAAATTTCTACGTCAGGGGAATCTTTTGTGCGATGTCATGCAGAGACCATGGAAATCAAAAGTACATAAGTAAAAGTGTCTTTGATGTTCATAGACTTAAAACTTCTATCTTTACAATAAGTTTTATAGTCGCTACATTATCGTTTTAGCGAAGGCACATTACTCTCTGGGGATTACTTACGGAGCTTTGGGGAAACATCTGGATAAGATAAGAGAGTATCGGGAAACGATACGGATACAACCCAGCCTTGCCGGGGCACATTTTAAATTGGGCGTGGCGCACGCCGCACTGGAAAGACATCAGGAAGCGGGAGAACACTATAAGCAGGCCTTGAAGGTGGACCCCGGTTATCCCCTAACACATTAATTCATGGCCTTGTCTTATTATCTAACAAACAGGTATGAAGAAGCTATCCCGACACTCAAAGAAGCAAACCACCTGGATCAGGACCATGCCGATGCCCACCACCTCCTGAGACTTATCTATCTGTAGCTGGGCCGTTATCAAGAAGCCATAACACCCTTGCAAAAAGCGCTTACTATTAGCCCCAACCTGAGCCAGTCTGCTTCTGCAAAAGGTGTCGGAATAAACTAACTCTATCAATTTTCGAGCTAGCGTGACGACCCTGTTTTATTATAAAAATAATAAATAATCGCCAGCGCGGCGCATCCCGATAAACCAAGAGTCAATATTGAGTCTAGCGACATCATCCCCTCCTCATTAAGAATCCACATAAAATCCCATCTAACTTATCAGCAGTCGGTCTCTAAATATACATAAATTTACCCGCAAAGGTGCATCGATTCTCAGACAGCACTATATTAAAAGCAGGAAACGGGAGGTCTGCCATGAATATTCTTTATCCATTTGCCAAAAGGTTCATTGCAGGGGAAGACCTGCCCACCGCCATGAAGTCCATTCAATCCCTGCAAACGTCCGGATACCTGTCTACAGTGGACATTCTTGGTGAAAACACCCATCGCAGGGATCAGGTCGAACAAGCGCAGAAGTCCTATCTCGACCTTCTCAACCAGGTGGATAAAGAGTCTCTTCCCATGGACTTATCGTTGAAGGTCACTCAAATGGGACTGGATATTGATTGGGAATTATGCAAAAAGAATATCTCAGAAATTTTGAGTGCTGCCTCAGGACATACAGTTCGATTCGACATTGAAGGGTCGGACTACACCAAGCAGACAATTAATCTGTGTATTGAACTGCATGAAACCTACAGAAACCTTGGGCAGGCATTGCAAGCTTACCTGTACCGCACTGGCGGTGATGTGGAGCGCCTGCTCGACCAAGGAATTTCCATCAGGCTGTGTAAAGGAGCTTACAAGGAATCCGCAACTAATGCATGGACTTCGATGGAAGATATTCGCGCAAACTTTCTAACCCTGGCAAAAATAATTCTAAAAGAAGGCTTTCTTCCCGCCATAGCAACTCATGACGAATATATACTCACCGAAATTCTCGAATTCGTGAAGAAGGAAAATATTTCGCCTAAATCATTCTATTTTGAAATGTTATACGGAGTTCGCAGGGATATTCACAAAGCCCTTTTGGACAAAGGCTATCAGGTTCGAATTTATGTCCCCTATGGCAAATCATGGCTCCCCTACACACTGAGGCGACTTACCGAGAAAAAGGGAAATATCTTCTTCGTCATGCGCCACCTTTTCCGGGAAACCTTTGGCTTGAGTAAAATAAACTAGGCGAATATTTCTAAGGAGATGGGAAGCTATTCTAGAGAGTTTCGATGCCGAATAACTTGAGGAAGGATACTGCTGCCCAGATACCGATACTGGCGAAAAAACCAAGAGCGACAGCGGCAAACACAAAAATACCAGTCAATTTAAAAAGTTCCACAACACCTTTTCCTTTCATGACTCCCTCTTGACGAAGCACGGATGGATGGCATGACCTGACAAAGGTCAACCTGATTAAACAATCTCCCCTTTCTTATTTAACACTACAGGAAGATTTTAACAAGTCTTCTAGCCATCTTTTCCCATAATAGGTTCTGCCGATTTGTCGGGATCTTGCAAAACAAAATCGATGAAAGAAGAGGCTTAAAATTAGAATTTAATCTATTTAAATTCAACTACTTATAGGCATTTCGCCAACACATTAACTTAATATATTCACGTGCGCAAATCCATCAGGTTTTGCGCTTGCATGTCGGCGTGATAGGAGCTTCGCACCAGCGGTCCCGCTTCCACATGTCCCAAGCCAAGTGATTCGCCAATGACTTTGTATTCAGCAAACACGTCAGGGTGGATATACTCGACCACTTCCAGATGTTGTTTTGATGGGCGCAGATATTGTCCGAGTGAAAGGATCTGGCAGTTCGCTTCCACCAGATGACGCATCGATTCAATCACCTCTTCCCGCTTTTCCCCAAGCCCAAGCATCAGACTGCTTTTAACAATCGGTCCTTTTTCAGAGGCGATTCTCAAAGTATTCAGCGACCATGAATACTGGCACTGAGGGCGCACTACAAACTGCAAAGATTCTACTGTCTCCAGATTATGTGCCAGTACATCGGGTTTGGCCCTGCATATTTTTTCTATAAGAGAAGCTTCTCCCTTAAAATCTGGAATCAGCGCTTCAACTTTAATTTCCGGACAAGTTTCTTTAACCCGCTGAATGGTTTCCGCCCAGACATCAGCCCCACCATCAGGCAGGTCGTCCCGATCAACGGAAGTAATGACAACGTACTTAAGATCCAGATGGGATAACATCTCCGCGACTTCTCTGGGTTCTTCCCTTCTAGGTGGCCGCATATGTCCCGTCGGCACATCGCAAAAACGGCAGGCTCGAGTGCAGGTATCACCCAGAATCATCAACGTCAGAGTCCCTGCAGACCAGCAACTCCCTATATTGGGACAGGAAGCCGATTCGCATACCGTGTTCAATCCGTGTTTCTGAGTTAAGGCTTTTAGTCGGAAATAATTCTTTCCACTTGGAAGAGAGGCCTTAAGCCAATCGGGAAGCCTTCTAACTGGAACTGATGGAGCACTGTTTTCTTTCATAGACAAAACTGGGCGATAGATGTTCCAGCAAGCGGTCCGTAGCATGAATTGCCGACCTAGTGTATAATCAAAATCAAGGGGAACAATATCATCCCAAACAAGAGAACAACAACATTATTAAGCTTATTTCGACAATTATTCTGGCCCTTGTTGCTGGCATTAGCGCGACCTGGAATTTTTCCACCGGGGAAACACTATCCCGACCGCTTCGCGATGGCTTGAGCATGTTGACTCTTTTCGCAAGCCTTCTGGTGGCAGGTATTTTGATCGTAGTGACCCTTATCCGAACCGATGCACTCCGACCACAGTCCAAATAACCGGGCCGTCCTCTTTCCACGTTTTAGTCTAATCCATGCATATTAAAATTATAGATAGATACATTATTCAGGAACTGACAAAAGTTTTTTTGATCAGTACCTGTGCCCTGACCATGGTGCTGTATATGGACAAATTCCTGTTCATGGCTGAGATGATTGTGAACCGTGGCGTATCATTTCTGGAAATGTGCCGCATCATGATGTACCTATCTCCGGCATTTTTAGCACTCACCGTTCCCATGAGCGTCCTGGTGGCATCCGTGGTTGCGTTCAACCAGTTTTCTGCATACAACGAATGGGTGGCTATGAAAGCCTGCAATTTAAGCTTTCTCCAGACCATGCGCCCCGTGCTGATATTTTCACTTTTCACATACTTCCTCGCCGCCGTCATCATGATTTACGCCCTGCCCTGGGGCAACATGGCATACAAAAAACTGATCTTTGACATAATCCAAAACAGGGCCAGCGTTGATATTAAACCCAACGTGTTTAATTATGACTTTAAGAATCTTGTCATTCTCGTTAAAGGCCGCGAAGGACAATCCCGCCTGGTAGATGTGTTCATAGCAGACTCGATACAATCGGAAACGCCTAAAATAATAACCGCCAGCCAGGGCGTGATTCTCCCAAATTCGGAATCATTAAAAGTTCAACTCGAACTGAAAAATGGTACGATCCACGAATTGGGCAAAGCCCGAAGCGATTACCAGACGATTAATTTTGATATGTACGACCTTGCACTGAGCCTGCCCGACACAGAACGTCTCGAGAAGGAAGCCCTGGTGGGTAACCGTGAACTATCAATCACCAAACTCCTTCAGCAAATAAACAAATCTAAAGAGAAGGGACTGGCCGCTCGTGGAGCTCAAGTTGAACTCAGTAAGAAATTTTCAATCCCATTCACCTGCCTGCTCTTTGGCCTGCTTGGTGCACCGCTGGGAATTCATTCCAGTCGATCTGGAAAATCAGGAAGCTTTGCTATGTGCATCATGGTCATCCTGCTATATTATATCGGGCTTATATTCATGCAGAATATGGGTGAAGCCGGAAAAATCGAACCCTATTCCTCTGTATGGATTCCCAATATAATCATGCTGGTGATTACTATATATACATCCTACAAAATGCAAAAGGACCTGCCGTTCAGGCTCACAGGATGGGTGGCAGACCGCGCGATTGTAATTTATGAGATTTCCAGAAATATATTTTCAAAGTTGGTTCCGCAATCATCCCGTCCAGGAATCAAACCACTGAAATACGGACGCAACAGAGAAGCACTCGACGAGACGACAAAGAAGATCATGCGGGAAAAGATGCAAAACCTGAAATAGAACCGATATTAGAATCAGGAGACCACCATGCCAACAGCAAAAGACATCATGACCACGAAAGTCATAACCGCCAGCAAAGATATGCCGATCAAAGAACTTTCCGAATTATTCGTAGAGTATAAAATAAACGGACTGCCAGTGGTTGACGATGATGGCGAGGTAATCGGCGTGGTCACTCAGGGGAACCTGATCGAGCAACAGAAAAATCTTCATATACCCACAGTAATAGCCCTGTTCGACGCAGTCCTTTTCATCGACAGCGCCAAAAAGTTTGAGGAAGACGCAAAAAAACTAACAGGGAAACTGGTAGGCGATATATACCACAACAACCCCGTCACAGTAGCACCCAATACAGAGGTGGGAGAGATAGCAACCCTCATGGCTGAAAAAGACATCCACACCATTCCCGTAGTAGACGCCGACAAACTCGTCGGCATAATAGGAAAAATCGATGTCATCCGGGGGATGAGTTAAACAGAAAACTGATAATCTTTTCCAACCTAAAACAACAAGTTCAATCGGTATCTTGATGGTGAAGGTTTGTTTGCACGTCAAGGACAAATCATTGACGCCAGCATTGTGCCAGTTCCTGTACAGCGCAATACTCGTGAAGAAAAACGGACGTAGCCATTACGGCTACAAGAACCACGTCAATGCCGACCGTAAACACAAGCTCATTCGCACCTTTGCTGTCACTGACGCTTCGGTGCACGACAGCCGGGCTTTCCAGGCAAAGGGTCCGAAACTCAGCAACCCCGCTAAGAATACAGGAGTTATTTCCAAGATTTGCCGTTTCTTTGGTCTATAAGACAGTCCTTTTACGTTCGAAAACGCGCATACGACAAGTTTGGGGAACAAGGCCTTGCTCCTAAAAAGCATGGTTTTTCATCAGAAAAATCACCTCTAAAAACTCCTCCTGAAATTGAGGAAAAAATTATTTATATTCACCACTTTCTTTATGTCCACTTTTACTGAGAAAGATCAAGGTATAGCAGATTTGATTGCTCACCTAAAGACAACCTTTAAGGGATAATAAGCTTTATATCTCCCGAATGAATGGCGAGGCAGGTTCGGGATTGTGTTCGGCGTCAGCCAAAAGTGGGCCAATTTATGATAGGCTAAAGAGAACTAGACCAATTATTTTTCAAATAACCACTCAGGAGATATAGATGAGCTTGGATAACTGGCATCTTTTATCATTAGTAGGAAAGGATCAACCGGGTATCGTTGCTAAATTGAGCGCGGGGTTATGTAAAAACGGATGCAACCTGGGTGACTCTTCCATGGCTCGGCTGGGAAACAATTTTGTCATAATGCTCGCTGTACAATTTTCCGGTTCGCAGGAAGCATTGGCTAACATTGTAGCTCCTCTGGCTGGTATGCTGAATCTAAATCAACATATCATGAAAATTGAAGATGGAACTCATCATATAGAACCCGATGTCCGGATTAACCTTTTCGCCGATGACCGAATGGGAATCATAGAAGATGTCACGAAACTATTGGCTGAAGCCGGACTCAACATTTTAACTCTTGAATCAAATCTGGATACCAACCCGCCAAGCAGCACGTACACGATTCACATTGAGGGCACGGTTTCTAAAGGAATCACCCCTCTGTATAATGTACTGGACCGTTTATCCGATGAAAAGAGTATCCAGTCACAGCTCATCCCTATCAACGCACAGGTAACCTGAGCGGACTATTACTATATGTAAAATGAAATTATTTGCGGGGACGCTTGTAAATATGAGTGGCTGTTCCTAAAAATACTTCTGCCGATTCCATGAGGGTTTCGGATAAGGTTGGATGCGGATGAATACAATTTGCAAGGTCTTCTGCTTTGGCTCCCATATTAATGGCAAGAACTCCTTCCGCAATAAGCTCTCCCGCTCCGTGGCCTACGATCCCAACACCAAGCACACGGCCCGTCCCTATTTCCAGGACCAATTTTGTTGTACCTTCAGCGTGGCCCAAAGTCTGTGCCCTGCCCGACGCTCCCCACGGGAATTTGGCAATCACAACATCAACATTATTACTTCTAGCTTCTGATTCGGTAAGACCACACCACGCGATCTCAGGATCTGTAAATACAACGGCCGGAATAACTCTATCAGCAAAAGAAGCATTCTTGCCACTGAGGTAATCAACCGCAACTCGGGCTTCATGGGATGCCTTATGGGCCAGCATCGGCTCACCAGCCACATCACCGATAGCAAGAATCGTTGGGTCGGAGGTTTGTCTCTTTAAATCAACTTTAACAAATCCTTTGTCATCCAATTCGACTTTGGTGTTCTCCAATCCAAGTCCACTTGTATTTGGTCGACGTCCAACGGAAACCAGTATCCTGTCAAAAGTTTCCTCACTCCTTTCACCGGCTGTTTCCATTGTCACGAACCCGGATTGATCCCTTTCAGCAACAGAAAGCACTTTGGTGCTTAAGCAAATGGATTCGAATTCATTTTTCAATAAAGCTTGTAAAGGCCTCACAAGATCGCGATCAACACCCGGTAGTAATCCATCCGTCATTTCAACAACAGTGACACGACTTCCCAGGGCTGAGTAAACGGAACCCATCTCTAACCCAATATAACCTCCCCCCACTATGAGCAATCGCTCTGGTATCTCAGGAAGATTGAGTGCCGTCGTCGAATCCATAACAAGAGATCCGGCATTCCTAAAATTATCTGGAATAGCAGGTTGCGATCCGGTAGCAAGTACGCACCTGTCAAAATTAATAGAATTACCACCTGCAAGCTTGAGGGTATTGGAGTTTTCGAAAGCTCCCCGTTGGTTGATAAAACTAACACCTCTTTGCTTGCAAAGAGTGACGAGTCCGCCAGACATTTTTCCAACAATCCCCTCTTTCCACCCGCGCAAAAGCTCAAGGTCAATTGTGGGATCATCGAAGCAAACTCCCCACTTCTTTGCCTGTCGTGATTCTCTGAGCAGACCAGCAACATGGAGAAGAGCTTTGGAGGGAATACATCCTCTATGAAGGCAAACCCCTCCGGGCTTATCATTCGCATCTACCAATGTAACTTTATATCCCAGGTCAGCTGCATAAAAAGCTGCCGTGTACCCACCAGGCCCAGCACCTAACACCACAAGATGGTCTTTGCTCATCTATTTATTCCTGTTAATTTCATAAAGAGTATGCGATTCATCGATGTCTTTTACGGCTGAGCTGTTCCCACTTCTTTGCCGGCGCTTGATGCGTCGTCTTATTGAGAATATAACTGAACATCCATTGAGCGTCCTCCTGGCTTGTATGCGTACCCCGTAAGCGAGCTATGGTTTGTTGCTCCAAGTCAAGATATGGGCGTAACTGATTACCCAATTTTTTAACAATTTGCAAATTACTAAGGTCCGATGATTTTTCCTTTGAGCCGGAAATATCCTGCCCAAAAATACTTTTCCTTTCAGACCCCGGTGACGAAATTTCAAGCTTTAAAGGAGGGAGACCATTTTCAGAGAGGCCAGAAAGGAAATAAACAATTGCAAATCCATTTTTTGAGCATTTCAACTTATCAAAAGCTATCAGCAAAAGACTTCTTACTTCGGCGTTGGTCTGCCCTGTTTTGACTCCAGAAATTTGCAGACCTGCATCCTCCTGAAATTTCATAACATTCAGATCTAGCAGATAATGTAATACTGATTTCATGCCTGCATCATCAATATCAGAATTCAAGGTTCCATCTCGAAACCAATCGAACCACAAATTCTCTGCATGAGCCAGGTGGGGCGCTTCATGAGGACCCATTTTTAATGACTCCTTAATTTGAGGGATGCAGATCTGGCAGGTTGTTTTTCTTTAACAGGAGTAATGAACTGATAACAATCCCTCCCCTTATTGTTGGACATATAGAGGACTTCATCGGCACGCTTCAATAAGAGAGGCGCGTTATCACCATCACCTGGATACAATGCAATACCGATACTCAGCGTGATAGCAAGATTGTTTTTACCAACAACTATGAGTTCCCTTGCATTTTGCAGAAGCTTTTGTGCCAGCTTCCCGGCATCCAACGGAGAATTAATATCATGCAGGACAACTACAAACTCATCTCTCTGGATTTTTAATGTTTCCAATAGTTGATACGTTTCTATTGCCCCCACAGATACATGAATTGGGGGGAAAGCTGATTTAAGTCCAATCCCATATCCAGGTTGATCAAATTGATCTGATTCGGTGCACCCTGCGATGAATAGATATTAGATTTGTAATCACCCGGGCGGCTGTAAGTTACCACCGGAAAATTAAAATGACCTAAATCACTCCTAATAAGTTCAACCGTATCTTGAAGATATCCAATCGAATCTGTTAGATGAGACTCCAGAGCCTGACCCGCATCAAAAATACGACCATCTGCTAAAACTTTAACGGCTTCCCTGTCTAATTGAGGACGATTCAAAGTTACTATATCAACAAAACGATCGTAATAGCGGTCTATAGTTTCCTGAAATAATTTTCGTTCTTCTGCTGAAAGTGAACGAAAAGGCGACATAAAGTCTTTTTTCTCAGCCGACTTGACTATCTCCCACTCAACCCCCACCTTCCCCATTAACCCCTGCACATTGACCTTCATTACCAACACACCAATACTTCCAGTGAGCGAAGTGGGATGCATCATGATTGTATCCCCCGCCATCGCTACATAATATCCTCCAGAAGCAGCGATATCCACAACAGAGACATATACTTTAATTTTGTGTCGCTCTTTAAAAGATTTTATTTCATGATAAATAATGTCGCTGGAAGTAACCGTTCCACCCGGGCTATTAATTCTTAGCAGGATAGCTTTGATGTCACCATCCCTTCCCGCCTTTTTAAATATTTCACGGATCCGGTCAACCATCCCCGTCTTACTTTGAAACCCCGTTAAAGTTTTGCCAGGACGATTGCTTATGGGGCCATCCACATCAACCAGTAATATCTTCCCAGGTCCACCTCCTTCCTCAATAGTTTTTTCTTCAAGGGAATCTATGCGCGGCCCCATTTGTATGACCGCGCATGACCAGAAAAAACACAGCCCCATTAAAAATGCTAAAGGAATTTTAAAACTACGCACAACATTCAACACACCCATGCTATATCTCAATTTCATTTTTCTGAAATAGCCAGCATTTGGGTTAACGGAATCAAGTATTCCAACACCTTGTCATCCCCATCAAACTGGCCTAACGAATCTTTGAGCCGAGCGAATATTTTATTGATAATATCGTCATTACGTTTCTCAACGGGCAAATTAACCTGCTGTGCCAACACATAAACGGTATCGATCAAATCTTTTAATACCAGCGTCCCGGTAATCATACTCATTTTCCTAAAACGCCTTGCCTCCACCGAGTTCGCATGCTTTGGATCAATTTTCATGTGCGTCCCAAATTTAGAACAAAGCAACACAGCCTGCCTTATACCTTCAAGCACAACCTTAGGATTCTGACCTCCTGTCATATTATCAAAAATTTCATGAATGGTTTGTAAAGGCTCAATTGCTTTCAAGTCTATCAAAGTAGACTCATCCAGATTATAAATTTCCGCCAAGTCTCCTGGCTGAATTTTCTGAGAGGAATTTAATTTTTCATCCAGAGACTCAACAATCTTTCTCGTTTCCTCATCAATTTTCTGCTTTGCCTCCTTCAATGTAGCTTTCATTCGATCATCAAGCTCTTCTTCTCGCTGTTGATTCTTAAATATCGGACGTATTTCACGGTTTACTTCCTCGATTAACATTTCCACATCCGTCGTCAGCATTTTTAATATCTCGCTACGACGCTCCTCGTCCAAAGGCACCAGATATTTCAACCGCGATGATTTTTCAATTCTCAGAAGTTGTCGAGGAATTTCTTTTATGGCTTTTTCAAAAGAACCGCATAAAACATCCAAATGCTCAGGAGAATGTTTTTGGTTTAATTTGGTGTATCGAATATTGTACTTTTTTATGCGGGAAGCATTTTCCCCGAGGACATAATATATTTTTTCTCTGAACATCGAATCTATCTGACTATTTAAATCTTTCATAAAAACGCTGACTCCGTTTAATCTTCTATTTAGTTATTTTCTCAGCTGACATCGCACAGCGACATCCTATTCCGTAAAAGTCCTTGGCCTCATCATAGCCGAACCGTGCCGAAGATCTTAGATAACCGGAAAGGCTGTTCCAGGCTCCGCCTCGAATTGTATGGTTGATTCCCTTGCCGGGCCCTTTCGGGTTCTTATACTCACTGTTTTTATAATAATTTTTATCATACCAATCATAGACCCATTCAGCAACGTTCCCGGAAAGATCATGAATACCATCTGAACTAACTCCTGATGGATGACTCCCTACATCATCTATAACAAGACCTTTCATAACAAAGCAGCATTTATTGAAGTTGGCTCGCTCAGAATCTGGCGGAGAATTCCCCCAAGGATATTTTCGCTCCTCCAAACCTGCCGCCGCCCTTTCCCATTCTGCCTCGGTAGCCAGACGTTTGCCTCTCCACTCGCAATAATTTTTACACCTTTTCCAAGTCAAACCAAAAACAGGTCGATTCTTCATATCAGGTCTTGCTTCCCGGTCATACCACCCGGTTATCGTCGGGTGCTGTTTGGGGTTGTTCGCTAAATATTCCTCAAAGTCCTTGCCAGTGGCTTCAAATCGATCCATATAAAATGCGTCCAGATGGACTTTATGTTGAGGACGCTCATCGGGTCTGCCTTCCTCTTCTCCGCTACCCATAAGGAACTCTCCTGCCGGAAACAATACCATTTCTGGCTTAGCTAATTCTTCAGCAGAAACCCTTATTACCAGCGAGCAATTTACAAGCCATATAATGCCTAACGCAAACAACCAACATTTTTGATTTTTTATTAACAGCATCAAAGTTACCTATATTAGGGTAATGGTCATATCACCTGATTTTCCCTCATCAAATCCGGCCCTGCATTATATATTGTACCAATCTGGGAATGGCATTATTATGTTATTTATTATCGGAATGCTTCTTTCGCTAAGTGTCCAACCGGGCAAAGCCTTGTTGGTCCAATATCCATCCGTTAACTAATCTTCTTCCCCTCCTTACTAACGTGCGATTTATTAAACTGATTGACGATTACCTGGCAAAACTGGAATCAGGGTTTATCACGCTGATTCTTTCGCTCATGATAATTCTTTCCTTTGGGCAGGTGATACTTAGAAACTTTTTCAGCGAAAGTCTTCTCTGGGGGGATATTTTCTTACGTCAAATGGTTCTTTGGGTCGGGTTTGTGGGTGCCTCTCTGGCGGCGCGAGAAAATCGTCATATTGCCATCGACTTTCTACCCAATATTTTGCCAGCATCCTGGCATCGACCGATCGGAATATTCACCAAGTTATGTGCGGCTGTCATAAGTCTATTTCTGGCCCAGGCGGCATGGAGCTTTGTTGCATATGAGCGAGAAGCAGAATCCATTCTCTTCCTCAATCTACCTGTGTGGATTTTCCAGGTCGTCCTTCCATACAGCTTTGGGTTACTCACGGTCCGGTTTATTTTAAGCGCCATTGATGACCTGCTCTCCTCAGGGAGACAATCTCAATGACCCTGCTAATCGTCGCGTCGATCTTCTTTCTGGCATTCCTTGGTACTCCTCTCTTTGCGGTGATCGGGCTGGCGGCCCTCATATCATTTCATACTGCTGATATTGATCCCGCCGCCATTTTCATCGAACTGTACAGGATAGCGGGAAACCCCACACTAATTGCAATTCCTCTGTTCACCTTCGCGGGCTTCATCCTGGCAAACGGAAAAACTCCGGAACGGTTAGCACGACTTTCACAAGCGATTCTAGGAGGAGTTCCCGGCGGAGTGCCCCTCGTCGTGCTCGTTGCCTGCGCTTTTTTTACCGCATTCACCGGGGCATCTGGCGTTACCATCATTGCTCTGGGAGGACTTCTCTACCCTCTCATGCTAAAGGAAATGTATTCCAAAGATTTCTCGCTTGGACTCATGACGTCTTCGGGAAGCCTTGGTCTTCTCTTTCCCCCCTCCCTTCCTCTGATACTTTACGCCTTGATAGCTCAGGTAAATATAGACCGCCTCTTTCTGGCGGGGATTATCCCCGGACTGTTGATGATTTTTTTACTCACCCTTTACAGCATCAGCAAGAGTCGAACATTTAATATCAGCTTGCATTCTTTTGATGGGAAAGATGCCCTGTCAGCAATTCGTCAGGCCGCCTGGGACATTCCTCTCCCTTTCATCATACTCATTGGAATATATAGTGGAATATTTACAGTCACCGAAGCGGCGGCGGTGACGGTGATCTACGTCTTAGTGATCGCCATATGGGTCAACAAAGATCTTCACCCTGTCCATGACATCCCCTGCCTCATGAAGGAAAGTATGGTTCTGGTGGGAGCTATTCTGATCATCCTTGGCACGGCAATGGGGTTCACCAATTACCTGATCGACGAGCAGGTACCGATGCAAATTCTGGATGTCATGAAGCAACATATAGATGACAAGATTACATTTTTAATCCTGCTAAATATTTTTCTACTGGCGGTGGGATGCATGATGGACATCTTCTCTGCGATAATAGTGGTAGTTCCATTGGTCGTGCCCATTGCTCAGAGTTATGGCGTGGATATGGTGCATCTGGGTATTATTTTTCTGACCAACCTGGAAATTGGCTATTCAACCCCTCCGGTAGGAATCAACCTGTTTATCTCCAGCTCCCGGTTTTCAGAGCCGGTAGTGACCTTGTACCGTGCGGTCCTTCCCTTTCTCGGCCTGCGCCTCATAGCTTTGTTTTTTATCACCTATTTTCCAATACTGAGCCTGTTCATCCCACAGCTTTTCGGGCGATAACTCCACTCGATAGCGGGCCTAACTCAATATTTATCAATATATTGTCAGAGTAACTCGCTAATAGTGTGCTAAACTATTAAAAACCTGCCAGTTTATAGTTCCATTCAGGAATCCACAGATAAAACCGAAAAGAACATTAAATAGGCTCACTTTTCTTAAATTAAAATTTGTATGAACAGAGTCACAACACGCAAATTTCTCAAGGAACATCAGCTCCAGTTTTTCCCATACAACGATATGCAACCCTGGGCTTTCAAAAAACGCCAACTGGCTAAGCCTTTCGCAGATATCATGGGTAGATTTTTTCTGGATTCCAGAATTCGTAAAAATATTTCCCGTCTGAAAAAAGAACAGCCCAAACTGATCCTGGGTGAAACACATTGCCATTCCACATTTTCTGACGGACTCGACTCTATTCAGAATATTCTGCAAAGATCCTCTCTTTTGGGACTGGACTACGTTGTCATTACCGAGCATCTTCTTCCCAGTAAATATTTAATCGATTCGATTATAGGTTCTTTGCAGGAACAAGTGCGATGCATAAATGAATGGGATTACCCTTACGAACCTGTTCAGATATACCCGGCATTCGAGATAAGTACTCTAGAGGGACATCTGGTTCTCATTATGGACCAGGACTATTTTTCTCCCGAAAATATAAACGACATTTCGCTCCAGTTTTCTGAGTTTGATTACCAGTTCGTCTCGATGCTTGATGTTATTCCCCGGATTGAATCGTTCGGTGGTATTTCTATCGTCGCACATCCTGAAAAAGAGCGGCCATACCCTTTTGGCGCACCCATCAAATGGGTAAAGGAAAACCTTATTGGGCTGGTCGATGGTATAGAAGATATTTCATCCGGTCATGGCTATCAGAAAAACTACTCGCTTGGCCTCGGACTCGCATCGATAGGATCATCCGACGACCATTTCAACTTGCTTACGGGCACGGCCGTTACCGCCCATGATGGAAGCATTCACAATGACCTGATTTCTGCTGTGAAGGCCAAACAAACAAAAGCAATCACCATCGAAAATTCTTTGAAACATCTTCTTCAATTAGCACGTCAAATAATTTAACGTTATAATGGCCAAAGATTAAAGCGTCTTCAGTTATTAGCAATTTCGTACAATTCATACCGATGTCCTCGCCAACCAACACTCTGAAATACTCTATATTCAAGACCCCCTTGGGGAAAACAGGGGTTGCTGTTTCACCTACTGGAATTTGTCGTGTCGTGCTGTCTGTTTCCAGAGAATCGGATTTCGTTGAACTATTGAAAAAGGTACACCCACGTCCACAAAAACAAAGTACCCAGTTGATGGCGATAGAAAATGAGTTTCATCAGTATTTCAGCGGAAAATTGAAAAAGTTTTCATTCAAACCGGACCTCCGTCAGGGAACTCATTTTCAACAAAGTGTCTGGAGAAAATTAACCGCTATACCTTTTGGTAATACCAGAAGCTATCAGTGGCTCGCCACCGCAATTGGTAACCCCAAAGCCTGCCGCGCCGCTGGTAATGCAAATGGAAGAAACCCAGTTCCCGTGATCATTCCCTGCCATAGAGTGATCCGGCAAAACGGAGACATGGGCGGATATACTGGCGGAATTCACCTGAAACAATTCTTACTCGACCTCGAATCAAAATCTAATGCCATTATTTAATACCGAAGCCATCGTTTTACGAAGCATCAATTTGTCAGAAACAGACAAACTGGTGACCTTCCTGACTTCCCATTATGGCAAAGTCAAATGCGTCGCCAAAGCCGCCCGGAAAATGAAAAACAGATTTGGCGCGGCGTTAGAACCCATGTCTCATATACGGCTTATTTATTTTGGAAAAGAAAACCAGACCTTGTATCGACTCAACCATTCAGATATCATCCACTCGTTCCAACCCATTCGCGATGATTTGCGAAAAATCTATACGGGAGTTTATTTTAACGAGCTGATCGATACAATGATCCCGGAGGCACACCCTGATCCACATGCTTATCAGCTACTACTGGAAAGTTTACTCGCGTTGGAATCCTTCGACAGCCTTGAAACCCTGAGCAGACTCTTCGAAATGAGGTTGATTGTTCTTACAGGATACACACCTCAATTAAGCTATTGCTCGATATGCAAAGGATCGCCAGGTACAAATAGAATCGGATTCAGCTTTGAGCGCCGGGGTATCGTGTGTGAACCCTGCTCATTCAAAGCCCAGCCGGAAATGCGTTTCCAGGCGGGTACTCTAAAATATTTAAAAAAACTAAAGACGATGGATGTCAAACACGCCAGCCGGTTAAAATTTCCCAAGAACGCAGAAATTGAAATCGAACGACTGGCTCACAGGCTCATCCTTTCATATACCGGGCGCGAATTGAAATCCTATCCATTCATAAAAAATATGGCTAATATCATGGGCACTGAGTTATGAAAAAGCGAATCATACAAACAGACCAAGCACCCGCCGCGATTGGTCCCTATTCCCAAGCTGTTCGCGTAGGCAACTTCCTGTACACATCGGGTCAAATTGCGCTGGACCCGCAATCGGGTGAATTTCTTTCCGGAGAGATCGAGCAGGAAACAGAACGGACCATCGAGAATATTTCCGCGATCCTCACAGCCGGTGGACTGAGTCTGGATAACGTGATCAAGACAACCGTTTACCTCACGGACCTCAGTCACTTTGCCCGCATGAATCATATATACGAAAAATATTTTTCAGGAAACAAACCCGCACGAGCCTGCGTCCAGGTAGCCGCTCTGCCTAAAGGAGCCAAGGTAGAAATCGAGGCGATCGCCATCGCCGCATCCTAACCCCCTTCACTAATCGAATATGGCCAGGAAATCTATCAAAGGACAGATCAATTTTTTTCGTTTTATGGCAGTGATAGGTGTCGTGGTGATCATATTCGTCGTGAATGAATTTTTTGATGCCGCCCCCGGATTACCCATAAGCGAAGCCCATAAAGGCCCACCCCCAGCCCAGGCCTGCCTCGAATGCCACATCAAAGAAGCAGAAAGCACCCCCATCATGCCGCACCGCCCCATGGACAACTGCGTTTTCTGCCACAAACCAGCGGGCAGTGAGTAAACTGCTAAATGGAAAAAATTAAATGTGCGTCAGGGCGGGTTTGCCTACAGGGTAGACGTTGAATCCGATTTCGAAGAGTTTTTTTTGATCGAGGTGATTTCTTCCGTCGAATATGAAGGCGGGTTTTGACATGTTGTCGAAAATTTTCTGATAATCCAGTTCCTGATACTCTTTCCATTCGGTGAGTAAAGCCACTGCATGGGCGCCTTTGGCGGCTTCGTAAGGGTCTTCAGTAAACTCTGCCCTCTCATCGATTCCCGCAAGATCTTTTCGGGCGTTGGGAATCGCATGCGGATCAGTGATGCTGAGTAGCGCTTTCTCTTCCAGCAATCGTTTACAGATATAAATCGCCGGAGCGTCCCGTGTATCCCCGGTATCCGGTTTGAATGCGAATCCTAACACGGCGATTTTCTTACCGACCAGGGTACGAAACATGGTTTCCAGAATACGACTCACGAACCGTTCCATCTGATTATTATTTATCTCTATCACCGAATTCCAGAATTGCGCTATATCGTCCAACTTGTAGTGCTCACACAAATAAACAAGATTGAGAATGTCTTTGCGAAAGCAAGATCCACCAAATCCGACACCGGCTTTAAGAAACTTGGTGCCTATTCTGGAATCTCTCCCTACCGCATCTGCCACTTCAGTGACCTCGGCTTCTGTCGCCTCACAAATAGCGGCAATACTGTTGATGGATGAAATACGCTGGGCCAGAAAGGCATTGGCAACAAGCTTGGACAACTCACTACTCCACAGCTTCGTCGTAATGATTTTTTCCCTTGGTACCCAGTTCTCATAAATCTTTACTAATTCATCACGGGCAACGTCCCCTTCTGGCGTGTCATGAGACCCAATCAGGATGCGATCTGGATTTTCCATATCCTGAATGGCAGTGCCTTCTGCCATAAATTCAGGATTGGATAATATGTCGAACCTGACAGAGCTCTCTCCTGAGTGCAGAATAGAGGCTATCGTTTCCGCCGCACGGACTGGCAGTGTACTTTTTTCTATTACAATTTTAGAGGATGTGGAATTCTTTTTGATACGCCGCGCTGTCTGCTCTATAAACTGCAAATCAACGGCTTTTCCAGCGCCTTCACCGAAAGTCTTGGTCGGGGTGTTAACGGATACAAAAATGATATCCCCATCCGCGATCTCTCTATCAATATCGGTAGAAAAAAACAGGTTTTTACCTCTGACTTTCTCGACCCGATCTTTCAGGCCCGGCTCAAAAATAGGCAAGGTGTCCGAATTCCAGGCGTCAATGCGATCCTGAGAAATATCGACAACGGTGACCTTGTAGTCCGGCCATTTGTTCGCGATGACAGCCATAGTAGGCCCGCCAACGTAGCCAGCGCCGATACAAACTATTTTTTTCACAAACTGATCTTTGCTCATCTGATTCTTAACGGTAGGCGACAAAGTTGTCTTAAATAAAAAAAAGAAGCCCGCCCCTGAGGGACGAGCTTCCTGTATTATCATGAAAAAAAATCACTTTTGGTAATTAAAGGATTTCGTTTTCTTGTTATAAGGCTTGGTTCCTTTTTTGAACTTCAGCTTACCTTTTTTAACCTTGAAATCCTCGATAACCAAAGGTGTTTTTTCAGACTGAGAAACTTCCTTAGCCCGGTCTTCTGCTTTTTCAAGTTTCTGGTCCATATTGTCTTCGTTCCAGTATTCGGCAATAGGATGGACCTTTTTCTTTCTTTCTTCAAAATTGAACTTATACTTGTCATGCACCTCTGGTTGAAATGGTGTGTTGGGGTGCGTATGACACCGGGTACATACATTTGAATAGTCCCAGCGCTGACCATATTTCTCAATATCAGCCTTTTTGAAGTCACCTTTGGTGTTTTTCATAACCACACGCATCTGTGCTCCACCGGCAACGGAGTGACACATCTCACAGCCAACCTGCTCTTTATTCGGCTCTTCCGGATCAATGGTACTGCTGGTGTCTTTACCCTTCTTATTCTTAGAGCCTGCGGGCTTGAATCCGCCTCTCTGCTTATATCCTGTGGTATGACAGCGCAGGCATGATGGGGTCGTTGTATAGTCCTTTTCAGGATCAAGATCCACCCGTTTTTTCTCTTCCGCCCGTTCGCCTGGTTTGAGGAGATTAAAAGTACCGCCATGAGGAGATTTCACCCAAGCCTGATAATAGGCATCGTGGCAACTTCCGTTACACTTGACCGCGCCAACAAATGATGGTTTCTTGGGAATCTTCTTTTTCTTCTTCTTTTTAGCGTCTGCATCGCCCGCGCCGCCCATCACAATTGCAACAGACAAAAGAATCAAGCTCATTATTTTCAAGGTTTTCCCCATTATCTCCTCCAAACAAGTTCTTTTTGATAGAAGCGTTTATACAACGCCCAAAGAATAATATAAAACTAACAAAGGGTCAATAAGATAACACCGCTAATTTCATAACAAGAAAAATACCAAATATATTGAAAAATAAGGATTCATTTGCCTAGTTGCTTTCCAGATCCCCCTTCCCGGTGTATAATCAGGCAACCTAACATAGGCTAAAAACCTAGCGACCCGATGGATGCAAAAAAAATCTTGTTTATCAATAACTTACATGCAATAAGCTGAGGGCTTGCAGCAGCTAAAAACACACCCCAATAAACCCGAATGAAACTTCCCCTCAAATTAGCAGACTATGACTTTGAACTCCCAGAAGCATTGATCGCGCAAAAACCCTTGGCGACCCGCGACCAATCCAGACTTCTGGTCCTTGATAGAAAATCCGGATCTATAAAACATGAAGTGTTTGCCAATCTTCCAGATTACATTCCCGCCAAGTCATTAATGGTCTTTAACGACACAGAAGTAGTTCCGTCTAAACTGAATGGTTACTTGGTTAAAAGCGGACGTCCTATTGAGGTCCTTCTCGTAAAGGAACTTAATGATAACCATTGGGAAGCCTTAATCAAAGGTCTGGCAAAATTAAAGCCAGGCACAGAAATGGAGTTTGGTAATGGGGTATTGAAGGCCACTCTGGAAGGACGCAACGATGACAAGGCTGTTATTGAGCTAATATACACAGGGGATCTTAAAACCATTTTAAACCGAATAGCAAAAATGCCTCTGCCGCCTTATATCAAAAGAAATATAACAGCGGATGATGGTCTATCTGATATGGATCGGAAAAGGTACCAAACTGTATTCGCCTGCCACCCCGGTGCCATAGCTGCTCCAACAGCAGGTTTACATTTCACGCCCCATACTCTGGCATCACTTAAAAATAATGGCATCGACACGGCCTATTTGACCCTGCATGTTGGTGTCGGCACATTTCAGCCAATAAGAACGGAAAATGTCCTTGAACATAAGATGCAGGCAGAACAATTTCACATCCCTGAAGACACTCTGAAGGCTTTAAAGGGTGCCTGGAGAGACGCAAAGGATATTTTAGCCGTCGGTTCGACAGCCACTCGTGTACTGGAGTCTGTAGACTTGAGTGCGCCAAAACTGGGGGGTGCATCAGGATGGACTGACAGATTTATCTATCCGGGGCAAAAATTTGAGGTTGTCAGCCATATGCTGACCAATTTTCACCTGCCAAAATCGACTTTATATCTGTTAGTGTGTGCCTTTGCCGGGGAGAAGCTAATCAAAGAGGCATATAGGGAGGCCATACAGCAGAATTACCGATTTTTCAGCTATGGCGATGCCATGCTTATCCTCTAGCCTCTGACCTCTCAATCGAGAGGCTAATCTGCTAAAGCAATAGTTTTAGGTAGGTCAGGAGGGTCTATTCCCCATCCTCATAATTAACAGCTTGCTTAAAATGTTTTCCAGACTTAAACCGAACGACCTTACGAGCTGAAATTTCAGCTTCTTCGCCGGTTTTTGGGTTTCGGCCCATACGCTTCGATTTGGCTCGCACTTGAAATGTGCCAAATCTGCGTAAAATTACCGCCTCTCCCTGCCCCAAAGCATCTTTGATCAAATCAATAACGGTTTCGACTGCTTCTTCCGCTTTTGATCTTGATAAATCCGCACGGTTGCAAACCTGATTAATGATATCCTGTTTGGTCATGGCCCCTCCTTAAACACTTTGAATAATATAAAAGAAATTAAAAACCGAATATTGTGTTAATGGTTGATCTATTTATCTACGATATTAAAAGTCTGGAAACTTGAAAACTAAAGGAGAGAAAATCGCAAGTCCAGAAAGGTAAAACTTTCTGGGTTCTGCCCCCTCCCCCCCGGGCAATTTCCAAAAACTTACAACATGGACAAGTAACAAATATTTTTCACATGAAGCCTCTCTATCCTTCGGACGAAAAGCCATAAAACTTAATTTCAAGATGGGTACACTTTATCATTTAAATTAAAAATATCAATACTTTATTCAATTATTTTGGCAATTACCCGCTTAATTTAAATATCTTTAATTTTGCTCTTGACATGAAATCATCTGCAGAACGACATGCGTACCCACGGTAACTCCAGCCAAACAAATGCCTTCACCGACCCTGCCTGAATATCCCCCAAAAGGGCCAGGTTTTGACCGTCTATATGTCTAAAATAAAATGGATTATTTTGGTTTTAAGGTGAAAAGAGTTGTAGATTTATTCAGTTGGCGGGAGATAATTTTTCTTCGTGGAGAACAATCTGATACACGGTCTCACCGGGACGAACAAGGTTTAACTTTTCACGAGCCAGAATCTCAACCGCGAACGGGTCAGATTTCAATGAATCGATTTCATTACGGAGTTTCTGGTTTTCATTTTTAAGAGTTTCGTTACCGGCCTTAAACTGGATCAACTCATTTTCAAATTCACGAATAGTAAGAATTCCATCTTCATGGAAAACGGCAACAATCATCATCAACAGAAAAAACGAGACTGCAAGCAAAATGACCTGTTGATAAAGGTTAAAAGTTTTCATAAAGAACAAACCCGACTATGGCAGGTTTCTGAAAAAGTCTTTTACATCTTATTGCGAACACTAAGACAAAACAGTTTAAAAAGCCATCCTCAGGGTAAATTATAGAAAACTTTCCGCCCGTTGAACACCCCTGTTTCGCCCAACATCTCTTCGATGCGCAGTAACTGATTATACTTGGCGACCCGATCGGTCCGGCAAAGCGACCCTGTCTTGATCTGCCCCGCATTGACAGCCACTGCAATATCAGCAATCGTAGTGTCTTCGGTTTCACCAGAGCGATGCGAAATAACTGCTGTGTATCCGGCCCTCTTCGCCATTTCGACAGCATTCAAGGTTTCCGTGAGAGTGCCAATCTGGTTTACTTTGATAAGTATGGAATTACAAACCCCGTCCTGAATCCCTTTTTCCAGAATATCGGTATTGGTCACAAACACGTCATCACCAACGATTTGGACCTTATCGCCTATTCTCTGACTGAGCCGTTTCCAACCGCTCCAGTCATTCTCCGAAAGACCGTCTTCAATGCTGACAATAGGATACTTCTTCACCAGGCGCTCAAGGTAGTCAATCATTTCATCGGAAGAGAGTTTAGCTTTTTTCCCCGCCGCCAGGACATACTTTTTATTGCTGTACAGTTCACTGGCCGCTACATCAAGTGCCAGCAGGATATCCTTACCGGCCTTATAGCCAGCCGCTTTTATGCCTTCAAGTAAAACTTCTATTGCCTCTTCATTGGATTTCAGGTCTGGTGCAAACCCGCCCTCATCTCCTACCGCCGTGTTGTAATTCCGTTTTTTAAGTACAGTTTTCAGATGATGAAAAATCTCGGTTCCCATGCGGAGAGCCTCGGAAAAACTCTTCGCTCCCACAGGCATGATCATGAACTCCTGAATATCTACGTTGTTATCCGCATGAGCTCCTCCATTGAGGACATTCATCATGGGCACAGGAAGCTCCTTGGCATTAGCTCCACCTATGTACTGATACAAAGGCAAATCCGCGTCACTCGCCGCCGCCTTGGCCACTGCTAGGGAAACACCAAGAATAGCATTCGCGCCGAGTTTGGCCTTATTTTTGGTGCCATCCAACTCAATCATTATTTGGTCGATCAAAACCTGATCAGTAACCTCAAGTCCCAGGATGGCCGGAGCAATTTTTTCATGGATGTTCTTGATGGCTTTTTCAACACCCTTCCCCATATATTTTTTCTTGTTACCATCGCGCAACTCAATCGCTTCCCGCTGGCCTGTGGAAGCACCCGAAGGGACGGACGCTCTTCCCATCACCCCTGTATCTAAAATAACTTCCACTTCAATGGTGGGATTGCCTCTCGAATCGAGAATTTGTCTAGCATGAAGTCCAACGATCTCGCTCATGGCGTCCTCTCTTTCACTATAATGATAAAAGTTTCGAAGTCACTCGCAAACTTTCTGCAAAGCTTTATAGTTTGCTTCTATTGTTCTCTCTATATCTTCATCCGTATGTACGGCTGACATGAACCCGGCTTCAAATTGTGAAGGCGCTATATAAACACCCTCTTCCAACAATGCAGTAAAGTATTTTTGGAAGAAATCAGTGTCCGAAGATTTAACTGATTCAAAGTCGGTGATGTCCTGATCCGTAAAAAACATGGAAAACATGGAACCGACCCGGGTAAAACGCGCCTTGATTCCGAGTTTTTCTACATTGGCTTTATACCCGGAACAAAGTTTTTCCGATTTGCGTTCCAGTTCATCATACACCGATGCGCCTGAAAGTAATTTCAACATCTCATTCCCGGCGGTCATAGCCAGTGGATTCCCCGATAATGTCCCGGCCTGATAAACCGATCCTGTCGGCGCAATATTATCCATCAACTGCTTTGATCCGCCATAAGCACCTACGGGAAGGCCCCCACCAATAATTTTCCCCAGACAAGTCAGGTCAGGCTTCACATCATAAATAGACTGCGCTCCACCGAGAGCCACGCGGAACCCTGTAATCACCTCATCAAAAATAAGAATTGATCCCGCATTACTGGTAAGCTCGCGCAAAACCTTGAGGAATCCGGGTTGAGGTGGAACAACACCCATGTTTCCACCAACAGGTTCAACAATGAGGCTGGCAATGTTGTTCCCTTCGAGAGCGAACAGTTCTTTTACTTTCTCAATATCATTGAAGGGTAGTGTCAGCGTATTTTTTGCCAAATCTTCGACAATACCCGGACAATCGGGAATACCCAGAGACACCAGTCCAGAACCCGCCTTGACCAGCATGCTGTCACCATGACCATGATAACAGCCCTCGAATTTGACTATCTTATCGCGACCGGTCACTCCTCTTGCCAGACGAATAGCGCTCATCACCGCCTCGGTGCCGGAACTGACCATGCGAACAAGTTCAATGGATGGCACTGACGAGATCACTCGTTCCGCCAGCTCAACTTCCAGTTCCGTGGGCGCTCCATAACTGGTTCCCAGTTCGGCCTGACGCTGTACGGCCTCGACAATTTGTGGATGCGCGTGACCGAATATGAGCGGCCCCCATGAAGCTACGTAATCTATAAATTCATTGCCATCCACATCCCATACTCTGGAGCCATTCGCTTTTTTAACAAACAGGGGATCCCCACCGACAGACTTAAATGCGCGAACCGGACTATTAACTCCACCCGGCATGAGCCCACAGGCTTGTTTAAATAATTCGTCAGATCGTTTTCTATTCATCAGTCTCACTATCCAAATAAAATTGAAAGGTCATCTTTAAGTTGAATTGGAGTTTTTTTAGGGTCGGTAACAACTGCGTATTTCGCGGCAGTTCCACAAGCACAGGCTCGTTCTCCTTTAAGCTCAGGAGTTAGCTCCTTAAGCACTTTCTGCGCCATCTCCACATTCTTGTGCATGATTTCAAGCACGGCTTCCAAGGTAACAGGTTCTTCCTCTTCCTTCCAGCAATCGTAGTCAGTAACCAACGCCAACGTGGCGTAGCAGATGCCTGCTTCACGAGCCAGCTTGGCTTCTGTCACATTGGTCATTCCGATAATATCCACCCCCCATTGGCGATAGACATTAGACTCTGCCCGGGTTGAAAACTGTGGACCTTCTATACAGATATAGGTTCCGCCCTCATGCACAACAGCATTGGCTTTGCGGGCGGCAGAACTCAAAATTCCTGCGGCTTCGAGACATACCGGATCTGCCAGAGCCACATGCCCGACCATACCCGTGGTAAAGAAAGTACTTATCCGGCGAGTCGTTCGATCAATGAACTGATGGGGAATAGAAAAGTGTCCAGGCGCCAATTCATCCTTCATACTGCCGACAGCACTCACTGAAATTATTCGCTCGACGCCCAGCTTTTTCATGGCAAATATATTGGCGCGAAAATTAATCTCTGAGGGTGGGATGAAATGCCCAACTCCATGTCTGGGCAGAAACGCCAGACGCGTTCCATTTAATTCACCGATGACCACATCATCCGATGGCGATCCAAACGGTGTTTCTACAGCAACTTTTTCGACGATGTTCAACTCCTTCATCGAATACAAACCGCTCCCGCCTATCACACCCAACAATTTTTCCGCCATAACGGCACTCTCCTTTAACAATTGGACTACTATTCGGGGGTCGGATCAATCTGAAAGTTACTACCCACAAAAACCTGGCATTCTACTGTTTTATATAAACTTACCGGACACTAGTTGTCAAGGTTTGTTAGGAGAAAAAATGGGAGGGTGCCAACTAAAAACCACAAACTATCAGGGGTTTATCCGCTTCAGAAGCAATTCCGCTATTTGCACAGCATTGTAGGCCGCCCCCTTCAGGAGATTATCGGAAACTACCCAGAA